>FLOH01000062.1_pt1 | contig 340389 bp, 358 predicted proteins | sample 756751 | NCBI WGS metagenome assembly FLOH01 (sample SAMEA4026879, study PRJEB14308) | marine metagenome | biome: coastal water; material: water | depth 74 m | reverse complement strand
CACAAGGTGACCATCCGTGGTTTCGCCCCTAAGACGCAGAGGAGTTATCTGCGTATGGTTCGGGATTTCACGGCCTTTGTTGGTCGCCCACCGGATCAGGCGGATGTGGAGAATCTGCGCCGTTACCAGCATCACATGAGAACGAGCGCGACAACGGCGACCACCATGAACGCGGCCGTTTCGGCGTTGCGGTTTTCTTGACCATGCGATTTGCTTTCCTTTCAATATTGATGCGGTAGTGAAGCGATAATACTAACGCGAGAAAGCCATGATCGGCAACCGAACGCCGGGAAAAAGACCGCCAGCACAGAAGTCAATTCAAATGCGGCGTTGATATACGGTGCGGGGAATGCCGTGCGGAATCCCCTAATTTATATAGCTGCCCGAGGTTTTGCCCCTGTTACATCAGAAAATCGCGCTTCGGGGCGGTTTTCTGGGTTGTGCACTGATAATGCACTAAAGGTGCCGAGAAGCTCTTATAATTAAAGAGAAAATCAGTTTCTAGAAATCTGCTGGTTATCCGAAATTGGCTCTATCAAGCAAATCTATGAACTTACGCTTTCTCTCATGCCTAGCTCGGATAGCGGCAAGATGGCTTCTGAATATTGTTTTCCTTTTTCCGTTTTTGGAACGTTTGGATAAGTCGAGAAGCAATTCCGTTGCTTGGGCATAAGCTGGAGAGTTACACCGGAGAATGAGCTCCCCGATTTCCCGCCAGATGGCTTTTTCCTGACGCGCAGACATGGCCGACTGAGGTTTGGGGGTTTTGATCGCCTTGACCTCCGCCGTGTGCTCTTCTGTAAGAGGCGAGGCAACCTTCTTTTGTGTCTTCAATTTGGCTTTAGGCAGGTTCTTTTTGCCTTTTCTCACTTGTTTAGATGTTGCCATATCTAGGCCGTCAGCACTACCTTCTGCCATATCCAAGCCGAAGAGCGCAGACAGGTCGTCGGCCTTGAGTACCTTATCAGCATCAGGTGCGCTCTTCGCCAAAGGCAAGGCGGTATCGACATGGGCTACCAGGTCTTTCTCATCTACCGCTCGCAAGTGGAACAGCAATTCCGGTTTTTTGTCTAGACGGGAACCGATACCGTACAGCACTGCCGCGACATGTTTACACATTGAAGCGTAATCGGGACAACTGCACGAAAATTCAATCTCTGATGGCTTTGGAAACAGCCCCTTGTCCTGACGGCAGAGGCGCTCCATGACCCCTTTGCTGAAACGCCCTTGCAACAGCTCTACAAGGGAGTCTATGCCTCCCGCGCAATCTTTGCATATCGATTTCCATTGGGCCTTTGGTACAGCCGCAATGCTGACTGACACTTTGTAGATCGATGATCCGCTAACCATTGCCCGCACTCTCGTCTCTGAGATTTCCAGATCAATCACAGAGCCGTTGCGCACATAGGTGCGACCGCGTGGCAACCGGTTTTCAAAGTCATGATAGTTTTCTAGATTATCGCACCACGATTTTCCCCAGAAGGAGGTTGTGATCTTACGCCCTTCGATTTCTATCGGCGTAACGATCTGACCTTTCTTGCGTAACTTATTAACTTCGCGAGCCGCTTTCTTGCGGCGTTCTGCGACTGAAACATAGGGAGCCCATCCTCCATACTTAGGTGGCATGGCTTCATTCCTTCATTGTGTTGCTAAGGTCAAGGGTGACGAGCTGGAGCAATGCATCATCCTTCATCTCGGTCAGATTAATTTCACCTGATCCTGTCAGCAAATCCTCGGACAGGCTCCTCTTTGCTTCAATCATGGCGTCAATTTTTTCCTCGACCGTTCCCTGGCAGACAAACTTATGAACCAGCACGTTTTTCTTCTGCCCGATACGGAAGGCACGGTCTGTAGCTTGGTTCTCTACGGCAGGATTCCACCAACGATCAAAATGCACAACGTGTGATGCCGCAGTCAGGTTCAAGCCTGAACCTCCCGCTTTCAGCGACAGGATAAAAAATGGGACGTCCTCATCTTCTTGGAATGTTCGCACCATATCTTTGCGTTTTTTTACCGCCGTTCCGCCGTGCAGAACCAGGCCAGGGCGGCCAAAAACTCTTTCCAATAACGTTTCCAAGGGGGAAGTGGTTTCGCGGAACTGGGTGAATACCAACATTTTTTCCTGACGTGCAGCTACTACGTCGGCGATTTCGCGTAAACGAGCGAACTTTCCGCTATCCTCCTCAGACCAGATATCGTCTTTCAACCACTGGGACGGATGATTGCATATTTGCTTTAGGCGCATCAGGGTCGCCAGAACGATGCCCTTGCGCTGTATTCCCCCGGCCCCTTCAAGCGCTTCAGCCAAATCCGATACAGTTTGCTCATAAAGCGCTGCTTGCTTGCGGCTCAATGTGCAATGCGCTTTGATCTCGGTTTTGTCTGGCAAGTCGGCGATGACTGACTTATCGGTCTTCATCCGACGCAGGATGTAGGGGTGCACCAGATCACGCAGTGGGCCATAAGGATTGTGAGCACGATCAGCTAGTCCCTTAGCGTAATTGGAGAACTGCTTGGAGGTTCCAAGAAGACCTGGATTAATGAAATCGAAGATAGACCAAAGATCACCTAGGTGGTTCTCGACCGGGGTGCCCGTCAACGCGATCCGCGCTTTCGCTTTAATGGACTTGGCTGCCCTTGTTTGCTTGGCTTTTGGGTTTTTGATCGCCTGGGCTTCATCAAGGACAAGTAGTCGCCAATTCGTATTTGTTAGAGCAGTTGACCGCAAGAGCGTGCCGTAGCTGGTAATTGCCAGATCGAAACCAGTGAACTGATCGGAGGTCAATTGTTTCATCCGCTCCGCCGTCATGGCTGAAGGGTGAACAACCAAGGCTTTTAGGCTGGGGGAAAAACGCTCAATTTCCAGCATCCAGTTGGCGAGCAACGAGGCTGGCGCGACCAAAAGACTTGGTTGTTTGTCTTTGTTGTTACGCCCTAGTACCAACAACAGTGACAGCACCTGGATTGTTTTTCCGAGACCCATGTCGTCGGCAAGGCAGGCCCCCAGCCCCAACCCACCCAATAGATGCAACCATTGCACCCCAGCCTTTTGATAGGGACGTAGTGTTCCCTTGAGCGCCGGGCCAGGGTTAATATCTTTGCCGTCAGGGCTACGTAATGATTTTAATGTCTTGGCAAGAAAAGGTCCTGCTGTCACATGGGACCAGCTGGCGACGTCATTGTCTCCGCCGTCGTCGGTGATAGTAGCCCCGGCCAGCATGCGCATAGCCTCGGCAAACGTGAGACCGTTCTCCGCCGCAAGATGTTCCGCCTCCTTGAATTGCCGCATCGCAAGTTCCATGCGTTCGCGGTCAACCTCCACCCATTGACCTCGCAGCATGACCAGTGACTCGGTCCCGGCAAGCAGTGCTGTTATCTCCTCATCGCTGAGTGGTTCCCCTTCCAGCATCACCTCCACCTGGTAATCAAGTAACCCATCCAGTCCCACTGCGGATGGCGTGCCCGTACCAACCGTTGCCGTGACTTTTGGGCGCGAGGGACGATTGGCGCGCCAGGCGGCGGGCATGCGTACGACGACACCTGCATGTTCCAACTCGGGAACGCTGGCGAGGAACCGTGACGCTTCGGCTACTTCCCAGCGCAAGGGATGAAATATCTCACCTGCGTCAACCATTGCTTTCAGCCATGGAAAGGTTTCGGCGGCACGCTGCACCGGTATCAGTAGAGACAGCAGTTTGTCGCGGTTGGCTGTGCCGGAGTATTCGCTCAACGCTTGGCCAAGCGGCACATGTTGGGCCGTGGCCTTTGCTGATAGTCCCGTGGTGTAGGTCGCGAGGAAAGCAAAGGGCAGGTCGGGATCGCGCCGGTTCTCAGCCAGATTGAAATGCACACGCCCGATCATGTTCCAAGCGGGATTCAGACTCTTCAGAAACGTTTGAATATCCATTTTAGAGGCAGCAAGAGATAAGTCGAAAGCCGCACTCAATTCTTTCCAGAGTGCCTTCAAAATATCTTGGTTCAGATACTCCGCACCCGGCATCATGGGGGCCGTCAGCACCATGGTGGCGAGTTCACTGTCGTTCGGCAGCGGTACCGTGAAAGCAGTATCCGAAGATCGAAGGCACAAGCCCTCTACATAACGTACTGCGAAGTCGCGCCACCAGCCGAGGATGGGTGGTAAAGACTGCCCCACAGCTTCCGCTCCCAGCCACATTAAGCCGTGTCCTGAACCTTTGCCGAAGCTTTCGTTAAGTCGCTCTGAAACGGTGTCTTCCAGAACGGGAAAGTCCTCGGCCTCTTCGGGGACAAGATGACCATGTGGGGTCAGGCGGAGGCCAAGGCGGCAGCCGGTTGCTGATGACATGCCGCTTTCCTATCGTTTTAATTGGGCGGATTGTTCATCGGCCCCTGCAAATTGGTCGTAAGTATCTAACTCTTCTGGTTCCTCAAGGTCCTTGTCCCATTTACCTGGTGCGTCATCAGGATAGAGAAGAAGCGAGATCGACATTTGGTTCTGTTTTGAGAATGCAGTCATCTCGCGAACTTCTTCATTACCAACCCATATACCTTTTGGGTGTATGATGCCGGTTCGGTTGTCGAGCAGCAGATCACCCCTTGCGGCAAGGGAGGCATCAGGGAGGGCAGTTACATTCTGGCGCGCTTTGTAAAACACACCAGACTTTAGCAATGACTTGCTGCACCAAGCCCAGTCGATAAATCCATCCTTTCCGATAACAATCATCGCTCGCTTTGGGGTCATGTCGAGCCATTTCAGAATGGCCGCAGTCAACGACACGTCGTATCTATCGGCAAGGTGACTCATGAGATCTAGATCGACAGAATTGCCATTCACTTGCTCACGAATATCATCCAACGGCATAAGCAAAAATGAGGCAAAGGTGTTGGCTTGCGCTTCCACTTGCCCATGCTCTGAATTCCAGTTGAGCATATCGCGTCCGCTGCATTGCATACCTTTAGGAGATAGTTGCCGATGCGGGAGATAGTGGCCAAGCTCATGGGCCAGAGTGAAATTGATCCGGCCTTTTGAGGAGATAGACTTGTTGTAAATGATACCCCATTCGCCGTGGCCATTAGGATGGGGAAGCAATGCGCCCTCAAACTTTTGAGACAAGTCCATTCCCTCAACCATGGTGATAGGTTCGTTCGGGAATATCTGTTTAGAATACTCGGCTGCAATGCTAGCCACGTTAATAGGGAAGCGCTGTAGCCCATGTGCCTCATGAAAGTGTTTGATTATCTTGCTGAGGTTGATTTCCCATTTTTCTGGCGTATTCGGTAGGCTCATTCCTCCCCGCCCCACATGTCGACCATTTGCTCGATCTTTTTCTTGTCCTCATCCTCAAGCTTGCTGAATTTTCTGAAGAATGCTTCTTGGAGAACTTTCTCGTCAGGGCTCGCCGATTCATCTAGGAGGTAGTCAGTCGTCACCGATAAAGCTTGGGCGATTAGGGTAAGCTTCTCACCGGAAGGTTTCCTGGTGCCTCGGTTTTCTATTTCCCAAATATATCCTTTGCTGGATTCGCATTTCTTTGCCAGCTGCTCAAGAGTTAGCTTCTTGGCCGTCCTGAGGGCTTTAATCTTCTCACCTAAATTCATTGACATGTATGGTCTCTCCCAAAAAATCACCAAGTTCTAGATAGCGTTACAAAAAGATATTGACAAGAGTAATCTATCGAAATAATGTGAAGTTCTAAATAGCGTTACTTATTATAGCGCATTAGTTGGTAAATTTGAAGATAGGAGTAGAAAATGGGTAAGGGTCCTGAAACGCACCATGTGGTGCCCAACAAAGATAAAGGTGGTTGGGATGTTCGGCGTGGCGGTGCTGATCGTGCCAGCGGCCATTTCGATACCAAGCAACAGGCCGTGGATGCCGGGCGTGACATTAGTCGCAATCAACAAACTGAATTTCGTATCCATAATAAGGATGGGAAAATTTCACAAACGGATAGTCACGGGAACGATCCCCGCCACATCAAAGGCTAGAAAGGAATGTAAATGACCGCCAATATCGCCAAGTTTTTTCGCCATACACCGGCTGTTTCACTGGAAAAATATTTCCAGAAATTCCCATCACCGGTTTCTGAAGCTGTTGATTGGACCGATCCCCCCGCGAACATCAGCAAGCTCTTGATCGGGGCTGTTGATGATTTGACCGAGGATGATTTGGCGATATTGAATACAAACGCTGAGCGCATCAATGAAATGACCGACGAAATTGGTCAAGACGCTCTGCTGGCGGTTATTTCGATGGAAGATTTTTCCGACTTCGAAAACCTCCACAACGGTCACGACCGAGCTCTATATGTATTCCTACGGGACCAAGAGGCATTTAAACGTGCCGAAGATATCCGGTTCTCGGATTCATACAGAAAGTCACGTATGTGGGCAGGCTATATTGGACCAAAAGAGGTTGATGTTAGCGATGATCTTTTGGACCTCGAATTATTCAAAGACAAAGTCTCAGCGTTAAGCCAAGCCAGTGGAAAAGTGAAGGTTGAGGTTTTTAGTCGGACCAAGCCGTATGGTGATGGCCAAGAACTCGAGCTGGTTCAGGTTATGATTTACCGCGAAGGGCTTCCTGAAAGCTTCCATGTCTTTGATGATGATGACCTTATTTCCCAGGTTGTCCGCCCTGTTCGTGAAGTCGTTTTGTCCTATGAACCGCAGTCGGGACAAATTGAGATCATCGCTGATGACAGTGCCATTCGAGAGGAAGTCGTAAAAGCCTTCGCTGAAACCCTTCTCGGGACTGAGATCGATGGCGAAAGGGTACCCCTAAAGCAGTACGATTTGAGCAAACTGTTAAACCATTTTGATTTTCCGACAGATGCAAAAGACGGAATTGCGAGTGTCCGCATCAGCATGCTGAAGCTGCGTCCGTATGATTCGGCAAACAAAGTCACCCTCGAAGTGGGAGCAAAAGAGCAAAAAACGATCCATGAAGTTTCAAGTGACTGGTTCGCAGCTCATGATCCTATGAACGGTGGCTTTCTGGTGGCCCAAACAAAATTGACCATTAAATTCGCGCCGGACAGCGAAAGTCCCAGAGGTAAGACCATCCCAGTGAAAATCAGCTTTCCCAATAATTGTGACCTTAAAAGCCGGACCGAGAAAGAACGGCTGATTGGCGATAAATACCTCAAGAAGTGGGGTCTGCTGAAAGAGATCGAATATGGCCAGCCTACCGACTGACGTTTTTGTTGCAGCCTGCCAGTTGGTTGAAACACCATCTGCATCGGCGACTATTCAAAGTTTGAACGAGCTGTTTAGTGCGGACATTTGTGCTGCCCTTACGAAAAGCGGCTTGCTGGTCGATGCTCCATATCTTCAAGATATTGAAGTCGAGTATGAAGGTGAATTACGCAGCTACCCCGTAGAACGACACGATGGAAACTGGCGCTATTTCCTGCAGGGGAGCGGTTGGATTCAGATGTCTTCTGCCTCTTTGAAGGTTTCCCGGGTCGATATTTTGGCATATCTCAAGGCTATGATGTCGGCGCTTGATTTTGAGGAGCGAGCAACTCCTGAGGAAATTGGGGAAAACGGGGGCTGGTATTTGGGTCAGGCCTGGCTGCAGAGTAGAAAGACACACATTGTTTATGTGAGAAGGTTGGGCGACGAAAACACGATATCTGCTTTGACCGGTTTCTTGGAAGACCGGCACAAGAGCGATCCAGCCTTAATATTGACGACAGGTAAAAATTTACCGGCGTACCTTCAGTTGCCCGCGCAAAATCGTATTGTCACTTTGGACGATGCCATCAATTTGCAATCTGAAAAACTCTCATTCAAGACGGATTACTTGGCCAGGAAAATGGGTGGAAGTGTTTCTGTATCCGGGTTTAGCCAAGGATATAGAACCCTTCACAGCAATGGTGTTGAATATTCCTTCAGTAAGAAAAAGGCCTCTGTTTTGGAATTCATGGATCAGGCTGGGAAACCAATGCATCAGGATGAGATCATGGTTGAATCTGATTCTACGCAGAAACGGTTAATTGGCCTGTTTCGTGGTGATCCAGCTTGGAAGGTGATTTTCAAAACAGATGGGAACGGAGTTTACTGGTTAGAATATTAGGCCTACTTCGCTTCTGAAAAGTTAGGATCTTCGACGTTTCATGTGGAATTGTCCGCCCCTAAATAGCGGACATTTCACTTCCGCTTAGCGTAGAAAAGTTGCCATAATTAGGTGTTGGCTGTGACTTCCCTTCATAGCCAACAAGAGACTACTATTAATTCCTTAGGTTCTTACCAAAACTTGCACATTGTAGATATATAGATGTATTCTTAACAAGATATTTCAGAATGGATACTTATCAAATGTTCAAACCTTCGATCAGACAGACCCTAATTATTCCATCCATTATTGTGATATTGACTAGTGGCGTTTTTGTCAGTTATTTCTCGCTGCAGAATTCAATAAATTCAGTCAACTCAGTCGCTGAAAAATTGCGTCAAGAAATGCTTGGCCGTGTGACTGACCATCTACAGAACTTTCTCTCTACTCCGCAAAACGTATTGCATGAGAATGCCCGAGCCTTAAGCGAAGGTATTCTTGATCGCGATAACCAAGAAATGCTGGAACGCCATTTTGTTCGTCAAAATATTGAATATGGTTCCTTTAACAGTATTTATTTTGGTAATACGGAAGGCGGTGTCGTTGTCGGGGGGCAAGAAGGAGAAGAAAAATTACAGTATGTTATTTCGACAGATAACTTTAAAGCTGGTTCCTTCAGCAAATTCCGATCTGACGAAACTGGTAAGAGAGGCGAAACACTTCTGACATTGCCGAATTACGATGCAAGAAAGCGCCAATGGTACGAGGCAGGAGCAAGTTCGGAGGATGGAACATGGGGAGACATCTATATACTGTTTACAGGCCAGGATATGTCTATACCCCCCAGCCGTGCGGTTCGCGAAAGAGATGGAACACTTTTAGGCGTCGTAGCCGGAGACATTTTTCTTTCCGGACTTTCTCTATTTTTAAAAAACCTTCATGCTGAACGGGCAGGAATTTCCTTCATTATGGATGGAGAAGGCTTGATGGTTGCTTCCTCCACTTCTGAGAAACCGTTCTCTGTCAGTAAAGATGGAAAAATAAAAAAACGACTTCCTGCAACCGAGAGTGCAACTTTAGAAATAGTTGAAGCGGCCAAGAAAATAAAAAAACATCTCGGTGATTTAAATTCGATTGACGCACACCATTCATTAGGTTTTGAGATTGACGACCAACACAATTTTGTGGAGATAGCACCCTTCCGGGACAAGTATGGTCTATTCTGGTTGGTTGCTACGGTGGTTCCCGAAATTGCTTACACGGAGCAGGTGATTAAAGGGAATTCTCGAACGCTTTATATAATTTTTGCGGCATTTTTATTCATGGCGATTATATCCGCTTTCTTGGCTCGATGGCTCACCCGACCCATTTTGGATTTAACTAGAACAGCCAATGCTGTTGCTAATGGAGATTTATCACAAAACCTAAAGATAGACAGGCGAGACGAAATTGGGGATTTATCACGTTCATTTCAGAAGATGACTGGCCAACTGGAAGAAACATTTAAGGACTTAAAAAACAATGAGGAAAACCTTCGCGTCACCCTAGACTCTATTGGCGACGCTGTAATTGCCACTGATGTTTCCGGAAACGTCACCCGAATGAACCCCGTTGCTGAGAGCCTTTGCGGTTGGAAACAGGATGAAGCCGTTGGCAAGCATATGGGCGAAGTTTTTAATATTATCAATGCTAATACAAGAGAACCAGCTTTTAACCCTGTGAACACTGTTCTTGCTGAGGGAAAGACCGTCGGTCTGGCAAACCATACCATTCTCGTATCAAAGGATGGCTTTGAATACCAGATCGCTGATTCTGCGGCCCCAATTAGGAATGATACAGGAGATATTTTAGGGGTTGTATTGGTGTTTCGTGACGTAACCGAGGAGTATGCAGTTCGGCAAGTCCTCAATGATGCTCTGGTTAATGCCGAACAAGCCAACCAAGCTAAATCTGAGTTCCTCGCTTCCATGAGCCACGAATTGAGAACACCATTGAATGCGGTTCTTGGCTTTTCTCAGATGCTGCAGTTCACTCCTAAGTCACCTCTTTCTTCAAGCCAGAACGAGTATGTCGAGAATATTCTTGAGGGCGGCAATCACCTTCTTGAACTGGTTAATGAAATCCTTGATCTCGCTAGTATTGAAGCTGATAAAGTTAATCTTTCTTTAATCGACTTAAATGCCAACGACGTAGTCTCAAACTGCGTAGACTTAGTAGTTCCACTTGGAGAACCACGAGGCATCAAGATCATCGACCAATTTAGCAAGGGACCGATGGTGCTTCTTTTCACAGATCGCATGCGCCTCAAACAAATCTTAATCAACCTTCTCTCCAATGCGATCAAATTCAATAAGGACGGCGGAACGGTAACGGTAGAAGGGAAAGAAGCTGGTTACGGTTACCTACGCATATCTGTGTCTGATACTGGAATCGGCGTAGCTAAAGAGGATCAGTCAAGTGTATTTAATCTATTTCACCGGGTAGGTTCAGACCCGACGGTAGCAAGAGAGGGCACGGGCATTGGTCTAACGGTTACTAAGTTGCTTGTGGGACGCATGGCTGGTCGTATTGGCCTTGAAAGTGAAGAAGGTGTTGGCTCCACATTCTGGATCGACATTCCTTTGGCATCTAATGAAGATGTACTGATTTGGACTGAAGCTATAAAAGTCGGTGCTGATGTCGTCGACAAGGATCATCAGGTACTTATTTTTATGTTGAACCGCCTGACGCGCAGATCCACTGACGATACAGATGTGGACGATATTATCAACGAACTTATAGTGTATACAGAGAGTCACTTCAGTCGCGAGGAAGCGATTATGGAGGTCTGTGGCTATCCTGAAATTGAAGAACACCGCGACCTTCACCGAAGGTTTATTAACGATGTAAACCAACATGCCGAGGCTTGGCGCAATGAGCGCAGTCAGGAAAGTCTCTCCTCGCTCCACAAGTTTTTGAGGGATTGGCTGCTTAATCACATTTTGAAAGAGGATACCAAGATAGCAATTTCTGCGAAGGGTAAGGATCGGGAGATACGGCACAAACTTGAAGCCTTAGGTTTGGTTCACTGACATGCCTTCAAGAAACGTACAAGCGACCAAACATGAACAGGGAAATTGATGACTAAGACCATCCTCATTGTCGAAGACGATACATTGAGCATGAAGTTGTTCAACGACCTTCTTCAGGCCAATGGCTATGACACCATCCAATTGATAAATGGAAGCGATGTATTGGAGATAGCCAAAGATCAAAAGCCTGATCTGATTATTATGGACATCCAACTGCCAGTTCGCTCTGGTCTTGAAATAGCCAAGGACTTGAAGGCCGACGAGGAACTCAAACACATTCCCGTCATTGCGGTGACCGCCTTTGCCATGAAGGGTGATGAACGCATGATCCGCGAAGGTGGTTGTGATGATTACATTACAAAGCCTATTTCAATTCCGATCTTCCTTGAAACGATGGCAAAGCACCTGTCGTAAACTTTGTTAAAAGGTCCGTTGTGGGTCACGAACCGACCTTTTTACCGACACGAAATGACTTCCGCTGTAGCCCCTAACAACGGACATTGACCTTTCCATTCGCCTGAACGCCTCGAGGATTCCACTTGTCGCGTCGAAGATCCAAAATTTAATGCCTCGGCTTTTGCCGGGGCATTTTTTTTTGGCTTGAGTGCATTTCCCACCGATTTTCACACACCTGACACACAGATTCTCACCCCCCTGGTTTGCGATATTTCCCCTGTGATTTGGATTGAAACCGAAAGGAGTGCCATCACATGGATAAACCATTCTTAAACCAGATAGACCTCTCCCGGCGTTGGGGGATTTCGCCCCGAACCTTGGAGCGGTGGCGTTGGCTTGGCGAAGGCCCTGTCTTCGTCAAACTCGGAGGCCGCGTGGCCTACCGCTTTGAAGATATCGAAGCTTACGAACAAGCTCATATGCGCAACAGCACCTCTGATGATGGCCAAGCCGCCATGGGAGGTTTGTCATGAGTAAACTCAGCAAAATTGAGCAGCTTCGCAAAGACGATTACTACTTCAAGAAGTTGCCCGACACCATCCGCATTCCTGCGATTGGTGCAATCCTTGAAGAAGCCGTCAAACCAACAGAGACTGCGACGCTGGATGATCTGGCATTTGCCATTTTGGCATTACAGGAAGAATCATCTGCACTTTATTCCCTGACCGAATCTGTTCGCAATCTTTATGACCAAGCGCGCAAAAACGGTGCCCTGGGTGCGCAGGTGGCAATCGATTGCCTTCCAGATGCGAAGGGGGGCTCGAAATGAACCTCCCCATTATTTCAGCAGATGCACGCCTTAAAGAAACGCGAGGCATAAAGGGCGTCATCTTCGGCAAATCCGGCATTGGCAAAACATCGTTGCTGTGGACGTTAAATTCATCGACCGCACTGTTCTTTGACTTGGAAGCTGGTGATCTTGCGATTGAAGGCTGGCCGGGTGACACCATCCGGCCACGGACATGGCAGGAATGTCGAGACTTCGCCGTTTTCATAGGAGGTCCTAATCCGGCCCTGCGTGAAGACCAAGTCTATAGCCAAGCACATTATGATGCGGTCTGCGAGCAATTCGGTGACCCGTCAGCCCTTGATAAATATGAGACCGTCTTCATCGACAGCATCACGGTCGCCGGCCGTCTTTGCTTCCAGTGGGCAAAAGGCCAGCCACAGGCATTCTCTGACCGTACCGGCAAGCCTGACATGCGTGGTGCTTATGGTTTGCACGGTCAGGAAATGATCGCCTGGCTGACCCACCTTCAACACACCCGGGGCAAAAACATCTGGTTCGTTGGAATTCTCGACGAGAAGCTCGACGACTTCAATCGCAAGGTATTCACCCCGCAAATTGACGGCTCTAAAACCGGCAACGAGCTGCCTGGCATCGTTGATGAAGTCATCTCCATGGCTGAAATCAGCGAAGGCGACTGGGAACCCTATCGGGCATTCGTTTGCCAGACCCTGAACCATTATGGCTTTCCAGCCAAAGATCGCAGCGGACGTCTTGATGTGATCGAGGAGCCGCACCTTGGCCGCCTGATGGAAAAGATCAGCGGCCCCGTAAAACCGGCAAACGAAAGGTTGGAGTTCTCAAGGCCACAACCTTCCGCCGCCGATACCCCCACCACCACTGACGATGAAGGAGCTCAACAATCATGACCGGTGCATGGAACGATTACAACGACGCAGGCTCTCAAGCCTCTTATGACCTGATCCCAAAAGGTACGATTGTGCCTGTGCGGATGACCATCAAACCGGGTGGCTTTGACGATCCGGCGCAAGGATGGACTGGCGGTTACGCTACCCATAACGATACCACCGGATCGGTTTACCTAAGTGCCGAGTTCGTCATCACCGAAGGACCGTTTGCTAAACGCAAGGTCTGGAGCTTGATTGGTTTGCTCAGCCTAAAGGGCCCTGAATGGGGCAGCATGGGTCGGTCATTCGTACGTGGCATCCTTAATTCATCACGGGGACTGTCAGATAAGGACAATTCTCCGCAGGCTCAAAACTCCCGCCGTATTAACGGATTTGCCGATCTCGATGGCATTGAGTTTCTGGCCAAGATCGATGTGGGTAAGGATGCCAATGGTGATCCCAAGAACGAAATCCGTTTTGCTGTTATGCCCAATCACAAAGATTGGGAGACCTATCAGAAAAGTGGCGGCCTGTGGAAGCCGGGGGTTGTTACCGCCGGAGTAAATGCCACGGCACCGGCAACAACGCCAGCCGCGACGGAGACGCAACCGTCTACCAACCCTAATCGCCCGAATTGGGCGCAATAGGAGGACGGTCATGTTACTTCGCCCACGCCAGAAAACCTTCGTCGAGCGTAGCGTTAGCGCGCTCGGCGAACACGGCAACACACTGGCCGTTGCCTCAACCGGATTTGGAAAAACCATCGCGCTTGCAGGTGTCGCAGGTCAATTGCTAGCTGGCAACGATAGCAAGGCCTGTGTCCTGGCCCACCGCGACGAACTAACGGCTCAGAACGAGCTGAAGTTTTCCAAGGTTAACCCAGGCATCAGCACTTCCAAATTTGATGCCGAAACCAAATCATGGCGCGGGCAGACGACCTTCGCCATGGTGCAGACATTAGCTCGTAAGGCAAACCTCGACACGATGCCTGAACTTGATCTGCTGGTTATTGATGAAGCCCATCATGTGGCTGCCGATAGTTATCGGCGCATCATTGACCAAGCCCGAGACAAGAACCCGGACATTAAGGTGTTCGGCGTCACGGCGACGCCTAACCGTGGTGATAAGAAAGGGCTGCGCCCGGTCTTTTCCAATGTTGCCGATCAGGTGTTTATTGGCGAGTTGATTGCTTCTGGCCATTTGGTACCGCCGCGTACTTTCGTCATCGACGTTGGAGCCCAGGAAGCCCTCAAATCCGTGCGCAAGACGGTGGACGACTTCGATATGAAGGCGGTTGACGCCATCATGAACAAGTCTCCCATTACCGATGCTGTCATTCGCCATTGGCGCGAGAAGGCTGGTAATCGTCAAACCGTGGTGTTTTGCTCGACGGTTAATCATGCCCGTAATGTCCGCGACGCTTTTGTTGCTGACGGTATCAGTGCCGGGATGGTTTATGGCGACATGGGCACGAAGGCACGACGGATTGTGCTGCAGTCCTATGATGAAGGCGATATTCAAGTCCTTATTAACGTCGCCGTACTCACGGAAGGCTGGGACCACCAGCCAACAAGCTGCATTATTCTGCTCAGGCCATCGTCTTATAAATCCACCATGATCCAGATGGTCGGGCGTGGTTTGCGCACGGTTGATCCCAGCGAATATCCCGGTATCGTAAAAACCGACTGCATCGTTTTGGACTTCGGCACATCAAGCCTGCTGCATGGGTGCCTTGAGCAAGACGTCAATCTGGATGGTCGGACAGGATCAGGACCGGCTTTAACCAAGGAATGCCCGGAATGTGAAGCTCATGTTCCTTTGGCAGTGATGGACTGCCCCCTGTGCGGTTACCATTTCTATTCCGATAAAACCGACGACCTGCAGCCAATCTCTGATTTTGTCATGTCAGAGGTCGACCTGCTCAAACGATCCAGTTTCCAATGGTGCGATCTGTTTGGTGACGACGCGGCCCTTATTGCCAGCGGCTTCAATGCCTGGGGCGGCATCTTCTTCCTGCAGGGGCGCTGGCATAGCCTTGGGGGCGGTAAAAATTTACGTCCCCGTCTTCTTGCCGTGGGTGAGCGCACGGTGTGTCTGGCAGCAGCTGATGACTGGCTCAATGAGAATGAAACAGACGAGAGCGCACACAAAACCCGTTCATGGCTAAACCAATCGGCAACAGGCAGGCAACTTCAATTTTTGCCCGCTGAATATCGTCAAGACTTCGGTCTCACCCGGTATCAGGCCTCAGCACTGCTGGCCTTCACCTTCAATAAATCTGCGATCACACAATTGGTGGCGTCGGCTTCCGATGGTGACCGGAGGGCGGCATGACCCATGGCACACACATCCGAAAATGCAGCCCTCCGGCAACGGTTATGGCATCCGCGTGGAAAGTTCTGTGCCGTTTGTCGGCGACCAACCCGTGGTTTTGGTTGGTTCGACCGGCGGTCTTCGAGGCGACCGCGACGCATGCTTTGGTTCTGCTCCATGGCTTGCCAGGGTTACTGGTCTCGATTGGCGAAGGAGGGATTGGGCATGGTTGATCTGACCGAGCAAGAACAAGCCGCCATTCGCTACGCCATGAAAATGGCAGCAGAGATCATGGAAGAGATCGGCTGGCAAACCCGCCTGATTGACCTGTCAGAGGCGCAGGTCCTCACCCTCATTGAAGTTGCCGTTGGTGGCTTTCAAGACGCCATGTTGGCAACGGCCAAGGCCGATGACACGGAGATCCCATTCTGATGCTTGATTACAATTCTTCGGCCAACTTCGCCGACCAAATAAACGTCTACATCGACGAAGCCCTCGTGGTGGAAAATCAGGCCCAACCATCGAGGCAGTATCTTGGTGGTTCACGCCTTGGTGTCGCTTGCGACCGTGCCCTGCAATTCGAATACGCCCAAGCCCCCAAAGACGATGGGCGGGATTTTAAAGGACAAACCCTACGCATCTTCGCCGCCGGTCACCTGTTTGAGGACATGGCCATCCGCTGGCTACATATGGCCGAGTTTGATCTCTACACTACCAAGGGCAACAAGCCGGGCGGTGAGCAGTTTGGCTTCTCAGTGGCGGATGGACGTATTCGTGGTCATGTGGACGGCATCATCAATGCAGGTCCTGTGCTGACGGGTTTCCCAGCACTTTGGGAATGCAAATCCATGAACGCCAAGTCCTGGAAGGATACGGTGAAGAAAGGCCTCGCTGTTTCCAAGCCGGTCTATGCGGCTCAGGTCGCCGTTTACCAGGCTTACATGGAAGCTACGGTACCGGGCATTTCCAAAAACCCGGCCCTGTTTACCGCCATCAATAAGGACACTTCAGAAATCTATCATGAGCTGGTCCCGTTCGATGGCGGGCTAGCCCAGAAGATGAGCGACAAGGGTGTGCGCATTATTCAGGCGACTGAGGCAGGAGAATTGCTCCCCCGCATCGCTCAATCAGCTGACTTTTTCGAGTGCAAATTCTGTGACTGGTCAGATCGGTGCTGGAGAACGGGTGCATGAGCGGTGACGTAGTGAAACTTGATCCCTGGCGCGACTTCAATTCAGCAGGCCCGCAAAGACAGGATGATGATCGGCAATCAGAGACGAGTGTCGATGATCTCAAATCTTGCCTTCTCGGCAATTTGCGAGGGGTGCTGTCCTATCTGTTCCCCGCCGGTGTGTTTCGCCATGGCAAGTTTCTGGTTGGTGATGTTCAGGGCAACAAGGGCGAAAGCCTGACCGTTGAGCTGACCGGCAACAAAGCCGGAATGTGGCATGATTTTGCCACCAAGGACGGTGGCGATATTATCAGTCTTTGGGCGCTAGCAACGGGTCGCAACACACAGTCGGATTTCCCATCACTTCTTGATGACATACGCCATTGGCTGGGCGAGCCCAGAAAAGAAAGCACTCATGTTCAATCTGAGATAACAGCACCCGTAGATGAACTGGGCCCGGTAACGGCTAAGTGGGATTACCATGGTGGTGATGGCACGTTGCTGGCCTGCGTCTATCGCTACGACCCGCCCGGCGGCAAACAGTTCAGGCCGTGGGATGTGCTTGCCCGGAAGATGAAGGCACCTAACCCACGCCCGCTCTACAACCAACCTGCCATAAGATCGGCGGAAGAGGTGATTCTGGTCGAGGGTGAGAAGGCTGCTGAAGCACTAATCGCACAAGGCATTTGCGCCACCACGGCCATGAACGGGGCCAGTGCGCCGGTTAATAAAACCGACTGGTCACCGCTTGCTGCCAAGCGCGTATTGATCTGGCCCGACAAGGATGCCGCCGGGTGGCAATACGCTGAGGCTGCCGCGCAGGCAGTGCTAAATGCCGGAGCCACCTCGGTTGCCATTCTCATGCCACCTGACGATAAGCCTGATAAATGGGACGCAGCAGACGCGGTTGTTGAGGATATGGACGTGGCGGCATTCATTGCGAGCGCACCCCGCCAGTCCATTACTGCCCCACAGTCTCACGCCAAGGCATTCAGTCTCGGTCATATGCTGGCTGACACTTCCCCCATGCCCGAAGACATCATCGCGCCGCGTGTCCTGACGCCGTCAGGCCTGCTGGTGTTCGGCGGTGCGCCCAAGGTGGGTAAGAGCGACTTTCTGCTCAGCTGGCTGGTCCACATGGCAGCAGGCGTTGAATTTCTGTCGTTCAAACCAAAAGACCCTTTGCGGGTGTTCTATCTGCAGGCCGAGATCCAATACCACTATCTGCGCGAACGTATTCGCCAAATTAACCTGCCGCCAGAGGTGATCACGGACGCACATGACAACATGGTGATCACGCCTCAGCTCAAATTGATATTGAACGAAGCGGGGATTGTCACGGTCACAGCCCTGATCACAAAACACTTCCCCGACGGTCTCGACATCATTGTCATCGATCCCATCCGAAACGTTTTTGACGGCGGTGAGGCAGGGGCCAGTGAGAACGATAACAACGCCATGCTGTTCTTCTTGCGTGACCGCGTGGAGGAGCTGAGGGACGCTGTAGATCCAAACGCAGGAATCATTCTGGTTCACCACACGAGGAAGCTTTCCAAGAAACAGGTGGATGAAGATCCGTTCCAGGCATTGTCAGGGGCTGGATCGCTACGCGGTTATTACAGCTCAGGCATGATCTTGTTCCGCCCGGACGAGGCGCAGCCAGAACGCCGCTTAATCACCGAGCTTCGCAATGGCCCTGCCTTAGAGGCAAAGATTGTCGATAAACATGAAGGCCAGTGGATTGAGATTGATCCAACATCAGAGCGTTTGGTTCGTCAGGAATACGGTGAAAAGCTCGATGCTGAGCGTACACGTAAAAAATACACCATTCTTCAACTGCTTTATGACGAGGCGATAGATGGACGTGCCTACACGGCAACCCAATTTTCAGAACGCTTTGAAAACAGTGCCGGGTTGGGTGGTCGCAGTACCATTTACGAACGCATCAGCGTGCTCACGACCAAGGGTCACATAAAGTTTTTTCGTAACCCTGAGGACCACGGCATTCAAGAATTAGAAAGAAAACGGCAAGGCTATTTGTGTGTCGAAGGCATGCAGTTGGGCGCAGCTCAAGACGTTGTTGATGAGGTTACTGGAGAGGTCTCAGAGCTCATCCATCCGCTCTTGCCGACCCATTACAAGTGCCGTCAATCGGGGGCCATTCTGGAGGTCGAGAGCCCCGATATCTGGGTCACTCATGATGAGGTGGACGTCCCATGAATAGCCTCAAAACCTCTGGACTTAAGGGCTTAAGTCCACTAACTCCAGCGGCTCTGGACTTAAGAATTGGCATTTTCCCCAGTGTTTTCAACGGGTTGCTTAAATCCACTAAGTCCAGCTGGATTTTAGCTTTGGACTTAAGAGTTAAGCAAAAAAACCAGCATTTCTGCGGTGTTCAGGCCCATCCCTTAAGTCCAGCCGTTACCCTACCCTTACAGGGGTATCGGGTAGTGGCCACCGCTTACGCTTGGCCACACCCTCTTGGCCAAAGCCGTCAGTACCACCAATCAATCCAATCCAAAAAACCGGGTGGCGATGCATCCGACCAAGAACGTCATCGCCACCCTCACCACAACGCAACCCAAGGAGAAGCGATATGGATAAATCGAGTCTGACCAAACCAGAACCGAACGCAAGGGCCATGACGATCCTTGCTCTCGATCTCGGCACCAAGACCGGATGGGCACTGCATGGCCAGGACCAGCTCATCACCAGTGGCACCGTCGAATTTAAAAACGACAGGTGGCAAGGTGGCGGCATGCGCTTCCTGCGGTTCAAGCAATGGCTCACCGAGATCAAGCAAATCGCCGGTGGTCTGGATGCTGTGTTCGTCGAGGAAGTTCGACGCCACCTCGGCGTTGATGCTGCCCACGCTTACGGAGGTTTCCTGGCCCACGTCACCGCCTGGTGCGAACACCATCAGATCCCATACGAGGCTGTCCCTGTCGGCACCATCAAACGTCACGCCACCGGCAAGGGCAACGCCAACAAGCAGGCGGTGATCGCCGCCATGCGCGGACGTGGGTTCAACCCTGCCGACGATAACGAGGCAGATGCCCTGGCCCTGCTGGGCTGGGCACAGGATCACCGCATGGGAGGTGCACCATGACCTGGCACCCACGCGGTTTTGGCGGCACACGCCGCCCACCGGACCAGGTCAAACGCGATGGCTGGAAAGATCAGGGCATGCTGGCCGTGTCGGTTGAAGACGACCGGTTGACCTGGCCTGAGAAAGAACTGATCCGCCAGTTGGGCGAAAAGCTCTATGGCAAGCGAAAGGACGAAGCGCATGGGCAATAATCACTGGACAGCACCGCTGGTGGAAGAGCGCTTGGTTGAGGCCGCTGGCGTCTTGAAACGACTGCCGGAGGAAAAGGTCCAAGGGTATTTTACAGCCTGGCCGGATGTCGTTCATGATCTCAATGATTCCTTCGGCTGGCACGACCCGGTGTTGCGCAGGCCGTGGCCATCGCCGGGGTCCATTGACCGCATGGACGAGACGATGCAGTGGCTGCAATGGCTGGATCCAGACGTGGCAAAGATCTGTTGGTTCAGGGCGGCTGGTAAACGGTGGAAAACCATTTGTGGAAAGGTCGGATTACAGCGAACAGCGGTCCATCAACGCTATCTTTTTGGCCATTGTGTGATCGCTTGGAAGCTTAACGGTCATAGGCTGCCAAGTAATCGTTCGCGCCGTGACGTGATAGCGATGGTCCAGTCGGCGAAGCCGTGAGTACTGGATAAAAAGGTGTTCGGCGAACACTTTTCGCGCGGACAAAAACGCTCAAAAGGGGTATGTTTTTAGCTAACCTCAGGAGAGTTGGGCAAGGGCGCATCGGTAACATTATGGCCTTTCTAATTCGCTCTAAGCCTTTGATATATTTAATGGTTCCTTCCTGGCCGATATCCTATGCTGGCGGGCTTTGCCCGGCACTTTCCTAGCGACGAAATTTAAAAAAGCCATTTCCGTTTCCGTTTGAGAAACATAAATTCTGCCCGTAAGGCGCGGAACCATTGACATTTTGACGTATCGACCCCTATCCGCAAACGGAACTGGGGTGCAGGGTCATTTCCGTTTCAAACGGAAACGCCTCCTAATTTTTTGGAAAACAAATACCCATGAGCAAAACCTATCAACCTGACGTGGTCCAGCGGGACCCGGCGGAACTGACACCCTATGCCCATAACGCCAAAACCCATCCGGACGAGCAGATCGACAAGATTGCAGGCTCCATTGCCGAATACGGGTTTGACCAACCCATTGTGGTTGATGCCGACGGCGTGATCATCAAGGGCCATGGTCGTCGCTTGGCGGCGGTGCGCCTCGGGCTAATATCGGTGCCGGTGATCGTTCGCGATGACCTGACCCCGGCTCAGGTGAAAGCGGCAAGGTTGCTGGACAACAAATCCGCTGAGTCTGAATGGGATCTGGACCAACTGGTGATCGACCTCCAAGCGCTCAAGGATGATGAATTTGCAGGCCCTCTCGGGTTCGACGAAAACGAAGTCGCGACCATGTTGGCAAATGCATTGGGCGAACCCGGTGGCATGGGTGACGGCGATGTCCCGGAGCCTCCGGCCACGCCGGTTTCCAAAACCGGCGACTTGTGGTTGCTGGGCGATCACCGTCTGCTTTGCGGGGACAGCACCGATGCAGGCGATGTCAAACGCCTGATGAATGGCGAGCGCGCCATCCTGTTCGCCACCGACCCGCCTTATCTGGTGGATTATGACGGTACCAACCACCCACAAAATAGTGCGCGCAAAGCCAAGGTGGCCAAGGGCGATACGAGTGGGACTGACGGCAACAAGGATTGGTCCGAGACTTATGGCATCACCTGGGATGATTCATCTCAAGGCCCCGAGCTTTATCGCGGGTTTATCAAGGCTGCCATCGCCGAAGCCATTGAGCCCAACGCTGCCTGGTACTGCTGGCACGCATCCCGCCGCCAAGCCATGCTGGAAGAAGTCTGGACGGAACTGGGGGCGTTTCAGCATCAGCAGATTATCTGGAACAAGGACAGGGGTGTGCTCACCCGCTCCAAGTATCTGTGGAAACACGAACCCTGCCTGATGGGCTGGATCAAAGGCAATATGCCGCCAAAGATTGATGGTGCTGATTTCCTGGCATCGGTTTGGGATATCCACGGTCTTACGGGTGACGAACGCCCCGACCATCCAACGCCAAAACCGCTGGATTGTTTTGCCATCCCCATGCGCCAGCATGTGGAAATAGGCGGTCTGTGCTACGAGCCGTTTTCTGGGTCTGGATCACAGATCATCGCCGGTGAAGGTGCCGGACGCCGGGTTTACGCCATGGAAATTGGGCCGACTTATGTGGACGTGGCGGTGATGCGCTGGCAAAAAGCTACGGGCAAGACAGCAACGATGGAGGACGACAGTCGTTCGTTTGATGAAATTAAGGAAGAGAGGCTGGCAGCATGAGACAGTCAAAACGAATGTCATTATTGGAATCATTGACCAATGTGGCTGTTGGATACGGCGTCGCCGTATCGGCTCAGATTGTGGTGTTTCCTATGTTTGGCCTTGAAGTTGCCTTGGCAGACAATCTTGCCATTGGGGCGATCTTTACCGGCATTTCGATTGTGCGGAGTTTTACGCTTCGCCGGGTGTTTGAAGAAATCCGGGTGCTAAAAGTCTGGGTTTAAAGCAGAGTTAAAACTGTTCAGTGAAAGCGTAAAAACGAACAATCTGGCCATCTCGCAGGGCGACGTTTGCGACGGTGGCATCCAGGTCGATATGGTCAATGTTAATCATGTCCAATGCCCGTTTGCCGGTTTTTCCGGTGTGGTGGGTAATGTAGTATTCGATCAGTTCCAGCAGTTCGCTTTCACTGGACGCGCGGTTCCAGGGGCGCGGAATTTCCGTGCTGCCGTCGTTCATTAAAATGGCGATATTGGTCATGGGCTTGTCCTTCTGATTCAATCAATTGGTTCAATCAGTAACGCTCTGATCTGCCCATACATCAACGTTAATAGATTGTAATTAATAAGGTTTCTGACCGCCCATGGCTGAAAACGCTCAATCCGCCGAGGTGTTGGCAAAGTTACTCGACATTACCGAACGCCGTGTGCGCCAACTCAGCGCCGAGGGCATTATCCCCAAGGTGGCGCGGGGCCGGTACGAGATGATCGGTGCGGTGCGCGGCTACATTCGCTACCTGCGAGAATTAAACATTCAGAGCGATGTGGGCCCGGCTGACTACGGCACCCAACGCGCCCGTCTGGTGAAAGCCAGGGCAGACCTGGCCGAGATGGGAGCTTCACAAATGCGGGGTGATCTTTTGTTCGCGCCTGACGTGACGGCGGCCTGGACCGACATTGTGGCGCTGATGCGCTCACGGCTTCTGGTGCTGCCCGACAAAATCGCACCGGTGGTTCATGAAACAACAAGTATCAACCAGGCTAAAGACGTCATCAAAAAGGCGGTCTACGAAGTCCTCACGGAAATCGCCGAGACGGAAATCCAAATCACGCCTCGCGCTGACGGGGACGCCGGAACTGCTGAAAGCGGTGACGACGACCTGCCGGATGGCGGCACCTCCGCCCAATCTGACGATCAGCCAGTGGGCCGACCAATACCGTAAGCTCAGTTCTGAATCCAGTTCGGAACCGGGCCAATGGCACACGGACCGGGCCGAGTATCAACGTGAGATCATGGACGCGGTGTCTGACGCTTCGGTGGAAACCGTGGTGATCAAGTCATCGTCCCAGATCGGCAAATCAGAAATCGGCCTGAACATGGTTGGCTACCATATCGACCAGGACCCGGCACCGATGATGGTGGTATTGCCAACAGAGAGAGATGCGGAATCCTGGTCCAAGGATCGGTTCGCACCCATGGTCCGTGATACGGAACGCTTGCGGGGTAAATTGTCGGGTCCGAAGTCGCGAGATGGATCGAACAAGATCCTGCACAAGAAATTTGTCGGTGGGCAGCTGACGCTGGTGGGCTCCAACGCACCATCCGGACTGGCCATGCGGCCCATTCGTATTTTGCTATGTGATGAGGTGGATCGTTATCCGGCCAGCGCCGGTGCTGAAGGTGATCCAGTTAACCTGGCCAAGAAACGCACGGTCACTTTCTGGAACCGCAAGATCATCATGGTCTCGACCCCGACTATCAAGGGAACGAGCCGGATTGATGCTGCCTGGGAGAATAGTGACAAACGCCGTTATTGGGTGCCATGCCCCCATTGCGGTGAGCACCAGACCCTGCGCTGGGAGCAGGTACGTTGGGATAAAGGTGGTGGGAAAAAAGATAAGGCGAGCAGGCATCTGCCTGAGACCGCTCATTACGCTTGTGAGCACTGTGGCGATGCCTGGAGCGACCCTCAACGCTGGGCGACGATCCATTTGGGTGAATGGCGAGCAGAAAACCCCTTCGTGGATACCGCCGGGTTTCATCTGAACGAAATTTATTCACCCTGGATAAAGCTGGAAAAAATGGTCCGTGAGTTTCTTGCCGCCAAGGAACAAGGTGAGGAAGCCATGAAGGCGTTCATCAACACGTCCTTGGGCGAAGTTTTTGAAATCAGAGGTGAGGCTCCGGAATGGGAGCGCATTTACAATCGCCGCGAGGACTATCCCATCGGCGTGGTGCCGGATGGCGGGTTGTTCCTGACAGCGGGGGCCGACGTGCAGCGCGACCGCATCGAGGTTGAGGTGGTTGCCTGGGGTCGCCGACGTGAAAGCTGGTCTGTGGACTACCGGGTGCTTCTGGGCGATACGGCCAAGGCCGGTGTCTGGAACAAGCTGAGCGCCATGCTGGAAGAACGGTTTCCGCATGCCAGAACCGGGACCGGTATGATCATTGAGCGCATGGCGGTTGATTCCGGGTATGCCACGCAGGAAGTGTATGCCTGGTCACGGACCGCGCCACTGGGGCGCGTCATGCCCATCAAGGGCGTGGACAAAAGCCGGTTTCCCATTCAGGGGCCGAGCGATGTCGAGGTTAAGATTGGCAAACGCAAACGTAAACGCGGGGCCAAGCTGTGGACTGTCTGTGGGCCGGTGTTCAAGGCCGAGCTCTATGGCAATTTGCGCCAGGAGACGCCCGATGAGTTGGAGGGCGAAGGGTTTCCGCCGGGGTACTGCCATTTTCCGCAGTATGACCCGGAGTATTTTCGACAATTGACGGCTGAGCAGGCCGTCACTCGGGTCAAGAAAAATGGTTTTGCGGTTATCGAATGGCAAAAAACACGAGAACGCAACGAGGCTTTGGACTGCCGAGTTTACGCCCGTGCGGCGGCTGAACACGACCTGGTTCGCATGAACGAGCGTGTGGCGCGTAACAAGGAACGCAAGTTGGAAGAAAACGCCAAAGTGGAGAATGTGAAACAAGTACCAACACCGTCTTCTCCATTAGAAAAATCCGACACCGAATCGCTATGGGCGGAACCGGTCTTGTCTGACGATCCTTGGCTATGAACGGGCACTAAAAAATGACTGATCTAACCACATTAGAAACCAGGCTCACGGAAGCCGAGACGGCCCTGCATCTTCTTGCCATCGGTGGTCAACGCCAAGTCGTTGATATCGGCACCGGAGGTCGTGTCGCCTATACGGCGGCCAACGTTGCTGAGCTGCGTATTTATATCGCCGGTCTCAAAAACCAGATCTCCAAACTCAAGGGGCTGTCCCAACGGGGCCCCATCTACGTGGAATTTTAAATGCTCCAGCGCATTCGATCATTTATCTCGCGGCCAAAGGCTCAAGCGGGAGCCCATCAGGGTGCCTCGACCACGGACCGAGAAACGGCTTCATGGCTGCCATCGTTCGGCTCGGCGGACACGGACTTGCTGGACGACCTGCCCATGCTGCGGGCCCGCAATCGGGACCTTGCCATCAACAACGGCATCGCCTCGGGCGCAATCCAGACCATCACAGATAATGTGGTCGGCACCGGCTTGAGGCTGTCGGCCAAGCCGGATTATCGGGCATTGGGCAGGGACACGGAATGGGCCGACGACTGGAGCAACCAGATTGAGGCTTTGTGGCGGAGTTGGGCGGAAGGAACAGATTGTGATGCGGGGCGCACCCTTAATTTTGCCGGGCTTACCCAACTGGTGTTTCGATCTGGCATGCTTAATGGTGAGGCTTTGGTTTTGCCCATGTGGTTGCCGGGGCAAGGGGCGTTTTCCACGAGCTTTCAGGTGATTGAGGCCGACCGGCTGGCAACACCTCCACACAAGGTCGATGGCAAAGGCATGCGGGCCGGTATTGAAATCAATGCCTACGGTGCACCGCTGGCCTATTGGATAAAAAAGACCCATCCCGGCGATGACTTTGTCGGGGCGGCGACCTTCGCCTGGAATCAAGGTCCGCAAGACTGGCGACGTATCCCGACACTGACGCCTTGGGGGCGTAAACGTGTCCTGCATATTCATGACAAGGAACGCACTGGGCAAAGCCGGGGCAAACCCCTGTTTTCGGCGGTGATGAAACAGTTCCGCATGCTGGATAAATACCAGAGCAGTGAACTGCAGGCCGCCGTTATCAACGCCATGATCGCCGCCTTCATCGAAACGCCGCTTGATCAGGACAGCATGGTTGAGATGTTCGGTGGTGACACAGATCAATATCTGGCCGACCGCAACGCCTATATCAAAAACCGTGTCCGCCTCAAGGGCGGTGCGGTGATGCCGCTCTATCCGGGCGACAAAATGTCATCGTTCTCGCCCAACCGGCCATCAGACAAATTCGCGCCCTTTGTCGATGCCATGAACCGGCATGTGGCGGCGTCGCTCAACATGCCCTACGAGCTTCTGCTCAAAGATTTTAGCAAGACCAATTATTCCAGCGCCCGGGCGGCACTGTTGGAAGCCTGGCGGTTTTTCAACGGGCGGCGCAAATGGCTGTCAGACCAATGGGCCCAACCTGTCTATGAGCTTTGGCTCGAAGAAGTGGTCGATGCCGGGTTGATCGACGCGCCGGGTTTTGATGAACATCGCCGCGCATACGCAAGAGCCTTCTGGATTGGTCCGGGACGGGGCTGGGTTGATCCGGTCAAGGAAGCCAAGGCGGCGCAAATTCGCATGGATATCGGGGTCTCAACCCTGGAGCGGGAATGCGCTGAGCAGGGTCTTGATTGGGAAGAGGTTCTGGAACAGCGGGCCAGGGAGCGCAAACGCATGGCTGAGCTTGGTCTTCTGGAAACGTCCACCCTTGTGTCTAGTCAGCCGTTTGTTGAGGAAACACCCGATCATGGATCAGGTCACGTTAAGGAATCAAAACCATGAAATACCCCCGTCTGTGGTCACGACTCTACAACACACCGTTGGCCATTGGGTTTGATAAACTGCGAGTGATTGAAAGTGTTTTTCGCAAGCATCTCGATGCATTGCATCTTGAAGAACCACGGGCAGCATTAAACCGACCAGATACCAGTGGGCGGTCGTCCTATTCCGTCTCCGGTGGCGGTGTTGCGGTTATCCCTGTGCAGGGCACTCTGGTACAGCGTTCAAGCGGTTTGGATGCGGAAAGTGGTTTGACCAGCTATGCCCAGATTGGCGCGCAGATGCGCGAGGCCATGGCCGACACTCAAGTCCGTGCCGTGCTCATGGAAATCGATAGTCCCGGTGGCGAAGTTGCCGGATTGTTTGATTTGGCGGACACCATTTACCAGGCCCGGGACATTAAACCGGTCTGGGCCATCGCGAACGAGAATGCTTATTCGGCAGCCTATGCCATTGCCAGTGCTGCAGAACGCCTGACGCTACCACGCTCTGCCGGTGTTGGCTCAATTGGTGTGGTCGCCATGCATATGGACCAAAGCGTCAAAGATGCCAAACAAGGATATGTCTATACGCCGGTGTTTGCCGGTGACCGCAAGATTGATGGCAGCGAGCATTTTCCGCTGACAGCTGAGGCTAAGTCCTCTCTCCAATCAGAGGTCGACCGGCTCTATGGCCTGTTCGTCTCAACGGTGGCCCGCAATCGAAACATTGATGCCAATGTCGTCCGCGCAACTGAGGCCGGGTGGTTGAATCCACAAGAAGCTGTGGCCTCTGGTTTTGCTGATGGCATTGCGACTTTCGCTGAAACTTTATCGGAATTAGAGCGACGGGCGGCCCCGTCGGTAACAACAACAGGTGTGCGGGCCGCTGCGCATCATGTCTCAACCAAAAGGAAAAGACAGATGGATGAACACCAAGACACGGCAATTGATGCCACCCAAGAAAGCCCCGGCGTTAATAACCATGGGCAACCCTCAAAAGACACGTCGATTGATACGGAAGCTTTGAAAGCGGAAGGCCAAACGGCAGAGCGCGGTCGCATTGCGGCCATCCTGAATGCAACAGAGGCTGAAGGTCGCACTGACCTGGCTCGTTCTCTTGCATTGGAAACTGACCTGGATGCCGTGAGCGCCATTAAGGTTCTCTCCTCGGCACCGGAACAACAGAAAACTGGTGGTCTGCTGAATGCTGCCATGGCGAGCGTCGCCAATCCGGTTGTCGGAGACGATACCCCGGAAGATGACGAAGACAGCGCCGTTGTTGCCATGACGGCCAGAGCGCTGTCGTCTCTCGGACATAAACCCACACCTAATCAAGGAGCCTGATCATGGCGCTACGCGATCCAAATTTTGGCAATGTTGACGCTTTCACTCAAGAGGACCTCATTGCCGGTGACTTTCCTCGTCACACCGATACCGTGATCATCGCCTCCGGTGAAACACTGGCCATGGGTGCTGTGCTGGGTGAGGTCACTGCTGACAATACATTCAAACTTTCGCTTGCCGCCGCCACTGACGGCTCCGAAGGCCCTATCGCCATTTTGCAAAACGATGTGGACGCCAGTGCGGGGGCTATCAAGGCTGCTGTCTGGTTCACCGGTTGCTTTAACGAGGACGCTCTCGTCTTCGGCACGGGCCATGACAAGTCTACCGCCAAGCCGGGGCTTCGGTCCCAGAGTATTTTTCTCAAACCTGTTGTAGGAGCCTAAACCCATGCCAATCAACGCTTATGATACCGGGCGATTGGAACGCGTCATCGAAGGAATTGTCGCCTCCAACGCCGAGCCGGTCCAGTTCCTGGCCCGAACCTTCTTCTCCACGATCTCACGATCCGACACCGAAGAGATTTTCTTCGACGTGGTCGATGGAAAACCGCGCATTACGCCCTTTGTCTCTCCGCTCGTGGAAGGCAAGGTGGTGGCAAACCGTGGTTATGAGACCAAGAGTTTTAAACCCGCCTATCTCAAAGAAAAACGGGTGGTCCGGCCCCAACAAGGTCTTAAACGCCGTCCGGGCGAACCCTTCATGGGTGCCATGTCGCCTGAAAGCCGTATTCAAGCGGCTGTCGCCGATAACCTGGCTGATATGCTCAAAATGCTGAACCGTCGCTTTGAAGTGATGGCGACTGAAGTGCTTTTGACCGGCAAACAAGTAGTTTCTGGCGAAGGTTATTCCACCCAAGTGGTGGATTTTCAGCGTGACCCGACCCACACGGTGGCGCTTACCGGCACTTCCCGTTGGGGCGAAGCCGGGGTGAGTCCACTGGCTGATCTTCGCTCCTGGGCAATTACGGTTCGGGGAAACTCCGGCCTCAGCCCGCGTACGGTCATTATGGAAGACAGCGCCTTTGAGGCGTTTCTCAAGGATCCGGAAGTGAAGGCCCTGTTTGATGTCCGGCGCGGTACCTCTATCAGCCTGTCGCTTGATCCCATCGTCGCTGATGAAAAATCCGTGTTTCGCGGCAACATCGGCAGCTTTGATATCTGGACCTACAATGATGTTTATGTGGACGACGACGGTGTGGACCAAACGTTGTTGCCAACCGGCACAGTATTGCTGGTCGCCCGCACAGGGCTGGAAGGTGTCCGTCACCACGGGGCCATTCTTGACGAAGCCGCAGGCATCCGCCCGTTGGAATATTTTGTGAAATCGTGGTCGGAGAACGATCCGCCAGTTCGCTACATGCTGCTCCAGTCTTCGGCCCTGGTGGTGCCTTACCGCGCCAACGCCAGTTTCTGCGCAACCGTATTGTAAGGGGGACACCCATGAAACTTAAAGCCAATGTCATGGTCGTCGCCGGTAAGAAAACCCATTCTCCCGGCGATACGTTCGATATCAACGAGGACGAGGGCCGCAGGCTTGTTGATCGCAAGCTTGCAAACCTGGTCACAGAACAACCTGTGAAGAAGGGCGGTAAGGCCAAGTCTGAACCTGATACGCCCAGTGAAGATGAATGACCTTCGCCTCCCTGGCCTCGGAAGCACTCGACATCACTTTCGATGAATTTGGCGTTGATGCATTGTATTCCCCGCAAGATGGGACTGCTGTAAACGTCCGGGTGATCGCCATCCGTCCCGATGAGATCGTCGGGTTTGGTGAAACCCGGATACACGCTGAAACGGCCCTGTTTGAGGTTCGTGTATCGGAATTAACGAAACCACGGCCCGATGACCTGCTCACCATTGATGGTGCTGATTACGTTATTCAGGGTGAGCCGGAACGGCGTGATCCTCATCGGTTGGTTTGGACACTGGATACGAGACCAGCATGAACCTTGGTGCCACCATCGTCGGCTCTCTCATGGCTGACATGAAGGCTGAGACAAAGCGCATCGAGCGCGGCGTTGCTGCTGGCATCAAGGAAGCAGGTGCTGGACTTAAAGGTGATCTGCGTAAACAGGTGGTTACTGCTGGTTTAGGGCCAAGGTTGGCGAGAACCTGGAGGAGCCGTGCTTATCCCAATAAGGGGCATGACGCGGCGACATTGGTTTGGTCCAAGGCCCCGCAGATTATTCGTACGTTTGATGAAGGGGCGGTGATTAGAAGCAAGTCTGGGCTTTGGTTAGCGATTCCGACACCAGTAGCTCCAAAGCGCGGGGTTGGCGGCAAGCGGATCAATCCGGGCAATTTCCCGGAGCACCGGTTTGGGCCGTTGCGATTTGTTTATCGGCGTGGCCGTCCGTCGCTTCTGGTGGTGGATGGGGTTCGCGTTAACAAATCAGGACGGGTTGGTCGTCGTGCCAAAGGTGGCTCGTTTACTAAAACCGGGCGCATGAAGCAGGGTATCACCACGGTGGTCATGTTTATCATGGTGCCACAGGTTCGGATCAAAAAACGATTGGATGTGGTGCGGGAAGCCAAACGTTGGGAAAGATTGGTTCCAGAACTGATCAAAAAACAAATGCGATTGGATTAGACATTGGCAAGCAGCAAAACCGAGCAGGTCCTTGAAGCCATCAAGTCGCTGTTGACAACCGTACCGAATGCCAAGGTTGAACGAAATACAACGGTGCCTGAGAAAATACCAACTGGTGGTCTAATCGTTCTTCGAGACGGTGACCCGGGCGAGCCAGAGACCGCGCTTGGCGGCTTCGGTGGTGTTTACTACAGCCATAATATCGAGATTGAACTTTATATCGAAGAAGGCGATGCCACGACCCGTGATGCAGCCTTCGACACTTTGGTGCAATCCATTGGTACAGCCTTGGAAGCCGACCCCACACTCGGCGGCCTTGCCTTTGGAATGTCCTATGGCCGTCCAGAAATCAATACTGAAGCGGTGGCGGGAGCTCCGGCCATCAAGACCGGCACGATCACAATGATCGTCGAATACGAAACTCTCAGCCTTCTCGGCTGACCAACACCCAATAACAGGAGACGTTTTATGTCCCGAGCCTATGGTTCGAGTGCAACACTGCTGCTCAAACGAGAAACCGCCTACGGCACATCGCCATCCGGCAATTACATCCGCATACCTTTCAACAGCGTCTCGCTGGGTTCCGAACAGGGCCTGATTGATGACCCGGTGTTGGGTCAGGGGCGCGATCCCCTGGCACCGTTGCAAGATGTGATCAACGATGAGGGTGATATCACAGTCCCAATGGACCCACGTTATCTGGGCCTCTGGCTCACCGGCCTGTTCGGTGATCCAGCCAGCACCGATAATTTGGATGGAACCTTTGATCATGTATTTGTCTCTGGGATAGACAGCCTACCCAGCTATTCCCTTGAAGTTGGGATGGCCCAGGTGCCAGCCTTCTTCATGCACGCAGGTGTGGTTCTCAATTCCATTGCCCTGGAGTTTCAACGCTCCGGTGCGGCAGCGGCCACCATCAACGCCATTGCCCAGGGAGAGACCCGTAATGGTACTTCGCAAGGTGGTACGCCGAGCACGCTGGCCTTTAACCGGATCAGTCAATTCCAGGGCTCTATCAAACAAGCAGGCACAGCGGTTGCCAACCTCACCTCTGGCTCACTGACCTATTCCAACAATCTCGAGAAAATCGAGACCATCCGTTCCGACGGATTGATCGATGGGGCCGATCCAACGGTGGCATCCTTATCAGGCCGCATCGATGTGCGCTTTGCCGACACCACCCTGATTGACGCCGCCTCCAGCGGAACGCCAGTGGATCTGGAGTTTGGTTACACCGTCGGTTCATACAGCGTCATGTTCACGGCCCACGAAGTCTACCTGCCCAAGCCCAAGCTGGCTGTTGAAGGTCCCGGCGGCATTCAAGCCAGCTTTGACTTTCAAGGAGCCAAGAATGAGGCGGCTGGCCGCATGCTGACGGTGACATTGGTCAACGATCTGGATGGGACCGAATACACATGATCTCTTTAAAACAATCGAACGAGCCCTTTGAGATTGAGCTTCCCTACGGCATCACCGTTACTGTTACACCCTTAACCACGACGGCAATGGCGGCGGCTCAGGCCGGAGCCCGACGTCGCGTCGAAGCAGTGGAAGCCCAGGTGCGTGATCGCAAGGAATCAGGTCTGCCGCTGGATGGTCTTCCTGATTTAAGCCTCGATGAAGAGCGAGACGGCTTCCTGCAATGCCAGGTCGTTTATGAATTGGCCACACGCCAGATCACCGCATGGATTGGCATCGAAGATAATCCCCCGGTCACCCGAGACAATATTATTGCCGTGATGGACATCTATCCGGTCGGCGAGCAGTTCCTGCAAAAGCTGACCTTGCAGCAGATGTTGCTCAATTCCGCAAAAAACGCATCCGGGCTCTCTGCCTCTGGCACTTCAAGTCAGGTGGAGGGCCCGGATACTGTGAAGGATGTCGGGAAGAAGGCGCGTCCTGCGCGCAAGGAGACAAAGGCATAGATGGTGATCTGTGTCCCTATCAGGAACATGCCTTGCAATCAGAAGAAGAACACCAAGCCTGGGATGTTCTCAACGCCTGCCTTGGGCAACTGCGGTTTACACCGTCTGGCTATGTGGCGGGCATTGATATGAGCACGGCGCTTAAAATTGCTGAGGTTCGGGGCTTTGAGACAGGCGTAATGTCGGAGCTTTTGGGCGCGGCGGAAAATGGGTTGATTGAAGCGATGAACCAGAAAGAAACAGATTAATGGCTAAAGCCAAACATACCTATGCAATCCGCCTCAGCGTTGACGGTGGCGGCAAGGTCAAGGCTGAGCTCATGGATGTGGGCCGCGCTGGCGATAAGTCTCTCAAGAAGATTGAGACTGCCGGTGGTAAGGCATCGCATGGCCTGACCAAGTTATCTGATCGCGCTCAGTCGCTAGGCCGCAATATGAAGTTTCTCTATGGTGCGATTGCCGCAGCCGGGGCCATTCGTGGCCTGCAGGAAATGGTCAAACTCTACGCTGACTTTGAAGCCGGACTGATCGGTGTTGGCAAAACGGCAAACCTGTCCAAGGGCGAACTGGTCTCATTGGGGCAAGATATCGACGCGCTTTCCAAACGGATTCCGGTGGCCACCGACGAATTACTGGCCATCGCCCAAAGTGCGGGTCAGCTGGGGGTCAAGGGTGCTGACAATATTCTTAGGTTTACCGAAACTGTGGCTAAACTGGGAACTGCGACGGATTTGTCGGGCAATGAAGCAGCGATGGCTTTGGCACGTATTCTTAATGTCACCGGTGAGACCATGGATACCGTGGACGTGCTGGGGTCGGTGATCGTGGCTCTCGGCAATAATTTTGCCGCCACGGAAAGCCAGATTACAGAAATGACCACCGAGATTGCCCGGGCCACCGCTATCTTTGGCGTGAGCTCCGCCCAGGCATCCGCACTGGCGGCGGCATTGGCTTCCGTTGGTGTCAAATCAGAGGTAGCAGGCACATCGGTTGGCCGGGTCATGCATATGATGGACGCGGCTGTGCGCAGTGGCGGCAAGCATCTGGATATTCTATCGAAGATTACCGGCCAAACCGGCGCAGAAATCAAAGCTCTGTTTAATCAGGATTCCACGGCGGCCTTCGTGCTGTTTATTGAAGGGCTGAAACGGATCGGTGATGCTGGAGGATCGGCGGCGGACGCCATGGCGGCACTGGGCCTGTCAGATCAGCGATTGTTAAAAACACTGCCCGTGTTGGCAAACCGCGCCGATCTGTTGGCCACGGCGCTTGATCTTGCCAATCGGGAGACCGAGAACGCAACGGCCTTGAATGAAGAAGCGGCAAAAGCTTTTGAAAGCTTGAACAGCCAAACGGAGATGATGTGGAACAACATCAAATCTCTGGCTCGCGCCATTGGTGAAGACTTGGCTCCCGGGGTAACCACTGCAGTTCAAGAGCTTGGCAGTCTGGCCAACCAAGCCAGTGTCGCCTATGAGCAGTTAAAGCTTGTGGCCCAAGGGGATTTTAACTTCGATGGATTGAGCCTTGGGAGCACCAAAACGGTGGTCGCCGAGCGGCGTGCTGAGCTTCAAGACATTGCCCGTGAATTAAAGGAACTGGGTGATGTTGGATTTATGGATGATCCCCTTGGCTGGGGTCGCAAGGTGGCATTGGAACGCCAGCTCAAGGAAAAGACAGTCATCTACCAGCAATGGGCGGCGAAGCTTGCCTGGATGCAAAGAGATCTGGGCGGCAAGCCAGATCCCAAAATCAGTACGGTTACGTCGGACGGCACAGCGGATGTTGATTTCAAGGCTGCGCAGGCTCGATCCGATAGCATCACTAAACTTGAGAAAGACCTGCAGCGGGAATTATTCACCCTGACCCATCAGGGCGCGGATCGTATCCGTGCTGAATACGAACAACTGGCAAAAGACATTGAGGCCTTGCTTGCCCCGGACGGCACCAACCAATCCCAGGTGGATGCCTTGATGGATCAAGCTTCCTCCGTGCGCGATGCCAAATTGGCAAAATTAGCCGCCAAGGCACAGGAAGCATCGGACCGAATTATTGAGGCCAATCGAAAAATCATTGATGGATTGCGCGCCGAGCATGACGCACTGGCCATGACCGATAAACAACGTTTTATATCTCAGGCCCTGCGGCGTCTGTCAGCGGAAGCCACGGGTGTTGAACAGCAGCAGGTTCGAGAACTGGCCGGTGCCTTGTTTGATGAACAACAAGCCATTGAAGCCCGCAATAAGGCAGAGCAAGAAGCTGCGAAGTTAAAAGAAAAAGGCCGCACCCTCACCGAAAGCCTGCGCACGGCACAAGAAGCATACAAGGCCGAGATTGCGTATCTCAATCGCCTGCTTGATGAAGGCGCAATTGCTCAAGAGACCTTTGCTCGCGCATCGGAGGAAGCCTATGGTCGGATGCTCAGTGCCAGCCGGGAATGGTCAGATGGCGTCACCCGGGCCTTGCGCGATTATGCCGATGAAGCAGGTAATGCCGCCAAGCAGTTTGAGCAGGTTACGACTCGGTCATTAAAGGCCGGGGAGGATGCCTTCATTCAATGGGCCAAGACCGGCAAGTTCAATGCGGCTGATTTGTTTAACACCATTGCCGAAGAGGCAATGCGGGCTGCCATTCGTATGTCGGTCATCAAGCCTTTTAGCGGTTTCCTGGAAAACGTATTCAGCACCATTGGGGCCAATTTGTTTAGTGGCGAGTCATCTGCGCCGATGGGAGACTTTCCGGCGGCAGGCCCTGTGATGGTTGCTCATACGGGCGGCGTCATTGGCATAGACACTCTTGCCAGTCGTTCTGTTGATCCGGCGTTATTTGCTTCTGCGCCACGGTTTCACAGTGGTGGCGTCGTGGGAGGAGAGGTTCCGATCATCGCCAAACGTGGTGAGACCGTGTTCACGGCGGGCCAGATGCGGATGTTAGGATCTGAGTTAGGACAAAAGCCTGAGGTGAAAGTCGTCGTTAATGTCGATAACCGGGCTCCGGGAACGGAGGCTACGGTTCAATCTCGTCGGGATTCCAGTGGCAACCTTGGTTTGGATATCGTCGTCGAGAAGATTGAAGGGAAACTAGCACGCAATATTGGACGCGGTGAAGGCTTGGCTCCAACCATGGAACGCCGATACGGCCTTAATCCAGCGGCAGGGAGTTATTAATGCCTGCAAGAGGCGAGGAAGGCCGGAGGCCTGACCGGGAATGACAATAAGTTGGCCCACCAACCTCCCATTGCCGAGCATTCAAGGCTACGGGGTTCATCCGGGCGAAGCGATACTGCGCACGGAAATGGAAGCAGGTCCCGCCCGTCAACGTCGTCGTTATACCCAGGTTCCAAGCCGGATATCCGTGCGTTGGACGTTTCGCCGAGATCAGTTTGCCCTGTTTGAATCCTGGTATCGCTGGCACGCCAAGGAAGGTGGCGAGTGGTTCGAGATAGAACTTCTGGGCGGTATCGGCATGTCTGTCCATGAAGCTCGGTTTACAAAACCCTTCGATGCCAAACCACGATCTGGAATTTTGTGGGAAGTCACCTCTGAGCTAGAAATCCGTGAGAGACCCGTGTTGACCGAGGACGCCCTGGCCATCGCGCTGAACAGCGACCTCGCCGCCTTGTTCGCCTCCGTTGATCGGTTGCACGGGCTCGTCAACGTCTCACTATTCAGCCCTTATTACTGGTAGGAGAATTTTTATATGACGATGCAAACCGACCTTCAGGCGGCTGTAGACAAAGCCACGGCTGCCAGCGCCAAGCTGCATGACGTTGTTCATGGCGACGCAGTGTCCACCGTTACAACAGAGGCTGGCCCGGTCAAGACGGTGGCCAAGGCGGTCGCCGACATCGAGGCCGATATTGATGCTAGTCGCATTGAGCTCGACCAAAAGGTTACCGATGCTGCGGCCAGCGCCACCGCTTCAGAAACCGCCCGCACAGCATCGGAGACGGCGGAGACAGCGTCAGAGACAGCCCAACTGGGTGCTGAAATCGCCGAAGCCGGGGCGCTTACTTCGGAGACAAATGCGGATGCGGCAAAAGTCGCCGCCGAAGTTGCCCGCGACGCGGCAAGCGCCAGCGCCGGTCAGGCAGCGACAAGCCAGTCGGCGAGCGCTGCTTCAGAATCGGGCGCTGCCGCAAGTGCCCTGGCTGCAACCACATCAGAAACAAACGCCGCGATCAGCGATGGTATTGCGACTACGAAAGCCACAGAGGCTTCTGCAAGCGCCGGTGCCGCCGCACTTTCAGCAACGGCATCAGCTGCTAGTGCTTCAGAGGCGAGCGGAGCCGCTGCATCCTTGAACCTGCCGACCGCGACAGGACAGGCGGGGCAGTATCTCAGGCAAAAACAGGACGAAACGGGCCTTGAATATGCAGAGGTCGATCTTGCCAGCCGGGTCGCCAAGAGCGGCGACACCATGACGGGCGATCTGACCCTGCCCAACCTGGTCGCTACAGGTAATCTTCAGTCTGGGGCTGTCGGTGACGATGGCCGTAACACAGGGTTCAAGATTGCCGACGGCACGGATATCGGTGAGCTCAACCGGGTCAGCCAATACTACGACGATCTTATCGACAACTGCGCGGGTTATATCCCGGCTGGAAATTGCAACGCTGACCTTCAATGGACACCGCCGAATGGAGATTGGTGGACCTGGGGTCTTGGGTTCACTCCCGCCAATCCCAATGGTTATGATTTTGCCGGAGGGCAAACAACCGGATATCAAGCGGTCCCGATTGGCTTTGTCTACGCTTCCTACAATCTCGAAGCCGATGAGATTGGTGGTGCTGAATACCGCCGGGACTTCAATAACTGCAATTGCGGCGGCTTCAACTGTTATTCGAACTGCAATTGTAACTGTGCCTGCGCTTGTGATTGTGATTGCAACTGCGGTGACGCCTGAGGAGCTTTCAAATGATCCAACCATTTACACGCCACTTCCCAGGATTGGGGGTGCCGGTACTGCTGTCTGTCTTACGTGATACGCGGCGGGTTACGCTCAGAACGTTTCGGCAGACCGCAAATGCCAACGCTCTCAAGGACGGAATCCGCACCGCTGATCCTGGAGAAATCACCGAACGCCTTGCCCGCCATGCCGCGCCCGGCGCGGACTGGGATTACCGCTCGAAACTTGTTGATGGCACGATCCTCGATCAACGATTTGAAGGCAGGACCTTCGAGCCTTTGGGAGGAGTATGCCTGGACCTGGACTCGCCTTTGGGTATGGCCGAATGGAGCGATTATGGAAACTGGGTCTTTCCCTTGAATAACCAGGGCGCGCCGGGAACACCCTTTAATCGCTATATCGAGACGACCATTACCAAGGCCCGCACGCCGCGACTTCTTCAACTGAAAAAAGTTAATTGCGCCCTGCAGGTCTATGTGCCGTTTGGGTCCTGCGACTTTTCCAAATGCAGCTTTAGCATTGCGCATCATCCCGATTATGGATTGATTGGCAATCTTGATCCAGGAGCCAAAGTTACCTTCGCTGAGGTACTCAAGGGCGCATCTCGAGCCTTTCCTAAACTTGTTATATCCGGCCCAATGGAGGTGGCAATCGATGGCTCCGCCTTGCTGACACTATCGCTCAAGACATCTAGCGGCACCCTGATCAAGGATGCATCACCGCAGGTTTATCTCGAACAGACAGCTGGATATTTACCCAAGCGCCGCATCATGCCGCTGGACGGCAAGGCGCAATTCAAGGTAATGGCGCTTGGTCTTGATGTTGGCGACACCATCAGGGTCAAGGCTGGGTTCCGTCATTACGGTGGACTGGCTGAGCAATCGCTGCAGGTCATCTGATGCTCAATATATTTTTGGGTTATGCCTGCAATTTCAAGTGCGGGTACTGCCTGCAATCACCGGGCTCCTTGCCGCCAAATCAAGACCGCAAAAACGTGGACCGCTTTGTTGAAAAAATTATCCCATATTTGCAAAAGAATGATATTGACGAGATTGCCTATTGGGGTGGCGAGCCGCTTCTCTATTGGCCTCAAATTGAGGCCATCCATGAGAGATTGTTGCGTGCCGGTCTGACGTTTAAGTTTATCAAATTCGTCACCAATGGCTCTCTTCTTGAAAGCCACCATGTGGAAGTCTTGAACCGTTGGGGTGCCTTTGTCGTTATCAGCCGACATGATGCTGAGGGCGAGCCACGATGGGGGAAGGTCGCTGAGTTGCGCCGGTCCAGTGTGTCGTTTCTCTTTAGCCATGAGGAACTCGTTGCTTGGCCGTGGTTCCAGGTATTAGACGGGTTGGAACAACGCTGGGGGCGAACATTCCATCCTTATGTCCATTGGGTGCGGGCGACAGAGGGCTGTGACCCAAAATTCTATCTGACCCAAGACGATCTAGATCTTCACGTTCCCCATCTTTGGGAACTGGCGGAGCGGCGATTGGCGGGCGACCGGCATGCCCGGTCCATGTTCGAAGGACATCTTCGTGACTGGCGTCGGGATTTGGTCACCGGTGGTGATGGCGTTCCCATGTGCCATGGCGATCATCACATTTCGGTCGATCTCGCAGGCAACCGGTACGGCTGTCATCACTCGGCCCGGGCCGAACTAAGGACCGGCAGTATCTTCGGCTCAGAAGAAGCGACACCTACAACAGAGCGCGCAATTGCGCATGTCGAGAAATTTGTAAAAAGCGGCGACTGCATGGTTTGCCCCATACGGTCCTGGTGCCGGGGAAACTGCCATCTCTCCAACACCCACGATGTGGACTGCCGCCTGGCTAAAGAAAAACACAAACTACTCGCCTGGATTGACGCCCAGGAAAACGGCTCCAATGACCGCAACACAATAAAGGTTCCCTAACCCATGACCGATAATCTCGAATACCGCCTCACCATGCAGGGGCGGAACGGCCTCCTGCGCCATTTACTATACCGGCCCCACGAGTCCCAGCTGATCTGGGAAGATAACGGGGAGCCTGCCTCGCTGAATGCGGTTGGTATGGGTTATGAGGACCGTGAACGGTCTTGGGAAACAGCATTCCCGATGAGCCCTGAAAATCCAGCAGGCAAATCAAGAGCCGTGCGCACGCTCAAAATTCAGATGGGGCTCAAGTGCAACTTCTCATGCGCTTATTGTAACCAGGCGAGCCAGGGTGGAGCTGCCGCCGGAAACGTTGCCGACGCCCAGGTATTTTTGGATAAACTGCCGGACTGGCTGCATGCTGATCCGGATAATCTCAGGATTGAGTTCTGGGGAGGCGAGCCGTTTGTCTATTGGAAAGCGCTCAAAATTCTGGGAGAGGAATTGCGCGAAAGATTTCCAAAGGCTCATTTTAACATCATCACCAATGGCTCACTACTTGATGAAGAGAAGATCAACTGGCTGGACGAGATCGGTTTTGGCGTCAGCATTAGTCACGATGGTCCAGCCCATAAGGCCACACGCGGTCCCGATCCGCTGGAAACACCAGCAACGCAGCAAGCCATCCGTTCTCTTTATGGCCGGCTGTTCCCGAAGGGCAAGATCGGCTTTGGCTGTGTGCTGACCAAGGATAACCGGTCCCTGGTTGCTGTCCGCGAATACATCGGTGAAAAACTTGGCATTCCAGCTCGGGATATCCCGCTATCGACCGAGGAAATTCTACTGCCCTACGATCAGGGTGGCATGGCGTTATCGCCCTCGACACCCGATGAGCACGGACAGTTTTTAACTGATGTGTTTTGGGAGGCTGTTCACGGTGGGTCAATGCCGGTGGGGGCCGTTCGCGGCAAGTGTGAGGACTTTTACCGGTCCATCGCCCGAGGCCGACCGGCCCGAACCCTCGGTCAGAAATGCGGTATGGACAAACCAGAGCATCTGGCTGTCGATCTGATGGGAAATGTTCTTACTTGCCAGAATACCAGTGCTTCCAAGGGGCACGGCATCGGCAGTGTTGAAGCCTTTGATGATATTCGCCTGACCACGTCCCGAAACTGGTCAACACGGCCTGAGTGCAATAGCTGCCCCGTCGTCCAGCTTTGCAAGGGATCCTGCATGTTTCTGGAGGGCGATTTGTGGGATCAGGCTTGCGACAATAGCTACACCTGGAATCTTTCCATGCTGGCAATCTCTCTCTATTGGCTGACCCGGCTGGTGCTGGTCGAAATAGAGGGGCCATCGCGGCGTCCTGGTTTGCCGAAAAGCATGCCGGTTATTTCGCTGGCTGACTTGCAGGATGATGTTGGAGTCCCTGATGCCTGATCCCTCCCTTTCTCAAGCTATCAAAGAAGCCTATGCGGCGGCTCCGTCTGACGTCGTGATTTTGCATACGTTGGAACTGCGTCATCCGGCATTTAAAGATGATGAAGGCCAGCCAACGGCCATCCGCGTCGTTCGGGATCATGTGGATCTGACTGCGCGGTTGGAGCCAACTGCCCCTGTGGATGGGGGTGCCATGGTGACGTTTGTGGCTTTGGCATTTGATCTTTCCTTGCCACCCATAGACACCGCTCCGGTGCCAGAAATCACCGTGACGCTGGATAACGTCTCTCGGGAGATCGTTCGGCATTTAGATGCGGCAGTGGCAACGCAGGACCGGATTGAGATGACCTACCGACCATATCTTTCGACAGATAAAGAAGGGCCGCAGATGGATCCGCCGATCACCCTCGGCTTGACCGAGGTGGAGGCCAATGCCCTGCAGGTCACCGGACGGGCGCGCATGCTCGATATCGGCAACAAGGCGTTCCCATCAGAAACCTATACGGCGACGCGGTTTCCAGGATTGGCGAGATAAACCATGCATTGGGCAGAACACTACATCGGTATTCCTTGGTCTGCGACCGGGGATGGCCCTGTCTCCTATCACTGTTGGGCATTTGTCTGTCATATTCAGAAGCAGCATTTTGGCCGCGATCTTCCCAGCATTCCAAACCCAGAAGACGTACTCGCCATTGCGCGCGGATTCAGGGACCATCCCGAACGTCAACGCTGGGAATTGGTAAACGCTCCAAATGACGGGGACTGCGTTCTCATGCGTCAGGCCCGCTATCCCATTCATGTAGGTGTTTGGCTTGAGGTTGATAATGGGGGCGTACTTCACTGCTCTCAGGAAGCCGGTGTGGCGTTCCAGACCTTAAATTCTCTGGCCTTGAACGGCTGGAGTGTCGAAGGCTTTTACAGGCACATCGAAAACAAATTAACTAGCTGAAATAAAAGCAAATAATATCATATGAGCTTGCTATCAAACGAGTTTGGAGCGCTCATGATTGTATCTTTTCTATCTTCATTAAGAGGCAAAAAATGAAGGAAATTTTGTATAACGCAATCATTGAAGACGTTAGAAGCGATAGATGCAGTGACGATGAAATATGCGCCCTAATACTCAGGTTTGAAATGGCGGTTCAGTCCATCGCACCAACCCTTGCGAAAAAGGCTTGGTTTGATGCGGCAGCAAAACATCCAAATGATGAGAAACTTGCTCATAGGTTTTCTCTGGTCCTTGAGCGTGAAACAAATTATCCCAATGAAAAATGGGTTGGTAGGTTTGTTTACGGAAATAAAAAACTGAAAATTATAGGATCCTTGGAAGCAATTAATCCACCGCTTCATCCGGAGACCATTCATCAAGATTAATTTCTTTGATCCGCGTCCTGAAGGTTTTGTCGAGGAGTTCTAACTTATTTTTAAGCCACTCATGCTGGGACGCACGATCAGCCTCATTGGAAGGGTCACATTGGCGATACAAGACAATTCTAGAGGCGATTTTGTCTGGAAGCTCTTTCCAGATCATGGGTTCGCCTACTTCAGCTTCTATTTGGTCTTTATCATTCTGCAACAAGTGAAAAAACGCCTTGGAAGAATCTTCCGCAAACATGCAGATTTCTGCTCCGATACGATTTTCTTTTGTGTTTAATAGGGCCGTCATTTTGACGCCGCTTCGGCCAATACTGAAATTGTACCAATGTTGTGCTCGTGGCTCTTGGGGCCGCAGATTTGATGAAGTTTCTCCAAGATAAGCGGAGAGATCTCTCCAATATTGGAGCTGCATTATTTTGGTATCTGTCATTGGTTGTTCGCTGAGCCTTTGGGCAGCGGACGATATGGATTTACTCCAATTGTTAGGCTTGGACACAATGTTGAATTTTGGAGCAGGGATTGAATCGTCTATGCGCCAAAGTTCGACTTCAAGCCCGAAAAAATGAAATCCGTCACCCGTTATTTTATTTAGCCAGTCGAGCGAGGCGCGGTGTTCTTCAGTAAATTTGGCGGCGACCCAAACGATTGTCACGGCCTGCAGACCCGCTGCGTAGGTCATCAGTTGGCCAAGGTGTCTGTGGTCCGTCTTTTCAATTTGGTTCTCAATAAGAACCCAAGAGTCATCGGCGGTGTTCCTACACAAGATGTCAGCCCGGAAGGGGCCAACTTCTTTTTCTTGGGCTTCTACTTCGAGCTCCATACCAATTGCGTCGGATAATATCTCCATGTGCTGATCTTGAGCCAGCCATGGTGTGAAGTCGCGGTCTTCTGTTTCCCAGATGTCCCGGAGTTCAACGCGTTCAAATCTACCTAATTTCAATTAACTCACCCCCAAATAAATTTAATCAATCCTATCAGAGAGATTGTGTTTTCGATAGAGGAAGAAGACCGCCCATGTTGGCTAGTGTCCTAATGGTAAACAATCCGTTCTATCCTGATAGGGGGCGGGAAGTATTTTCGGTTACAAAAGTATGCACTTTGCGAAGTTGGCTCGACACTCGGTCAATATCAGAATTCGATTGCCCGACCATATGTCTGCATAACGGCGAGGCTGTATTGCGCGCCAAGTGGTATTCGACTGTTGTTCAAGACGGAGACATTGTTGCATTTATTGCTCTGCCTCACGGCGGAGGCGGCGGAGGTGGCGGCAAAAACCCACTAAAGACGGTTCTCTCCATCGCCTTGATGGTGGCTGCACCCGCCTTGGGTGGAGCACTTGCCGGATCTATGGGGCTGACCGGCAGCCTGTTTGCCGGAACCGCCTTTGAGGTTGGTTTTGGCACGATCATGGGCGGCGTGGTTGCGTTGGCCGGGTCAGCTCTGATCAATGCGGTGATCCCATCGCCGAGACCATCCGTGCCGAGCCTAAACTTCAGTGCCGTTGGATCTTCGCCCGCGCCAAGCCCGACATATTCTTTGTCGGCGCAAGGTAACGAAGCCCGATTGGGTCAGCCGATCCCTGTTCTTTATGGACGGCATCTGATCTATCCAGACCTCGCAACCCAGCCTTACCAGGAGTTTGTGAACAACGAACAATACCTGTTTCAGCTCCATGTAATTGGCCAAGGCGAATACGATCTGGAGCAGGTCCGTATTGAGGACACACCAATTTCTTCGTTTGAAGAAGTGCAAACCGAGGTCGTTGCCCCTGGCGGCAGTGTTACCTTGTTTGAAACCGATGTGGTCACGGCACCTGAAGTGGCCGGGCAGGAATTGTTAAGTGCAGCGGATGGCGGTGCCTGGATTGGGCCCTTCACCGCAAACCCGGCAGAAACCATGGTCAGCCATCTCGGCATCGATGTGGTGTTCCCGCGAGGCCTCTATTACGCAAACGACGCAGGTGGATTAGAAACCCGCACCATCCAATGGCAGGTGCAGGCGCGCGCCATAGACGACCAAGGTATCGCGATTGGTTCCTGGATCACCCTTGGATCGGAGACCTATTCAGATGCGACCAACACGGCTCAGCGGCAAACTTATAAATACGCCGTTACGCCGGGGCGGTATGAAGTGCAATTGCAACGCCTTGATACCAAGGATGCATCGTCGCGCGCTGGTCATGAAATCCGCTGGGGTGGGCTTCGCTCTTATCTGGATGGCATACCTGACTTTGGCGACCTAACCATTTTGGCTGTCAAAATGCGGGCGACGGACAATCTGTCACAACGATCGGCGCGCATGATCAACTGTATCGTGACGCGCAAGCTACCGGTTTGGGAGCCAGCGACAGGTTGGAGCGCGCCTGTTCCGACCCGGTCCATCGCCTGGGCTTTTGCCGATGCGTGTCGCGCGCAGTATGGCGCAAAGCTGGCCGATGGCCGGATTGATCTGAATGCGCTCTACGCCTTGGATCAAACATGGGCGACACGAGGCGATGAGTTTAACGGCATTTTCGATAGCTCCATGACCGTATGGGAGGCGCTTAATCGCATCGCTCGCTGTGGTCGGGCCGTGCCGGTTCTGCAAGGCGGCATTGTTCGGATATTCCGAGACGCGGCCCAGACGTTACCCATCGCCATGTTTGGCCCCCGCAATATCGTCAAAGGGTCGTTCAAGATTCAATACATCATGCCGGGCGAAGAAACGGCGGACTCTGTCACCGTCACCTTCTTTAATGCCCGCACCTGGAAGCCCGATGAGGTTACGTCGGCGTTGCCTGATAGCGCCATCGAAAAACCAGCCAAGGTCTCATTGTTTGGCTGTACTGGTGAAGCCCAGGCTCAGCGGGAAGGTCTCTACATGGCCGCTGACAACCGGTATCGGCGCAAGCTGGTGTCATGGTCGACGGAACTCGAAGGAATGATTCCCACCTATGGTGATCTGGTTGTCGTTACCCACGACATGCCCCATTGGGGACAGGGGGGCGAGGTGGTGGTCTGGGATGATCAGGCACAGATACTGACGCTGTCAGAGCCGGTCGCATGGGAACTCAATACAACCCATTACATCGCCCTGCGTCGTCGTGACGGCTCTCTTGCCGGGCCGTTTGCTGTGGAAGCAGTGGCCGGGGATGACCGACAAGTTCACCTGCTGGAAGCGATTGATATCACTCCCTACACCGACACATCGGAAGAACGCACCCACTTTGCATTTGGGGTGGGCGATGCCTGGGGCACCAAGGCCCGTGTCATTGCTGTCAAACCCCGTGGCGAGCATGTGGAAATTACCGCAGTTGCCGAGGACGTTCGCGTTCACGAAGCTGATCTCGCCGCCTGATTAATATCTAAACCTAAAGGAATAAAATAATGAACCGACCGTCCATGGAGGACGGGCATGTACGCATGCCTGAAGAGGATTTTGAAGAACTCATGGAATTAGCAGCCGAGCGCGGGGCCAAACGCGCCCTTGCTAACGTTGGCTTGATTGATGAGCACGCCGCCAATGACATCCGGGATCTACGGTCCCTGTTGGGTGCGTTTCGTATGGCCAAGCACACCGCCTGGTCGACAGTTATCAGGTTGATCACCACCGGATTGATCCTGGCCCTCATGGCAGGCGTTGCCATTAAGCTCAAGTTGTTCGGGGGGATTCAGTGATGTCCAAATTCTCAGAAAAATCACTCGCCAAGCTTGCCACCTGTGACCCGCTCTTGCAGCGGGTTTTTCATGAAGTCGTGCGGGACTTCGACTGCAGCATTTTGGAAGGGCATCGAGATAAAGACCGCCAGAACCAGATGGTGGCTGAGGGGAAAAGTCAGGTGCGTTGGCCGAATGGCAAGCACAACACGGTGCCGTCGTGTGCGGTTGATGTGACGCCATATCCCATTCAATGGGATGACCGGGAACGTCAGACCCTGTTTGCCGGTTACGTTCTCGCAACTGCCAAGGCCATGGGCGTCAACCTACGTTGGGGAGGCGATTGGTCGATGGATTTTGAGGTCCGTGACAACCGGTTCGATGATCTTGTGCATTTTGAAATTGTGGGGGAATAGATCGTGCAGATTGGAACTCCATCTGGTGTAGTTGCCGTGGTCGATGATGCAGATGCTGCCCTCGTGCGGGAATTCCGCTGGTTTGAACACCGTGCAAAATCCAAAGTCTATCTGCGTGGATACAAAGGCCTTCGTCGAAATGGCCTCGTTTATTTGCATCATGTCATTTGTCGCCGCTCTCCCGGTATGGAAATCGACCACATCAATGGAGATGGTTTGGATAACCGGCGGGCCAATCTCCGGGAAGTTGACCGAACTCATAACAATGCCAACAGAAAATTTGTTCGAGGCTGTCATTTTGAGAAAAGTACAGGCAAGTGGCGGGCAGAAATATCAAAAAACGGTGTTCGTTACAGGTTGGGTAGATTTCCAACAACGCAGGATGCCCATGATGCATATCGTACCAAAAAAACGGCATTGTATCCCGGCTTTTATACGAATGATTTCGATACGCCCATTTTGAAAAAGGTAGATTAGCCATGTTAGGAAAGATATTTGGATCAATTGTTGGTGGCGGCGTGGTCTCTGCCGCCGAGGGCGTCGCGAACATCATCGACCAGTTTGTTGAAACCGATGATGAAAAACAGGCTGCTGAAATTATCAAGGCTAAGATGATGATGACTCCGAGGCTGGCTCAGATTGAGCTCAATAAGATTGAAGCTGGGCACAGGTCAATTTTTGTTGCCGGTTGGCGACCGTTTATCGGCTGGGTTTGCGGATTTGCGCTTGCCTGGCACTTTATCCTGTTCGACTTGCTGAATTGGGTGACTGTGAATTTCTTCCCTCATGTGACGGAATTGCCGGAGCTGTCTGGGACGGAAACTCTGGTCACCGTTTTGCTGTCGCTGCTTGGCCTTGGGGCGATGCGGACGGCGGAGAAGTTTGGAGGAAAGGCCAAATGACTTATTATGTTGAAATCCAAGAAACCAGTTTTGCCGAATACGGATGGTCTGACTGGTTCCCGAACCGTTGTTTAATCTCTCGTTCCAAAATTTCTTCCATCTGCGAAAGAAGACGTAATTGGATTTCATCTGGACTAGATTGTCCGGGTTGTTTCCAGAAAAATGTATCCGCCTGTTTTTCTATGGCAGGGGATCGTTGACCGGTTTCATCAACGGCAAGAACGAGAATATTTCTTACATTCTGACCATTGCTGTCGAGCAGGTTGATGAGCCGCAGGTACCATGTGCAGTATGGAACCGGATGCGTCGAATGATGAGAACACGCCCATCCCGCGATCTGGGATAGCATCTTTACATTGAGCATGGCTCTTATTTCTTATCCATCGACCTTCGGACAAGAAACCGACCGCTTCAGATACGTTTGAGAAATACTGACTCTTTTTTTCTTCTATCTTCGGTTCACTGCTCTCCGATTTCTAAGCAACCTCAGTATCTGAAGTGTCTCCACCGACAAACATTAGGGACCCAACAGCAATTAATATCGGAAGGGCGATCAACGCTAGAATCGAAAAACCAACCCACATCGCAATTTTTTTGCCACTAGCCATTTGAATATCACTCCTTTTTCATCGTAAATCGGGACATATTCAGACGTCCGAATACCCGCCTAAATCTGGGTAAATTATGGGTATCCGTCGATTGTCGTTAATACCCACGGACCTCTTTTGTACACAGACTCAACATCCGCCCATTGTTAATTGCCTGCTGGGCTTTCCCTGGCTCTTTGTAGGCAAATCTAATTGCGCCGACTAAAAAACTATAAAGTTCACGGCTGACATCGTAGGCGCCGTCAGCCATGTCAGTCGCATTGGATATCGGTATTCCGGATTGTCTAAGATTGATCGCTTGAGAAATAATTGGCATGTGGGCGCGACAAATATTTTCTGACATATCCGCTTTCAGAGGGAATGCTGCGAATAATACCGTTGCGACAGACAGAAAAGTTACAATCTTCCTAATGGATGTTTTCATTGTGAAAATTCCTTTCGGCGATCGGTGAGAGTTTTCGAAAACTGGTATAATTTGAGATTCACAGAAGTATCATTCGGCTTTTGCGTCCGGGTATGACCAACTGAATGCTTTAGGCATCTCGTCGCGCCGGCCATTCCATAGCCAAACCTGCAAGGCAAAAGCCGTCGCAAGGAAATCATAGCCGGCCTGGGCCGACATCTCTGCCAACTGACTTGCCAAGTCGACAGATGGACTCGCGTTAAATGCCTGAAAGCAGGCTTGCAGGCCGACCTGTCTGCAAGCTTTCTCAGGAGCGGTGGCGGTACGCGCCTCTAAAATCACCGGTAATTCGCCGAAACTCGCAGCTACATCGTATGCGAACCCGCGCATCGGTAATTTCGCATCGTTGATGTCTTCGCGCATATCTTCAATTTGACCGTCACTGACGCCGTCTCCAAAGATCGATGCCGACGCACCGCAAGCGTCCGCGCCGAAATCCCGAATTGGAGGATATGCAGGTGACAACTTACTGCCGCGCTGCGCTTGGTTCGTGACCCGACACAGCACGGCGCGCAATGCCGTACCCCGCAACTTTCCGATCAAAAGGAAGGAAAGATCGGTGCTGTAGGGCTGTTCTGCCAACGCCTTTGCGAGTTGCAAGGTGTTGCCCGGAATACTCTCAAGCGCACCCCCATTGCCGGTGTACGCCACATCCGCGCCGGTTATAAACTGCAGAAACCGAACGCCGATTTCAGATTTGATGCGCTGAACGACGGGCTGGTGAGGAATTTCTCTCGGATATCGTTCGGCAAGCTCTAGATGTGTCAGCACCGATATTTTTCCCGGCTGCCGCGTCAAATTGACTAGGCCCGCAAAAACGTCAGGCCATTGCGGTTGTGGAATGCGGATGCCGCTTTTCGATATTCGAAATGTGAACCGCGATGCCGAACCGTCTTGTTCAGATCGCAATAACTCGGTCTGCCCAAACGCGCCGCGAGTGGAAACACCGCGTCGATATAAATCGAGGAAAAACGAGCGGTCCTCTTGGCGTATGTCATCGGGCCACGCCAATTTTTTGGTTTGCAGCCAAGTCACCAATTTGTTTTGCGCGAGATCAAGCGCAAGGCGTTTGGTTCTGCTCACCCCGTGCGCCGTCTCACGGATGGTCACCGAGACCTCATAAGCATCCGAAAGTTCGCGAACATCGGCCTCACCTGCATATGCTGATGGCACAAAAAGCAACAACAGTGCCATACAGAAAATAAGACGCATAGGCCGGACGCCGTTAACGACGTGAACGATCAATCAAAAATCCGACTGGCTAGAGCCGCGCGAGGCAGACCCTTGAAAGCCTTGTCCGGTGTTGATGGCCTTCGCCGGTGCGCCGCCAGCCGGGCGCGCCGTCTGATTGATATTGTTCAGCAATTGTTTCGCGGCAACGGCAGACCCCGGTGACCACTGATAGACCACGCCGACGACAACTTGCTTGGTGACCGGGTGCTTAGCAGCCCAACTCGACCGAACGCGTGCCCCCTGAATGTCTACCATAGGCGTGGTCGATTTGATGACCTCTTCGAGAGCAGCGCCGCCCTGGTAATCGATCTCTTCCATCGAGTCGGCGTATGCCTTCGCCGATGAGGCGTTTTCGGTGCGCGACGTAACAGCCGTATATTCCTTTGCGAAACTCGCTAAAGCCCCCTGTGCGCGGGATATCGCAATTTTCTTGGCATTCGCCATCAGCATTTTGTTTGTCGACGGGGAGCCGGCTTGCGCATACGTGATGAGGTGGAACTCACCGACTTCGTCGCGCACCATTTGAACGCCGTAAGACGTCATCAGCTCCTTAAGACCTTCCGGCGTTTTCTCATCCGGAACCTGCTCGCTGATCGGCTTTCCAAAATAACCCGTGGGCGCGATATTCGGGTTCCCCGTCATAATCGCATCGGCCATTGCCATCGTCTTCGGCGAGCCAAGCATGACGACGCAGATCGACCCCTGCTTTTCATTCGGCGAAACCTCTTCTTTGACGAACATCCGACGGACGCCCTTCAGTTGAGATTTTGCCGTCGCGGTGATCAGTTGACGGAACTCCTCGGTGGCAAAAATTTCCCGCGCGGCCTCTTCGGCTGCCCGCTTTTCTGCTTCCGTAGGCTCCGGGTTTGGATCTACGCCACGCTCGCCCAATTGCTTGTCGAGTTCCGCATGCAGCAAGCGCAACGTTTTGCTGTATGCGGTTTCCCAACCGTGTTCGGCAGGCTCTTCGGGCTTCGCCGGCGTGTTTTCCGAGGTCAGGATCGGTTCTGCGGAGAAGGTTCCTTGCGACGTCGCAAGCGTCAGTTCCTGCTGAATAGAGTTGTTCATATACTTGACCAACTCGGCTTTCGCGTTCAGCACGGCCTTTTCATAGGCGTTCTGTCGCTCATTGATATAGTTCTGATGGCCGAGCGGTGCGCTGATCGTGCCGGAGCCCATCGAAACGAAGAAAGGCGTACCGTCTTTCTTTTGGTTGTTGCCGAGCGTCCAACCCTTTTCGCTCGCCCAGTCCTCGCAAGCCGAGCCGGCCATTTTCAAGGATTCAATCACCTCGATACTGCCGGGCTCTTGGCGGATCGTTTCGTCCTTTGCCGCATCGGCAAGTAAATCCGCATGCGCAAAAGACGAAATACCCACCATCGTCACGCCAAAAAAAAGTGCCGAGAATGTCTTTAAAATATTTTTATACATGTTCATGTCATCACCTTACCACTTCTCAGCATTTTCTTTTTCGAAGGATTTGAATCCAGCATCGATTTCTTTCTCGACCTGTTTGGCTTGTTTAGCTTTTGCTTGCGCGCGTGCCTTTACTTTATCCATCGGTCGCACAATGAATTCATTGGTTGCGATCAATGCAAAGGGATCGTTGTCAGCCTTCACCACGCGCGCGCGTGATTGCTTCGGGGTTACCGAAACGATTTCAATTTCGCCAACAATAATTTCTTCGGCACCTAGCGATTCGCCGGTATGCTTATCTTGGATAATTTGCCCGAGCATAATCAGCTTGAAACGCTGCCCGACCTCGATCGTGCGACCACCCTGCCCCAGCACCAACTCGTTACCTGATGCAGCGGCGACCGTGACCGGATAGATCGCGTTCAGGACTTTTTCGCCGATTTCACTCGCAGCTCGCTTCGATAATTCTGTCAGCACTCCACCTGCTGCTCCGGCCTCGGCGCTAGAAGCGTAAGTGTCAGCCCATTTGATCTGGCCTGTAGCGGCGTCGATGACGCGATAAGATACACTGAGGTTACCAATATACGTGGTACGTGAAACACCGGTTATCGAAGATGAAATGGTATTCTTGCGCGTTGCCGCCTTTGTAATCGTGCCTACGAGGACCATATCAGCACTAACCATTTGGCCAAGCTTGGCCAATTCTTCAATTGGCGTTTGGCCCGATGTCACAATACCTAGTTCGGCTTGCTGTTCAGCCAGATAGTCGCGCTCCAACAACGCAAATTTGCGGGTTTGCGTGAGGAACGTAATCAGGCTCTGGCCGAATGCCTCCCCGATAATATCGCCGTTTCCCGGCGAGATGCTCGGGTCGATACGGAATGGCATGACGGCAAGACGCTTACGGTTTAACTGTGCCGAGCGATTAAACTTTGCCACCACCACTTCAAGTTCCACGACGGTCAAGTTGCCAAATGCGGGATCGACGCCACTACTTACAATCCGGTATTCTCTTACCGTGCCCTTTGTCTGTGATGTCACCGCCTGGGCGAAGGCTTCAGATGCCGCATAAGAATCGCCGCTCTCACTAGATGTACTAACCTGCGATGTCGCAAGGGAGGTCTGCGCGGCAACCTGCGCACCATTTACCTGCTCGATAGCCATTTTAATACCATCATAAATGGCATCACGCAGCGTCGAGCCAGTTCCTTTCGTGCTGATAGTCACGTATTCGATTTGGGCCTGCGCCGGTACGATCCATAACAAACCGCAAAACACATAAGCAACTGCGCCAACAAACAACCGCATTTCAATCTCCATCGCAAACGAGAATTAAGGCGCCTCATGCGTCAAGTCGCATAAGTGATCTATTTAAAGTGCAACTTGTTCCATCGTTTTTTCGGCGCCTGACACGTCAACATCGTTCTCTTGACCGAACGTTATCAACGTTGAAGTGTTGTCGTACCACTTACCAACCAATGCTGGCAGTTCCGACGCGACGTATAATCCCGATAGGGCACCCTGCGCTAAAGACGCGGCTTTGAACGCCATCAGTGGATTGCTGCCAATCTGGCTAATCGTCGATTGCACTTCATTCGCATAGGCCAGCACCTCGGGGACTATCAGAGATGAGTTCAGCGTACCCAAAGCATAGACAGGCAACGCCTCGGCGTATTTTTCGCGACCTTTTTCGTCGAGCTTTACGCCGGCTTCGAGTTTTTCACGGATTAACGCATCATTTTCCGCAGTCAATGCCGTCGCGCGTTCTAGATCGCTTTTCTCCACCACTCCCCCCTCCAGCATCTTCGCGGTACCTTCGGATTTTTGCCGGTCGATATCGATGTCGAGCGCTTCTTGAAGAATTGTTTGCGCCTTCAACATCAGCATCAACGCCGCCTGATAGCGCCGGACAATACGGTTATTGGTATCGACATCCGCAGTAACGTCGCTTGCGCCTTCCTTGGCTGGTTCCGACGCACTTGCAGCCCCCGAGACCGAAGCCGTCTCGTGCTGTCGAGAACTGTTCAATGAGTCATTCACCGACGTTTTAGGCGCCGATGAGCTTGAATTCTCATCACTCGAAATGACGCCCTTCAAGCCGCTCTGCATAGAGCTGCCTATGTTGGTGAGATTTTTGTTCAGACTGTCGATTGTTTGGCAGGCACTCAGCGACACTACTAAAACGGACAACACCCCCGCTCGGCCTAAGGAGCCTAGAATAGGCTTGGAGTTCACCTGGGATTCAACTTCTTTCCTCATACTCAAGACACTCCTAAAGTTTAATTTTCTTAACAAATATTTTTTTACAAGCACGCACAAAAGAGATGCCGGCATATGCATTTTTACAACTTTATCTCTTGCATGACTTCAGTCGCTTTGCTGACGTCGATATCATTTTTCTGACCGAACGTTATCAAGGTTTTAGTGTTGTCATACCATTCGCTTATCAGCCCTGGCAGCTTCGTGCCAACAAAGACACCTGCCGCTGCGCCGTCTTTCAACTTGATCAACGCTAACGGATCCGACGTGAGCTGGCTGCTTGATGACGAGATGCTGCTCACGTAATCAGTCGAATCTTTGACCAATAGCGCACCATTAAGCGTACCTTTCGAGTAATAAGGAAGTGCCTCGCCGTACTTCGCTTTACTCGAGCCATCCAGAGTGCCGCCCTCAGCTATTTTTTCAGCGATCAACTTGTTATTTTCTTCGGTGACTGCAGTTGCCTTTTCAAGAGTTTCTTTATCAACAACGCCACCGGCCAAAAGCTCGGCCGTCGCAGCCGAGCGGTCACCGGCGTTTTTGATCCCAAGCGCAACAGACAGAAGTTCCTGTGCTTTCAGAAGGTTCGTCACAGCGGACTGATAACGTTCAACGATGCCGTTACCCTGGCCCACTAGATCATCTACGTCTACAGCCCCTCCTGATGAGGCACCAGGTAACGTGAAGGCGCTAGCTGTTGACGACAAAAACAAAGCCACAAAAGCCGCCAAGCCAAATTTCAGTATATTTTGCATAATCCTAGAACTCCTTATAGTTTCTTGTTTCTATCGTAAATTTTTCATGTTCATTTGATCGACGATAATCGACCCTGCCTTTTCCCCTGCGAGGGAAAGAGCATTTCGACGCGCAACATCGGCGTCAGGCCCCAGTCCAGAAAATTGGACAGGCCCGACGGAAGCAACCTGCTTCGGCAAGCGTTTAGCTATGTTCCACACTTGTGCCCGCACGGAGACGTATACGCGCTGTAGCCCGCTCACCGGATCTACGTCACTAACACCAACGTCCGCAGTTCCAAGCGCAAAGAAAGGAACTTCGCATTCACGCGCACCGTCAATCGCCATTTTTCTGGTTTGGCGTGACAATGAGTCGGCTTGCGAAAATTCCTCTCTAATTGCCGCTGGTTCAGCGCCGCCGCAAGAACTCACTACGTCCCCATAGGGAGTTACTTCGAAGCCAGCGGTTGTCAGTTGCTCGCTTATTTTTGCATCAAGGTCAGACGAGCTCGAAGCGCGGTACTGCACCTTATCCGCCTTGCGAACCGTACTTCCACCAGTGACGGTTTTGGCCATCGACTTACCCGATGCGCCGGAAACGGTCGTCCCACCACTACTGGCGATCGACTCTTTGGATTTAGCTTGCCCTTCTGCCATGCTGATATTCGTCTCTTTCGCCTTGAATGAAGTTCGCGACGCCGCCTCACGCTCAACGAAGATAAATGTAAAGTTGCTTCCCTCTCCCATTTGCGAGCCGGCAGCCGAATTCGAATTAAGCATTGATGTCACGGCGCCCTCGTCAACACTCATACGAATAACAACAGTATAAGAGTTGCTGGACTCGTCGGACATCTCATCAACAATACTGTAATCCAAGATGTAATCGTCCAACGCGCCCAAAAACTGAGGCTCCATTTTCTTGTAGGAGCGCTTCTTTGCGGCGTTAAATGAAGATGTATATCGCTTCCACGCTGCAGCCTTCGCTTCTTCAATCGTTTTTGCCTTTATCTCGGCACTTGGTGAACTTGAGAATAAGCCACCTTCATATTTCGTGGTGCCCTTGCCTTTAACTCTGACTTCCTGCGCAGAAACACCAGAAACCACCAAAATCACAAAACATAAGCTTATCGTTACAATTCGTATCATCTGCACCGTTCCAATATTCCTTCAAAGACTTCTAATTGGCCCACGACATCTTTCGTTTTCGTCCGCTTGGACAGCCAATCAGAAGAGCGCTCGGATATCTGTTTCGTTAAATTAGTCGACAAACTGAAAAATGCTTCCTGGTACATCGACCAATCGTCAGCCTTCGTCTCGTTTGCGACCTGCTTTGCGACAACGTTGTCACGAAAAGCACCGCTCAAATATTGCCGCCCTGAAAGAGGCTCCGTAACTTTGAGATTGTAGCCAGTCACATACATCCAAGCTTCCCACACCTCGTTTTTATCGAGTTGTTTTTTACCGAAGCCAGTATATTCAATCTCCATCTCATAATCAGGCTCCGGTAGCTTAAAATTAAAGACTGAACCGTCGGCAAACCTCGCAGCCATTAGCTTCTCCACCTTGCCTCCCTTGGCAAAAGGCAGCACCGCAACGTCTTGATTGACGGAGAGGAATTTCGTGAAGTGCTGGCCAACGAACCCCTTGAACGCGCTTTCGCTCAGCGGCGATATTTCGGCCACCTTTTTCGCCGCGCGGTCCGTCAAACTAACCTTCACCAACTGAATGTAGTTTCTATATTTTTCTTTGATCACGAGATCTTTAAGCCGTGCTGTGAATTCATCGAATATATTTATGTCGTGCTTATTCGTAAGATACATTTCACGAACGCGTTGCTCCAAATACGCTTCGGTCGGCTTTTCCTTCGCGCCGTCACGCAATTGCACGGCAACCGGATACGCGGCGATTACCTTTTTTTCGCTGAAATCAAAAACTAAGATTTGCGCATGTAGATCGATCACGACTTTGTAGATGTCGCCGATATGAACAACAGAAACATTCTCCCAATCAAGCGCGAATGCGAGCGTAATAGCGCCCGGCTCATTCGACTGATTAAAATCGAGTTCGAAGCTTTCCGGCATATTCTCACGCAAGCGCTTCGACAATTCCGCCTGAAGGACATTCTGCCCGTTGTCAGAGGTTTTCTCGGAGATCTGGTAAGACAATGGAAAACGTACGCCGACGTCAACGTTGTCGGATATGAAAGTATAGCCGGCGAAGTAAGCTTTCTCGATTGGTGCCGCGCTTACAGGCGCCGCAAACACCATCAGCGCAAGTCCCAGCTTGGCGAAAAGCCAACGCATTAATCTATTTTCCTCATCAATACGTGGTCGCCAGAATGAGAGACGGAAAGGTCGATTCCCATCCGCTGGGCAACAGATTGGAACGCGTTCGCAACTCGCCCAGAACCGTCCACCGAGTTGCATGCCACCTCTAAATAACCGATTGAGCGTTCAACAACGCGAAGCGGCCGACAGGACTGGTCTTGAATCAATTCTTGAACGAGCAAAGTCGCGGCCGCATCATCAAGATTGCGAATAAACACCGATACTTTTGATTGCGCCCCATACGCCGGGGTCGCGATGGGCACGTCACTCTCGTTAGTGTTCGCCTGAGCTGCACATCCAGCTATTGCCAATATGACAATCATGATTAGTGGCGATTTATTAAAAGTCGCAGACAAACTTCTCAATATTTTTACTCTTTGTCCTGCCCGATATTCAGAAATTAACCTTCAACAAAACGGGCCACTCAGTCAACTCGTGTAAAGTACGGGGCTATTTCTCTCGCCCAAAGCTGTACAATTTTTTTACATAAATGCAAAATATTCGAAAGGAAAGGAAAAAATAATCGAGAACATGATGGTTCATCTTAATCGACATTTCCCAAATGGCCTCCAACTCGGAGCCAATCGTAGACGTTTCCCACCACCGATGGAAGAAATTTTGCTCTGCGGTCATTCGGCAGCCACGATTTGATGATTTGGCGGTTGTTGGAAGCCGATTTAGCCAAATTTGCCGTCATCCAGACACACCTCTCCTGTCTTTTCCATCTTGCCGTCAATTTCTGCGGCCTACGCCGGAACGGGGCGTCGTCGTAGATCATCAATCAAGGCCAAGATTTTCTGGAACAAGATTTTTGACACAGCGACCTCGGATAATTGGAACGTGACATAACGGCCATGACTGACAACCTTGGCTCCGATCTTGACCATCTTCTCGCGTAGCGTGGTCAGCGACCAGTGTTCGATCTCCTTCGGCAACGCAAGCGTCCGCATGAAGTTGCCCAGATTGTAGGCCAGGGCGTGAAGCTGGAGCCGCACCTCGTTATTGCGGAACTTGCTGCATGACAACCGTGTCCACTTGATGGCGTACTTGCCTTCCTTGATATACTGCTCCGCCGTCCCACGGTGATTATAAAACGCCACCACCCGTTCGGCGGGCCGCGACAGGTTGGTGACGATAAAGCCGACACGGGGGTACAACTCGCCGGGATGCCATTCCACCTTGGCAACAACCCGCCGTTTCTTACTCCACGATCCGGCCTGATAGCTGAAGCTGGCGTAATAGCGCCGCAGATGGTTCGGTGGGCGACCGACGGGGCGGGTCAGCAGATGGACAATGCATTCTTGAAGAATTTTGTTGGCCTTGAGGCGGATGGCATACTTGAAATCCTCGGCTTCCAGGAATTCATAGATGTCCGGTGAGGCGAAGGCAGCGTCCCCTCGGAAATAGCGACGCAGGTTCCGTTCCCGGTAACGCTCGACAACCGGTTCCAGAACGCCGCGCCAGCTGTCGGCGCTGTGGACGTTGCCGGGGCGAAGCGAACACCGCTCCAGATCGCCGAACTGGTTGAACAAAAATAACGGATGGTAGCAGGTGCAGCCGAAGTGACCATTGTACGCCGTTCCCTCTTGTTCGCCATGGGTCGGACTGACGCTGCTGTCCATGTCGAGAATGATCATCTTCGGTGGGCGACGGTCATGAACCTTGTCGATCCACGCCCCGTTCATGTCGGTCAGGACTTCAACGTTCGCATCGGTCGCCAGAAGCGCCGTCTCGAACCGTCCCATCTGGCTGGTGGACGCAGCCTGTCTTTCGATGGCCCTGCCACCAACAATCCACCGCATGGCAGGATCACGCCCGAGACGGTCGGCGTCGTTTACGTCCTCATAACCACCAAGGCGACCAAACACCGACTGACGGAACTGTCCCATCATGCTGTGCCATCCGTTCTTGCCGGTACGGCTGTCCCGGAAAATAGTCCCGGCGACCTCGGTCAGGCCAAGGGCATCATCAAGCTCTCGATAAGCGAGCAACCCTCCGTCAGAGGTGATCTTGGAACCATGGAATTCAAGCTTCAAGCGGCGGTCAAAATCGACCCGCAAACCGTCCCGTTTCGATTCACCCATCGGGCGTGCCATGCCAACCACTCCATCAACGCCTCAACATATTGATCCTTATAGCAGAATCTTCATCTCATGGCATTGATTAACGAGTTCATCTGGGAAATGCGGGATAAAAAAATATGTGCAATATGATGTATTTGATCATTCGTCCTGCTCACATCGTGTCCAGGACGAAAACTCTTGCCCTTTAACTTGTAAACTTACCAATTACAGGATCTGTATTTTTGGGATTGGTAAACATGCCTCTTCTATTGAGGCACCATTAATTTTATGTGTGTTTCAACTATATTCGTTTTTTCATCATCAATATTTTTTGTCGAGACGAACGACCGTCGAAATTGCGAAACCACTCTGGTAACAGGCTGTTCTCCAAAGATCGTAAAAATGCTAAAATCAATTGCCTCGCGCTGTCTCAGCGGCACATCCAAATCAAAATCCAACGTGCCACGCACAGGCTGATCCCCGCTCAACCCACCAACACGCGACGCGGCTTGAATAAGCCGCCCGGACTTTTGCTGTACGACGACACCTGCAAACCTTACCGGCATCTCGAGCGTGATGCGCAGTCGAAAACCACATGGCCGCTGCCCGCCCAGATCATACGGACGCATCACCGGTTCCATTTTAGAGAACAGAAGGCTGGCACATCGCTGGCCCGACGGCGGATACTTGCCGAACACCTCGACGCGCCCCAGTGATTGCGGCGGCGGCGCTGCCTTGGCCTCGGTACTCGGTTCAGGGACCGCTGGGTCTGCCGCGTTATCGTTGTCGCGCTGATGCCACGAAAGTGCGCCCCAGAAAATGCCGATAACGGCGATCCCGGCCAGCAATGCGCCGTACGGCGTTCGGCTATGCCAGCCCCGCACGACCGGCATCGGCTCTTGAGAAACTTTCGTCGGCGGCGTGCCTGCAAGCAAACCGATGACGGCCAGCGCATCGGCGATCCGCGCACATGGATAGACCCGCGTTTCACCTTCGCTCAGCAGCGCCGTCGCGCGGTCTGCATTATCGCCGTGCGGCACGATAACGCTCACGCCGTCGCCGGCACTTGCGAAGACCTGCGCCGCAGCCGCCATTTTCTCGTCGATATGCTCGACCGGTTCGACCTCAAGATCGTAATTCACCCGCCCCGTCACCAGATACGTATGCGCGGCATCAACGCCCGACCCTGCGAGGTCGTGTGTGCCGGCTTCAAAAATGGCGTGCGCGAGAAACACGCCAAGCTGCCAGCTCTCGCCTGAGCCGACCGCGTCCGAGAGATCCAATCGATAACTCTGCCCGCCGAATTCGCGCGCAATGACACCGCTTCCGGGGCGAACAAAATCGTCGTAGGCACCGCTGATCGGCAGCACCTGCGAGGTGCGCTTCAAGCACACCATCGATTGCGGCGCGCGCTCGGCAGTTATTCGATCAATCGCGACAACACCACCCGTTGTTGCGATCAATATCCGAATAATCTTCATCGTATATAGAGCTTCGATTTTGGGTCATGCAAAAGCTGCAGCAGTTTACCCCCTTCTTCGGCGATAAGCTGGCAAATCCGCCGCCGCGTCGGCGGCAGATCGAACGAGAACGGCTGCTCGGATGAATCAACGATCACCAAACTGGAGACACCCGGATCGTCCGCTTCAAATTCGATCACCACATAAACCTGCGCATCTTCCGCCTGACTTTTCTCCATACGGATGCGACAGCCCGGAGCATTTCGTACGATATCGCCTGCACTCGCAGCGCGCGCCTCGTCAAAGGCAAAGCTGCTGTTGGCAGCCAACATTTGATGATAGAGCGTGCGCAAGTGCGGATGCGCCTTGATGGATACGGCAAACCGTTCGTCAGGCAAACGCCGCGCGCAGGCATAGTCGAAAAACTCGCTCGGCGAAATTCGCGATGCAGAGGCGTCATGCTCATCCGCTAAAAGGTCGTCGCCAAGCGCCTGATCAACGAATTGCCCGCGTAACGATTTCAACTGCATGTCGTTGGGTTTCAAAAAATCACTCATCATTTTTCACCATACAAAGTCTCAAATCGTTGTGCGAACAAGGCTCGATCACGCTCAAACATATCATCCAGGCGTTGCTGGTAACGCGTCAAAGTTCTTAGATAGCGCTCCAGAACATCGGCGATCTGCAGCACCGCGCCGGCGCCGACATAGAACCCCGCAACATGTTCTTCGTCCCGCAACGACGCCGCATCAAACCCTTTGCGGGTCATCGCCTTAAAAGCGCGCTCAGCATCCGAAAGTATCTGCGCTTGCTTTTCCGACGGGATGTCTTCGTCTGGGACGGCCAATTGCGGCGCCGCATTACCCGGAAACGCAATCACGTTATTGGCTCCGCTAGCCGTCACCGACTGATGGTCATGCTCCTGAGAATGACTATGAGAATAAATTGCCCACAATGTCGCTTTTTGCAGGGCCTCCAGATGCGGCTTCAACCCGTGCAGCGTCTCGTAAATCGCCCGATAGGAATGTGTCCCTTCGCAGGACAGTCGAGCCGCCAGCGTGCCCCGCGAGAGTCTTAGATCGTTACTGATCGCGGACTGCACCGTACCGAAGGAATCCAACCGAAGAATGGTCAGCGGTAGCGCTTCGACCTCCGGCCCAAAGGCCGCAACGTTTACTAGCGGCTTGCGCTCTCCCTCTTTTTTGAAAAACTTAATCGCTGCGGCGGGCGGCGCATCAATCACCTCGAAAGGGGAACGCCACGGGCCGCCTGGCATATCGCCGAGTGCGTCCTCGCTCGCGTCCCATTCATCGCGCTCGGCACCAAACGGCGCGGCATCGTCTATCGCCACCCCGATTTCGCTGGCCGCAAACAAACGATACAATTTGATCATCGCTTCGGCGGACCCGGCATAGCTGACGAACGCATCGCTGGTGCTCTCAAGCCAAAACGCGAAGATCGTCTGATCATCAATGACAATTCGACCGTCCGGACTTCTGTCCCTTAAGAACCGATAGAGCGCATTGAAGCGGTCTTCATGCACGGCGCGGGCAAAATGGCGCCGGCGATAGGACCGGAGAATTTTTGCCAATGCATTGCTAGCGCCGCGGATTTCGTGCGCACCGGCATCGCCCGCGCAAAGGGCCTCAAAGGTGCTCTCGATCTCGGCATAGTGGGCACCGGCTTCCATGCCGATTAAAAATTCAAACAACGCCGCCAAAGAAACCATGCGCCCAAAGTAAATGTGCCAAGGCGCATCGCCGGCCGTGCAGGAGACACCCTTCGGCGTGACCGCAAAGCCCGGCTTCTTCCAACCGGTAGCGCCGGCGTTCTCGTCGAACCATGTTTTAAATTGCTGGGGGCTCGGCTGGTCGGCGGCCAGCAATGCCATCCATCTTCCCTCTACGCCCGGCCATGCGGCATCGATCATCAAGACCAAATGACACAGCGCATAAAGCGGCTTGTCGCGGTTTTGGCCTGACATGTGCTCGCCCGCAATAACCGCCGACAACCACGAAAGATGCTCCTTGCTCCGATACCGCGGGCCGCCGTTTGCCGACGTCGCATCGGCCAGGCAACGAAAGTCCGCCAGCGCCTCACCATCGGCGCCGCCTCGCGCAAGCGTGCGGATCGGATCTTTCATATACTGAAGACACCCCTTTTTTAAGAATCTGTGTACTGTAGTTCTAGATGAAACATGCACAAGACGTAAGCCACCTAAAATACCCCAGTCGACATCTGCCGTGAAAACCCGTTTTTCCGACGGCCTCACAGCAGATGCACGCCCATCGCGCACAGATTGTCGCAATAGAGCCATTAACGGCTCCACCGCACGATGGGGCCGAGCTTCGGCAGCGGATGAGGTGTGACCGGCACTGCCACCCGAGTCTGCGCCATCGCAAATTGCTGCAAAGCTCTGTGCTGTGCATGAATGCCGGACTTAATCCGAGCCTGACGGCTCAGCAGCTCGTCTTTCAGCTTTGCCGCAGCGATCTGCCGATCACGTGCGCGTTTGAAGTTTTTATAGAAGTCGCCACCAAGGTATTCGCTGAACGCGTCCAAGTCGGAGGGTGGCGGCGCATTGTACGTGGGCGTCGCATCGGCGGTTATCGCCCAGACATCATGCTGGTTCGCATAACGCTTTTCCCAGTTCAGCACCTTATGGACATAGCCCATCGTATAGCTGTGCGGTCGACCGTTTTTGATGGTGCCGCCGTTATAATGCGACAAGGCTAAATCCCAGCGACCGTTGTAGCGGTCGATCAACTTAGACAGAAAGTCTATGCCCATACGGATGTTGGTCGGCGCATCCCAAAGATGGTTTGCACGCACTCGGTATTCACCCCACGCCGTTGCAGGCATAATCTGCATGACGCCGCGCGCGCCAGCACTGCTGAGCGCCCGCGCCTGAAAATCCGATTCTACTTTGGCGACGGCCAGCGCCAGCGACGGCTTCAAGCCGCTCTGCTGCGCTTCGTATACGATCATTTCTTTGATCGCGTTGCGGTTGTTCGCCTGCACAGGTGCGATGTCGAGACTGAGCAGCGCAAATACAAATACAAACATTGCGCTGACAATACGGGGTATGAACGCAGTCATGGCTTTACCTCTTTCAATCTGGTGATCCAATTTTCGGTTAAAGTCGTCACGGTCAGGTTCGGCACGCCGACGCGCGCGCGCACCGCCATCGCATCGCTCATACTGAGCGAAGGATCCAAGGCGAGCACCGCGTTACCGGTGGGCGCGAACGCCGATGGATCGATGGCATTTAGGTTCGCATCAAAAAATGTGCCGTTATAATGAACGATCACGTCAATGGGTGCCGTCGGAGCTGTCGATGTTTTTGCCGTGTCCGCCTCGACGTCGGCCATTTCGATTTTTACGACCTCGATCTTAGTGTCGGTGGGTATGTCTTTGGACGTTGATGCGACCTGGCCGGCCCCCATCGAAACCATGGTCAAAACCATGATCGAAAAGAAGCCCATCGCCAACGCCAAGGCGATCTCGGTCATCGCGTTATCGGGCTGGGCGTTGCTTTGGCTGGTCTCTGACATCTGCGCTCTCCATCGTGTTCACCTAGGTAATGGAGGCGCTAGAGCCGTTTTTCCGATCTATTTCGAAAAATTTTATTCCGAATGCAGCCGCAGCCTGGTGCGTGCCGATTATTCGGCACGCACCAGGCGAATGCTGCCCGCCTGAGAGACAACCTCACCCGGCAGATCAAGGTGCTCCAGCAGGCGCACGAAGTTTGTCTCCAACGCCATAAGCTGACTTTCGTTATGCAGGGTCAGAACGGTCTCCGCGCCCTCAATCCGGGGCGTGCCGAGATCGACATGCCCTTCAAAGGCCGGCACATATTCATAAATCAGCGCCAGTTCATCGGACGTGAAGCCGTCGAATTTCACTGTCACCTGAGGGCCCGCTGGCACCGCGGCCAAAGAAGCCACGGACTGTTTAATCGCCGGCTCAGCAATCGTCGGCTCTGCTGTCGGCGGCTCGGCAACCGGCGACGCATCAGGCACCTCGGCGCCGCCGTTCTTCAGCAGCGATATGATGTCACGGCCCAACACACGCGCCATTTCGTCGGCTTGCGATGCGGCTTCTTCGAGCATACAGTCGCGGCCGCAGTTTTTCGGCGCGACACGGTCGAATGGAAAGCTGACATCGAAGGATCCCAGTCGGTCCCCCGACACCACATCAAGCACATTACCTTGCATGCGGCTTTCAATTTGCCGCGACAAAATCGGCCCGTATGTGCGCACGAACATAGAATACGTGACGACTGCGTCGGGCGAACCCTGAGGCCCGGAAGCGATCGCGCTCAATAGGTTTGCATCGCTCGCAGCATGAGTTTGCAACGCCCTGCGACCCAACCCCATGTCGACCGGCAAGAGCGGCGTAACACCGGTATCAGCCAAACGGCGTACGAGGTTTTCCTGTACTTTGCCAAAAAGCGGAGATGAAGACGGCACCGCCTGCTCATGGCCGTCGAGGCCGATGACCAATACGCGTTGTCCCGCGGACGCATTCATAGCCACGCCCCCGAAACCTGCGATTGCCGCGCACAAAATAACGATAATTTTTTTCAACATCTTCATCACCATTCCAAAATATTCGACAAGGTAGCTGGACTATTTAACCGTTGCACGTGCATCTACCTGCAATGCGGGCGATGTCGGTGCGCCGCGGTAAGCGATGCCGCCACGCGTATCAGGCAATGTCACCATCATGCGACGAACGGCATCTTCGACGATCGAGTAATTCATTTCCTGATCCATTTGGTGGCCGCCAGCCTTGATGGCGCTGATGCTAAGCGACGCGATGTCGAGCGGAAACCCACCGTCGCCGCGGGACGTCGCATGGCGGGCGATCCACAACAGTTTTCCTTCATCACCGTCGCCCGCGTGGCTCGGCTGAAACATCCGTAAGCGCAGATCGATGCTACGGCTCGACCAGAAGACAAAGTAGTCATCCGACGATGCCATCAACTGAGGCTCGATAAATGCATCGCAGCCAGCACCTTTCAGAAATCTATGCCTGTCATCCGGATTGGAAACGTCGACCGTCAATCGACGCGCCAAGTCACGCCGCTGATCGGGCCCGATCACCGTCGGCACCCTTTGCGACAGATGCCGCGCGACGGCACGCTCGATAAACGTTGCCATTTGCCGCGAAGACGGGCCGACGGAGACGGCCGGCAACACCGCGACACACGCCGGCGAAACGCGGAAGAATGCATCTTTCAGATCGGCACGCACAGTCCGCGCCATAGGGTTTGAAGATTTCTCCCCTTCGTGAAGGTGCTCGGTCTGCGCACACCCTGTCACCGCCAGCATCGCTAAAATCGCGAGAAAAATGTTGCGTCGCACGTAAGAAAAACTGTGGCTGTTCATTAAATTCCTCCTCCGGAAGTACATTTCGCAGACGGTGACAAATCGACTTTGCCCGAAAGAGCCACGCCATCCACAGATACGTTTTCGACAAATAAGCGCCCATCGCGCAAAACGTAGGATGCGCGGATCGACCCGGCATCGGCATACCCCTCACCGATCATCTGACCGAGACCAGCAAGTAGGCGGGCATCGACGCGGCGTGGAAACAACCGGACCGGCGTGCCGCGCAAACCACGGTGGCGCGCATGTATTTTCTGAATGGCCTGGCGCTCTGCAGGCGCATGCCAACTGCCGACCTGACGCATAAAACCGGAATACCTATCGAGATTAAGGTCCCATGCCTCGCCTTGCCGACCGACATCGGCATACAAGCGGCCATCGTTCGAATGCATCGCAATCGTTAAGCCGTAACACCGCGCCATCGTCGAGAACAAACGTGCCCCCTTGGTGCCGGTCGGCCACGCAATTTCGATGGCAGGACCTTGGCCGTGCTCCAATATCCGCAGCCAGGTGCGACCGGATTTAACATCGGCTGCCGAAACCCGGACCACGTCGGATGCCGCCGCCGCTTGTTCGACGGAGACCCGTTGAATGGCGGCGGCTTGAGCAGGTGCGCGACGGCTCACGGCCGGACGCGAAGGTGTCGCCGATGCCTGCAATATCTGCGGCTCCGGTGGTATCGGTGGCGACGGCTCAACGCGCTCCGGCGTCACGGTCGGCTTTAGCGGCGGATAGGCGGTAGCCGGGTCGGCTTTGTCGATTTTCCTCGGCTGTAATGGCGCCGGCACCTCGACCTCAACAGATTTTTCGGGTGCAGGCTCAATGGGTGTGAGCTCTGCGGGCGCAGGCTCAGGCTCTATGGGCGCCGACGTCTCAGCCGCCGGGATCGCGACCTGTTCCGTTGCGACGTTCTGCTCGCTAAGAACTAGCGGCGGCGGCGCAGGCAGACGAACCGACGTCGGCACGGCAGGCGTCGCTTGCTCAGGCGCAATTTTCTCAGGCGCCGCCTGTTCCTGCTTCGGCTGAGCCTGGGCTTCGTGCTTTTCGGACTGTTGCGGCATATCGGCTTGCGGCCACATAAGCTGCGCCAGCCAGATCACGACCACCACGCTCAGCGCGACTGATGCGTTTCCAGGCCGAAACAGCGACCGCAAACCAGATACGCCGGTCATCGTCATTTTGCCAACATGCGAGCTGCGAACAGCTCCATGTCATCGACCAAACGAACCAGTTCTCCGGCCCGCTGAGAGGCGCTCATATATTGTGGTCCGGGTGCGTCGTTAGCCGCCATTTCGGCCATTTTCCGGGTCGCATCCGCCGCCGTGTCAGCGGCGCCATTTTCACCAACAATGCGTTCACCGATAAGGCGTTCACCACCGGATTGCGGCGGCTGCGTGACCCGGGCCACCGGAACCTCGCGCGCCTGAGTGATCGGCAGCAGTTGTTTGGCCGCCTTCGGCACGACCGGCGCGGATTGAGGTTGAGGTTGAGGTGCAGGCTCAGCAGCAACGGTGCGCACCGGTGCCGGCTCGGCGACAGGTGCGGGCTTTGTCACATGTGCGGGCTTCACCTCTACCGCTTTAGTTTGGACGGCGAGGTCATCCTGCTGCGCGACGGCTTTCGGCGCGTCCAGCTTATCCGTCTGATTGGTATCCGCGGCGTCCTCGCTCGCGACTTTTTCAAGCGCCTGCGAGACCTGCTCCGACGATGCCAATGCGGCTCCTTTGACTTTATCTATCGCCGCCGTTGCCATGTCTGCGGCATTGTCGCCCGTAGCAATGTAAACCAACGCCAGAGAGACAGCGACATTAAAAAGCAAAAAACGCATGATGTTCTCCTTTGATAAAGACGCGAACGTTATCGGCCCGGCGCCAGGATTGTCGGTGCATCGAGCCGCGTTGCGGTGATACCGATCAGCGCACGCATGATCGCAGCGACCGGCAGGCCGATGACCGTGGTCAAAAACGCCAAGCTGAAATGTTCGGTCAAAGACTGGATGATCCCCTGCACCGACTCGGGCGTCAGCTCCTGATCGGCAAGCGTACCGATCCCCAGGCTGATACCCAGCAACGTGTAGGTCAGTGCCAGCGTGGAAATTCCGTTCGCAGCATGGAACCCACTGTCGACCCAAACCTGCCGCATCGCCGGCTCGGTAGCGTATTCACGGATCCGCGTCCAGCAAAACAGACAGATGAAAACCAGGGCTGCAAAAAGGCAGAGGAACGTGGCACCGAAGACCCGGAGCGCCCATTCGGCGATCTCGTACGTTTCGCTGGAAGTCCAGCCGACGGCGACAGCAAGCGAGATCGCGCAAAGTCCCAAAAAGTAGCTGAGGCTGCGGGAGCCGCTGGCCAGTGTGCGTCCGATAGCGTGCATTATCGCCTCCCGACGCTGGCGCTCATGAGGGAACTGGTCGTCACACCCATTTGCTCGAACCAATGGTCGATCACGGTGCGATCTTTCTCGACCGACGCATGCATCAGGAACGTCATATCGTAGTTACCGAAGGCACGACGCACGTCGGGGGTATTTTCACCCTTCAACGACGGATCGCGCATGACCATCCGTTCAAGGTCGACCAGACGCGGCTTGGCGTTGCGAAGACGGTCCTGACGCTCAATCGGCGACAGATCATCGGAGATCAGGTTGCTAAGCGTGATCGCGCGTTCGCGTTCGAGGTTTTCCAGCGTGCCGGCGGTGACCGAGGTCGCGCTTACGGCGACCAGGATTGCGCAGGCGGCGGCGGTGATCAGGTTTGCTTTTTTCATTTTCAGATTACTCCTATTGCTCAATTGCTGCCGATGAACAGATCTACCGAAGCGGCAAGACTGGACATGTCCGGAATGTCGCTATCAGCGGTTTCCGCGTTAAGGCCCTCTTCGGACAGCGCCATCGCATCCAGCGCGACCAGCTTTGCCATATAGCCGAGAATCGTTTCTTCTTGCTGCAAAATCGCAAGTTCAGACTCTGTGTCCGCCATCAGGGCGCGCACATATTCTTCTTGCGTGACGGCCTTGCCGTTGAGTTTTGCGCTCTCGTTCATTTGGTGAGTGTCGATTTTTTTTGCCAATTTTTCGATCGCGGACATATTCTCGGCGTATTTTTTGCCGTATTTGCTTTGCGGCGTATCAACGCTGTTGAAAAGCTGAATGTCGACTTTGCTGATCGAGCTCTCGAAGCGGTTTTGCGCTTCTTCCTGCTTGGCGATCAACGCACGCTGACGCGGGTTGTCGCTGCCTTTTTGATCGTCGATTTTGTTCAGCAGCTTGTCCAACAGCCGGCGCTTAGTCAGCAATTGCTTGCGGCGCAGGTCGTTGCGGTCCGCCATCAATTCCAGATACGCATGCTTTTCGACCAAGACGCGGTGGCGCAACTCAGTTTTGACTTCGCCATCGGCAATCGATACCGCGTCGTTTAACTCGCCAAGGCTCTGCGCCTTAAGCCCGATGTCCTTTTCCGCACCCATCACGGCTTGACCGAGTTCGGAGCGCCGAAAGTCTTGATCGATGGACTTCGTCAGATATGTCGCCGGCAACTTTACCAGGCGCTCGACTGACTGCGGCTGCCACTTTGCATCAGCTATAACGATATTCGGTACGGCGATTACAGAAACGACGGCGATGCCGGCAAGAAGGATTGATTTCTTCATGTTCATGGCCTCCGATTAACGTTGCTTCCAATAGGAAATTCGCCGCATTTCTGCGCGAACGCCCTTGCTCACATTCAAGAACGCGACGTTTTCCATATTGCCGGCATGAACAATCAGTTCCATCGTATCGATGAACGAAGCGCCGTCCGCGTAGTACAGGTCGCGCCCGGAAAATGTCTTCTTGAAGGTTTCGAGGTTTTCTCGTGCGCGGGCAACGTCGCTGCCCTTCGCATAGTTCTGAATGCTCAGCGCGTAGGCGCGCATCCGCTCTTCTTCGGCAACGGATTTCGCATCAGGCCCCATATCGGCCTCGCATTTTTCCAAAATCCGTGCCGACGTCAGGTAGCGGGCGGTGTCATTCGACTGACGCGCCTTGGTGTCGATGGCCATCGCCTCATCCACGCAGGAACGGTATTCCCGCACAGCAGAGATTTCCGCGAACCGCGCCTCACGGTAGCCCACCCCTTCATAAAGGTCGCCCGTGGTTGCGTACTGACAGGCTGAAAGAAGGGCCGCAACGCCAAGGGGCGCCGCCGTCAGAAAGAGTTTTCTTGCCCGTGGGAGCCGATGATCCTTGAGTTTATTCTGCATTGCACAATCCTCATTGTTATGTCGATACATTAACAATGGAGGCGCTAGAGCGTTTTTCGTACTTCAACCTAAAAATAATTCAAAAAAGGTTTTCGTGTGGGTAAATGACCAGGCTTTGTCGCAAATTTTTTAGCGATGTCTTTCAGTGAGCGGGTGCACCCACCAAGGGAATTAGAGCACTCTTTAGAATCCCATTTTATCCATGGCAACTTTCCCACCTTCATCGACCGCTTGAAACTGTTGTAAAATACGAGGTGCATACAGGTACGGACATGGGCAATAATGGCTGAGTTGGAATGATTGAAACAGAAGTTCGAAAAGATTCTGTGATCTCCGGAGAGAGTATTTGAGCCGCACATACGATCGTCAATTTATCGTTCTCAATATCTGCATTACGCTCGCCTATTATCTGGGGGGCGAGGCAAGTCTCTTCCTCCACGCCCCAGAAAGTCACGCCCCCTTAATATGGATCCCGACTGGTATCAGTGTCGGGTTTGGGCTTATTTATGGGTACCGCATTCTGCCTGGAATAATCCTTGGGGCCATTTGTGTTGTGTTTTCTCAAGGCCCCCAAGTCGATACGGCCCTGAATTTAGTTGGTATTGCATTGCAGGTTTTGGCCGGTCCCCTGCAAGCCGTAGCAGCAATTGCGTTGCATCGCTATGGAAGCTCTTTGTTAGATGCTAAGGCGCTAATTAAACGAATGGGTTTCTATCTTATTACGTGTGTTGTTATAAGTCCGATATTCAGCTCTGTACCGGGCTCGTTAGCGCTTTGTTTGAATGGGCTTGCTCCATGGGAATTGTATTGGTTCATTTTATTTAACTGGTGGTTTGCAGATGCTCTCGGGGTGCAAATAATCTCACTTTTCATACTCGCCATACTCCATCCGACAATGAAAACCGTGCCCATTGGATCCCGACAAATTTTGGAAATCTTAGTTATTATTGCAGCAACAATAATCGTCTCCGAAGCCAATTTTAATGATAAATTTGACAATGCTACAGAGAATCTACATTCCCTTGAGTTTATCACTTTCCCATTAATTATGATCGCGGCGCTTCGCTTTGGATACCTTGGTAGCGCTGGCGTCTGCCTCATCGTAAGTGTTATTGCAGTTACTGGCACAGCAAGTGGTTATGGCCCGTTCGCAATAGATGGAGCCAGAACGAACTTCCCATTAAATACATTTATGGCCGCCTATTCAGTTACAGGGCTCGTACTCGCAGCAACATTAGCTGAACGCCAGCTATTTCGGGACAATCTCTTAAATGCTCAGCATTCACTCGGAAAAATAGCGAAAAACTCTATCATTGAGGCACTCGGAACTGGGGTTGCTCATGAACTTAACCAACCTCTGTCGACAATTTCTATCCACGCTCAACTTGCCGAACAAGCTATTACCAACGGCCATCCTTATCCTGCGGATCTGTCGCTCTGGCTTAAAAACATCAGCGAAAATATCGAATTCGCTTCAAGTATCATCAAACGCCTGCGACGTTCACAAACGACACCTGCTCAAGATAGAGAAACAATTAATGTAACCACCCTCGTGCAGGACGTTATAGAAATACTGAGCCCGGAAATCATTCGAACAAACGCCGTTGTAGAAGTCCAGGAATTGGAACAACTACCGGAAATTCAGTCGGAGGCAACTTTACTCAAACAACTTATAATAAATCTCGTCATTAATGGTACGGAGGCTGCGGAAGAAAGAAAAGATGTTACGCCTCACATCTTGATTACCACCTCCTTAGACCAGAACAATCGCGTCAAGATTGATGTGAAAGACAATGGGCGCGGGATACCTGCCGAAGAGCAGGATCAAATATTCAACCCCTTCTTCACCACAAAAATTAAAGGAAAAGGTCTTGGGTTGGCGATATGCAGTTCTATTATAGAATCCTTAGGCGGAGAAATTTGGATGGAAAGCACACTTGGCCAAGGGAGCACCTTCCATATTATTGTTCCGGATGATACAGCATGACGAACCTCTCAATAGTCTACGTTGTTGATGATGATAAGAACCACAGAGAAGCTGTGGGAACCTTGCTCAAAGCAGAGGCCATAAACCACATCCTTTGCTCATCAGCGATGGAGTTTCTAAGTCAGGATCACGTTGCGACTGGTTGTGTTTTATTGGACGTTCGTATGCCCCGACTGAGCGGGGTAACGTTGCAAAACAGATTGACCGAAGTCCAATTTACACTTCCGATTATATTTCTGACAGGCCATGCCGAAGTGCCAATGGTCGTGCGAGCACTAAAAGCCGGTGCTTATGATTTTTTGGAAAAGCCATTCAACAACGCAAAACTGATTTCCACTATACGTTCCGCAATCGAGTTGAGCAAAGAAAGGCTGGTCCATCAAAATGGGCGTGCCACCCAGCTCAAAGTGTTGAGCCAACGTGAACTGGAAATTTTCAAAGTGATCGTCGATGGGCATAGCAATAAGGTGATTGGGCTTAAACTTGGCATCAGCCAGAGGACGGTAGAATTTCACAGGGCCAATATCATGAAGAAACTTGGTACTAGATCACTGAGCGATCTCATATCGTTCTGTCGCAAACTGTAAATGAGGTGGCAGATAGCCCTGTCTGCAGACACAGTTATGCCGCCAGGTTCGCGAACTGCCGGAACGGGGATTTTTCCTGTGAGGCGAATTGATTTTTACGGATCATGTGTGCGACTTCGATGCCTTCCAATGTTGCTGACGCCGAATGGAACGCCTTGAAGCCTTTCATAGGGCGCGTGATTTTCTTTATGAAGCGGTGGCCTGCTCAATAATATTGTTCAGGTACTTGACCTGCAGTATATCGATGAACTGGAAACAACCGTATAGCATGAGATAGATATTCATATTCTGAAGGCCCGCAAAGTTGGCACTACTTTTATCAATAACAACCTTTTCGGGAATGCCGTTATTTTCGATCGTACGTGTGAAGAAGGCGGTTGCTGCCGTTTCATCGCGCCGTTCAGAGAGCATAAAATCAAGGGTTTTACCAAACTTGTCGATGGCTCGATACAGATATGTCCAGCGGCCCTTGATCTTGATATAGGTTTCGTCCATTCGCCAGGATGAGCCCGTTGCTGACTTTCGCAGTTGGGCTTCCCTGGCGATCATCGGCGAAAAGCGGATGACCCAGCGATTGAGCGTCGCGTGATCCACATCAACGCCGCGCTCTTCCAGTATCTCTTCCAGATCACGATAGGACACCGCGTAACGGACGTAGAAAAACACGGCATACAAAATCACTTCTTTGGGATAATGGCTGCCTTTGAAATTGATCATTTATCGGGCCTCAATATATTTACGATTACCCCATCCTAGGAAAAGCACCCGCTCACTGAAAGACATCGCTAAAAAATTTGCGACAAAGCCATGGTTCTTGCAAGGCGGCTGAGCACGACAACCTTGCTTATTAAAATTGCCTGTGAAATTATAATTTGAATGGAAAACTACCTAAATCATGTCAAGATTCTGATTGTTGATGATAGTTACTTTATCCTTTCTCTACTCCGCCAGATGTTGGGCGTACTCGACGCGAAAAAAATATATGATGCCGGTAATGGTGAGGAAGCCTGGGAAAAGGTAATTGCAGATACGCCTGATCTTATCAATGTAGACTGGGAGATGAAGCCAATGAACGGCATTGAATTTACCCATCGCATTCGGAACGGTGACAACAGTCCAAACCCCTATATCCCCGTTATAATGATGACCGGGCATTCCGACAGGGAGCGGGTCACCATCGCACGCGATGCCGGTGTTACAGAATTTGTCACCAAGCCTATTGCCGCGAAAGCTTTGTTTGAGCGAATTGTAAGCGTTGTTGAACGCCCACGGGACTTTGTACGCACGAAAATCTTCTATGGTCCAAACCGTCGCCGCCGCCATACTGAAGATGTTGACGATGAACGTCGTGCTTCGAAAATCAAAGGAAACGCAAACGCGAAAAAAGACATAAATAGCGGGTAGTGTCCGGTCTTCCGTGTAAGCGACCTTTTTTCTTCTTTTCCATCTTCAATATATTGAAGATGGAAAGCGGTCTTGGAACAGGACCGCGAACTGGTTCAACGCCTGTTTCCACGTTCTGCTAGGCATGGTCCACTTTTTAGCGGCGTTGCGCAAGGCCAGATAGAGCAGCTTTGTCGCCGCATCGTCACTGGGGAAGTGGCCCCGGTTTTTGATAATTTTCCGCAAACTCATATTCAGACTCTCGATGGCGTTGGTGGTGTAGATGATCTTGCGGACCGGTTCCGGATAGGCGAAGAACGGAATCACCTGCTCCCAGTTTCGTCGCCATGACTGACCGATGGGTGGATATTTTTTACTCCATTTTTCCTCAAAATCATCCAACCTCAGCGCCGCCATGTCTGCGTTTTCCGCTCGGTAAACAGTCTTAAGATCGGCAGCCACGGCCTTGCGGTCGTTCCACGGAACATAGTTGAGGCTGTGGCGGATCATGTGGACAATGCAGGTCTGCACAGAAGTCTCTGGGAAGACAGCGTTGATGGCTTCTGGAAAGCCTTTCAATCCATCAACTACAGCGATGAACACGTCATTCACACCCCGGTTCCTGATCTCGTTCATCACCCGCAGCCAGAACTTGGCTCCTTCGGTTTGCTCAATCCACAGACCCAGAACCTAATGCGTCAAAAAGGTATTCGCCTTTACGCTCGTGAACTTTGCACTACGAGGAGACGGTTGAAATTGAGCATCCTTCCCTCCGCCATTTTAAACGCCACCGCCGCGGCCTCCTTTTTTTCATCCGCCCTTGGAATATGAACTTCTTGCGCCTACTTTAAGGCATGGAACTTTTTTCCCTCAGCGAGGAAAAGGCGCTGCTGTTTCACCGGGCGATTGTTGGCCTGGTGCACGAGCACCCCAACCTGTTGGTGCGCGCCCGCGCCGAACTCGAAAATCAACGCGCCCGAACGCCCGAACAGGAAAATCTATGGGACCGGTGGGCGGCGTTGCTGGATAAACCGCTGGACGATTTAAGCGCCGTCATTCTTGCCGACACGCCCGATGGTGGCCTGCTCAGGGCGCATTCGCCGCTGGGCGCGGCCCTCGATACAAGCGAACGCAATGCGGTCTGGCGGCGCATCGGCCTGATCCAGTTTTTCCATCATTACCTGATCGCTGTCGACGACCTGGGTGTGAGCACGCCGGAACAGGCGGCGATTACCGGCCTGGACGCGCCCGATCTGGACCGCTGGCGCAACACCGGACCGGGGCAGATGTCGAAGCAGGCGCTGCAACGACTGAAGCTGGTCGTCGCCCTGCACAAATCCCTGGGCGAGCTCAGCGACAGCGTCGATGTACGGCGGCGCTGGCTGCGCAGCACCAGCGAAACCCTGGAAGCCGCACCCATGGACCTGCTCATGGAGGGTGAAATCGCCCGCGTCGTCGACAGCCTGGCCGGGGCCGTTCGATTAACCTTAAGTCCGGCCGACTTGCCACAAATGTGAAAACCAAAAGACCCGACGAAGGTCAGGAGGCAGAATGAAGAGTTCCAAAAAGTCGGGTCGCCGGAAATGCATACAATGCTATTGATTTCCGCACCTGACGGACTACTCTGAGGCCTGAACAAAAAAACATCTTCCAGCCCAAAGGAAATTATCATGCGCCTGCTCATCGCCCTACTGCTGCCGCCGCTTTTGTTTTTCACCATCGGACGCCCGGTCGCGGCGATCATATGCCTGATCCTGCAACTGACCCTTGTCGGCTGGGTGCCGGCGGCCATTTGGGCCGTTTATTCGCTAAGCCAGTACAAGACGGACAAGAAAATCGAAACCGCACAATTGGGAGGTTGATCGTTATGAAAAAAGGTTTGCTCATCGGCGGCGGCGTGATCGTCGTCCTCATTATCGCCGGCGTCGTCACCTTGCTGTCGTCGCTGGATTCACTCATCAAGACGGCTGTTGAAACAGCGGGTTCCGAAGTCACCGGGGTTAGCGTCACCCTGGACAAGGCGGCGGTGTCCATCTCGTCGGGCAAGGGCTCCTTAGGCGGCCTTAACGTCGGAAATCCCGCCGGGTTCAAGACCGACCGGGCCTTTAACCTGGGTGAAATCAGCATCACCATCGATACCGCAACGGTGACGTCCGACCCGGTAGTGATCAAGGAAATTGTCATCGCCGGCCCCAAGGTGACCTATGAAATGGGCAGTTCGGGCAGCAACATCGACGCCATACAGCGCAACGTCGAAAAATTCATGAAAGCCAATGGCGGCGGCGGCTCCTCGGCATCGTCATCCGACGGCGGCGAAGGGCCGAAGCTGGTGATTGAACATTTGTATGTGCGGGGCGGCGAAATTAACGTCAGCGCCACGTTCCTGGGCGGCAAGAAATTGACCACGCCCCTGCCCAATATTCACATGACCGATATCGGCAAGGACAAAGGCGGGGCCAGCCCCGGCGAAATCGCCAGCCAGTTGATCGACAAAATGACCGCCGGGGCCGGCTCGGCCGTCGGCTCGCTGGATCTTGAAGGGATGAAGGGCGCCGTTACCGATGCCGTTTCGGGCGGCACTGACGCCGCCAAAAAAGTGATGGAACAAGGAACCAGCGGGGCCAGCGACGCATTGAAAGACGCCGGCGGCGCGCTTAAAGGTCTGCTCGGCAATTGATGTCAGTGCCGCAGCTTTTGGATGGTGACGCCGACGCCATAGCGCTGGAAGCCGTGAGCGAAGCGGCCTATGCGGACTGGCGGCAGCGGCAGCCGGATGGCGTGCAGGCCAGGCTCGACGCTTCGGGGTTCAAGGCCAAAGCATGCGCCTGGTGCCAGATCACCGACGGTGACGGGCAGGTCGAACGGGTCATCGCCGGACTGGGCCCAGACCCAGTCGACGTCTGGGCCTGGGCGGCCTTGCCGGGTGCCTTGCCCATGGCCAGTTATATCCTTGTCGGGCAGGACGATGCGGCGGCCTCAGGTATCGCCGCGCTGGGCTGGATGTTGGGATCCTACGCCTTCGATCGCTACAAGTCCGGGGACGGCAAAACCTTCGCCGGGCTGGTCTGGCCGGACTGTAACCGGGACGCCGCCCGGCGCGCGGCGGAAGCGACCTTCCTGGTCCGCGACCTGGTCAACACCCCGGCGTCCCATATGGGGCCGCAAGAACTGGCCGCCGCCGCCACCGCGCTGGCCGACCATCACAAGGCCGATTGCCGTATCATCGTCGGCGACGATTTGCTGACGGAAAATTTCCCGGCCATTCACGCCGTTGGCCGGGCCAGCGACCGCGCCCCCCGTCTGGTTGACCTGACCTGGGGAAACAGGGACGCCCCTAAGGTGACCCTGGTCGGCAAGGGCGTCTGTTTCGACAGTGGCGGCCTTAACTTGAAGTCGACGGCGGGCATGAAACTGATGAAAAAAGATATGGGCGGGGCGGCCCAGGTGCTGGGTCTGGCGTCGATGATTATGTCCGCCGGCCTGGCCGTGCGGCTGCGGGTGTTGATCCCGGCAGTGGAAAACAGTGTGTCGGGAAACGCCCTCAGGCCCCACGATGTGATCGCCATGCGCAGCGGGAAAACCGTCGAAATCGGCAATACGGATGCCGAAGGACGGGTCGTTCTGGCCGATGGCCTGGCCGCCGCATCGGAAGAAAATCCCGACTTGATCATCGATTGCGCGACGTTGACCGGGGCCGCCCGGGTCGCCCTTGGCGCCGAATTGCCGGCCCTGTTTTGCAACGATGACGGGCTTGCGCAGTCGCTTTTAAAGCATGCCGAAACGCAGAACGATCCGCTCTGGCGTCTGCCGTTGTGGCCGGGGTACCGTAAACAGGTGGATGGCAAAGTCGCCGATTTGACCAATGCCCCGGAAGGCGGTTATGGCGGGGCGATTACCGCGGCGTTGTTTCTCGAAGCCTTCGTCGCCCCGGGACTGCGGTGGATGCATGTCGACCTGATGGCCTGGAACGTGGCCACCCGCCCGGGCCGGCCCGAAGGCGGCGAAGCCATGGGGATGCGGGCATTATTTGCCTTAATAGAAGATCATTACGGTACTTAAATATATTGGCAAATACCGGATTTGTTGGTTTTTTTGGCTTTTTTGTTGCGTTTGGGGGACATTATCGGTTAGAAGTTTTGAAACCGGAATGAATGTAGGGGCGGCCCAAAATGGCCATTGAACTGGAAGAATTGCAGGCATTGGATCTCTGGCGGCGAGCCAGCGTGACCAGTGTCAGGCGTGATGCGCCGGACCTTTCGGCCCGGCAAATGGCGTTGTTGCTAACCGTTTATCTGATGCCACCCCCGCACACGGTCAGGGGCCTGGCAAATGCGCTTAAGGTATCAAAACCGGCGATTACGCGGGCTCTTGACCGCTTGAGCGAACTTCAATTGCTCAGGCGCAAGCCCGACGAAGAAGACCGTCGCAGCGTGTTGATCCAACGCACCGTTCGCGGTTCGGTTTTCCTGCGGGAATATGGCGAACTGATCGTCGCCGCCGGTCGCCAACTGGAAGATTCCAAATAAGTTAGCTCTGGCGTAAGTGACGCCGGGACGGTGGGCGAAAGCGGCGCAGGTAGGTCGGCAAAATGGCTTCCGCCGTCGCCGGGGTTATGCCCAGTTCCCGGAACCCCGGAAAATCCCCTGAAACCACGGAATCCGATTTCAACAACGCGACCTGATCACGGGTCAGCAGGGGCCACGGCATTTTTTCCAGGAACCAGGCCCAGAACGTGGCCAACGGGAAAGGCACGGGCACCAGCAGGCGCCAGCGGCCAATTTCCCCCAGCATCAGTTCCATCAGTTGCTTGAAGCTGTAAACTTGGGGCCCCCCCAATTCGAATGTCTGTCCGGCGTGCGCCGGGTCGTCCAGAATGGCGGTGATGGCGTTCGCCACATCGCCGACGAAGACCGGCTGCAGGCGGGTGCCGCCATCGCCGTAGAATTCGATATCGATGGGGCCGTCGTCGCCGAACAGTTTAATTTTAGGGATGACCGGGCAGCCGAACACCGGCAGCACCATGGAAAACCGCGAAATTCCGGCGAACAGGTTAAAGAATTTGTCTTCCGCGCCCATGATGACGCCGGGCCTGACGATGCTGACCTGGGGGAATTTGGCGCGGGCCGCTTCTTCGCCGGCGGCCTTGGTCTTGGCGTAAACGGAAACCCCGTGCGCGTCGGCGCTTAAAGAGGACACCTGAACCAGGCTTCGGACCCCGGCGCTGGCGGCGGCGGCGGCGATGTTGGCGGCACCGTCGACATGAATGCGTTCGAACGTCCGCTTGCCTCCGGGCGCCAGAATACCGACCAGATTGACCGCCGCATCGGCGCCGGCCAAGGCGGCGGCGACGCTCACCGGGTCGGTAACGTCGGCGTAGACGGGGACAATTTGCCCGACATTACCCATGGTTTTCAAGAACAAGGCCTGTTCGGTATCGCGGACGGCGACGCGAACGACTGCGCCTTGGCGGGCCAGACGCTGAACCAGGTGCCGTCCGACGAATCCGGATCCGCCGAAGACCGTGACGGTGCGATGTGACATGGCGGCAGTCTCCCGAATGCAAAGTGTGATTCGACGTACACAATGGCACATTCGGGACGGTATTATCTACGAAATATGCCGATTTTGTTGACAACGCCATTCGCGAAGGGTAACGACTGTCCCTCCGCAGCGAAATGGCGGAATTATACCCCACTTGCCCAGGTGGCGGAATTGGTAGACGCGCTGGCTTCAGGTGCCAGTGGCCGCAAGGTCGTGGAAGTTCGAGTCTTCTCCTGGGCACCATTTTCCCTTATATTCGTTTTTTGAAATTCAACTAATCGGCTGCGGGGAGCGTTCAAGGTGAAAATTATCGACGCCAGGAAAGCGCAAATAGACGTTCATGACGGAGATCTCCCGGCGGACGTTACCTTCGGCGACAGTATCGCTATCGATACCGAAACCCTGGGGCTTGTCCCGCATCGGGACCGCTTGTGTATTGTTCAACTGTCCAGCGGTGATGGCACGGCCCATCTTGTCAAGTTTGAGCCGGGGACCTACCAGGCCCCCAACCTAAAAAAATTACTGTCGGACACGTCGAAAACCAAGCTGTTCCACTATGCCCGTTTTGATGTCGCCATCATCGCCAAGTATTTGGGGGTCGTCTGCACGCCGATCTATTGCACCAAGATCGCCTCGAAACTGGCCCGCACCTATACCGATGCCCACGGCCTTAAGGCGTTGTGCCGGGAATTGCTGGGCGTCGAACTTTCCAAAGAACAACAATCGTCGGACTGGGGCGCCATGACCTTGTCCGATGAACAAATCAAATATGCCGCATCCGATGTGCTGTATCTGCACGGCCTGCGCCAAAAGCTTGATGATATGCTGGTGCGAGAGGGTCGCGATGGCCTGCTTTCCGCGTGCTTCGATTTCATCCCGACCCGCTGCCAGCTGGACCTCAACGGTTGGAACGACATGGACATTTTCAGCCACTGATCCGCCGCTAATGAGACCGGATCACGGTTTAGAAAAATCATCGTGAACCTTGATTTTATTGACCAATTGCCGCGTTAGCCGCATACTCGAAGCCATATAGGCACGGCGTTTGCATGGCAACAGGTACAATCCTTCTTAAATTGCCAACGCCGCGGCCCGGGTTGAAGTGCCCGAACCGGTAATTCTGACCATAGCTTAAGACACCCTGATCGCCCGAATGACGCAAAAACAAACAGCAAGCCAAAAGCCAGCCATGACTGACCTGATCGAAACCGCGAAAAATGTCCTGCGCCTTGAAATCGAAGGCCTGCAGGCTTTGTCCGCCGGGCTCGACCAATCCTTCATCGCGGCGCTGGATCTGTTGGGCGCCATGAGCGGGCGCGCCGTGGTTACGGGCATGGGCAAAAGCGGCCACGTGGGGCGCAAGATCGCGGCGACCCTGGCATCCACCGGCACGCCGGCGCTGTATGTTCACCCCGGCGAAGCCAGCCACGGTGACCTGGGCATGATCACCAAAGACGATGTGGTGATCGCCCTTTCAAATTCCGGCGAGACGACCGAACTGGCCGATATTGTCGCCTATACCCGGCGTTTCAAAATTCCGCTGATCGGCATTATCGGCAGAAGCGGCAGCACCCTGGCCATGGCCGCCGATGTCGCCCTGGTCCTGCCGGACCTTTCGGAAGCCTGCGCCATTACCGCCGCCCCGACCACATCGACGACGATGATGCTGGCCCTTGGCGACGCCTTGGCGGTGGCTATGTTGGAACAAAAAGGATTTTCCCTGGATGACTTTCAGGTCTTTCATCCCGGCGGCAAGCTGGGCCGCCGCCTGTTGAAGGTCGATGACATCATGCACACGGGAGCTGCCTTGCCGTTGATCGGCGAGGCCGAAAAGATGTCGGTGGCGATTTTGGAAATGACCGCGAAAAGTTTCGGCTGCCTGGGCGTCGTCGATGCCAAGGGCGCCTTGCAAGGGATTATCACCGATGGCGATTTACGACGCCACATGAGCGACAACCTGCTGGATAGGACAACCGGTGATGTGATGACCGGTGGGGCGCGGACGGCGCCGTCGGGGACCCTGGCGAGCGAGGCCCTGGACATCATGAATTCGAATGCGATCACCACATTGTTTATTTCTGACGCGGGTGTTCCTGTCGGGATCGTTCACATTCACGACTGCCTGCGCGCGGGTCTGGCCTGATGACCGGGACCGGCGCGAACGCCCTGCCCGGCGCCACTGATCGGGCGAGCGGCAAGGATTTGGCCGAGAATCGACGCCTCGGCATGTTCGGCGGAGACGTCGGCGATCTTGAACACCGGGCGCCGCGCGAACACAGCACCGGGTACAGCCATTTTGTTTCCCTGATGAAGGTCCTGTTGCCGTTCGCCGCCGTGGTGTTGATTGTGCTGGTCATTGTCTGGCCGAACCTGAAATTGCAAAACACCAAATTCGGCCTTGGATTTTCGGCCATTAAAATTGGTGACGGCGCCGATCCGTCGATGATCAATCCACGTTATTTCGGCACCGATAAACGCCGCCAGACCTTTTCGATAACCGCCGATTTGGCTAAAAATATTCTTACCGATGATCGCCGGGTAGAACTGGAAAAACCGAAGGCCGACATCTCTCTCGAAGATGGCTCGTGGCTGGTCGTGACGGCCAGCGTGGGCTATTTCGCGCGTCAGAAAGGATTGCTGTCGCTGGAAGGCGGGGTCAACCTGTTCCACGATTCAGGCTACGAATTCCGGACCGATAAAATCGATATCGACCTGACCGGCGGGACGGCGTCGGGCAATCGGTCGGTCGAAGGCCAAGGGCCTTTTGGTCATGTGGTGGCCGAAGGTTTCCGCCTGCTCGACAAAGGAAAAACCGTGATCTTTTCCGGCAAGTCCCGCCTGATCATGTACCCCGGCGCCAGCACGGCGGCTAAACCAGGCAGCGCCCAATGATTGGCAAACTTAAATATGTGGCGGCCTTCGTTATGTTCGCTTTGGCGCCCGCCGCCCATGCCCAGGGCCTGAATTTCGCCAGCGGTGATTCAGATGTTCCCATTGAAGTCTTCGCCGACGACGGTATCGAATGGCAACAGGAAAAACTGACATTTATGGCCCGTGGCAACGCCCGGGCCGTGCGCGGCGAGGTCACCGTGTTCGCCGATGAACTTCAGGCTTTTTACCGCAAGCTGGCCAAGGGCGGCACGGAAATCTGGCGGCTTGATGCGATCGGCCATGTGCGCATCGAAACTCCGGGCGAAAAGGCCTATGGCAATCATGGCGTTTACGATGTCGATAACGCCATCCTGGTTTTAAGCGGCGGCAAGGTGCGTCTCGTCACCGATACCGACGTCATTACCGCCAATGAACAACTGGAATACTGGGAACACAAAAAAATGGCCGTGGCGCGTGGCAAAGCCGTGGCGGTAAGTGACGGCAAGAAATTGAACGCCGATATTCTGGTCGCCTATTTCACGAAAAATCGCAAAGGCAAGACCGCTGTCCATCGAATCGAGGCCTTCGATAACGTCCAAATCGAAACGGAACTTGAAAAAGCGACGTCCAAACGGGCCGTCTACAACGCCAACAACGGCATGGTGACGTTGACGGATTCCGTGCAGCTGACCCGCGATGGAAATGTTCTCGATGGTTGCAAGGCGCAGGTCAATCTGAATTCCGGTGTCAGCAAGCTGTTTGGCTGCAAGGAGAAGGGCGGTGGCCAGGTTGGCGGTGTTTTCCGTTCGGGCGCGGCGAAAGAAAAATTGAATTAGAAGGCGTTAAACCGTTTCTTTAGGAACTAGTGGATAGAATTTACTTTATGACCGATAGAACCACACCACCGCCGCGGAACGGCGAACCCAGAATTTACGACAAGGTCCATGACCTGACCGTTAAGCCGCCCCACGGATATTCACCGCAACCGGCGGGCGGCCCCAAGCTGATCGCCGAAAGTGATCGCGGCTTGTACGCCTCGAACATGGGCAAACGCTTCAAGAAGCGCCCTGTCGTGCGCGGTGTCAGCCTGTCCATCCAGCGCGGTGAAGTGGTCGGCCTGCTGGGCCCGAACGGGGCTGGCAAGACCACGTGTTTTTATATGATAACCGGGCTTATCCCGCTCGATTACGGTTCCGTTACGCTCGATGGTAACGACATTACGGAACTGCCGATGTATCGCCGGGCGCGCCTGGGAATAGGCTATCTGCCACAGGAAGCTTCTATTTTTCGCGGCATGAACGTGGAAAACAACATTCGCGCCGTGCTTGAAGTGGTCGAACCCTCCAGGGAACGCAGAGAAGCCATGCTCGATGCCTTGTTAGCCGAATTTTCCATTACCCATTTGCGCCGGACACCGGCATTGGCGCTGTCGGGGGGCGAACGCCGACGGGTCGAAATCGCCCGGGCCCTGGCGTCTAATCCCCACTTTATCCTGCTCGATGAACCTTTCGCCGGTGTCGACCCTATCGCCGTTGGCGATATCCGCGACCTTGTCGCCCACCTGAAGGATCGCGGCATCGGTGTCCTGATCACCGATCATAATGTCCGGGAAACCCTGGACGTTATTGATCGCGCCTACATTATTCATGACGGAATGATGCTTATGGAAGGTGCGCCGTCCGACATTGTCGGCAACGAAGACGTCCGGCGTGTATATTTGGGTGACAGCTTCAGTCTTTAACACCACGTTCCAAGACGGAATTGAACGGGTCGCATCATGGTGCTAGGCCCGCGCCTCGATATGCGCCAAAGCCAGTCTCTGGTGATGACGCCGCAATTGCAGCAGGCCATCAAACTGCTGGCCTTGTCCAATCTTGAACTCGTCGATTATGTCGAACAGGAACTGGAACAAAATCCGCTTCTTGAACGCGCCGAAGAACCGGGGCGCGAACAGGACGGCCTGGGCGGTCCCGACGGCGCCGGTGGCGACGGCGATATCTGGGATGGCGAAAAATCTGATTCCGATGGCGATCTTAAAGCCGTGGACCTGGATGACCCCACCAAGGACGCCGAGAGCCGATCCGACAACATGGATGTCGAGGTTGATAACGACTGGGGTTCGGACGGCCCCTCTGAGCACGATATGGCCAACGTCGGGGCCGGCGAGACGGCGTTTTCCGACTGGGGATCGGGCGGCAGCTTCGACGGTGCCATGCCCAATATGGAAGAAACCCTGTCGGGCAAGACAAGCCTGCGTGATCATCTCAATGAACAGGTGGCGATGTCGCTGTTTGACCCCATCGATAGGATGATCGGGGTGCAGTTGATCGACTTGCTTAATGATCAGGGATATCTCGCCGGGGAAGTCGATCAGGTGTCGGATCTTTTGGGCTGCCCACTGGAAAAAGTCGAAGACGTGCTGGGCATCCTGCAAACGTTTGACCCGCCCGGAATTTTTGCCCGCGACCTGGCCGAATGTCTGGCCCTGCAATTGCGCGAACGGGACCGCCTGGACCCGGCCATGCAGGCGATGCTGGATAACCTGGACCTGCTCGCCAAGCGCGACCTGGACGGCCTGATGAAAATATGCGGGGTCGACAGCGAAGACATTGCCGACATGGTCACCGAAATCAGGGAGCTAAATCCCAAACCGGCGCAGGAATTTGATGATGTGATCAGTGAACCGGTGGTCCCCGATGTTATCATGCGGGGCCAGCAGGGCGGCGAATGGATTATCGAATTGAATGCCGCGACCCTTCCCAGGGTCCTGGTCAACAACAGCTATTTTGCCAAGGTCAGCAAGGAGACGAATTCGAAAACCGACCGGCAATACATTAACGAATGTCATCAATCGGCGAACTGGCTTGTTAAGTCGCTGCATCAGCGGGCGACGACGATTTTGAAAGTGGCGAGTGAAATCGTTCGCCAGCAGGATGCTTTTTTCGCTCGTGGTGTCCAGCACATGCGGCCCTTGATCCTGCGCGATATCGCCGACGTTATTGAAATGCATGAAAGCACCGTATCGCGGGTCACATCGAACAAGTATATCGCCACGCCAAGGGGAATTTTCGAACTCAAGTATTTCTTCAGCGCGTCGATTGCCAGTTCATCGGGCGGCGAGACCCATTCGGCGGAATCGGTTCGCGACCGCATCAAGGAACTTATTGAGGCAGAATCTTCCGATAAAATCCTGTCCGATGACAAGATCGTTAATATCCTGGAAACCCAAGGCGTCGATATCGCCAGGCGCACAGTGGCAAAGTATCGGGAATCCTTGGGAATTCCGTCCTCTGTACAGCGTCGACGGGAGAAAAAATCCTTTCTTTAAGGCCGATACTTCCTGTCAATAAAAATCGCGCACACCAGCCTATTGACACCACGCGAACGGGCCTCTAGGTTCCGGGCCTTCATCACCTTTTAATGATCTGTGCTATAATTTTTGGGACTCGTCCAAAAGGTGATAAAGGGGGCCTGACATAGGGCCTCGGTAGCTTAAACCGAACCGCGCAACGACCAAGGAAGCCAAACGGCCCCTTCCAGGGCAGGGCAGCACTCATCAATGAAAATATCCGTTAAAGGCAAACAAATCGATGTCGGCGACGCGCTTCGCGGCCATGTCGAAATTCAGCTTCAGTCCTCGGTCAAGAAATACTTCGAAAATGCTCTTGATTCGACGGTGGTTTTTTCCAAAGACGGCCACGGCTTTCGTTCTGAAATATCCGTTCATGCCGGTCGCGGTATGATCATGCAGAGCGGGGCCAGCGGCACGGACGCCTATATCAGCTTCGATGGCGCTTTAAGTCGGATATCAAAGCAGCTTCGCCGTTATAAGGGCCGCATCAGCGATCACCACAAAAACGGCCCTACGGACGACGAGTTGATGATGGCCCAGTATTCGATCATCGAATCCGAAGAGGGCGAAAATGAATTACCTGAAGAAGGCATGCCGACGATTGTCGCCGAAATGCCTCACAAGATTGCGACCCTGACAGTCGCCCAAGCCGTGATGCGCATGGACCTGGCCGATACGCCGGCCCTGATGTTCCGCAATCGCGCCCACGGTGGGTTCAATGTCGTTTACCGCCGTGCCGATGGCAATGTCGGCTGGATCGATCCTAGCAATTCAGAGCAGACCTGAACATTGCGGACGCTTAACGGCGACCAAGTCAGGTAAGGGATAAATTGATGGAAATTAGCGATCTTATTACGCTCCAAAGCGTCGATGCCAATCTTCGGGCTTCGTCGAAAAAACAGGCGATTCAGGACCTGGCCCGCAAGGCCGCCGATATTGCCGGCTTGCACGAACGTGCGGTGTTCGATGTTTTAATGGAACGGGAACGCCTGGGCACCACCGGGGTCGGTAACGGCATCGCCATCCCCCATGGCAAACTGGCCCAACTGGACAAGCTTCACGGCATGTTTGCCAGGCTGGAAACACCGATTGATTTTCAGGCCATCGATGAACAACCTGTCGATTTGATATTTCTTCTCCTGGCGCCGGAATCTGCCGGGGCGGACCATCTCAAGGCCCTGGCCCGGGTGTCGCGCCTGTTGCGCGACAAGGCCATGTGCGAAAAACTTCGCGGCACCGACAACAACGAGGCGCTCTACGCCCTGTTGACCGAACCCATGGCGACCCAGGCCGCTTAAAGAATTTCCCCTATTCTTCCTGATCAAGATTGATGGTTTTCGGCTTGTTCTTGCCGCCGCCGGCCACCCGGATTTCGATATTCCTGATTTCCGGTTCGGGAACCAGGCGTTCCAGATCAATATGCAACAAGCCGTTGTCCAGGTTGGCGCCCTTGATCTCTATCCCTTCGGCAAGCACGAAACTGCGCTGAAACTGTCGGGCGGCGATGCCGCGGTGCAGATAGACCCGTTCGGTCGCATCCTCCTGCTGGCGACCACGGATGACCAACTGGTTGTCTTCGGTGGTGACATTCAGGTCGTCCATGGAAAACCCGGCGACGGCGACGGTAATCCGCATCTTGTTTTCGCCGGTTTGTTCAATGTTGTAGGGCGGATATCCTTCCGCCGAGGCTTTCGAGGCCTGATCGAGAATCCTCTCGAAATGTTCGAAGCCGAGCAATAAGGGGCTGTTAAACCCGGACAGGCGTGGCATGGACCGTCTCCTCCTGCAGTTTGAGCGAGCGTGGCAATTGTGGACCCCAATTTTCATGGGCATCCCGTCGGCGACCCGAATGGCACCGCCGACAGTCACGGCAAAGATGGTCCGATAGCTTGAAATGTCAAGCAAACCTTCATGCTTTGGCTAATTTGCATGGCGCAGCCGACGATATATACGTAAAATAGTATGCCGGATTCGGACGCGAATGCCGTACTTTAAATAAATCGGTTCTGAATACCGAAAATGGACCCGGACGACATGATAAACCTCGGCAAAAGACCCAGCGCCCGCATCGCCGAAAAAGGCGTTGCCGAACAAAACGCCGCAAACAAGAAAGACGTCGAACGCCTCATGGCGGTGTTCGCCACGCGGCAGGAGAAACTCGGCGTCAGCGTCAAGGTTCTGCAAGTCAAAGGCGTCGATGTCCAGTTCAGGGACTACCTGGATTTTCAGAACCTGACGTCCGAACTCCTGACATTCCTGATTATTATTGATAGAAAGCTGCAAGATCTGGACCAGGGTTCGAGGGGCGAACTGATCGACCGGTTCGACGATCTGGTCATCGCCATCTGGTCTATTTTGCTGAGGGGCGCCTTGAGCTTCTTCGTCGTTATATCGGAAGACCAATACCTGCCGCTTGGTTCGCGAGAAGTCTTCACCCGCGAATTGAGAACACTCAACGAGGCGCAAGTCAAACTTTCGGCGAGCCCCTACAAGGAAAAGGTGCCCGACGACGTCAACCGCAAGCTGGAAATGGCAGAACGCATTCTCGTCGAAGTGATCGAAAAGGCACCGAGCCTGCTTGAACTGTAATTCAGGGCAAAAAAAACCGACCCCCCAAAAGGGGCCGGCGAGTTTAACAGGGGATGTCGGAGGTGCGCTAGAAGCGCGGGGGAGGAGGGGAGGCCCTCCGACCTGATCATAAAACCACATTGCCGGTTCAGGCGCTGTGACCCTCGTCACAGGACCCAGGAAGAATACGTAACTAATTGATTTTATTTGATTAAAAGAGAATATATTTCACCAAATTACCGACCAGGCTGGCTTATGGCGCGTTCTCTGCAATTTCAGGCGATAGCAAAACCGGTTCTGATGATGCTTGTCGGGATGGTGTTTGTGGCCATATCGCCGCCAACCTTGGGCGCCGATATGGCCGGGCCGGCCGACGTTATTGATGGCGATACCGTGGTCATCCATGACATGGAAATCAGCCTGTACGGAATCGACGCCCCGGAACTGAAGCAAACCTGTAAAACCCGCAAGGGCAAAAACCAGCACTGCGGTGATCTGGCCCGGCAATCCCTCGTCGGCCTGGTCAGGGGGCGAAAGATTATCTGCACGGATATCAAGCCCGACCCGGACGGCCACCCCGCCGGGCTCTGCTTTATTGGCCCGATCAGCATTAACGAACAAATGGTCGCCGATGGCTGGGCAATGGCCGACCGCCGCACCGGAGACGATTTCGTGCGCGCCGAAACCTTCGCCAAGAACCGCCAGGAAGGTTTCTGGCGCACCGAATTCCTGGCCCCCTGGGAATGGAGAAAGCAAAAATGAAACGGCCCGCCGTCGCTTCATTTGCCGCCGCGCTCTATGCGCCCAAAACCGGCGATCGCCAGGCGCTGCACCGGTTCGTTGATCGGCAAAAGGCAAAAGGCGTCAGGATTGCCGGTATCCTGCAACAGAAAGTGGCCCTGGAAGAAGACGGTATGATGGCGGTCGTCGCCGTCGATATTCGAACCGGGTCGACCTGTACGCTTAATCGGCCGACTCGGGAAAGCTGGAAAAACCGGGAATGTTCTCTAGACAGGTCCGCCCTGACCGAAACAACGGCCATCCTGCGCCGCGCCATTGCCGATGCGGTGGATTTGATCGTGATCGAAAAATTCGGTGACGAGGAAGCCCATGGCGGCGGTCTCAGCGACGATATATTTGAAGGCATCGCGTCGGGAATTCCGTTTCTGGTCGCCGTGCCGGAAACAAACCTGGACTCCTGGAACGACAGGACCGGGGGCGCCGGGACGACCCTTAAATTCGAGGAGGCGGCCTTTAGCGACTGGTGGCAGTCGTGCAACGCGACCCGGGAATAGACCCAATCTAAAGGTATTGATTATCGCGTTTCCAACCCGTTAGACTGCCGCAACCAAAAAAAGGACAAGCCAAAAGTCATGCGCAAGACCACCCAATTCAAACAGCTGATCGAGGCTTCTGAAATCCTGCTGCTTCCTGGGGTCCATGATACCTTGTCGGCCCGTATCGGCGCCGATGCGGGTTTCAAGGCGATGACCGGCGGGGGGTTTTCGGCCTCGGCAAGCCTTTTGGGCCAGCCCGATACATCGCAGCTTTCTCTCACCGAAATGGCCGATCACTATGCCCGCATTTGCGATGTCATTGACGTGCCGTTCTTCGGTGACGGCGATACCGGTTTTGGCAACGCGACCAACGTTGCACGCACGGTCAGGATGTATGAACGGGCGGGCCTCGCTGGCATGTTCATCGAAGATCAGGTGTTCCCCAAGCGGTGCGGGCATATGTCGGGAAAAGACGTTATCCCGGCCATAGACATGGTTGCCAAGTTGAAGGCGGCCCTCGACGCCCGCGAGGACCCGGACTTCGTGATCATGGCGCGCACCGATGCCAACGCGGTCAACGGCATCGACGACGCCTTGGAACGAATGGCGCTCTACCACGCCGTTGGCGCCGACCTGCTGTTCGTCGAAGCGCCCCGAAATATCGATGAAATGAGACGTATCTGCAGCGAACTCGATGGACCGAATCTGGCCAACATGATCGAAGGTGGATCGACGCCGGTGCTGTCGCTGGAAGAGCTGAGCGAAATTGGCTTCGCCGCCGTGACTTATCCGGTCGCGGCGACCTTTGTGGTCGCCAAGGCGATGCGGGATTTGATGGCATACCTGGCCGCCAACGGAACGACCGTCGGTTTCGATTCTGAAATGCTGAAGTTTGATGAATTTAACGCTATGATCGGTCTGCAGGGCCTTCGGGAACGGGAAGAGACATATTTGAATTACGCGGCCGATTTATCGGCTAAAAAACGGGGCACAAGCTCCACCTAAAGTCGCCAAGTTTCAAAACCATAAAAAACAGGGAGAAGACTATGAAAAAACTAATCGTACTTTCCGCAGGGTTGTTGTCCATTTTTGGCGCATCCTATGCGCAAGCCGCAGAAATGCGGTGCAGCCACCAACTGCCACCGAAACACCACATCGCCAAGGTCATTGACAAATGGGCCGCCGAAGTCAAGGCCCAGTCGAAGGGTGATATCGATGTTCAAATCTTCGGCGCCAACGCCCTGCGCAACGCGAAACAAAATATCGGCGCGGTCGCCAAAGGTGATATCGAATGTGCGTTTTCCGTCAATTTTCAATGGGGCAAGACCGTCCCGACCATGAATGTGACGCTGAAACCTTATTCGGTGACGGACAAGAATGTCCTGGCAAAATGGCCGGGCTCACCGGCGGCGGCCTTCCTTGATGGCAAGCTGCTGGAAAAAGGCGTGCGCAATACCGTCTGGCTGTTCACTACCCGGATGTCGGCTTACACGTCAAAGGGCGCGGCCCTGATCAAACCGGATGATTTCAAGGGCGTTAAAATTCGCGGCATCAATTCGCTTGTCGATGCCGGCTTGGTGGCGCTCGGTGCGGCGCCGTCGGCGATGTCGGGCAGCAAGGTCTATCAGGCGCTCAGCACGGGCGTGATCGACGCCGGCCTGACCGATATTTCGGCGGCCTATTCAAGGAAGTATTACGAGGTCCAGGACCATATCACCGTGTCGCCGCTGTTCAGCGTGTTCTTCCACGGCTACCTGAACCCGGCCTGGTATGACAAGTTGTCGGCAGCCAACAAGAAAGCGTTGAAAGTCGCCGGCGACAAGGCCGCTCAATGGGCAATCGACGCGACGGAAGAATCCGCCAGCAAGGCGCCGGACCAGCTCCGCGAAAAAGGCATGAAGGTGCACATTCATACGGCATCGGAAATAGCCACCATGAAGGCCCGGATGGGACCGGCCTTCGACAAGGCCTTCGGCGATGCCACCGGCGATGACGGCAAGAAGCTTCTTGATATGATCTCCAAGATGTAGCCGTTCAGTTCCATGAAGGTCTCACCCTCATCGGTGACCGGACTCGAGGGGGCTAAAATCGCCCCCTCGAGCTTCGAGCGTTGGATATCCGCTATTTCCCTGGCGGCAGCCTCGGTCGGGGCCGGCGTCGTCCTGTTGATGATGCTGGTGGTCAGCTATAGCGTCGTCAATCGCTACATTCTGGGAACCCCGGTGACCTGGACAGACGAGCTGTCGGGCTACCTGGTTGTGGCGCTTGTCATGCTTGGGGCGGCCGATGCCTTGCGGCGGGGAGATCACATTTCCGTCGATCTTGTTTCCAGCCGCCTGGGCACCCGGGGGCGTCGCCTCGCCGATATTTGGGGCTATCTGATGGTCCTGATATTTGCCGGGGCGCTGCTGATCAGCGGCAGGACAACTATCGAATATTCCATGAACTTCGGCATCCTATCGGAAGGCTATCTGGAGGTCCCCATGTGGATTCCACAGTCTTTCCTGATCCTGGGCGCCCTGTTGCTGGCGTTGATGGCCCTGGCCAAGCTGTTAAGGCTGTTTAAGCGAGACGGCGGGCTTTGACAATTTTCCTGATCCTCAGCGGGCTGATTATTCTGCTGCTGACCGGCGCCCCCATTTTTGCGGGCCTCGGGGTCGCCTCGATCGTCCTGATGCTGATTGCCGAAGGCAGCATCGGCAGTATCGCCGACACCGTATTCGGCAAGCTCGATACCGGTTTGTTGACCGCTATCCCGATGTTCGCATTCATGGCGCACGTGATGATTCGTTCGAAGGTTGTCGATGACCTGTTCGAAGCCGCAAATGCTCTGGTTCGGCACCTGCCGGGAGGGCTGGGCGTGGCGACAGTGCTGTCGTGTACGGTCTTTGCCGCCATTTCAGGGTCATCCGTCGCCACCGCCCTGACCATTGGCTCCACGGCCATTCCGCAGATGCAGCGGTATGGTTATCGGCCAAGCGATGCATATGGCGTGGTCGCTGCGGGCGGCACGCTGGGCATTTTGATCCCGCCCTCGGGCCCGCTAATTTTGTATGCCCTGGTCACCGAAACGTCGATCGGCGCGCTATTCCTGGCAGGCGTTATCCCGGGCCTGATGATTGCCGCGATCTTTTCCGGATTCTGCGTTGTCCAGGGGGCCATGCGCAAAGATGCCGAACGATTAAGCTGGATCGGTTGGCCGGCCTGCGCGGCGGCATTGAGAAAATCCATGTGGGCTTTGGCCTTGCCGCCGGTCGTCCTGGGCGGAATATATTTCGGTATTTTCACGGCATCTGAAGCCGCCGCCGTCGGCTGTGTTCTGGCCCTGATGATCGCCGTCGGGGTCTATCGCAATTTTGGCTTTCGCGACCTTTATGAAACGGCTTTTGAAACCGTCCGCACGACGGCAATGCTGTTCATGATTTTGGCCGCCGCCGCCATGTTCGGCTATGTGGTGACGATTATGCGACTGCCCAATGAACTGGTCGAAGCGGTGATTGCAATGGGGGCATCGCCGATGACCTTCGTCATTGCGGTGATGGTGGTGATTTTTATATTGGGTATGTTCCTTGAGACGATCTCCATCATCCTGATCACCACGCCGATTATTTTCCCGGTGATGCTCGAGCTCGGCATCAATCCGATCTGGTACGGGATTCTGCTGATGATCAACCTGGAACTGGCCTTGATAACGCCGCCCGTGGGGATGAACTTGTTTGTCATCAAGGGTATATCCCAGGCGCCGCTGGAGCAGATCATCCGCGGCATTCTTCCCTATGTGCTGCTGATGATGATGGGCTTGCTGATTGTCCTGATATTCCCCCAGATGGCGACCTGGTTACCGGACATCGCCGGATTCGAACGCTAGAGCATTCCCAGGATCAACTGTAGGGCAAGTCCGACGTGGTATCCCCGTCCGCCTGCCAGATAACTTCGTGTATGGGCACCTCTCGGGTGAATCCCTTGACGTCAAACCTGCCCCGCGAAGAAAATTCGTAGTCCTTGCCTTTGCAACGCTCGTAGACAACGCTGGAGGCAAATATTTTGTTGGAACCGGCCAGGCTGCAAATTCGAGAAGCAAGATTAACGCTGGTTCCGTAAATATCGGATTCTTCTTCCATGACATCGCCGACGTTAATGCCGATCCGTAATTGCAGGTGCAGAAGCGGATATTTGGCGTTGTGCAAGGCCACTTCTTTCTGAATTAGAATAGCCGATTTTACGGATCTTCCGCACGAGGCGAATGACGCCAGAACGCCGTCGCCGATGTGTTTGATGACAGTGCCGCCGCGTTTTGAAACGACCTTGTCGACGATTTCGTCATGTATCGAAATCATTCGGCGGCCATAGTCGTTGCCAAGATGTTCAAAAAAGTACGAAGAATCAACGACATCGGTGAATATCAGTGATGTTTCAACATCCTGCAGGCGGGCATGCAGCGGTAGGCTTTCCGCAGACGTCATGTGCCGTTCAAGCAGAACGGTCGCCTCTGGATCGCCGCGCATATACATATCCAGCAGAACGTCGATATCCAGCTTTTCGGTTGCTTCCGGCAATGAGCACCCCTTAGAAAATAATTTTCCCACGGAACAATTGTAACCATTAGTTATAAATCCTTGAGAAATAACAAGGACATAATTGGGCAAGACGACAAAAAAATATGTCGCCGCACGCCTGTTGCCAATAGGCCCGTCCGGCACCAAAAAGGGCCTAGCCGATTAAAGCTAAGCCCTTGATATATTTGGTGGAGCCAGACGGAATCGAACCGACGACCTCTACAATGCCATTGTAGCGCTCTCCCAACTGAGCTATGGCCCCGAATTATTTTTTATCTCATTGCCATCGTCTACCGGTTGGGACCGGCGCGGGATTAGGCCCTAAGCGACGGATACATACTTAGGTTCGGCATCCAAAGGCAAGAAAAAAAACCGGACGGGGTGGTTTCCCCTGGCCCGGCTCAGGTTTTGTCCGTGGTTTCGTCGTCGATGTTTTTGCTAACTTCCAGCAAGTCATCATCGTCCTCGCCAAGGTCCGCGGTGTCTTCGATCAAATCGTCGTCGTCTTCTTCTTCGTCAAGAACGTCATCGTCGGCGTCATCGTCCGGAATCAATTCGGCCAGGTCATCGTCAATTTCATCGTCATCGCCGTCAGCCGCTGCCTTTGATGGATCGGCCGCCTTTGCGGGCGTGGCGGACGGTGCGGGCGCGGCATCGGCTACGGGCCGTCGGGTTTTTACCGGCTTAGGCTCTTTTGCTTCCAGGCCGCATTTAGGGCATACGGCGGGGTTCTTTTTCATATCGAAAAATCGCGTGTCGCAATCTTTGCAGATATGCTTGTTCCCAAATTTAGGATTTGTCACCCTTGTCCTCCGACGGTCGAAAAATTACTCAATATGTGCCAATTGCCATGTTCCTGAGGTTCTGTCAAAAGCAAAAATCAACTGAACACCATTTCGGCGGCAAGACAAGGCTATCTGCGGGTCGGTATTTTGTGCTAGAGAGCCCCTGTTGATCGTTGGGTAATCGCCGTCTTTTGGCAAGTGAAGCGGTTGCCCTGATTATATTTTTCCGATTTCCACAGGCTGGATGACGTGCCGTGACCCCGCTTATCGCTCACCCCAACAAGAAACTTTCCGGCGACATAAAAGTTCCCGGCGATAAGTCGATTTCGCATCGGGCGCTGATGATCGGCGCGTTGGCTGTCGGCCAAACGCGGATCGAAGGATTGCTCGAAGGCGAAGATGTGCTGGCCACGGCGGCGGCGCTGAAATCTCTCGGCGTGGATATCGCCATGGAGTCTGGTACGGGGGTCTGGCGGGTATCGGGGCGCGGTATTTCGGGCCTGTGCGAACCCGACACCGTGCTCGACATGGGCAATTCGGGAACGGCGGCGCGCCTGTTGATGGGGGTGCTGGCCGGCCATCCCTTCACCGCCACCCTAAGTGGCGATCGTTCGCTGCAAAGTCGTCCCATGGACCGGGTGATCAAGCCGCTTGCCCAAATGGGCGCCGTTTTCAGGACCCGATCAGGCGGCCGCCTGCCGCTTAGCGTCGAAGGCCTGGCCCAGCCCCTGCCCGTTGAATACGAATTGCCCGTGGCCTCGGCCCAGGTCAAGTCGGCGATCTTGCTGGCCGGCCTGGCGGCGCCGGGAACCACCCGCGTCGTCGAACCAAAACCAAGCCGCGACCATACGGAACTGATGCTCAGCCATTTCGGTGCGGAACTCGAAATCGAAGACCTGCCGGGGGGTGGACGCGCCATCAGCCTGCGCGGACAGCCGGAACTGGTTGCCCAAGACGTGGTCGTGCCGGGCGATGTGTCGTCCGCCGCCTTCCCCCTGGTTGCCGCCCTGTTGAACCCGGGGTCGCGCATTATGATCACCGGGGTTGGGGTTAATCCGTTGCGCAGCGGGCTAATCCAGACGCTGATCGAAATGGGCGGCGATATAAGCCTTGAAAACCAGCGCCGCGAAGCCGGTGAACTGGTCGCCGATCTGGTCGTCAAGGCATCAAGCTTGCACGGCATCGATGTTCCGGCGTCCCGTGCGCCGTCGATGATCGATGAATATCCTATTCTGGCGGTGGCCGCGGCGTGTGCCCAAGGGACCACCCGCCTAGAGGGCCTAAGCGAACTTCGCGTCAAGGAAAGCGACCGTCTGGCGGGCATGGCCCGGGGCCTGCAAGCCTCGGGCGTGCAAATTGAAGAAGGCGAAGATTTCCTGCATGTCCACGGCACCGGCGGCGCACCGGCGGGCGGGGCGACCATCGCGACTGAACTGGACCATCGCATGGCAATGTCGTTTTTGGTGCTGGGCGGTCTCACGGCGGCGCCCATTACCATTGATGACGGCTCGCCCATCGAAACCAGTTTTCCCGGCTTTATAAAGCTGATGAACGGCCTGGGCTGCAAAATCGAGGAAACCCACCCATGACACAAACACCGAAAATCATCGCCATCGACGGCCCCGCCGCCGCCGGCAAGGGGACTCTGGCGAAGCGCCTGGCCCAGCATTTTGGCCTGGAATTGCTCGATACCGGGCTGTTGTACCGGGCCGTCGCCCGCAAGGTGCTTGATACCGATGTGGAAATTGGCGATGAGCCGTCGGCCTACGAAGAACTGGCCGGTCAGGCGGCACGCGGCCTGATTGCCGCCGATCTTGAAGTGCCGGGCCTGCGCAACGACGAAACCGCGCAAGCGGCGTCGAAAGTTTCGGCCCTGCCGGCTGTCCGCAAGGCGCTTTTGGACTTTCAGCAGAGCTTCGCCGCGACCCCGCCGAACATGGCTTTGGGGGCGGTTCTGGACGGTCGAGATATCGGTACCGTGGTGTGTCCGGGGGCGGATGTAAAATTGTTCATCACCGCCAGCACCGAAGTTCGTGCAGAAAGGCGTCATAAAGAGTTGCAGGAACGGGGTGAGGTGTCTATATATGCCCGCGTTCTGCTAGATATGAAGGAACGCGACGCCCGCGACACGGGACGAGACGTTTCACCACTTGCCGCCGCCGAAGATGCGTTACAGATCGATACCAGCAATCTGGATACCGATCAGGTGTTTGCGGCGGCGCTGGAATTCATAGCCTCGCGAAATAGTTAAGACTCCTTTCCCGCAATGGTGCGGGGCGGGTTTTATAAATTCCGTTTTAAAGACCGCCGGAAACAACCGGTTGGCCGGAAAACACAAAGACAGATAAGGATACCAGATAATGGCTCCTGCAAACCAAGCCAGCAGCGAAGAAATCCCTTTTGATACAGGCGAAAATTTCGCCGACCTTCTCGATGAATCCATGGGCAATGGCGCCTTCGAAGGCAGTGTCGTTAAAGGCACGATTATCGCCATCGATGACGACGCCGCGACCATTGATGTCGGCCTTAAATCTGAAGGCCGTGTCGACATAAAAGAATTCGCCGATCCCGGACAACCCGCCACGATCAAAGTCGGTGACGTCATCGACATTTTCGTCGAACGTTACGAAGACCGTGATGGTGTGGTTCGACTGAGCCGTGAAAAGGCCCGTCGCGAGGAAGCCTGGGGTGAACTGGATAAGTCCTTCCAGGCCAACGAACGGGTCAACGGCGTCATCTTCGGTCGCGTCAAGGGCGGCTTTATCGTCGATCTTGCCGGCGCCGTCGCCTTCCTGCCCGGCAGCCAGGTCGATATTCGCCCGGTTCGCGATGTCACACCGCTGATGGGCACACCGCAGCCGTTCCAGATTTTGAAGATGGACCGGGCGCGCAACAACATCGTCGTTTCCCGCCGCGCCGTGCTCGAAGAAACCCGCGCCGAAGAACGCGGCGAGCTGATCGCCAACCTTTCCGAAGGTCAGATTCTCGAAGGCATGGTCAAGAACATCACCGATTACGGCGCTTTCGTCGATCTGGGTGGCGTCGATGGCCTGCTGCACGTTACCGATATCGCCTGGCGTCGCATCAACCACCCGTCCGAAGCCCTGAATATCGGCGAGACGGTCAAGGTTCAGGTTATTCGCTTCAATCCCGATACCCAGCGTATTTCGCTCGGCATGAAGCAGCTTGAAGCCGATCCTTGGGATGGCGTCGCCGCCAAATACCCGGTCGGCAGCAAATACACCGGTCGTATCACCAACATCACCGATTACGGCGCATTCGTCGAACTGGAACCCGGCGTCGAAGGCCTGGTTCACGTTTCCGAAATGAGCTGGACCAAAAAGAACATCCACCCCGGCAAGATCGTTTCGACCAGCCAGGAAGTGGAAGTCATGGTGCTCGATTCCGATGCCGAAAAACGCCGTATTTCCCTTGGCCTGAAACAGTGTGGCTCCAACCCGTGGGAGGCTTTCGTTGAAACCTCCAAGGTCGGTTCGGAAGTCGAAGGCGAAGTCAAGAATATCACCGAATTCGGCCTGTTCATCGGCCTGTCCGGTGACATCGACGGCATGGCCCATCTGTCCGACCTTTCCTGGAGCAAGTCGGGCGAAGAAGCCCTGGCGGATTACAAAAAGGGCGACATGGTGAAAGCCAAAATCCTGGATGTTGATGTCGAAAAAGAACGCATCAGCTTAGGCATCAAGCAATTGACGGAAGACCCGTTGCAGGGTGACCTTAAGAGCCTGAAAAAGGGCGATGTCGTCACCTGCACGATTACCGCCATTGTCGATGGTGGTATCGAAGTCAAAGTCGGCGAAGGTGTACCGGGCTTCATCCGCAAGTCGGACTTGTCGCGTGAACGTTCCGAACAGCGGCCTGACCGTTTTGCCACAGGCGAAAAGGTTGACGCCAAGATCATGCAGATCGATGCCGGCAGCCGCAAATTGACCCTGTCGGTCAAGGCCCTTGAAGCGGCCGAGGAAAAAGCCGCGATGAAGGAATATGGATCTTCCAATTCCGGCGCATCGCTTGGCGATATCCTGGGTGCGGCTTTGAAGGAAAAGCTAGACACATCAGCGACCCCGGAGGCCAAAAAGCCGGCCAAGAAAGCGGCCCCGAAGAAAGCCGCCGCCAAAAAGGCCGACGCTGAAGTCGAAGCCTCGGAAGAAGCTGCCGTAGAAGAAAAGAAGCCTGCCAAGAAGGCCGCGGCCAAGAAAGCGGCTCCGAAGAAAGCTGCGGCCAAAAAAGCCAAAGACGACACGGACAAATAGTCTTCGTATACGGTAATGCCGGAACGGTGATGGCTTGCTCATCGCCGTTCCGGCAGCGCCAAATTTAGCGATAAGGGGCTCCGGGGATGTCACTTGATGCGGACTATATCGTTGATCGCCGGGCTTTGAAGCGGCGTCTTCTGTTTTGGCGGCTGTTCGCCGTCCTGTCCCTGACCATCGCGGCGGCCCTGGTCGCCCTGCGTTTCGAAAAACCCGAATTCGGCGATTATATCGCCAGGCTCAGTGTCAGCGGCATCATTGTCGAAGATACCGACCGCGACGACGCCCTGGCCAAGCTGGCAGAAAACTCCAAGGCGCGCGCCCTAATTATCCGCATCGACAGCCCCGGCGGCACCGTTGTCGGGGGCGAAAGCCTGTATCGGACCTTGCGCGCCGTCGCCGCAAAGAAACCGGTAGTGGCGGTGATGGGGACGACGGCGACATCGGCGGCCTACATGACGGCAATCGCCGCCGACCAAATCTTCGCCCGGGAAGGCTCTATAACCGGTTCAATTGGCGTGCTGATGCAAACCGCCAATATCACCGGCTTGTTAGAAAAACTGGGCATCGAGCCCGATACCATCAAAAGCGGCCCCCTGAAAGCCCAACCCAATCCGTTCGAGCCGACCTCGCCGGCGGCGCGCAAGGCCATACAGGACGTGGTCATGGACATGCACGGGATGTTTGTCGATATGGTCGCCGAACGTCGCGGGATAGCGCGCGAGGGCGTGCTGCGACTGGCCGACGGGCGCATTTATACGGGCCGTCAGGCGCTGGCGGTGGGCTTGATCGACACTCTTGGCGGCGAAGGCGAGGCGCGAAAGTGGCTGAACAAAACCGCCGAACTGTCCGCCGACTTGCCTGTTCATGACGTGGTGATTGATCGTGAAGACGAAGTTTGGCAGAAAATGTTTAACGGGATGGTCGGAAAAAGTCTGTTTTCTGAACGACTTAGACTTGACGGCTTGATCTCTCTTTGGCACCCTGAGAGTTGGTAACCCGCAAAAACGGCGGGTTTCCGCGATGGAGGATAGGGCGATGACAAAATCTGAGCTGATTCAAAGACTGGCCGAAGCTAATCCGCATCTCTATCAGCGAGATGTGGAACGGATTGTCACCACTATTTTCGATGAAATTACCGAGGCCTTGGCAAACGGGGACCGGGTCGAATTACGTGGATTTGGTGCTTTTTCGGTAAAGGAAAGAGGATCCCGCGTTGGCCGCAATCCGCGCACCGGGGAATCCGTCAGTGTGGCTGCTAAATATATTCCTTATTTCAAGACCGGCAAACAACTCCGCGAAAAACTCAACGCCTAAAAGGTTGCCCAAGTGACCCGTCTGATTTCCTGGTTGATTATGATCCCCCTGGCGATCGTCGTCGTCACTTTTACGGTCGCCAATCGCGGCACCGTCAGCGTTGATCTTTGGCCGACTCCTCTTATTATCGATGCTCCGGTTTTTTCTCTGGGCCTGGCCGGGGGCTTTACAGGGTTCCTTATAGGCGCTTTGATCGTCTGGCTTTCGGGCGGGCGTCGGCGGGCCTATAATCGTCGGCTGGTGCGCCAGTTAGAAACCGCGAAGCGCGAAGAAGCGGCGCTGCGAAGCCGCCTTGAACGGCTCGAGGGAACCCCCCCGGTCCCGCAAAAAAATCTATTGGCGGCGCCAACGCACTCCCGGGCCGATGCCGCCTGATATCCGCCGAAGACTTAAAACAACACCTGGATTACCCGTCGCTGCTGTTGATGCCGGCCTCGGCGGCGGCGAAGCTGGCTTTTGGACGCCTGGGCGACTAAAAGGATGGACATGACCTTGCTGCATCCCCATCAGCGGACTTTCGTGGCGCTCGATACCACCGATGTGGACCACGCCGTACGCCTGGCCGAAAGCCTGAAAGACCATGTCGGCGGCATCAAGGTCGGCAAGGAATTTTTCACGGCCTGTGGCCCGGCCGGGGTGGCGCGCATTGCGGCCTGTGGCATGCCGGTGTTTCTCGATCTCAAATTCCACGATATTCCCAATACGGTGGCGGGCGCAGTGCGGGCGGCGGCGCCGTTGCGGCCCTTTATGGTCAATGTCCATGCTTCCGGTGGCGCGACGATGATGCGCGCCGCGCTCGATGCCGCCCGTGAGGGCGCCGCCGCGCTGGGCTGTGCGGCCCCGCTGGTCATCGCCGTGACCGTGCTGACCTCGCTCAACGACGACGATTTACAGGTCATGGGGATTACCGATTCGGCCCACGATCAGGTCTTGCGGCTGGCCGACCTGGCGCACGGGTGTGGCCTGGACGGCGTCGTCTGTTCGGCCCAGGAAGTCGCGGCGCTGAAAGCCCAGAACGGTGCCGATTTCAAGCTCGTGGTGCCGGGAATCCGGCCCGCGTGGGCGTCGAGCGACGATCAAAAACGCATCGTCACCCCGGCCAAAGCCATCGCCGACGGCGCCGACTATCTGGTCATCGGTCGTCCCATTACGGGGGCTGAAAACCCGGTCGATGCGGCGGATAAAATAGCCGCCGAAATCGCGACGGGGGAATAGGGTGTCCATCGCCGTCAAAATCTGTGGTCTCAGCACCGCCGAGGCCGTCGCCGCCGCCGTTGACGGTGGCGCGGCCATGGTCGGGTTCGTGTTTTTTCCGCCCTCACCGCGGGCCATTACCGCGGACCGCCTGGCCGCCCTTGTCGCCGGCGTACCCAGCCATATCCCCCGGGTCGGATTATTCGTGGATGCCAGCGATGATGAAATCGCCGCCGTCGTGGCCACCGGCGGGCTGGATATGCTGCAATTTCACGGCAGCGAAACACCGGGCAAGGTGCTGCGCCTGAAAGAACACTTCGGGCTGCCGGTCATGAAGGCCATCGCCGTCGCCGGGCCCGATGATCTGCAAGCGGCCCGGAGCTATGAGCCCATCGTCGATAAATTGCTGTTCGACGCCCGCCCGCCCAAAGGGGCGACCCGCCCCGGGGGCAATGCGCTGGCTTTTGACTGGCAGGTCATCCAGGGCACCACGTGGACGGTTCCGTGGCTGCTGGCGGGTGGCTTGAGGCTTGAGAACCTGGCGGAGGCGGTGCGCACCAGCGGCGCCGGGGCGGTCGATGTGTCGTCCGGGGTCGAAGATGCGCCGGGGATCAAGAATGTCGCCAAAATCCGCGAATTTCTGGACTTGGCCGCGACCCTGTAGAAACAACCGCCGAGGGGCGCTTTTTGCTCGGAATACCGGGCTCTTTGTGCTTTATTGTCGCGCTCATGACCAAACCAAACACATATCGCGCCGGACCCAGTGAAAACGGGCGTTTCGGCATCTACGGCGGGCGCTTCGTTGCGGAAACCTTGATGCCGCTGATTCTGGAACTGGATCAGGCCTACGAGGCCGCCAAGATCGATCCGGAATTCGCCAAGGAAATGAGTTATTACTTCTCGCAGTACGTGGGCCGACCGAGCCCCCTGTATCTGGCCCAGCGCCTGACCGACCACGTGGGCGGTGCCAAAATTTATTTCAAGCGCGAAGACCTGAACCATACCGGGGCGCACAAGATCAACAACTGCGTCGGCCAGATATTGCTGGCCAAACGCATGGGCAAGACCCGCATCATCGCCGAAACCGGGGCCGGTCAGCACGGCGTCGCCACGGCCACGGTGTGCGCCTTGTTTAACCTGCCGTGCGTCGTTTACATGGGGGCCAAGGATATCGAACGCCAGGCCCCCAACGTCTTCCGCATGCAAATGCTGGGCGCCGAAGTGCGCCCGGTGACGGCGGGCTCGCAAAGCCTCAAGGATGCCCTCAACGAAGCCCTGCGCGACTGGGTGACCAATGTCGAAGATACCTTCTACATCATCGGCACGGTCGCCGGACCGCACCCGTTTCCGGCCATGGTTCGGGATTTCCAGTCGGTGATTGGCGAGGAAGTCCGCGAACAAATTCTCGAGGCCGAAGGCCGCCTGCCCGATACCCTGGTCGCTTGTATCGGCGGCGGGTCCAACGCCATGGGGTTGTTCCACCCCTTCCTGGATGACGCCGATATCGACATCATCGCCGTCGAAGCCGCCGGCAAAGGCATCGAAACCGGCGAACACGCGGCATCCTTAAGCGCCGGTAGCGCCGGGGTGCTGCATGGCAACCGGACCTATCTGCTGCAAGACGATGACGGCCAGATCAAGGAAGCCCATTCCATTTCCGCCGGCCTCGATTATCCCGGCATCGGCCCCGAACACGCCTGGTTGCACGATGTCGGCCGCGCCAGTTACGTTTCCATCACCGATCAAGAGGCGCTGGACGCCTTTGTGTTAACGACTCGGCTTGAAGGCATCATCCCGGCACTGGAATCATCCCACGCCATTGCCCATATTATGAAGATCGCGGGTGATTTGCCGAAAGATCATATTATGGTCATGAACCTGAGCGGACGCGGCGACAAAGACCTAAACACGGTGGCCAGCGCCACCGGCATGACCTTCGGGGTGGAATGATGAGCCGGGATGTGGAAACCAGAATTGGCCGACGCTTCGCCCAGTTGCAAAACGAAGGGCGCGGCGGCCTGGTCACCTTCACCACCGCCGGTGACCCCGATTATGATACGGCGCTGGCGATTTTGCAGGGCTTGCCAAAAGCCGGGGCCGACCTGATCGAACTCGGCATGCCGTTTTCCGACCCCATGGCCGACGGACCGGCCATTCAATTGTCATCGGCCCGCGCGTTGGCGGCGGGGCAGACCATGACCCGGACCCTGGATATGGTCCGGACGTTCCGGCAGGATGATGACGATACGCCGATTATCCTGATGGGCTATTTCAACCCGATCTATGTCTATGGCGTCGATAAATTTCTCGGCGACGCCAAATCCGCCGGTGTCGACGGCTTTATCATCGTCGACCTGCCGCCCGAAGAAGAAGCCGAATTCTGCCTGCCGGCGCTGGATGCGGGCCTTAACTTTATTTACCTGACGGCCCCGACCACCGATGACGCCCGCCTGCCCCGGGTTTGCGAGAACGCCAGCGGCTTCGTTTATTACGTTTCGATTACCGGCATCACCGGCACCGCATCGGCGGCGCCAGCCGATATCGCCAAGTCTTATCAGCGACTTAAGCGCCATACGGACCTGCCCATCGCCGTCGGCTTTGGCATCAAGACGCCCCAGCAAGCCGCCGATGTCGCGGCCATAGCAGACGCCGCCGTCGTCGGTTCGGCCCTGGTCAACATCATCGCCGACAACGTCGGTAAATCCGGCCTGGTAACGGAATTGTTGGCCGCAGTCACCGATTTGTCCCAAGGTGTGCGGAACGCGCGCAAGAGTGCTGCAGAATGACTAAGGAGTTCGCCAAATGAACTGGTTGAAGAGTTTCGTTCGCCCCAAGCTGAAACAATTGGTCGGCGGCCAAAAGGAAATTCCCGATAACCTTTGGCAAAAATGCCCCAGTTGCGAAGAAATGCTGTTTCACCGCGACCTGGAAAACAATTTCAGGGTGTGCGCGCTGTGTGGTCATCACATGCGCCTGAATTCGCCCGACCGCCTGAAAATGCTGTTCGACGACGGCGCCTATCAGGCCATCGAACTCACCCTGCCGGCGCCGGATCCGCTGAAATTCAAGGATCGTCGCAAGTACACGGAACGCCTGAAGGAAGCGCAAAGCGCAACCGGCCTGAAAGACGCCCTGACCGTCGCCCACGGACGCCTGGGCGGCTCGGACGTGGTCATCGCGGCGCTCGATTTTTCGTTTATGGCCGGCTCCATGGGGGTCGCCGTGGGTGATGGTTTGATCGCCGCTGCCAGGCTCGCCATCGTGCAAGATGCGCCGCTGATCGTCGTCACTGCGTCGGGTGGCGCGCGCATGCAGGAAGGTATCCTTTCCCTGATGCAAATGGCCCGGACGACCATCGCCGTCGAAGAAGTCAAAGACGCCGGATTGCCCTATATCGTCGTGCTGACCGATCCGACCACCGGCGGCGTGTCGGCATCGTTTGCCATGCTCGGCGATATCGCGATTGCCGAATCAGGCGCGGAAATTGGCTTCGCCGGCGCTCGCGTTATCGAACAAACGATCCGCGAAAAACTTCCCGAAGGCTTCCAGCGGGCGGAATATCTGCTCGATCACGGCATGGTCGATATGGTGGTTCGCCGTCACGATTTGCGCGATACCCTGGCCCGGGTGATCGCCTTGTTGGTCAACAAAGGCCCCGCCGCCGATATCCTGGCGATCCCCTCGACACTGGTTCCGGGTAACGGCCAGGAGGCCCCCGCTGAATAAGCAGAACGATGCCATCCTGGCGCGGCTGATGGGGCTGCACCCCAAGGTGATTGATCTTTCCCTGGGGCGCATCGAGACCTTGCTGGCGCGCCTGGGCAATCCTCAACTCACGTTACCGCCGGTGGTCCATGTTGCGGGAACCAACGGCAAGGGATCGACCATCGCCTTCCTGCGCGCCATGTTGGAAGCGGCGGGTTACCGGACCCACGTGTACATCTCGCCGCATCTGGTAAAGTTTAACGAACGCATCCGCCTGGCCGGGCAATTGATTGACGACGAGCAACTTTCGGCGCTTCTCGAAGAATGTGAAACGGCCAACGACGGCGATGCCATCACCTTTTTTGAAATCACCACGGCGGCGGCGTTCCTGGCGTTTTCCAGGACACCGGCGGATATCCTTCTACTGGAAACCGGGCTGGGCGGGCGCCTTGATGCGACCAATGTCTTGGCAGCACCTTTGTTGACCATCATCACCCCGGTGTCTATCGATCATCAGCAGTTTCTGGGCGATTCGCTGGAAGAAATCGCCACCGAAAAAGCCGGAATCCTGAAACCGGATGTGCCGTGCATCCTGGCCAAACAGGAACGCAAGGCCGACAAGGCCATCGCCGCGCGGGCCACGGAAATCGACGCCCCGCTGTCGCGTGAAGGCAAGGACTGGTTTGTCCGTATGGCGGGGGACGACATGGTGTTCGAATCGGCTCACGGGTCGCGCCACTTGCCGCCGCCATCGTTAAGCGGCGTCCATCAGCAAAGAAACGCCGCCCTGGCGCTGGCGGCGCTCGACATGATGCCCGGTTTTGATGTTCCCGACAGTGCCGCGGCGCTGGGCCTGAAAAGCGCCCATTGGCCGGCCCGCCTACAGCACTTGCGCCACGGGCCGCTCATCGACGGATTGCCCGATGGCTGGGAAATATGGCTCGATGGCGGCCACAACGCGGCGGCGGCCAAGACCATCGCCAAACAAACCCGGCAATGGCGCGACAAGCCCTTGCACCTGGTGTTCGGCATGCTCAATTCAAAAGACCCGGAAGATTTCCTGAAAGCCCTGGAAGCGAAAATAGGCCAGTTTCGCGGGATCGCCATTCCCGGCGAAGAAAACAGCCTCAGCGCCGAACGGGTCTGCGAAGCCGCCACCGCATGGCGCATGGACGCCAAACCGTCAGACGACGTCGCCATGGCCATCGCCGATATCGTCGCGACGTCGAAAGTCCCGGCCCGCATCCTGATCGCCGGATCGCTGTATCTGGCGGGGATAATCCTGGAAGCTAATGGCTGAACAGGACCGACCGGTCCAAGGCGAGCGTATATACCAAAATATACCATGCTGGACGACGTTGCACATAGTTGCTGCGATGCCGAGATAGTCCAATGTCTGATGTGGGGACGAAGCGGACGTCAAAATTTAGAACTTTAAGCCGCTTCAAAGCCAGCGCGAGCGTCCAAGTAGGCTGCTGGACTTGGCTCGCTTTTCATCATCGTTTTTCGCCATGTCTGTTGCTCTGCATTTATCAGGGCCAACTCCCAAACGCACGCAATTACAGGTCTCTTCACCATATTCATGGGCTCGGCCGCAGCATACAGCTTTCGATAGATATGCTGGCAAAGCACGGAACCTTGTATCCACCAGTGCGCCAAAATTGAAATGCCAAGCTCGCCTGGATGAATGATCACAAAGCCCATGCCATTGTCGTCTCCTTCGTCCGTTACAAGCGGCATAACGTCTTGGCGCACGAATGATTGCGCTTGGGTCACCATGGCTTCATCGATTTCTTTGTCATCTGCGACAAGGCCATAGACTTTGAGTTTAAGACCGCCAATGTCCCATAGGCCCAAATCTGATACGCCGCGTGGTTGATAAATTTCGATTTTTTCAAAGTTCATTTTGCCCCCTCCAGTTCGAAGCCTAAGCTAACTGTGGTCAATTATTTGTAAAGACTATTTGGGCTCAGAGTTGACATTCGTCCACATAAAAAACCCCGCCTATTGCAGGCGGGGTTTTAATATTTGATTGTGCGGCGACGGGTCAGATAACGGATTCGACCCATTCCACCAGCTTGCTTTTAGGTAGCGCACCGATTTTGGTGGCGGCGACCTGACCGTCCTTGAACAGCATCAGGGTCGGAATACCCCGGACGCCGTATTTCGACGGCACGGTCGGGTTTTCATCGATGTTCAGTTTGGCGACGACGACCCGGTCGCCCATTTCGACGGCAATTTCTTCAAGGGCTGGGGCGATCTGTTTGCACGGTCCGCACCATTCCGCCCAAAAGTCGACGATGACAGGCAGCGCCGAATTGATCACATCGGCGTCGAAGGAAGCATCGCTCACGGCTTTGGTCATGTAGTTTGTCCTATCGGGTTCAGTCGGATTCTATGTTTTTCGGTTCGTTTGAATCTAGGGACGGTGATGGCCTCCGTCAAGGTGCCTGCTGCAATTGGCTGATGTGCTCATCCAGCAGGGAATTCGGCAGGCTCATCAGGCGCGGACCATCGGTCCAGGCCAGCACACAGGTAATGGTGTGGTCGGGATAGATTTGCGCCAATAGCGCCCGATATATGGCCATTTGCGCCAGATACGCTGGGCTGACGTCGGCGGCGTCGATCGGTGGCGGCCGGTTGGTTTTGTAATCGATAATGGTAATTGTCGCGGTACCGATGACCAGACGATCGATGCGCGCCGCCACGATACGCCCTGCGATTCTGCCGCTTAGGGGAACCTCGGCCTGGCTGTCGGGGCCGAACAGCGGGGCGAATTCGGGATCATCCAGCACCGCCAGGGTTTCCGTCGCAATTTCGTCTTGCTGGGCCGGCGTTAATCCGTGAACGGGCCGCACCAGATAGCCCAAGGTGGCGCTTTTGCGGTGCTCAGGCGGCAGCCCGGGCAGGCTTTCCAACAAGCGGTGGATCAAGGCGCCGCGTTTGAAGCGTTCGCCGCCGTCGCCATCGAAGGGCGAGCGCACCGCCGGGTCATCTTCAAGGGGCCGCGACGGGGTCAGGGGCTGGACCGGGTCGGGTTCCGGCGATGGCGGCGTGGTCGCCCAGTCCGGCGGTGGCGCGGCGCTGGGCGGGGGTGCCTGACCGGCGCGTTCGTCTACGGTTTCCGCCGATTGTTCTGATTGTATCTGTCGGCCCGGCTCCTCAAAACCGGCGACGGGGATATCCTGGGGGCCGTCGATGCGTTCGAAGGCTGCGGCGATGAGATTATACCAGCAGTTATCGGACCGGCCCTTCATCGTCTCGTAACCGCACACATACAGGCGATCCCGCGCCCGGGTCATGGCGACATACAAAAGGCGGCGGTATTCCTGTTCGGTGCGCCGCCGCAGGGCCTCGCGCAGGGTCTTGCAAATTTCCGGATCGTCGCGTTTTTCCGGCTGCCACAACGGCGCATGTTCGCTCCACAAAATGCGGTTTTCCTGGGCCGTGCCGGGTTCGCTGCAGGTATCGGGCAAAAAGATGACATTGGCCTGAAGGCCTTTTGACCCATGAACCGTCAGCACCCGGACTTCCTCGCGGTCGATTTCCAGGTCGCGTTTGATCACCGTTTCACCGGCTTCCACCCAATGCAGGAAACCTTGCAGGGACGGCGTATGAGTGCGTTCGAAATCCAGGGCCAGATTCAGGAATTCGTCGATGGGGTCGGCGGCTTCGGTGCCTAGGCGGCCCAATATAGCCTTGCGCCCGCCGCGCACCGCCAGCACGTGGATGAAAAATTCGAACGGCGGCGCGAAATCGGCGCGGCCCAGGATATCGCCCAGATAATCGACCGCAACTTGGTATTTAGGATCACTCCGGGCGGCGGCCTTCAAGGATTGCCACAAGGTGCCGGGACGGTCGTAGGCGAGATCGTACAGGTCGTCGTCATCGAAGCCGATCAACGGCCCTTTGAGGACTTCTGCCAGCGTCAAATCATCTTCGGGCAGCAGGGCGAAACGGCCCAAGGCGACCAGGTCCATGACCGCCAGTTGATCGATCAGCGACATCCGGTCGGCCCCGGCGACGGCAACGCCGCGCGCCTTTAAGGCGCGGATCATGGCTTCGGCGAAGATGCCCCGGCGGCGCACCAAAATCATAATGTCATCGGCCCTGATCGGTCGCCCGGCAGATGCCAGAATCTCGCCGTCTTCCAGCCAGCGCTGGATGGTCGCCGCGATGCGTTCGGCGAGAACCACTTCCGGGGCGTCTTCACCAACCTGATCGACAGGATCATCCCAGGCGGTTTCGCGGGGGCGTTCGGGCGGCTTGATGGTCGGCCAGATTTCGACCAGGCCGCCATGACCGGAACGGTGTGGGTGATGGATCAGCAATTCCTCGCCGGTGCGCACGCCATCGGCAGCGACGGGGCTGTCGAATACCCTATCGACAATTTTAAGAACATCGGGAACCGACCGGAACGACACCGTCAACGGCACTTCCCGCCATTGGCATTCGGCCTGTTTGACGCGGGATCCAAAATACGTCGACATCTCGCGGAAGCCTTCCGGGTCGGCGCCCTGGAAGGAATAAATCGACTGTTTTTCATCGCCGACGGCGAAAATTGTGCGCTCGCCGGGTTCGCGGGCGCCATTTCCGGAATAAAAATCATCGGCTAATCTGCGAATCACCGTCCATTGATCGGGGCTGGTGTCCTGGGCCTCGTCGACCAATATGTGATCGACGCCGCCATCTAACTTGTAATGGACCCACGACACCCCGCCATCGGTTTGCAGCAGGGCGGTGGTCTTAAGAATAAGGTCGTCGTAATCAAGCAGGGCGCGGTTTTGTTTCAGGGTTTCATATTCATCCAGCAACCCGCAGCCGAAACGCAACAGCGCCGCCGTCGCCTCGGCATCGGCAATGGTCGCCAGTCGTGTCGCCATTTCCCATACCCGGTGCTGTTCTTCAAGCAGGGCATTCAGAAGCGCCGGATTGGCATCGGCGATTTTTTGGGTCATCAATTTTTTGCGCGGTTCGCCCTTTTGGGTCAGGAAGCAGGGCGCGTAATCCGAAGCGAATGTCGCCGCCCGGCCGGGTGTGTCCGCCGCCAGCCAGGGAGCGATCCCGCCTGAAAGTGTCTTGTCGGTTTTTAATCCACCGGCGAGAGCCTCAGCCGCCGCGCGCAAGGTTTCGCCGTCAAAGACGTCCTCATCGGCCGCCGCCGCACAAACCTGGGCGGCGGTTTCGCCCGCCTCCAGGCCCAGCGCCCGGTAGGCGACATCGATCAGCGCATCGGTGCCCTGGGCGCGCAGCCGTTGTTCGGAAAACAGGCCGCGTTTGAAGGACAGTTCTTTTTTCAGGTTCACGAAACCGTCTTCGCTGACCAGCCCGGCGAGCATCTTCAAGGCGCCGGCGGTGGCTTCGCCGCCGGGTTTCAGGGTGGCGAACAGCAACCTGTCGCGGGCTTCTTCTAAAAGTTCCGCCGCCGTCCGTTCATCAAGCACATCGAAGTGCGGCGAGACCTGGGCTTCCAGCGGAAACCGGCCGAGCAGGGATTCGCAAAAACTGTGGATGGTGCGCACGTTCAGGCCGCCCGGCGCGTCCAGCACCTGGGCGAACAGCCGCCGCGCGGCGGCCAGTTCTTCCGGGGTCTTGTCGCTACCGGTCAAATCCCGCAGGGAGCCGGTGAGCGCGGAATCATCGGCGCGCGCCCATTCGGCCAGCCGCTTGTTCAGCCGGTTCGACATTTCCGCCGCCGCCGCCTTGGTAAAGGTCAGGCACAAAATACGTTCGGGCCTGACCCCGGCCAGCAACAGGCGCGATATGCGGTTGATCAGGACATGGGTCTTGCCGGTCCCGGCATTGGCCGACACCCAGACCGAAGCTTCCGGGTCAGCCGCCAGGCGCTGGTTGGATACGCCGCCGATGGTGTCGCGGGGGGATGTGTTGGGTTCCGTCGCGGTCATTCTTCGTCCTCGCCGCCCAGGCCCCATTCCTTGAAGCGGGCCAGATGGTCGTAGTCGCCGCCCTGGCGCTGGTACTGCATTCGAAGGTGCGACCGGTAGGGGGTTTGTTGAAGATCGTAGCGTCCCAACAGGCGCGTCAGGCCGGCCAGGCTGTCGTCGATAACCTGGGCGACGTCGCCTTCAAGCTTCGGGCGCTTTTCCTTGCCGGGGTCGCGTCCGCCCGATACCTGCACGTACATAAGGTCGCTGACATGGGCCTCGCCCATATCGAAAAATCCGCCACTTTCGGCAATCGCCCCTTCCAGAGGCAATTGCGGCTCGAGGCCGCTTTCCATTTGCGGGCCCGAAGACGTCGCCCCGGTTTTGTAATCGATGATGCCCAGGTCGCCATCCGCCAGGCGGTCGATGCGGTCGGCCCGTGCGGTCAGCGCGAAGCGGCCGCCGGGCAGGTCTAAATCCATATATCCGTTGGTTTCGGTCTTGAGCACGCGGATGCCCTGATCCCGGCGTTTGCGTTCCCAAACGACAAACCAGGCGGCGATGCGTTCGAATCGCGGCCACCACAAGGCCCTGACGGTCGGCCATGCCATCAATTCATCGAAGGCCTGACGGCCCAGTTCGATCAACTGGTGTTCGGCGTCGTCGGGCAATACGTCGGGGTATTGCTTGGTAAAGCGGTCGAGAACGTCGTGAATGACGATACCCTTGTGGCGGGCGTCGGGGTCGGCATCGATGGCGTCGAGCGGCCTGAGTTTAAGAATTCGTTCGGCGTACAGCGCATAAGGATCGCGCACCAGGGTCCGGATGCGGGTCACCGGAAGGGTGCGCGGGCGGGCCGCGACGGGTGGGCAGGGGCGGGGTGCTGCTACCGCGACGGGCGGTCCTTGGGGCTGGTCCAGGCCATCGGCCCAGCCGACCCAGTTATCTTCCGGGATCAGGGAATGTTCCAACCCGGCACTGCGCAGCATGTTGTCCAGCCGTTGCAACCAGCGCGACGGTACCGTCGGCGTGCCGCCAACCCGGTCGGCGCGGGTCAGCACGACATTCGGGGCGGCGGCGGCTTGGGCGAAATCATGGGCCGACAGGCCGACCCGGCGTTCCGGCAGGGGCAACCCGAAATCTCGCGACATGGGGCGGCTCATCCACGGACTGGGCTTGGCTTCCGGCGGCCAGGTCGCCTCGTTCAGGCCGCCCAAAATCATCACATCGGCGCTTTGCAGGCGGGCTTCCAGGTTGCCCCATATGTGCAAGCGGGCATGTTGACCATAGCGCGGACGGACCATGCGCGAGGCCATCAGGGTATCGATCAGGGCCGCATAATGACGGGGCTCTATTCCATCACTCAACACATCGGCGGTATCGGCCAGTTCGGCGATGAAGGCCGCCGCCGCCTCGCCGTCTTCACCCCGCCATAAGTGGTCGCCGCCGTCGCTTGTGGCGGTGGCGGCGAGGCCTTCGATGCAGGCGGTGTGGGCCCTGAGTATGTCGCCAAGGGCCACGTTTGGGCCGCCCATAAGATCGCAAAATGGTTGCAAGATTAACCCCAGGGCGTCCAGGTCGGGGCCCAGGGCTTCCAATTCGGCGATGCGTTCTGAATGTTTGCGATCCCGGGCCTTGTTGCGTTCGACGGCGATGGCACCGCGCAATCCGGCGATTCCGGCGGCGGGCCGGGGCCCGTGCAAAATCAGTCGTTCCAGGCCGCGCACCCAGGCGCGGAACGCCCCCGGCGTACGCCCTGCGGCGGCCAGGGGATGCTTCAGGGTGGCCAGCAGCGGCACTGGGGCCAAGCCGTCGGCGACCATGCGGGCGCTCAGGCGGATGAAGGTTCCCGGCGGCGTTTCTGAAAGCGGCCGCCCGGCTGAATCATCGACGCGAATATCCCAACGCAGTAATTCTTCGGCGACTCGGCGGGCCAGCGCCCGGTCAGGCGTCACCAGGGCGGCGGTGCGTTCCGGGGTCTCCAGGGTGTGCCGCATGATCAGGGCGATGCTCTTGGCTTCTTCCTGCGGGTTGGCGGCATCGATGCGGATAATGCCATCGGTACTTTCCGCAGGGATGGTGAAATCGGGGGCCGCCCCGGTGGTTTCGGCGGGACGCAGGGCCAGGTTCATCAGCTCGCGGCGGGCGCTCGCGCCGGGCGAGATGACGAGATCCGGCCAATCCCTGACCTGATGGCGGTCGACACCCAGATGATCCAACAGATGCGCCATACCGTATTGCGGATGGCTGGGCGCCAGGTTTTGCCAGACCGCATCAGCGGCCTCGCGGTCCAGCCCCGGCAACACCAGAATCCCGTGCGGCAGGTTGGCGATTGTTTTCAAAAGGTCCGCCGTGGCCGGAATGGACCCGGTCGACCCGGCGGCGATAACTGGGCCTTCGGGCGGCCTTTTGGCCCATGCGGCGGCCTGGGCTTCGAGCAAATTGTTGCGCCGCCGGGCCGGGTCGAGCGCCCCTTCGTCGGCCAGAATGGTCGGCCAGTGGTCGGTCAGGATGGTCAGGAATTCCAGGGTTTTCTGCCAATATTCGGACAGGTTGTCGCCGTCGACCAGGCCCGCCAAGGCATCGAACGTCAGCCTTTCGGTATGTACCTGATCAAGCAAGTTGGCCAGTTCCTGGGCCAGCCTCACGGCCTGTTCGGGGCTGGTCGCCCTGTCCTTGCGCGACAGGATCAGCCTGGCCAGCAGCATTTGGCGTTTCAGGCCGGGGATCGCCGGGTCCAGGTCGAGCCGGTAATCGCCATCAAGACCGCCACCCAGGGAGCCGAAACCCAGTTCATCTTCGTCGATGTCGCCAAGCGGGGTCATGCGCGGCAGCAACAAGGGCTTGCCGTCGCTGGCCCGTAAGAAGGCCTCGCCCAAGGCCCGGCAGGCCCGCCGGGTCGGCAGCAACACGGTGACCCGGCTTAGGGTTTCCGGGCGTTCGCCCAGATGCTTGAGAATACCGGCGGCCAAAACATCAAGGAAAGGCATACCGGCGGGGATGGTGTAGACACCAGGGGTAATATTTTGTCCTGGCGGCAGACCGCTCAACGGCGCTGGACCCCGGCGTACCGCTGTTGCATGTAGGATTCGGCATCGGCCAGGCCTTCCGGCGTGCCCACGTGGAACCATTCACCATCGTGGACCATACCGTACAGGCGTTCGTTTTCCATGGCCTTGTCGTACAGCAGGTTCATGGAAAAAGCGCCATCGCCAGAGCCTTCAAAAAGCCGGGGATGCAGGATTTGCACGCCGGTATACAGATAGGGCGACACTTCGTTTTCGTTTCGGCGCGTCAGGACCCCCAGGGGGTCGGCGCAAAAATCGCCGCGGCCGGAATAGCCATAGGCCTCGACCGTCGAATGCAGCATCAGCAAGGCGTCCATTTTGTCGCCATTCCATTCGCCGATCATGCGTTTCAGGGCGTCCTGTGTTCCGTTCAGCCACAGGGTATCGGCATTGCTGGCGAAAAAGGGCTCATCCCCTAACAAGGGCAGGGCGTTGGCGATGCCGCCGCCGGTGTCGAGGATTTCCGGTTCCCGCGAAAAAATGATTTCCGGTGATTTTCGGTCGCCCAGATGATTGCTGATTTGTTCACCAAGATGGTGGACATTGACGACAACCTTGCTGACGCCGGCTTCTTCCAGGCGGTCGATGGTCCTGTCAATCAACGTGCGGCCATGAACCTGGACCAGCGGTTTTGGTAATTTTTCGGTAATCGGGCGTAGGCGTTTGCCGAAACCGGCGGCCAGAACCATTGCGCACTTGGGGGACCAGGTCATATTGCCTTCTTCATACGGGGAATCTATCTCTCGCCCACAGGTATATGCCTATCGAACCATTTTTTCACGGAATTAAGAACCGGATTCTCAAGAGATTTTCCCAAGAGCTTCCAGACCCGGGGAATATGGCCCAGATAGCCGGGTTTTCCGTCGCGCACATCAAGCCGGGAAAAGATACCGATGACCTTGGCGTGGCGCTGGGCGGCCAGGATATCGAAAGCCGCTTCGAATCCGGCCCGGTCCATTTGCGGGAAGGCGGCAATATATCGCGCCAGCAGGGCGACCTTCAGGCCGCCGCCCAAATCGCGCCGGGCATCTTCCAAAAGCGACATCAGGTCATAAGCGCCGGGGCCGGCCAATGCGTCCTGAAAATCCAGCAAGCCGCAGGCCCGAACATGGGCGCGGTCGGGCAGCCACAACAGGTTATCGACATGATAATCGCGCAACACCAGGGTTCGCGGTTGCGCGTTAAGCAATGGGAAAACTTCACGCCACGCCGCTTCATAGGCCGTGCGCGCGGCATCGTCCAGGGTCGGGCAGGCCCATTGCGGCAGCAGATTGGCCTCGTCCATAAGTCGCGCCTCGTCATAGGCGGCAAGCCCGGGGGGAATCGCCTCCTCGGGCGGCCTTCGGTGCAGGTCGATGAGCACGTCGACGGCGTTTTCATAGAGCAAGGTTTCGTCGCCGCCTTGGGCCAAGACCCGGGTAAAGGTATCGTCACCCAGGTCTTCGAGCAGAAGAAATCCCCGGGCGTCGTCGGCGGCGTAAATGTCCGGCGCACTTAAACCCAGGGCGCGCAGGTGCCCGGCGATTTGCCGGAACGGGCGAACGTCTTCCTGGGGTGGCGGGGCGTCCATCAGCACCGCCGTACGCTCATCCATGGTCAGCCGTTCGTAGCGCCTGAACGAGGCATCGTCGGCCAGATTAGAACGCCGGGCCGGGCCCCAGCCGTGATCGGACAGGAAGGAAGTGATGGCGAGGTCGCGTTCACGTTGCAAGGTCGGCCTCCCGCAGTCGTTCGGCCCAGCCCTCGGGGGCGTCGATATCCAGGGTCCGCTGTTGTTCGCCCTCGCCGTAGGCCAGGGTCAGGATCAGGCAGGTCGGCGGTAACAACTGGCCCAGCCGTTCGGGCCATTCTATCAACGAAATGCCGTCGGCGAAGGCCTCGTCCAGGCCCAGTTCCAGGGATTCTTCGGCGTGTTCAAGGCGATACAGGTCGAAATGATAAATTTGCGCGCTCGCCGAATCGTATATCTGGACCAGCGTGAAGGTCGGGCTGGGGACTTCCGTTTCGGCCCCGCACAAGGCGCGCACGAAGGCCCGCGCAAATACCGTCTTGCCGGCGCCCAGATCACCTTGCAGGGCCAGAATATCGCCGCTGCGGGCAAGCCCGGCGATATTTTGCGCCAGACTTTCCGTCGCCGCCTGTCCGGGAAGCTCAATCTGAATTGTTTTGTCCTCGTCATCGGTTATTATCCACTAGTATTAGCTTTTTGATGTCGGAGTTTCCATGCCCAATACGCCTGCCACAGTCCACACCACCGATGTCGCGGTGATCGGCGCCGGCCCGGTCGGCCTGTTTGCCATCTTCCAGTGTGGCATGTTGAAAATGTCGTGCCACGTTATCGACGCCCTGGGCGAAGTCGGCGGCCAGCTTTCGGCGCTGTATCCGGAAAAGCCGATCTACGACATTCCCGGCCTGCCGAAGGTGCTGGCGAACGATTTGGTCGGCCAGTTAGAAGCCCAGGCGGCGCCGTTCGCGCCAACTTATCATTTGGATCAACAGGTTACGGCGCTTGGCCAAAGCGACGACGGGCGCTGGTTGCTGGAAACCTCCAGGGGCACAAAAATCAACGCCGGGGCGGTGATCATCGCCGCCGGGGTCGGCGCCTTTGGTCCGAACCGGCCGCCGCTGGATAACATCGAAGATTTCGAGGCGATGGGGCCGGGCTTGGGCGTGCATTATTTGGTCAAACGGCGAGACGACTTCAAAGGACGCCGGGTGGTTATCGCCGGTGGCGGCGATTCGGCGGTCGACTGGGCATTGTCGCTGGCCGACATCGCGAAAAGTATCGCCGTTGTCCACCGCCGGCCAAAATTCAGGGCGGCCCCCGACAGCGCCGAAAAACTCGCCAAGCTGGCCGAAGCGGGCGTCATCGATTTGGTTATCCCGTATCAGCTGGCGGCCCTGGAAGGCGATGGCGGCAAGCTGGACACGGTGGTTGTCGCCAATCTGGACGGTGAGTTGCGGCGGATAGAAGCTGATGCGTTACTGCCGTTTTTCGGCCTGTCGCAAAATATTGGGCCGATCGCCGATTGGGGCCTTGAACTTGATCACAACCACATAACGGTCAACCCGGCGACCATGGCCACCGGCCTGGCCGGAATCTATGGCGTCGGCGATATCATAACCTATCCCGGGAAGCTTAAGTTGATCTTGACCGGTTTCGCCGAAGCCGCCCTGGCCGCCCATTCGGCGCGGGATCACCTGCACCCCGGAGAAGTCCTGCATTTCGAATATTCCACCACCCAGGGCGTGCCGGGCAGTTAACCTGCTTCCTGCTGTTCGACGGCCTTAAGTGTGGGTTGTTTGCGGCCGCTTGCGGGCAGCGTGCAGGTCACCGTGGTGCCGCGTCCGGGCGGTGATTTAATATGGACCGCGCCGCCGTGCAGTTCGACAAACCGTTTCACCAGCGACAGCCCCAGGCCGGCCCCGGTGCGGCCGGTTTCTTCGGCATCGTCGTCGTCTTGTGCATCGCTTTTTGCGCTGCCGAAGGCGTCAAAAATATCGAGCTGGCGGGTTTTCGGAATACCCCGGCCGGTATCGGCGACCTTGAAGATAATGGCCTCGTTTTCGGCCTCGCCGCGGCGTTCGGCGCTCAACGTGATGGAACCGCGCGGCGGGGTAAAATTAATGGCGTTTGACAGCAGGTTGAAAAGCACCTGTTTCAGGCGTTTTTCATCGGCGACGATCCAGCCGATGTCGGGCGGACAATCAAATTTGACCTTCAGGTTTTTGCGTCGGGCGCGCTCGCGAACCAGGTGCACCAGCGACGCTAACATGGTGTGCAGTTCAACCGTATCGAGTTGCAGGGTCATCATGCCCGCTTCGATGGCGGCCAGGTCCAGGATATCGTTGATGACTTCCATCAGGCCCTGGGCGTTTTCCAGAATACCCTGGCTGTATTCCTTTTGTCGGGTGTTCAATTCGCCATAATTCTCTTGGGCCAGAATGTCGGCATAGCCGATCAGGGTGGCGAGTGGCGTCGTTACTTCGTGAGATATATTGGCGATGAATTCCGATTTCAGGCGATTGGCCTGATCCAGCGCCTCGGCACGCTGGCGCAGGGCGGCCTCGACCCGGGCGCTGTCTGAAACATCAAGGTAGCTTAGCAACATGGCGCCGTCGGGCAGGGCGACGTTGCTGAAATCGACAATCATGCCATTGGCCAGTTCGATGCGACCGGTATCCGCCCGACGTCCGGAAAGCCGGGCGACGACCTTTTCCACATGCTGCGCCCAGGCGTCGTCAGTCTTGGTTTTCGGGCCGGTGACCAACGGCCGGGTGGCGTCGATAAAATCGCTGATATGGGGGCCGGGATCGGTGAATTCGGCGGGCAGGTTCCAGATTCTGGCGAACACCGGATTCGACAGCTTGAGCCGGCCGTCGCTACCGAACACGGCGATCCCTTCGTACAGATTATCAAGAGTTTCCCGTTGCACGGCGTCCAATGCATTAAACGATCTTTCCAGGTCCAGCCGCCCGGTATTGTCTTCGAAGGAAAAAAACAATCCGCCGCTTGCGTAGGGCGCGACGAGGCGCGCGATGGTGCGGCCATCGGGCAAGTGCAGCAGGGAATTTTCGGGCCCCGCGAGATGGGAAAACAGGGCCAGCTGCTGATCCCGGAAGGCCTTGAAATTGGTGACTTCCGGCAGCCTGCGTCGGGCCCGCAGTTGATCCAAAATTTCGCCCAGGTTCGGTGACGTATCCAGCCAATCTTGTTTTAATCCCCACAAGGCCGCGAAGGCGGCGTTTGAAAAGGTCAGCCGGGTGTCGCCATCAAAGATCGCGATGGCGGTTCCTAAATGGTCGAGGACCGAAGGCTCCAGGTAATCTTCGGCGGGCGGGTTATCGGTTTGTTCGACGGCGAAACCGATGGTCCCGGACCAGCCCCGGGCGGGAATTTCAGTATGGACCAAATCGCCAACGACCACCGCGTCGCTGCCTTCGGGGACGCCCAGGCGATTTGCCGCCTGATTGGCGAAAATGATTTTTGACTGGCCATCCTTGATCCACACGGCCAGGGGCAGCTCGTTCAACAAGAAGGCAAACTGTTCGAACGCGGCCTCACTGCCCTGGCGTTCTGTCGGTGCCGGCGCCGGTGCCGTCGCGACATCGCGGACCCACATCAGATCGTTCAAGACCCTGCCTTGGGGCGTGGCGGCGCGGCCACCGGTCGCCTGGAACAATCGCCCATCCCGTTCAAGCAGCAGATCGAACGATGTTCCGTTCCGGTGCAGGTCCCTGACCGCGTCGTTCAGGATTTCGGCCGATGATTCATCGAAGCGCGTCAGCACATGGGAAAACCGCGACTGTGTACCGGCGTCCAGTTCCAACAGGACAGCCAGGCGGCGCGAGCATATTTCGCTGCCTGTCGCGCGATCCCACATAAACAGGCCATCGGGTGCGGCGGCGAGAATTTCGCGGCCCCGTTCGCGTTCTGCCGAAAGATGCGAATTTTCGCCCCGCAGGCGCGCCAATCGCTTCGCCTGCCATAGCAATACCGGCACGACAACGACCAGCACGACACCGGCACCGAGCAGAAACACCCCGAAAGAATTATTTGCGAAACTTTCAAACACCGGCGAATCTTAGTGTGATCGCCAAACAAACGAAAGGGGCGATCCACTGATATGGATCGCCCCGATACTATTTATCCGTGGATAAAAACCAATTAGTAACGGTAATGATCAGGCTTGAACGGGCCTTGCGCGCTAATGCCCAGATAGTCGGATTGCTTGGTTGTCAGCGTGGTCATCTTGACCCCCAGCTTTTCCAGGTGCAGGGCGGCGACTTTTTCGTCCAGGTGCTTGGGCAGCACGTAGACGTCGTTTTTGTAGTTTTTGGAATTTTCCCACAATTCGATCTGGGCCAGCACCTGGTTGGTGAACGATGCGCTCATGACGAAGCTGGGGTGGCCGGTGGCGCAGCCCAGGTTGACCAGGCGGCCTTCGGCGAGCAGCAGGATGCGCTTGCCGTCGGGGAATTCGACTTCATCGACCTGCGGCTTGACGTTGTGCCATTTCAGATTGCGCAAGGCGTTAACCTGAATTTCGGAATCGAAGTGGCCGATGTTGCAAACAATCGCCCGGTCCTTCATTTCCCGCATGTGTTCAATGGTGATGACATCGGTGTTACCGGTGCAGGTGACGAAAATATCACCGGTCGACACGGCATCTTCCATGGTCGTCACTTCGTAGCCTTCCATGGCCGCTTGCAGGGCGCAGATCGGGTCGATTTCGGTGACCATGACGCGGGCCCCCTGATTGCGCAGGGAAGCCGCCGAACCCTTGCCGACATCGCCAAACCCGCAAATCACGGCACGCTTGCCGGCCAACATGACGTCGGTGGCGCGTTTGATGCCATCGGGCAGGCTTTCGCGGCAGCCGTACAGGTTATCGAATTTCGACTTGGTGACCGAATCGTTGACGTTAATGGCGGGAACCAAAAGAGTGCCAGCCTTGACCATTTCATACAGGCGGTGAACGCCGGTGGTGGTTTCTTCCGACAGGCCTTTGACGTCTTTCAACAGATCCGGATAGTCGTTGTGCATCATCACTGTCAGGTCGCCGCCGTCGTCCAAAATCATGTTGGGACGCCAGCCATCGGGGCCTTCGATGGTTTGCACGATGCACCAGTTAGCTTCATCTTCGGTCTCGCCTTTCCACGCAAACGTGGGGATTTCGACGGCGGCCATGGCGGCCGCGGCTTGATCCTGGGTCGAGAAGATGTTGCACGAGCTCCAGCGCAATTCGGCGCCCAGGTCAATCAGGGTTTCCATCAACACGGCGGTTTGGATGGTCATGTGCAGGCAACCGGCGATGCGGGCGCCTTTGAGGGGTTTTTTGCCCTTGAATTCCTCGCGCAGCGCCATCAGGCCCGGCATTTCGGTTTCGGCGATGGCGACCTCTTTGCGGCCCCATTCGGCCAATGACATGTCGGCGACTTTATAGTCGGTGAAAGCGCTCATTTTTGGATGCTCCGTATAAATTTTGAATTCAGGGGGCGGTTTTAGCGCCCTAAGCGGCTAAATGCAAGCAGGGGGACGCATTAGGTATGTGCCCCTGCGGGCGCGCTCTTCGCGCTTGCTCGGTCTCTGGAAGTCAGACCTTAAGGCCCGACAGGAACCAACCTAGCCAAACCTGTTTCTTGTCCGGCCTTAAGGTCTGGCTTCCAGAGGCCCAGCCAAGGACCCCGGAGGGGGCCGCCCGGCGCTTGAGGGGCACGACCCTAAACGCTTGCGTTCACGCGAGCGCGTTAAAGTCTTCCAGCAACATGGCGATGCGGCCGCCGTCGACTTGGTCCATGATGACCCGGGCGCGGCCTTGGGCGGCGGCCAGGTCGAGTTCGCGGATGCGTTGCTTGACCCGGGGGATGCTCGATGCGGTCATCGACAGTTCGCGGAACCCCAGGCCCAGCAACAGGGCGGTATAGTGCGGGTCACCGGCGATTTCACCGCAGATGCTGACCGGTATACCGGCCCGGTTCGCGGCTTCGGCGGCAAACTGTATGAGCCGCAGGATCGCCGGGTGCAGAGGGTTATACAGATAGGCGACCTGTTCATCGGTGCGATCGACGGCCAGGGTATACATCGTCAGGTCGTTGGAGCCGATGGCGAAAAAGTCGGCGACCTGGGCCAGCGCATCGGCGGCCAGCGCCGCACCGGGGACTTCGATCATGACGCCAACGGGCGGCAACGGGTCGGCGATGGGGATTTTCCGCCGTTTCAGGTTTTTCGCCACCTTCTTGATAATTTCACGGGTCCGGCGAACTTCGCTGACGGTCGACACCATGGGCAGCAGGATGCGTACCGGCCCGAAGACACCGGCCCGAAGGATCGCCCGGACCTGGGTTTCCAGCACATCGGTATGGGCCAGCGACAGCCGGATGCCTCTTAGCCCAAGGGCTGAAGACAACCCCTCTCCGAATTTTTCGAGCAGGAAGTCGGCGATTTTCTCACCGCCGATATCCAGGGTGCGAACGGTTACCGGCTGGCCCTTCATTTTTTCGACAATGTCGCGCAAGGAGTCGTATTGTTCGTCTTCGGTCGGCAGGTCGTCGCGGTTCATGAACATGAACTCGCTGCGCAACAAGCCAATACCTGCGGCCCCCGCCTTCGCCACCATGGCCAACTGGATCGGCAGTTCCATATTGGCCAGCAAGGAGATATCGGCGCCATCCCGGGTGATCGACGGCAGCGTGCGCAAGCGCTGGAAGCGGCGGCTGGTTTCGACATTTTCATCATGGCGGCGCCGGTAGGCGGCGACGGTCGCCGCACCGGGATCGACGATGATGCGGCCGCGGTCGCCATCGATGATGATGCTGTCACCATTTGCGATGCCGGTTTTGCCGTTGCGCAGCAATCCCGGGGAGCCCAGGACGGCGGGCAGGGCCAGGGCCCGGGCCATGATCGCCGTGTGGCCTTCGGCACCACCGATGACGGTGGCGAACCCGGCGATGCGGGCGGGGTCCAGCAGGGCGGTGTCGGCGGGGGTCAGTTCTTCGGCGATGATGATGCTGCCCTTGGCGATGCGCGAGACCGATTTTTGCGGCGATTTGATCAGGTGACGCAGCAGGCGATGGGCGACTTCGCGGATATCGTCCAGGCGGGCGGCCAGATAGACATCGTCCATATCGGCGAAGGCCACGGAAATTTCCGACAATTCGTCCTGCACGGCGGCTTCGGCGTTGATGCGACCTTCTTCGATGCGGCGATCGGCACCGCGCACCAGACGGGAATCATCGAGCATCTGGTAATAGGCGTCGAGCAGGAACCCCATTTCTTCCGCCGCCAGTTCCGGCAAGGCCCGGGCCTTGGTTCGCAAGCGGCTGATCTGGGCCTTGGAAACGCTGACGGCGATTTTCAGGCGCGCCTGTTCTTTCTTGATGCCGGCGGCGGGGATTTTGTATTCCGGTATGGAAATGGCACCGGAATCGCGCAAATGCACGGTGCCGAAGGCGATGCCGGGCGATACACCCAACCCTTCGAACACTTTTTCTCCTGATGCCGCCATGAGAGCCTTAATCCTCTTCGAACTTGTTGGCGACCAGGTCACACAGCGCGTCCAGCGCGGCTTCCCCGTCATCGCCGGAACAGCTGATGTCGATCTCGCAACCGGGTGAAGCGGCCAGCATCATCAGGCCCATGATCGAATGTCCGGAAACATCCTGGCCGCCACGGCTGACCGTGATGTCGGCCTTGAAAGCCGAAGCGGTCTTGACGAATTTGGCCGCCGCCCGGGCATGCAGGCCCCGCTTGTTAAGAATCGGGGCGGTTCGGGTAAAGATCCCGTCGCCGGATTTATCCCTGGGCGTCATGGCTGGGTGTTAATCCTGATTGAGCAACTGCGAGGCAATGTTGATGTATTTTCGTCCGGCGTCCTGGGCACTGGTAGCCGCCTTGGACAGGGTTTCGGTTTTTCGCACGCTGGCCAGCTTGATCAGCATGGGCAGGTTAACCCCGGCGATAACTTCGACATTGGCCTTGTCGATTACCGAAATGGCCAGGTTCGACGGCGTTCCGCCGAACATATCGGTCAACAGGATAACGCCGCTGCCTTGTTCGGCAGCCGAAATGCTTTTCAAGATGTCCTCGCGCCGCTGTTCCATGTCGTCTTCCGGGCCAATGCAGACGGTGGCGACGTTTTCCTGGGGGCCGACAACGTGTTCCAGTGCGGCGACAAATTCGTCGGCCAAACGGCCATGAGTGACCAACACCAATCCAATCATTTTGCTTTTGTATCCCTAGTTTGAGTCCTGCCCCGGTAGATCACGGTGGCGGACGTTTACGTTTTGATGTTCGCTTTCCAACCATGCCGCCAGCTTTTCGGCAACGAAGACCGACCTGTGACGGCCTCCGGTACAGCCGACCGCGATGGTCAGGTAGCTTTTTCCTTCGGCGGTGTAGCGCGGCAGCAGCGGTTTTAAAAATCCTGTCAGATTATCGAAAAATTCCTTATAGCCTTCATCCTTGACGATATGGTCGCCGACCGCCGCATCCAGCCCGGACAGCAATTTCAAGTCCGGATCATAGTGGGGATTGGCGAGAAAGCGAACGTCAAATACCAGATCGGCCTCGCGCGGCAGGCCCTGGCGATAGGCAAACGAGATCACGAAAACCGACAGGCCGTGATCGCCTTGCTTGCCGAAATGACCTTCGATGATGTGTTTCAGCTCGCCGGGACCGAACCCGGTGGTATCAATTGCCAGGTCGGCGCGTTCCCGAAGCGGGGCCAGCAGCCGGCGTTCCAGCGCGATGCCGTCGGCGACCGGGCGGTCCTGGGCCAGGGGATGGCGGTGGCGGGTTTCGGCGTAGCGGCGTTTCAATTCCTCGCTGTCGCAATCCAGAAACAAAACTTTGGTATCGACGCCTGTTTCATCGCGCAGGCGGTCCAGTTCAAGGGTGAAAGCATCGAGCCCGAAATCGCGGGTGCGGATATCGACACCAAGGGCGATGGGGCGCCTTTCGCCGGTCACCGGCAATTCCGCCTGCGCCGGATGGGCCAGGGTGTAAATCAGTGACAGCGGGACGTTGGCGATGGCCTCGTAACCCATATCTTCCAGGGCTTTTAAGGCCGATGTCCGACCGGCGCCGGACATGCCGGTTACCAGCAGGATGCGGAGGGTATTCGACGGGAGGTCATTTTCGGGCATGGGCTGTCGGCAATCGTTTTATCAAGGAATGTGGACTATATCGCCTTTGATACGGCGCACCATAAGCCGCACCTTGGCCGGGGCAGAAGATTGAAACGGGGCCAGTTTAAAGCGCGGAACAGACAAGCCCAACAGCAAAATTATTTCGTCTTCGGGCAATCTGTCAATTTCTTCGGGGCCGACCAGATCAATGATTGCGCCCACTTCAGCCTGCACGGCGGCGCCGATTTTCAACACCCCGACCCCGCGAACTTCGAGCAGGCCTTCGATGTTTTCTGGCGCGGTGGCGATCAGGCGGTCGTTTTCCAGTTTCAGATCAGTGTAATCATCGGCGATCAGGCGGGCCCCGGTATCGATCAGGCGAAGGGCCAGGTCAGACTTGCCGCTGCCCGACGGTCCGCGCAACAAAATACCCAGGCCATCAACTTCGACACAGGTGGCGTGAATGTTTTCAAAAGAGTGATGAGCCATGATCGCGGAAAGGTGCGTCCGTTCGCCGCTCGTGTCAACCGCGCGGAAGGCGAACGGTGAATCGCGCGCCGCTGACCCGGTTTTCGGAATCGACTAAATTTTCGGCCGTGATCGTGCCGTCGTGGGCTTCGATGATCTGTTTCGAAATGCTTAAACCCAGGCCGGAATGGGTGCCGAACTTTTCGGCTTTCGGGCGTTCCGAATAAAACCGCTCGAAAATCGTCTGCCGCCGGTCTTCCGGGATACCCGGTCCCTGATCATCGATGGTGATGATGATTTGGCCTTTGTCAGTTTGCCCGTCTCCGGAAATTTTGATGACCCCGCCCGGGGGATTGAACGAGGCGGCGTTGGTCAACAGGTTGGCAAAAACCTGGCCCAGGCGACTTTCGATGCCTGAAATCGTCAGGCTGCCGGTCGCCGAATATTCATAATGGCAATGCGGATCGGTGCCGTGGGCCTGGGTGAGCGCCGACAGCATGGCATCCAAATCGACGGGTCCCGTTGTCGCCCGCGATAATTCGGCATCAAGGCGCGAAGCATCCGAAATATCGCCGATCAGGCGGTCCAGGCGTTCGACGTCATCGAGAATGATATCCATCAGTTTCTTCTGTTGATCGACATCGCTTATCCGGGCCGCCGTTTCAACGGCGCTGCGTAGGGATGTCAGCGGATTCTTGATTTCATGGGAAACATCGGCGGCGAAACTATCGATGGCGTCCATGCGCGACCACAAGGCTTCGGTCATTTCCTTGAGCGCCACGGATAATTCGCCGATTTCGTCGCCGCGGCAGGCGAAATCGGGGATGGTGTGTTGCCGGTGATGGCCGTGACGGACCCGTTCGGCGGCGGCGGCAAGGCGGCGAATGGGACCGACGATGGTCCGGGCCAGGTAAAACGACAACAGCACCGTGACGGTCAGCGCCAGGACGAAAATTTCGACGATGTTCAACTGCACCTGGCGCAGCGTTTCTTCGATCTGCCGGGAATCCTGGGTCAACATCAAGGCGCCAAGGACCTGCTTGTAGCTTTGTACCGGCACCGCCGTGCTCAGGATAAATTTGGCGTTTCCGGTGGTTCGCCTGACGGCATCTGTGGCTTCGCCCTGAAGGGCGGCGACGGCCTCGGCGTATTCCCGGGCGTTTTGCACGGGCGGGTCCCGGTACAGCGGCATGTGCCTGCCGCCATGAAAAATTTTCAGCACGCCTTCGTAGGCGTCGAGCGCAATGTTGAACGGCCAGTCAAATATTTTGCGGCCCAGGTTCCGGCCGCTGTCCGGTTCCGGCAGTTCTATTCTAAGCACCGAACCGCCTGATCCCGCCATCTGGCGTGAATCGGCGATCAGGACGCCGTCGGGGGCAAACAGGCGGGCCCGCCCACCGGTTGTTTCGACCAGTCGCCGGACCATTTGCACGGCGATATTGGATTGCAGCCGTTGGCCATCGGGACTGGCAAATTCGGTGGCGCTTTCGCCAAGGGCGGCGGCCAGAATTTCGGCGTGCACCCGAAGGGCCACTAATTCCTGGTTGATCAGGCTCTGGCGGTATTGGCCGTGATAAAGCAATCCGGCGACCAGAATGAGCAACGCCAGAATGTTGATGGCGAGGATACGCCGTAAAATCGGCGATGGTGGCTCTGGGGGTTCCGGAAGGGAGGACTCCTCCTTGTTCATGCTAATCCCACTAGTCCCCGCGATACCGGTAACCGACCCCGTAAAGGGTCTCGATTTGATTGAATTCTTCGTCAACAATCCGGAATTTCTTGCGCAGCCGCTTGATGTGGCTGTCGATGGTGCGATCATCCACATAGATACTTTCGCCGTAAGCGGCATCGATCAATTGATCCCGGTTTTTGACATGGCCGGGATTGCGGGCCAGGGCTTGCAGTAAAAGATATTCGGTCACCGTCAGGGAAACTTCATCGCCGTGCCAGGTGCACAAATGCCGTGACGGGTCCAACATCAACTCACCACGGCGCAGGGTGTCTTTGCCTTCGATTTGTTCGCCGCCGGTCGGCTTGGCGCGGCGCAGGATGGCGTTGATGCGTTCGATTAGCAGGCGTTGGGAAAACGGCTTGGTAATGTAATCGTCAGCGCCCAGGCGCAGGCCCAGGATTTCATCGATTTCGTCGTCTTTCGAGGTCAGAAAAATCACCGGCATGGCCGACTTGTCGCGCAATTTTTGCAGCAATTCCATGCCGTTCATGCGCGGCATCTTGATGTCTAGCACGGCCAGGTCGACGGGGTATTTGCTCAGCCCTTCCAGGGCCTCGGCGCCATCGATGTAGGTCGCCACATCGAAGCCTTCGGCTTCCAGGGCCATGGAAACGGATGTCAGGATATTGCGGTCGTCATCGACCAGCGCGATGGTATAGCTCATAAGGGCCTGTTCCAAAATTTAACCTAGATCAGTTCACGTTTAGTTTGAAACACGACGTGTTCAAACTAAACGTGAACTGATCGATTCTAAGAGCGAGCCGATTTACACGTTTAAACGGAATCAAGATGTGATTCCGTTTAAACGTGATCGGATCTAGCGTGGCTCAATTGTGGCGGCATTTGTGGCAGAATTATAGTCGTTAATCAGTTTTCGTCATGTTTCATGTTTTCGTGCTTCATGTTGCCCATGGCGCCGGCCTTGCCGATGTGGATCATCACGGTGACGTCCCCGGCTTTTTCAAACGTCAGTGTCAGCGGGTAATGCGCGCCGTCTTCGAAAACCCTGGAAAGCTTGAACAGCATGACGTGCAGGCCGCCGGGTTTTAATTCGACGGTTTTTCCGGCAGGAACGTCGATGGCCATGACCTGGCGCATTTTCATGACGCCGGATTGCATCAGGTGGGTATGCAGTTCGGCCTTGGTTGCCGCCGGTGTCGCGGCGGCAATCAGGCGGTCATCGGTGGCCCCGGAATTGGTGATGGTGAAAAAGGCGGCGCCGGCGCGTTTCATGCCGGCGGAAGACCGGCTCCAGGCATCAAAGACGGAAATATCGCCGACCGTGACGGTCGTCGACATATCCATGGCGGCGGCGCGGGCCTGGGGAACGGCCAGATTCAAGGCAAATCCCACGACAAGGATGGCGACAAGGCTATGTATGTTTTTCATTTGGATAAATATCCTTGTAAAGAATGAATCCGCCTTGACGGTGATCAAGCATATCATACAGATTCGTTATCGTCGGAAATCAGCTGAAGAGTGAGCGCAATGCGCCCCGGAATTCGCCATTTTATACAGTTTATCGGCGGCCCATTGCGCGATATTTCGCCGGTTATTCTGGTCATCGTGTTTTTTCAGCTTGTCGTTCTAAGGCAGCCGCTGCCCAATTTGGAAGCGCTGCTGACGGGGTTGGTTTTCGTCGTCCTTGGCCTGGCGCTGTTCATTCGGGGCCTGGAAATGGGGCTGTTTCCGCTGGGTGAAATGATGGCCGAAGCCTTCGCCCGCAAGGGCAGCCTGAGCGCGTTGCTGGCCTTCGCCTTTTGCCTGGGGTTTGGCACCACGGTGGCCGAACCGGCGCTGATCGCCGTGGCTGCGGAAGCCGCCGAAATCGCCGGCAAGGGCGGGGGCATCGGCAATAGCCCCGAAGCCCTGAACGATTATGCCTTTAACCTGCGCCTGACCGTGGCGGTTTCCGTTGGCGTCGCCCTGGTGGTCGGAGTGTTCCGCATCCTCAAGGGTTGGCCGGTGCATTATCTGATTATCGGCGGATATTTAGGTGTCGTGATCCTGACGCTGTTCGCGCCGCCGGAAATTATCGGCATCGCCTATGATTCAGGCGGGGTGACGACGTCGACCATCACCGTGCCCCTGGTCACGGCGCTGGGAGTAGGCTTAGCCGCCACCATTCGCGGGCGTAACCCGATGATTGACGGGTTCGGCCTGATCGCCTTCGCCAGCCTGACGCCGATTCTTTTCGTGCTGGTTTTTGGCATGGTGATTCATTGATGACCGTACTTGACCTGACCCTGGCCACGGCGGCCTCGACGATTACCGATGTCCTGCCCATCGTCGTGATCCTGTTCGGGTTTCAGTTTCTGGTAATTCGCAAGAAGATTCCCAACCTGAAAAAAATCGCCATCGGTTTTGTTTATGTGCTGGCCGGGCTGACACTGTTTTTGGTCGGCCTGAAAGAAGCCTTGTTCCCGTTGGGCGAAGCCATGGCGCGGCAGTTGACCGCACCGGAATTTATCCACCCCGGCATCGGCGGCATCATCTGGACCGATTATGCCTGGGTCTATGTGTTCGCTGCCGCCATCGGCTTCGCGACGACCATTGCTGAGCCGTCGCTGATCGCCGTCGCCTTCAAGGCCGAAGCAATATCCGGCGGTGCTATACGCGCATCAGGCTTACGCATCGCCGTCGCTATCGGGGTGGCGTTCGGGGTGTCGGTGGGGACCTACCGCATCGTTAGCGGCACACCGCTGCCCTACTACATCATGGCCGGATACCTGGTGGTGATTCTTCAGACATTGCGGGCCTCGAAGATGATCATTCCGCTGGCCTTTGATTCCGGCGGCGTGACGACATCGACGGTCACCGTGCCGGTGGTGACGGCGCTGGGGCTAGGGCTGGCTTCGACCATTCCCGGCCGCAACCCGTTGATCGACGGTTTCGGCCTGATCGCTTTCGCCAGCGTGTTCCCGATCATGGCGGTCCTTGGCTATGAGCATATATCGGAGCTGTTGGCGGCGCGCAGTAAAAAGCAAACAAAACAAGCAAATGTTGGAAACGAATTATGATGATTTATAATAGGGAGGATGAGACATGAACCTGAAAATGATCATGGCGCTTATTAGCGATGAGAAAAGAGATGAAGTGATCGCCGCCGCTAGGGCCGCCGGGGCCACCGGGGCGACGGTCATTACCGGTGTCAGGGGCGAAGGGCTGACCCCGGAAAAATCGTTTCTGGGCCTGGATTTGACGGCGCAGCGCGATATTGTGCTGTTTCTGGTCGCCGAACCAAAGGCCCGTGAAATTCTCGAAACCATCGCCGCCGCCGGGGAATTCGATGAAAAACCGGGCACCGGAATCGCCTTTCAAATTGAAATAGAAGATGCCGTCGGCATGTCCACCCAGACCCCAACGCTGTTAACTGAAATTGAGGAAAACACATGAACGCAAGCCCCATAACCCGGGTCGCCGATGTGATGACGCCCAAGGTCGCGACCATCGACGGTATGGCCACGGTCGATCAGGCGATCAAGCAGATGCGCGACAATGGTGTCAGTTCGATCGTCGTCGAACCCAAAAACGACGACGATGAATACGGCATGTTAGTCGTTTCCGACGTCGCCCGGCATGTCATCGCCAAGGACCGTGCGGCCTCGCGCGTCAACGTATACGAAATCATGGCCAAGCCGGTGTTGACCGTACCGACTGATATGAACATCAAATACGCCATTCGCCTGCTGGTCCAATTCAGCCTGTCCCGGGCGCTGGTTGTCGATGAGACTCGCAAACCAACGGGGATCGTGACGCTTCGCGACATGGTCTTGCGCCATGCCCAGGAAGACTGAGACCCCGGTTCCGACGGCGGCCCGGCGGTTGGTGCGAACGGCTCGTTCGGCGAGCCTGGCGACAGCCCTGGGTGGCAAGCGGGCGGGTTGGCCCTATGCCTCGCTGGTAACGGTCGCCTGTGATGTTGATGGCAGCCCGGTGTTGTTGTTGTCGGGGCTTGCCGATCATACCCGTAATCTCGCGCTCGATAATCGCGTCTGCCTGTTGTTCGAAGCCGCCAGCGGGCTGGCCAATCCGCAGACCGGGGCCAGGGTCAGCGTCACCGGGCGGCTGAAGCGAACCACCGACGAAAACCTGGCCCGCCGGTTTCTGGCGCGCCATCCCGGTGCCGGGCGCTATGCCGGGTTCGGTGATTTCGCTTTCTATCGGCTGGATGTTGAACGGGCTCATTTTGTCGGTGGATTTGGCCGCGCGACCTGGTTCGGCGCTGCGAAATTCCTCTTTGAAAAAGACCCCTCAAAAGCCGTGGCGAATGCCGAAGCTGGCCTGCTCGAAGCCCTTGATGAAAACCATGGCGATGCCATCCCGGCCCTGGCGCGCAAGCTATTTGGCGGCAAAGGCAAGGCCTGGCGGGCCATCGGCGTCGATCCGGAAGGCTGCGATTTCCGCTGCCGAAATACCTTTCGCCGCCATGATTTTGAAAATCCCGCCGGGTCGGTCCGGGCATTACGCGAAAAACTGGCCAGCCTGTGGATAACTTGTGAATAAACGCTCATTCCGGGGCTTCACGGCAGACCGGTAAATTGTAAAATGCAGGCTGATTGCAGTTCAATACAGTCAGGAGCGACGACCGGGAACAATGAGTGGCGCTACGACGATAATTGCGGTGGTGGCTTTGCTGATCGGATTGGCTGCAATCTGGCTGGTTACTGAATCGATCAAAAAAATAGAACAAAGAACCCAAAAAATGCTGGAAGTCCACCTGAGAGGACTGCGGCAAACGGTCAAGGAACTGGGGACGACGGTCAGGGATATGAAGGCCGGACAGGAAGATATTCGAAACCGGGTGCGGGACGTGGTGCGCAACCGGGAAACCGGCGATGTGGAAATTTCATCTTTGCGCCGGGAATTGGATATGCTGAACAAGGCCATCAGCGAGACGTCCGGCAAATCGGGGAAAAGCAGGGCCGGCAGAATGTAGACCTTGACCTTGATGAAAATCATCAATGCCTTAGTATGGGCGTCCGAACCGGGATCGACACCAATATTTCAAAAAAATAATAATATAATAGCCTGGGAGGCCTCATGACGACGCTTGATACCCCGCACACCGGAAATTCCAAACTCCTCGCCTGGGTCGAGGAAATGAAAGATCTGTGCCAGCCGGCTAACGTGCATTGGTGCGATGGAACGGACGAAGAATATGATCGGCTGTGCCAGGAAATGGTCGATAGCGGGACGCTGATCCGGCTGAACCCGGAAAAGCGCCCGAATAGTTTTCTGGCCCGTTCCAGCCCCAGCGACGTGGCGCGGGTAGAAGACCGCACGTTCATTTGTTCTAAACGTGTCGAAGACGCGGGGCCAACCAACAACTGGACCAATCCCGACGAAATGAAGAAGACCCTGAAAGGCTTGTTCAAGGGTTGCATGGCCGGCCGGACCCTGTATGTGGTTCCGTTTTCCATGGGGCCGCTGGGTTCGCCGATCGCCCATATCGGTGTCCAGATTACCGATTCCGCCTACGCCGCCGTCAACATGAAAATCATGACCCGCATGGGCCAAAAGGTGCTTGATGTGCTTGGCGACGGCGATTTTGTGCCGTGTTTGCATTCCGTTGGGGCGCCGCTGGCGACCGGCGAAAAGGACGTGATGTGGCCGTGCAACGATGAAAAATATATCGTCCATTTTCCCGAAGAACGGGCGATCTGGTCTTTCGGCAGTGGCTATGGCGGCAACGCCCTGCTGGGCAAAAAATGCTTCGCGTTGCGCATCGCTTCGGCCATGGCGCGCGAAGAAGGCTGGCTGGCTGAACACATGCTGATCCTTGGTCTTGAAAGCCCGGAAGGCGACAAGACTTACATCGGCGCCGCCTTCCCCAGCGCCTGTGGCAAAACCAACCTGGCGATGCTGATTCCGCCGCAAGGCCTGGACGGCTGGAAGGTTTACACCGTCGGCGACGACATCGCCTGGATCAAACCGGGAGACGACGGGACCTTCAGGGCGATCAATCCGGAAGCCGGATATTTTGGCGTCGCCCCCGGCACTTCTATGGATTCCAACCCGACGGCTATGAAAATGCTGAACAAAAACTGCATCTTTACCAACGTCGCGCTAACCGATGATGGTGATATTTGGTGGGAAGGCATGGACGGCGCGCCACCGACCCACGCCATTGATTGGAAGGGCAATGACTGGACACCAGACAGCGCGACCCCGGCGGCCCACCCCAACGCCCGCTTCACGGCACCGGCGAGCGAATGCGGCAGCCTTGATCCGGCCTGGGAAGACCCTGCAGGGGTGCCCATTTCGGCGTTTATCTTCGGCGGCCGTTTGTCAAAAACGTTCCCGCTGGTGTTCCAGTCTTTCGACTGGTCGCACGGGGTGTATCTGGCGGCGACCATGGGATCTGAAGCAACGGCGGCATCCGATAACCAGGCGGCCATCCGCCGCGACCCAATGGCCATGTTACCGTTTTGCGGCTACAACATGGGCGACTACTGGCAGCACTGGCTGAACATGGAAAGCAAGATCAAGAACCTGCCGCTGATCTTCCGTGTCAACTGGTTCCGCAAGGATGAAAACGGCAAATTCATGTGGCCCGGATTCAGCGAGAATATGCGGGTCCTGAAATGGATCGTCGACCGGGTCCATGATCGGGCGCACGCCGTTGAAAGCCCGTTCGGGTTGATGCCGCGGCACCAGGATTTAGCCTGGCAGGGAGTCGATTTCGAACGTTCGACCTTCGTCAAACTGATGGAAGTCGACCGCGCGGCGGGCCAGGCCGAAGCCGAAGAACAGAAAAGCCACTTCGACCAGTTCGCGGGAAATCTGCCGAAGGAAATGGAACTACAGCGCGAATTGCTGGTCGAACGACTGAACCGCGCGCCGGAAGTCTGGAGCCCGGAGGACTAATCCGTGCCTATCCGGTTAAGGTAGACCTCAACCTCTGCGCCGCCAGGGCCGGGACAAGCTAGAATATCAGTTTTGGCCAATTTTTAGATTGCAGAGCTTGGAATAGCCGGGGTCGTCGGTGCCACATTTGGCGCCAGCGCGGATGAGCATTTCGGAAATTTCCTCGTGGCCATTAAGCATCATGTCGTCCAATGGACTTATGCCTCTATGGTTCAATGGACTTACATCGACGCCCTTGGCGATGAGCAACTCGAGGACGTCCTTGCGGCGTTCCCAGGCGGCGTAGTGCAGCGGTGTCTCTTGATTAAAATCCCGGGCATTGATATCCGCCCCCTTGGTGATAAGGAACCGAACCATCTCCAAGTGACCCTCTTCAACCGCCCAATGCAAAGCTGTTTTGCCCAACATGTCTTTCTCATTAACATCTACGCCGGCGGCGATCAGGCTTTCGACTTGTTTTGCATCGTCGGCCCTCGCGGCGTCGTGGATTGGTCCCGCCATCGCCGGATGGAAAATAAACGCAGAGAACGAGAACAAGAGAACGACCGCGCTTGTCTTGATATTTAGCATGACCCCTACTTATAAATCAGCACCTTTCCGGCTTATTTTGTAACATATTTCTAGCATTGAGGGCAATCAACTCCTCGAGTGTATTCGGGCGCGATTTCCGCTCAGGGTCGCCGCCTCAACCGGTCGATTGGGCGGAGCCGGCATGGCAAGGCATGTCGTTTACCCTATAAGTGGGGGGGTGCCTGCGTTATCCGGAGGGGCTGGGATTAATCGTCGTCGAGGCTGATATCTTTGTCGCCGTCGCGCCGGTCATGGACCCTTAGCGGCAATCCGCAATGGGGGCAGGCGGCGATGCGGTCGCCGCTGATGCGGATTTCGGTCTCAAGAATTTCCTTGGCGTCTTCGGGGCGAATGCCAAGGTCTTCCTGAACCTTGTCCAGGGCCGCTCTTTCCCGTTCCGTCAAGACACCGTCTTGTAAGGCATTTTCGACGACGTCCGTATATTCGCGCTTGCGGCGGTGAAGTTCGTTGCTGAAACCCGATGCCAGCAAACCGGCGGGCAGGGCGACCATGCCGATGCCGATAATGCTGATAACGGCACCCATGATTTTGCCCAGCACCGTGATCGGCACCATATCGCCGTAACCGACCGTGGTCATGGTGATCACCGCCCACCACATGGCCGCTGGGATCGATGAGAAGGCCACGGGCTGGGCCGGGTGTTCGAGCAGATACGTCAGGCTGGCGGTTATGATGACCAGCAGCATCAAAACGAACATCGCCGCGCCGATGGCCCGGGCTTCGTCCTTTAAGACCGCCAACAGCATCGACATGGAAGACGAATAGCGGGTCAATTTGAAGATCCGTAACAGCCGCAGCACCCGCAACATGCGCAGATCGATACTGAAAATGAAGGTCAGGTAAAACGGCGCGATGACGACCAGATCAATCAGCGCCAGCGGCGATGCCATATAGCGCAGGCGGTCGAAGAAGGGGTGTTTGCCGCCATCTTCCCGGGCCTCGACAGACGACCACACGCGCAGCACATATTCGATGGTGAAAACAAGCACGGATATGTATTCGAAGGCATCGAACCAGATTCGCAATGTTGGATCGAGTCCGGGCAGGGATTCGATAATTACCGAAATGACGTTTAGCGTGATCAGGGAAATCAGGCCGATATCGACGGCGCGGCCAAGTTTGTCGTCGGGCTGGGCGACATCCAGGATCAGATGAATTTTTCGACGGAAAATATTAGTGTTCACGATTTCACGACCTTCCAACCGGTCACCGCCAGCAATCCCCATCCGGCCATCAGCAGCATGCCGCCCAGGGGCGCCGCGCCATCGACGGGGATGTATGCCAAAATTGTGTAGGCGTGAAGAGAACCCGAAAAAGCGATGATGCCCAAACTGAAACATATTCCGGCCATGGCGGGCAGCCGGGAACCGGTGATTTCAGGCCGGCCGGCGACAAGGCCGGCGGCCAGTATGGCCAGGGCGTGCCACATCTGGTAACTGACACCCAGCATGAATATTTCGCGCACCGCATCATCGGCACCCAGGCTGTGCCAGCCATAGGCCCCGGCGGCGACGGCGATCAGTCCGTTTAGGGCTCCGATGATCAACCACAAACCGTTCATTTTTTCTCCTGTTCGAAGTAGTCATTTATAGCGGAATTAAATTAACGTAATGTTGAAGACTGCCGGGGTGTAATCGGCGCAACCGAATAAAAACCGAGATCCCGTCATGTGGGGAATCCGCAAAATTTTGGCGGCGCTGCTGGCTCCGGCGGCGTTGCTGGCGCTGTCTTACGCGATCGTCGAAGGCAATTTGTCGCTGATGCCGGGCCGCAGCAGCCTGACCGGCCGCCTGTTGCCGTTGATTCCCTGTGGTTTGGCCGTGCCGGGCGTGGTGTTCGGCCTGGTTTATCGTCATGAGCGGGTGGCTTATGCGGCCATAGCGCTGGCGCTCGGCAATCTGGCCCTGACCTATCTTTGGCCCGTGGCCCCGGCATCTGGGGCATCGTGGACGGTCGGCTATGCGGCGCTGGCGGTCTTGCTGCCGGGCTATCTGCTCTACGCGGCATTGTTTTCCCCCCAGGGGATTTTCACCATTCAGGGCGTGATGCGGTTGCTGTTGATCATCGTTATCGCCCAGGCCGTATTGATGGCGGTCGATGGTGTCCTGCCGACGGCCATGGAAGCCGGGCTTAATGGTGTGTTGCATTATCGCCTGTTCGACGCAAAATTTGATTCCTGGAGCCATCTGCCGCAACCGGCGATGATCCTGATTGTCCTGGCGACGGGGATTCTGCTGGTGCTGTTTTTGCGCTGGCCCGAGCCGGGGTCGGCGGCATTTATGGGGGCCATACTGGCGACCGCCGGGGCCCTGGACGCGGTCGGCGACGGGCTCGCCGTGGCGCTGTATTTCGGCGCCGCCCAGACCATGTTGCTGGCGGCGCTGGCGGTCGATGCCTATGGCATGGCGTTTCTCGATGAATTGACAAACCTGCCCGGCAGGCGCGCCCTGTTCGCCGATTTGGGCCGCCTTGGTTCCCGCTATACGGTGGCCATGGTCGATGTCGATCATTTTAAAAAATTCAACGATACCTATGGCCACGATGTCGGCGATCAGGTGTTGCTGATGGTCGCCTCGAAACTGGCCGCGGTGCGGGGCGGCGGCGCCTCATACAAGTACGGCGGCGAAGAATTCACGGTGTTGTTTCCGGGCCAGGATGCGACCCACGCCCGCCCGCACCTGGAAGACCTGCGCCAGGCCATCGCCGCGGCGTCGTTCCGCTTGCGCGGCAAGGACCGGCCCCCCGTTCCGCCCCATGGTCCGCCCAATGGTCCGCCCGACAAGGGTGCGAGCGCGGCCCGGGCGGGAGACAAGAAAAAGGTCGGCGTTACGGTCAGCATAGGCCTCGCCGAAGCCGCCAACTCCCTGAGCCCGGAAGACGTTCTTAAAGAATCCGACAAGGCTCTCTACAAGGCCAAAAAATCCGGTCGCAATCGGGTCGTCTAATTCAGTTTCTGTTCCGCCTCGTAGGCGCCTTTGGGCAATTCATGGGCGATACCCTTGTGGCAGTCGATACATGTTTTGCCTTCGGTAGTGGCCGTTTCGTGGCGGGATTGGGCGCGATTTTCCTGAACCGTAAAATCCATAAATTCGAAGTTATGGCAGTTCCTGCATTCGCGGGAATCCGTTGACTTCATGACCTTCCAAACATTGGTCGCCAGTTCCAGGCGTTTAGCCTCGAATTTTTCACGGGTATCGATGGTGCCCAAAAAGTGATGATACAATTCGTTGGACGCCTTGATTTTCCGCGCGATTTTGTGGATCCAGGTTTTCGGGACATGGCAATCGGGGCAGGTGGCGCGCACGCCGGTGCGGTTCGTATAATGGACCGTGTTTTTATATTCCCGGTAAACGTTCTGTTCCATCTCATGACAGGTTAGACAAAATGTTTCGGTATTTGTCAGTTCCAGGGACCAGTTGAAACTGCCCCAGAATGCGATGCCGCCGACAAATCCGGTCACCAGCAGGGTGCCGAGCGCGTAACGCGCAGTTGGCCGCGACAATATTTTCCACATACGGCGTATCAGGCCGATTTCTGCCGGGTGGGCGCCGTCGTTTTCCGCCGGGTCCTGGTCATTCATGGTTCATATTCCTTATACCTGAAATGGCGTTTTCAACGCCGACCAACGGCGGATGTGAAATCGTTTTGGACAAGGGCCGGGGCGCGGGTTTGCGTGACGTGACACTGGGTGCAGAACCACCGTGACCGGGTAACCTTGTCCAGGGCGACACCGCCGCGGTCGGTGTAATGGGTCTCGCTGATTTTCGGCGCGCCTTCGCTGACGTTGTAGGGCCAGTCGTGGCACCGCATGCATTGATTGACCTTCAGATTGATCTGATATTTGTCGATCTTGTGCGGGATCAAAGGCGGCTGCTGACGGTATGCCTTTTCGAAGCGACGCCCGGTATCGGGTTTTTTCAGGTCGGGCGCGTCGTTGTTTTCGTCCAGTGCGGTGGCGCCGCGCAAGGAATGAACCTTGTCATCCTGTTGGCCAACTGCCTGTGGCGACCAGATGGTGAAACTCAAGATCAGGAAGGCTCCCGCTATCGTCGTTGTGAGCGCTTTGATCATAATCTGTCTCCTTGTCCTAACGTTCCGTTGCTATGCCCGGACCACTTTGCAGGCGCATTTTTTGTAATCCGTTTCCTTGGAAAGCGGATCGGTGGCGTCCAGGGTCAGCTTGTTGACCAGTTGGGCGGCGTCAAACCAGGGCATGAAAATCAACCCTCTCGGCGGTTTGTTGCGGCCCCGGGTTTCGACCCGGGTCGCGACTTCGCCACGACGAGTCATCACCTTGACCGCCATGCCGCGTTTCAGGCCGCGCGCCTTGGCGTCTTCCGGGTGCATGTAAATTTTGGCGTCCGGATAGGCCCGGTGCAGTTCCGGAACCCGTTGGGTCATCGACCCGGAATGCCAGTGTTCCAGGACGCGTCCTGTCGATAGCCACAAATCGTATTCCTTGTCCGGGCTTTCCGCCGCCGGCTCGTAGGGGGCGAAAATGATATTCGCCTTGCCGTCCGGCGTGCCGTAAAAATCGATCCCCTTGCCGGTCTTGACGTGGGGGTCGTAGCCCTCGCGGAAACGCCACAGGGTTTCCTTGTTGCCGATTACCGGCCAGCGCAGGCCACGGACCGTATGGTAGGCATCGAAGCTGGCCTGTTCGTGACCCTTCTTCGGCCCTTCGAGCTGGAAGCGGCGGTATTCCTCGAACAGCCCCTTTTGGACATAAAACCCGAAGTGTTCGGATTCGTCGTTGTCGTAGACATTTCCGGCCAAGTCGGAAACGGTTTCGCGGGCGAATTTGTTGGTCTCGCCGTTGGCGAACAGGACTTCATATAAAGTCTTGCCCCGGTGTTCCGGTTTCTTGGCGAGCAGGTCTTCGGGCCAGACTTCTTCGATCTTGAAGCGCTTGGAAAATTCCATCACCTGCCACATGTCAGACGTTGATTCTCCCGGCGCCTTGACCTGTTGACGCCAAAACTGGGTGCGTCGCTCGGCGTTGCCATAGGCGCCTTCCTTTTCGACCCACATGGCGGTCGGCAGGATCAGGTCGGCGGCCATGGCCGTCACCGTCGGGTAGGGGTCGGAAACGACGATGAAGTTTTCCGGGTTGCGGTAACCGGGATAGGTCTCCTCGTTCATGTTCGCCCCGGCCTGCATGTTGTTGTTGCACTGAACCCAGTAGGCATTCAGCTTGCCGTCCTTCAGCATGCGGTTTTGCAGCACCGCGTGATAGCCAGGCTTGGCCGGAATTGTTCCTTCCGGCAGATTCCATATTTTTTCGGCGAAATCACGGTGCGGTTTTTTCATCACCACGTAATCGGCCGGCAGGCGGTGGGCGAAGGTGCCGACTTCGCGCGCCGTGCCGCAAGCCGATGGCTGGCCGGTCAGCGAGAACGGGCTGTTGCCGGGTTCGGAAATCTTGCCCATCAGCAAATGCACGTTATACAGCAGGCCGTTGACCCAGACGCCGCGGGTGTGCTGGTTGAACCCCATGGTCCAGAACGACGTGATCTTGCGGTCGGGATCGGCATACAGCTTGGCCAGGCGTTCGAGTTTTTTCGCCGGTACGCCCGACAGTGCCACGGTCTTCTCCAACGTGTAGTCGGACACCGACTTGGCGAATTCGTCGAAGCTGATCCTGGTCAGCTTGCCGCCCTTGCCCTTGGCCGCTTTTTCCAGCGGATGTTCCGGGCGCAGGCCATAGCCGATATCCGTCACCGTCTTGGTGAAATTGACGTGTTTGCCGATGAAGTCGGTGTTGTAGGCCTTGTTCTCGATGATGTAGTTGGCGATGTAGTTGAGGATCGCCAGGTCGGTTTGGGGCGTAAATACCATGCCGTTGTCGGCCAGCTCGAAACTGCGGTGCTCGAACGTCGACAGCACATGGACCTCGCAGCCCGGTTTTGTCAGCCGGGTGTCGGCCAGCCTGGACCACAGGATCGGGTGCATTTCCGCCATGTTGGAACCCCACAGCACGAACGCATCGGCGTGTTCCAGGTCGTCATAGCAACCCATCGGTTCGTCGATGCCGAAACCGCGCATGAAGGCGCCGACGGCGGACGCCATGCAATGGCGGGCGTTGGGGTCGATGTTGTTGGATCGCATCCCCGCCTTCATGAATTTCGACGCGGCATAGCCTTCCCAGATGGTCCACTGCCCGGAACCGAACATGCCGACCGACGTCGGGCCTTTTTTCTTCAGGGCGGCTTTCCATTTTTCGGCCATGGTGTCGAAGGCCTGGTCCCACGATACTTCGGTGAAAGAGCCGTTCTTGTCGTACTCGCCATTGGTCATGCGCAGCAGCGGCTTGGTCAGCCGGTCGGCGCCGTACATGATCTTCGACAAGAAGTAGCCCTTGATGCAATTAAGGCCCCGGTTCACCGGCGCTTCCGGATCGCCCTGGGTGGCGACGACCTTGCCATTCTTGGTCCCGATCAAAACACCGCAACCGGTGCCGCAAAACCGGCAGGCGCCCTTGTCCCAACGGATGTCATCTTTTCCGGTGGCCGCCGCCTTGGCGGCGATGGGCAAGGTTGTTCCGGCGACTGTGGCCGCCGCCAGGGCGGCCTGGGTTTTAATGAAATCGCGCCTGTTCATGCTCATTGTAAGTGCTCCTTCTCGGCAGGGCTTTGCTCGAAGTAATTGTAGACAAGGGAAATATTCAGAACCCCGTTCAGGTTCTGCAATTGCGAAAATGTATTTGCGGCCTTGCCGTCGTCGGGTTGGTCCAGGGTGACGACGAAACGGCCTTCATCGGTGATGGTGTGAACTTCTATACCCGCCATGACCGCCAGATTTTCAGTCAGGCGCGAAATATTATCGGGCTGGCAGTGAATGACGAAACTGGAAATGCTCATGGCCGTTCAGCCTTCCGAAACCTGTGAAATCATTGCAATGGCGTCGACCGGGCAGGGGGCGATGCAGGCCCCGCATCCGGTGCACCGCGCGGGATCGACATTCGGGTCGGCCTTGCCGCCAAGCGCCAGCTTAAAGCCGATGGCCTGGGCGTCGCATCGGTCGCCGCACATTCGGCACATGGTGCCCTTTGCCGACAGGCACGACGGCGCGACCACCGCCAGCAGTGTCCAGGGGCGATGATCGGCTTGTCGCGCCAATGCCTTGGGTCGACACATGGAAACACAATCACCGCAGAACGTGCATCCGCTATTGGAAAAATCAACGACGGGATAGCCGCCGCGGGATTTTTTCAAAATTGCCGTGGGACAGGAATCAATACAATCATCGCAGCCGGTGCAAACGTCCAAAAAGGCCGGTTCCGGCAGCGCCCATGGCGGGCGCAGGGGCGGCATGGCGGCCCGCAATCGGCCGCCCAGCAAGTCAAGACGCGTTACACCTTCAGCCGTATAAGCCGTATTGCCCATAAAAGTACATTACCCAGATGTCAGGAATTTTAGAAGCCGATAATTCCAAAACCGAATGGCCGGGAATATATGCGGGTATTCGGTGACGTTGAAATTGATCACCATCAAAAATGGCAAAAAAAAGCCTTTTTTGGCAATCGTGCCTACTGCCGGGGCAGGTCCGAAGATCCCATCAGGAATTCGTCGATGGCGCGGGCGCACTGGCGGCCCTCGCGAATGGCCCAGACGACCAGCGACTGGCCCCGGCGCATGTCGCCGGCGGCGAACACCTTATCGACCGAAGTTTGATAGGCATCCGCGCCGTCGGTTGCCGCCAGGACATTGCCGCGCCCGTCATAGTCGACGCCCAGATCATCGAGCATGCTTTCGTGGACCGGATTAACGAAGCCCATGGCGAGCAGGACCAGGTCGGCCCTGAGCTCAAATTCCGAACCGGCGATCTCTTCGGGGCCGCCGTTCGACCAATCCATGGCGACGCCCTTAAGGGTCGAAATTTTGCCGCCCTGGCCTTCGAAGGCCTGGGTGCCGACGGCCCATTTCCGCTCGCAGCCCTCGTCGTGAGAGGTCGAACTGCGCAGCTTGTTCGGCCAGTCGGGCCACGACAGGCCCTTGTTTTCCTTTTCCGGCGGCTGCGGCATGATTTCCATCTGGGTGATCGAGGCGGCTCCCTGGCGGGCCGAGGTGCCGACGCAGTCGGCCCCGGTATCGCCGCCGCCGATGACCACCACGTGTTTGCCGGTGGCCAGCAGCTCGGCAATATCGCCCAAAGGTTCGCCGGCGTTGCGGCGGTTTTGCTGGCTCAGGAAATCCATGGCGAAGTGGACGCCGTCCAGCTCCCGCCCCGGCCCCGGCAAGTCGCGCGGCAATTCCGAGCCGCCGGTCAGCGCGATGGCGTCGAATTTTTCCAGCAGGCGTTCGGGCAGGACGTTGTAGCCGACATGGCTGTTGGGGCGAAATTCGACCCCTTCTGCCTGCATTTGCGCCTTGCGTCGCTTGATCAGGTCTTTGTTCATTTTGAAATCGGGGATGCCATAGCGCAGCAGGCCGCCGATGCGAGCGTTCTTTTCGAAGACCACGACCTCGTGCCCGGCGCGGGCCAATTGCTGGGCGCAGGCCAGGCCGGCGGGACCGGAGCCGACCACGGCGACCTGCATGTTGGTCAAATGCTTGGGCATCTGGGGCTCGATCCAGCCTTCGGCCCAGCCGCGGTCGATGATGGCGCATTCGATGGATTTAATGGTCACCGGTTCATCGGTCAGGTTCAGCGTGCAGGCGGCCTCGCACGGGGCCGGACAGACGCGGCCGGTGAATTCCGGGAAATTGTTGGTCGAATGCAGGACATCCAGGGCGGCCTTCCAGTCGCCGTTGTAGACCAGGTCATTCCATTCCGGGATGATGTTGTTGACCGGGCAGCCGTCGTGGCAGAACGGAATGCCGCAATCCATACAGCGCGCGCCCTGTTCCTGAAGTTCGGGTTCGGAAAGGGCGACCAGCAACTCATCATAATCGTCGACCCGCTCATCGACCGGCCGGTAGCCCCGCTCCTTGCGGGAGATTTCCTTGAAACCCGTTGGCTTGCCCATTATTCGGCCCCTACGGCAAGCAACGGGTCGCCTTGTTCGGATTGCATCTGTCGCAGGGCGCGGCGATAATCGACGGGCATGATCTTGATGAAATATTTCAACTGATTGTCCCAGTCGCCGAGAATTGTTTTGGCCCGGTCGCTGCCGGTCAGGGTGGCATGTGTTTCGATCAGTTTTTTCAGGCGCTGGGCGTCGAAAGCCAGCATATCGCCCAGGTCGTCGCTTGTTGCCGTGGCGCCGCCATCGACAATGGTCTCCAGGTCGACCTGGGCCAGGTTGCAGCGTTCCTCGAACTGGTCTTCGGGATCGTAGACATAGGCGATACCGCCCGACATGCCGGCGGCAAAGTTGCGACCGGTCTGGCCCAACACGACGACGACACCGCCGGTCATGTATTCGCAGCCGTGATCGCCGACCCCTTCGACCACCGCCGTCGCTCCGGAATTACGCACGGCGAAGCGTTCGCCGCCGACGCCGCGGAAATAGCAGTCGCCGGATATGGCGCCATACAGGACCGTGTTGCCGACGATGATGTTGTCTTCCGGCGCAAGCGGGCTGTCGGCGGACGGATAAATGATGATGCGGGCACCCGACAATCCCTTGCCGACGTAATCGTTGGCGTCGCCGGACAGCTCCAGCGTCACCCCCCGCGCCCCCCAGGCGCCGAAGCTTTGCCCGGCGGTGCCTTTGAAGCTTAAGTGGATGGTCTCGTCCGGCAGCCCGGCGTGGCCATACTTTTCGGCGATGCGGCCCGACAGCATGGCGCCGACGGTGCGGTTGACGTTGCGGATGTCCGACTGGATGCGGACCGGCGTGCCGTCGTCGATGGCGGCCCGGGCCTGGACGATCAGGTCGTTGTCGAGCGCCTTTTCCAGGCCGTGATCCTGTTCCTCGCAATTGTTGACGGCAACGCCCGGACCGGCGTCGGGCATGGTCAGCAGGTCGGCGAAATCGAGGCCCCTGGCCTTCCAGTGACCGATGGCGTCGTTCATGTTCAGCATGTCGGAACGGCCGGTCATTTCGGCCATGGTGCGGAAACCCAGTTCGGCCATCAATTCGCGTACTTCCTGGGCGATGAATGTGAAGAAGTTGACCACGTGTTCGGGCGTGCCGACGAAGCGCTTGCGCAATTCCGGGTCCTGAGTGGCGACGCCGACGGGGCAGGTGTTCAAATGACACTTGCGCATCATGATGCAGCCTTCGGCGATTAGCGCCCCGGTGGCGAAGCCGAATTCATCGGCCCCCAAAAGCGCCCCGACGATGACGTCGCGCCCGGTTCGCAAGCCGCCGTCGACCTGCACGGCGATGCGGCCGCGCAGCTTGTTCATAACCAGCGTCTGATGGGTTTCCGCCAGGCCGATTTCCCACGGGCTGCCGGCGTGCATGATCGAGGTAATCGGGCTCGCCCCGGTGCCGCCGTCGGCGCCCGATATGGTGACATGATCGGCGTGCGCCTTGGAGACCCCGGCGGCGACCGTGCCGACGCCGACTTCCGAGACCAGCTTGACCGATATGCGCGCCTTGGGGTTGACGTTCTTCAGGTCGTGGATCAGTTGCGCCAGATCTTCGATGGAATAAATATCATGGTGCGGCGGCGGTGAAATCAGGCCGACGCCGGGTGTCGAATGGCGGACCCGGCCGATCCATTCATCGACCTTGTAGCCGGGCAACTGGCCGCCTTCGCCGGGCTTGGCGCCCTGGGCCATCTTGATCTGGATATCGTCGGCGTTGACCAGGTATTCGGTGGTCGCGCCGAAGCGGCCCGAGGCTACCTGCTTGATCGCCGAACGCATGGAATCACCATTTTCCATAGGCTTGAAGCGCACGGCTTCCTCGCCGCCTTCGCCGGTGTTGGATTTGCCGCCCAGGCGGTTCATGGCGATCGCCAGATTGGTGTGGGCTTCCCATGAGATCGAGCCAAATGACATCGCCCCGGTGGCGAATCGTTTGACGATTTGGGATACCGGTTCGACCTCTTCAATCGGCACCGGTTCGGCGGCGTTGAAAGAAAACAGGCCGCGCAGGTTTTTAAGCTTGTGGTCCTGGGCATTGACGGTCCGGGTAAAGCTTTGGAAGCCCTTGTAATCGCCGGCCCGTACGGAATGCTGCAATTTGCCGATGGTTTCGGGAGTCCAGACGTGTTCTTCGCCGCGCACCCGGTAGGCCAGATCGCCGCCGACGTCCAGCGCGGTGCGGTAAATCGGCGCCTGGCCATAGGCATCTGCGTGACGGCAAACGGTCTCCTCGGCGATCTCGGCCAGGCCGATGCCTTCGATGGCGCTTGCCGTGCCGGTGAAATACTTCTCGATGAAGGCGCTGGACAGGCCGACGGCGTCAAAAATCTGGGCCCCGCAGTAGGACTGATAGGTCGAGATACCCATCTTCGACATGACTTTCATGATGCCTTTGCTGATCGCCTTGATATAGTTTTCATGAACACTTTTTTCGCCGGGTTTGCCTGGCAGGTTCTGGCGCAGGTGCGACAGGGTTTCGAACGCCAGATAGGGGTTGATCGCCTCGGCCCCGTAACCGGCGAGCAGGCAGAAATCATGGACCTGACGGGTTTCGCCGGTCTCGACGACCAGCCCCGCTTCGGTGCGCAGGCCTTCGCGGATCAAGTGATGGTGCACCGCGGCGGTGGCCAGCAGGGCCGGAATGGCGATGCGGTCGGCGTTGACCCCGCGATCCGACAAAACCAGGATGTTGTTGCCTTCGGAAACGGCCAGTTGCGCCTTTTGGCACAGCAACTGCAACGCCCCTTCCATGCCGTGCGCGCCTTCTTCGGCCAGATAGCAGATATCCAGCGTATAGGTGCGGAAGGCGAAATCGACGTTGTTTTCGATGCGCCGGATTTTTTCCAGTTCGACATTGGACAGGATCGGCTGCATCACTTCCAGGCGCTTGTGGTTGCCGCCGGTGTTCAGGTCCAAAAGGTTGGGCCGGGGGCCAATCAGCGAAACCATCGACATCACCGATTCCTCGCGGATCGAATCTATCGGCGGATTGGTGACCTGGGCGAAATTTTGCTTGAAATAGCTGAACAGGTTTTTCGCACGGTCCGACAGCACCGCCGGCGGAATATCGCTGCCCATGGAGCCCAGCGGGTCCTGGCCTTCGGCGGCCATGGGTCCGATAAAGAATTTGATGTCTTCCTGGGTGTAGCCGAACGCCTGCTGGCGGTCGAGCACGGTCTGGCGATCCGGCGTCATCGCCGAAATTTCTTCGGGCAGGTCGGACAGTAAAATTTGCGTCTCATCCAGCCATTTTTGATAGGGCTTGGCGGTCGAGAGTGTTTCCTTCAGTTCGGCGTCGCCGACAATGCGGCCTTGTTCCAGGTCGATCAGCAGCATCTTGCCCGGCTGCAGGCGCCATTTCCTGATGATCGTGCTTTCGGGTATGGGCAGTACGCCGACCTCGGACGCCAGGATTACCTTGTCGTCGTCGGTGACGATGAAACGTGATGGGCGCAAGCCGTTGCGATCAAGAGTCGCGCCGATCTGCCGGCCATCGGTGAAGGCCATCGATGCCGGGCCGTCCCAGGGTTCCATCAGGGCGGCGTGGTATTCATAGAAGGCGCGGCGGTCGTCATCCATCAGCGAATTGCCCGACCAGGCTTCCGGTATCATCATCATCATGGCATGGGCCAACGAATAGCCGCCGGCGACCAGCAATTCCAGCGCATTATCGAAGGTCGCAGAATCAGATGAGCCGTCGCCGATCAGCGGCCACAGCTTTTCCAGATCGTCGCCCAGAATTTCCGAGCTCATGTTATGGCGGCGCGCGGTCATCCAGTTGATGTTGCCGCGCACGGTGTTGATTTCGCCGTTGTGGCACAGATACCGGAACGGCTGGGCCAGCGGCCACGACGGGAAGGTGTTGGTGGAAAAACGCTGATGCACCAGCGCCAGCGCCGATTCCGTGCGTTCGTCGTCGAGATCCCGGAAGTACCTGGAGACGTTGGCGACCAGCATCATGCCCTTATAGACGATGGTGCGGGTCGACAGGGAAGGAATATAGAACTGCTTCTTTTCTTCGATGTCGAAATCCCACAGCGCATGGTGAACGCGCTTGCGGATAACGAACAGTTTGCGTTCGAAGGCATCGATATCGGTGCAGTCGTCGCCGCGTTTGATGAAAATCTGGGCGATCACCGGTTCGATCGGTTTGACGCTTTCGCCCAGGCATGAATTGTCAACGGGGACATCCCGCCAACCCAAAATGCTCTGGCCTTCCTCGGGGACGACCTGCTCGAAGGCTTCGATGCACATGCGCCGGGTGCCTTCGCCGCGCGGCAGGAACACCATGCCGACGGCGTATTTGCCGGGCGCCGGCAGGGTGAAGCCCAGCCTGGCGCATTCCTCGCGGTACAGGCGGTCGGGAATCTGCAACAGGATACCGGCGCCGTCACCGGCCAGCGGGTCGGCGCCGACGGCGCCCCGGTGATCCAGATTGACAAGAATTTGCAGGCCCTGACGAACGATATCGTGGGACTTGCGGTTCTTGATATCGGCGATGAAGCCGAGACCGCAGTTGTCGTGCTCGTTCCGGGGGTCATACAGCCCTTGCTTTTCGGGCAGACCGGGAATTGCGGGCCAAACCGGTTGGCTCATGATTACTGTCTCTTGTGTCAAAGGGTTCAAAGCCGGGGCGTTTAAATATCAAATCAGGATACACGTTGCCAATGAGAAATGCACTATGGCCATCCCATAATACGGGATGGTTAGCCCAATGAATGCTCAAACTGGTCAATTCAGTCTTTGGCGGCGGCGATAAATTTGATATAAGGGTACAACATTTCGGGGGAATTACCTTGCCGGTCCTACATATTGTGGTTCTTGCCCTGGTTCAGGGGATCACCGAATTTCTGCCGATCAGCTCGTCCGGGCACCTGGTTTTGGTGCCGGCGTTGACGGGCTGGGCCGATCAGGGCCTGACAATCGACGTCGCCGTGCATGTGGGAACCCTGTTCGCGGTGGTGGTGTATTTCTGGCGCGATGTCCTGGCAATGGTCCAGGGCGTCCTCAATTTATTGCGCGGGCGCATCGATGCTTCTGCCCGAATGGCCGGGCTGATTATCCTGGCGACCCTGCCGGTCATCGCCATCGGCTATTTTGCCAATGATTACGGCATGGACGGTATGCGCTCGGTCACCATCATCGCCTGGGCGACGCTGGGTTTTGGCATCGTGCTTTACGCGACCGACAAGATGGGCATGACGCTCAGGCGGATGGAACATTTTGGCGTCAGCGATGCCGTTATTATCGGCCTGGCCCAGGTATTGGCGCTGATTCCGGGAACCAGCCGGTCGGGCATTACCATGTCGGCGGCCCGCCTGTTGGGTGTCGAACGCACCGACGCGGCGCGGTTTTCCATGCTGCTGTCGATCCCGACAATCGTCGGCGCCGGCGCGCTCAAGGGCCTTGAGCTCTACCAGTCGGGCGATGCCCAACTCACGACCGACGCCGTCCTGGCGGCCGGGTTGTCGTTCGTTTCGGCCCTGACCGCCGTTTCCCTGCTGATGGCGTGGCTGAAACGGTCCGACTTCACGCCGTTCGTGCTGTACCGGATCGTGCTCGGCCTCGGCCTGCTGGCGTTCTCCTACGGCTATATCTAGGGCGTTTCCGGGTTAATATGAATCACTCTGATGGGGCAGACCGGCTTGTTCGGGTAGGCGCGGCCCGCCGCGCGATGCCATCGCATCGGGCAAGGGTCGCAACGCCCCCGACAGGCCGGTATGCCCCACCGAAGGCCATGTTCTTTTGCTTCGTGATCGTCGTCACGCATCTTACCCGATACCCCGCATCGCGTTGCGATGCGTTCCTCGTCACGAAACAAAATAACATGGTCAGAGTGGTTCATATTAACCCGGAAATGCCCTAATAACCCGCATCAAGTTCGACCAGGTCGCGTGGCGGCTCGCCGCGACGGACCCGGCGGATATTTTCGGCGATCGCGGCGGCGGAAGATTTCGGCACCGACAGGCTGGCGATGTGCGGGCTTAAGACGACTTTTGGATGATTCCAGAACGGGCTGTCATCGGGCAGGGGTTCCTGTTGAAACACATCCAGGGCGGCGGCCTCGATATGGCCGCTGTCCAGGGCGGCGAGAAGGTCCGCCTCGACCACATGACCGCCGCGGGCGGCGTTGATGACAAACGCCCGCTTGGGCAACTGGCCCAGGGTCGTCGCATCAATGATGCCGGTAGTCTCGGGTGTCAACGGCAACAGGCAGACAAGAATTTCCGTACGACCGAGGAATGCCGGCAGCTGGTCGGCGCCGAAAAACGATTCGACACCGTCCAGGTGTTTTTCCGAGCGGCTCCATCCGGCGACCTTGAATTCCAGTGCGACCAGATGCCGCGCCGCGTCACCGCCCAATTCGCCCATGCCCAAAATCCCGATGCGCCGTTCCAGGGTCTCGGCCTGGGGCAATTCCCGCCAGTCGTGGCGGCGTTGCATATCCTCGTAAATATGGAATTTACGGTGAAAATGCAGGACCCGATGCAGGATAAACTCGCTCATGTGCCGGGTCAGGGCCGGATCGACCATGCGGACCAGCGGCACCTGGCGCGGCCAGGTCTGATCGGCGACGATGCTATCGACGCCGGCGCCCAGGTTGATGATCGCCTTCAGGTTTGGAAATTTCATCAACACGCCCGGTTCCGGTCGCCAGACCAGGGCGATATCGACCTGGCCGTAGTCTTCCAGGCCCGCCATGCCGTCGGGCCAGACGTGAAAATCCCGCAGCAAATCGGCTTCCGGCAAGGCCGGAATCAAGGCGTTCCGCCAACGTTCCGGATCGTCGGCTTCGCTGATATAGACGATGGCGCTCATATGCCGACCACACCGCTTTCATCGGCTTTCAGTTCCAGCGCCGCGGCCATCAGGGCGCGGGTGTAGGGTTGCGTCGGGTTGGCGAAAATATCGTCGGCCGGACCCTGTTCGATGATTCGGCCGGCCCGCATGACGACGATATCGTGCGACACCGCGCGGACCACCCGCAAATCATGGCTGATGAACATATAGGTAAGGCCATGGCGTTGCTGCAGGTCGCGCAATAATTCGACAATCTGCGCCTGCACCGACATATCCAAGGCACTGGTCGGTTCATCCATGACGATCAGATCGGGCTTCAGGACCAGGGCGCGGGCGATGGCGATGCGCTGGCGCTGGCCGCCGGAAAATTCGTGGGGATAGCGATCCATGGTGCCGGCATCCAGGCCGACTTCTTCCAGGGTCAGGGCGATCAGCTCGCGGCGTTTGGAATCGTTTCCGCCCAGGCCATGCACCCGCAATCCTTCCTCGACGATCTGGACCACAGACATGCGCGGGCTCAGGGATCCGAACGGATCCTGAAAGACGATCTGCATGCGCCGCCGCAAGGCCCTCAGGTCAGTGCCGGAAACGCCGCGCAGGTCCAGGGCGTCGAAACCGATGGCGCCGACGCTGTGTTCCAGCCGCAGCAAGGCGCGGGCCAAAGTGCTTTTGCCGGATCCGGATTCACCGACGATACCCAGCGTATGGCCGCGCCTGACGCTCAAGGAGACACCGTCGACCGCCTTGACGTGATCGCGGACCCGACCGAAAATACCGCCCTTGATGGGGAACCAGACCTTGATATCGCGGCCGCTTATCAGCTCCGGCGAGTCCGGATCGGCGGCCTCGGGCAGGCCCTTCGGTTCGGCGGCCAGCAGCATCTTCGTATAGGCATCCTGCGGGTTATCGAACACCGTGGCGGTCGCGCCGTGTTCGACAATGCGGCCTTCGCTCATCACCGAGACATAATCGGCCATATGGCGGACGATGCCCAGGTCGTGGGTGATCAGCAACAGCGCCATGCCGAGCCGGTCTTTCAACTCTCCGAGCAACTTAAGCAATTGCGCCTGAATGGTCACATCGACCGCCGTCGTCGGTTCGTCGGCGATCAGCAGGTCGGGTTCGTTGGCCAGCGCCATGGCGATCATCACCCGCTGCTGCTGGCCGCCGGAAAATTCGTGGGGCAGGGATTTCATCCGCGCCACCTGATCGGTCAAGCCGACCAGATCGAGCAATTCGACGACCCGGTCGCGGGCCTGGGCGGTGCTCATGGCCTTGTGCAGCAGCAGCACCTCGCTGATTTGCTTTTCGATGGAATGCAGGGGGTTGAGGCTGGTCAACGGCTCCTGAAAAATCATCGCCATGCGGTCGCCGCGCAACTCCCGCATGTGGGCTTCCGAGGCGCCCATCAGTTCCTCGCCATTGAAGCGCACCGACCCACCCGGATGCCAGGCCAGCGGATACGGCAGCAACCGCATGACCGACAGCGCACTCACCGATTTGCCCGACCCGGACTCGCCAACCAATGCCATGGTCTCGCCCTTGTCGAGCCTGATCGATGCGGCCTCGACGGCCTTGACCTCTTTGTCGCCGTGGCCGAAGGAAACGCTCAGATTTTCGATTTCCAGCAAACTCATCGAAACGTCTTCCTGGGGTCGAAGGCGTCGCGCACCGCTTCGCCGATGAAGATCAGCAGGCTGAGCATCACGGCGAGGACGAAAAACGCCGACATGCCCAGCCACGGCGCCTGCAGGTTGGCCTTGCCCTGGTTGAGCAGTTCGCCCAATGACGGCGATCCGGCGGGCAGGCCGAAGCCCAAAAAGTCGAGCGCCGTCAAGGTGGTGATCGAGCCGTTCAGGATGAACGGCAAAAACGTCACCGTGGCGACCATGGCGTTGGGCAAAATATGTTTGTACATGATGCCGATGTCGCCGACACCGAGCGCCCGGGCGGCGCGCACGTAGTCGAAATTGCGCGCCCGCAGGAATTCGGCGCGGACGACGCCGACCAGCGCCATCCAGGAAAACAACAGCATGATGCCCATCAGCCACCAGAAATTGGGCTCGACCATACTGGCCAGGATCATAAGCAGATACAGCAACGGCAAACTCGACCAAATCTCGATGAAGCGCTGGAACACAAGGTCCGTGCGTCCACCGAAGTATCCCTGCACGCCGCCGGCGCAGACGCCTATGACGGAACTGATGATGGTCAACGTCAGGCCGAACAGGATCGATATGCGGAAGCCGTATATGAGCCTTGCGACGACATCGCGGCCCTGATCGTCGGTGCCGAGCCAGTTGAGTTCCGAGGGCGGCGCCGGGGCCGGCACCTGCAGCTCGTAATTGACGGTGTCATAGCTGAAGCGCACCGGCGGCCAGATGATCCAGCCCTTTTCCTCGATCATTTCGCGCACTTCCGGGTCGGCGTATTCGGTGCTGGTTTCCAAAAAACCGCCAAATACGGTTTCCGGGTAATCGACGAACACCGGCACATAATAGTCACCGTCGTAGTTGACCAGGATTGGCCGGTCGTTGGCGATCAACTCGGCGAACAGGGAAAAGATGAACAGGCCGACAAACAGCCACAGCGACCAGTAGCCCCGCCGGTTGGCGTGGAAATTATCCAGGCGGCGACGGTTCAGGGGCTTCAATTGCATTAGCCGCCCCTTTTTTCGAAATCGATGCGCGGGTCGATGACGTGATACATCAAATCCCCGATCAGGTTCATGATCAGGCCCAGCAAAGAGAAGATAAACAAGGTTCCGTACATCACAGGATAGTCGCGTTTGATCAGAGCCTCGAACCCCAGTAGGCCGAGGCCATCGAGCGAGAAGATGATTTCCGTCAGCATGGCGCCGGTGAACAGGATACCGATGAAGGCCGAGGGGAACCCGGCGACGACGATCAGCATGGCGTTGCGGAAAACGTGTCCGTACAAGACCCGCCGTTCGCTCAAACCCTTGGACCGGGCGGTGATGACATACTGCTTGTTGATTTCGTCCAGGAACGAGTTCTTGGTCAGCATGGTCAAATAGGCGAAGCCACCAATCACCATCGACAGGATCGGCAGAGCCATGTGCCAGAAGTAGTCGATGATCTTGTCCCAGGTATTTAGCTCGGCGAAGTTGTCCGAGACCAGGCCGCGCAAGGGGAACCAGTCCAGATAACGGCCGCCGGCGAACAGCACGATCAGCAGGATGGCGAACAGGAAGCCGGGAATGGCGTTGCCGACGATGACGACGCCGCTCGACCACATATCGAATTTGGAGCCATCGCGCACCGCCTTCATGATGCCGAGCGGGATCGAGATCAGATAGACCAGCAGGGTCGTCCACAGGCCCAGGCTGATCGATACCGGCATCTTGTCGATGACCAGATCGACGACGGAGCGGTCACGGAAAAAACTTTCGCCGAAATCGAACCGCAGGTAATTTCCCATCATCAGGAAAAACCGTTCATGGGCCGGTTTGTCGAAACCGAATTGGCGCTCGATCTCCTTGATGAATTCAGGGTCCAGTCCTTGGGCGCCGCGATATTTGCTGGCCTGGTGCTGGCCCGTCGGCTGCTGCGTTTTTTGCTGTTGGCCGCCGACTTCCCCACCCGCTGAGCCGGTGATCCGCGCCGTCGCCTCGACCTGCAAGCCTTGCAGCTTGGCGATGACCTGTTCGACCGGGCCACCGGGGGCGGCCTGGACGATGATGAAGTTGACGACCATGACGCCCAACAGGGTCGGCACGATCAACAACAGGCGGCGCAGGATGTAGGCGAGCATGATCCGGCTACTGACCCTTCAGGGATTTCAGGCCCTCTATGGTCGAACGGGCGGCGTCTTCGTTGATCCACCAGGTGTCGAACTGGGCGCCGCCGGTGGGTGTTACCCTGGGCCGTTCGAACTTGTTCCAGAACACCAGCCGGTCGTAATTCAGATACCAGTGGGGAATCACGTAAAATCCCCATTGCAGGACCCGGTCCAGGGCCCGGGTGCGGGTGATCAGGCTGTCGCGATCCGGCGCCGCGATCAGGCCGGAAATTAATTCATCGATCACCGGGTCGTCGACGCCGGCCAGATTGCGGCTGCCGTTTTGCCTGGCCGCCGCCGACCCCCAATAGCCCAATTGTTCGTTGCCCGGCGACAGCGACTGGTCCCAGGCAAAGGTCAGCATGTCGAAATTGAAGGTCTCCAGCCGCTTCAGGTATTGCGCCGAATCGACGGTCCGCACCCGTGCCTTGACGCCAAGCCGTTCCAGATTCTTAACGAACGGCAGGGCGATCCGTTCAAACGCCGGGCTGACCAGCAGAATTTCGAATTCCATTGGCTGACCCGTTGCTTCATTGATCAGGACCTTGTCGCGAATGACCCATCCCGCTTCCTTCAAAAGCCTGGCGCCCAGGCGCAGGTTCGATCGGATACGGCCATCGCCATTGGTCTTCGGCGGATTGTATTCGGTCGTAAAAATTTCGTCGGGAATACGGCCACGATAAGGCTCGAGAATTTTCAATTCGTCCGGCCCCGGCAGGCCGGCCGCGGCGAGTTCCGAATTGTCGAAGTAGGATCGCGAGCGGGTGTACTGGCCGTAAAACAGGTTGCGGTTGGACCATTCGTAATCAAACGCCGTGGCCAGGGCCTGGCGCACCCGGCGGTCCTTGAACAGATCGCGGCGGATATTGTAGACGAAGCCCTGCATGCCCGATGTGCGGTTATGGCCGACTTCGACCTTCTTGATCAGGCCCTTCTCGACGGCCGGAATGTTGTACGCGGTGGCCCAGGTTTTCGACATATTTTCGTTGCGGAAATCGAACTCGCCGGCCTTGAACGCTTCGACCAGGACGGTTTCATCGCGGTAATAGTCGTAGCGGATGGTATCGAAGTTATCGCGTCCGATGTTGACGGCCAGGTTGCGGCCCCAGTAATCCTCGACCCTCCGGTATTTGACGAAACGCCCGGCCTCGAAGCCGTCAATTTTATAAGCGCCACTGCCCAAGGGCGGCTCCAGCGTCGTCTTGGCGAAGTCCTTGCCCTGCCAGTAGTGCTTGGGCAGCACCGCAAGCTGGCCCATGATCAATGGCAATTCGCGATTCCGGTTGTTTTTGAAAACGAAGCGGACGGTGCGCTCGTCGATCTTTTCGGCCCGATCAACATCGGCGTAATAATATCGGAAACTGGGTTCGCCCTTTTCCAGCAGGGTCTCGAAGGTCCAGATCACATCGTCAGCCGTGATCGGTTTGCCGTCATGCCAGCGCGCCTCCTTGCGCAAGACGAACTTGACCCAGGATCTGTCGTCGGGGGTTTCGACGGACTCGGCCAGCAGGCCGTAGGCGGTGAATGCCTCGTCGGCGCTTGATGTCATCAGGGAATCATATAGGCCGCCGAGCCCCACCGCCGCCTCGCCCTTGGTGATGAAACCGTTGAAAGAATCGAAACTGCCGGTCGCCGCCAGCTTGACCGCGCCGCCTCTCGGCGCTGTCGGGTTGACGTAGTCGAAATGTTTGAAATCCGGCCCGTATTTGGGATCGCCGTGCATGGCGATGGCGTGGGTCGGTCGGGCCTGTGCCGATGCCGAAAACAATACCGCGGCGACAACCAGCGGGGCGACCAGCAATCGGCGCAAGTTCGACGTTCCTGTCATGATGGGTGTCTCATAAAATTTGCCTAGGGCGTTTCCGGGTTAATATGAATCACTCTGATGGGGCAGACCGGTTTGTTCGGGTAGGCGCGGCCCGCCGCGCGATGCCATCGCATCGGGCAAGGGTCGCAACGCCCCCGACGGGCCGGTATGCCCCACCGAAGGCCATGTTCTTTTGCTTCGTGATCGTCGTCACGCATCTTACCCGATACACCGCATCGCGCTGCGATGCGTTCCTCGTCACGAAACAAAATAACATGGTCAGAGTGGTTCATATTAACCCGGAAATGCTCTAGCGCTTGCAACTGGCGCCGATGAGAACCTCGTTCAGGCCGCTTTCGGTGCGCGCCATCAGGTTAACCCACAGCAACTGGTCCTTGTCCAGGATCGTCCAGATTTCCGCATCCTTCGGCGGGCAGGCCAAGCCGACAATATGGGATTGTTCGATCTTGGTTCGGGACTTGATCTGATCGACATGCGCCTTGTAGGGCACCAGCACGTCCATCACGACTCTATCGCCGCCATCGGCCTTGATTTGGATCGCCACCCAATCGCCATTCGGTGGATTCATCCGGGAATATTTTTTCAGCCATTTGGCGGCCTTGCTGGTGCGCTCGTCATCGCCGCCACAGGCGGCCACCTGGACCGCCAAGACGATCACTACGACAAACATCAGACGGCTGTAAATCGACTTTGGCACGACCAAACCCCATTATCATTACGCCCTCAGGCCTGGCGGTGTTTATAGCACGAGCCCGAAATGTTCACAAATCCGGCGGATCACGCCGCGTTTGTTTTTTTGCCACAGGCCGGAACAAGGATATTGAAGCAGGCGCCATTTTCTCTGTTCCCGGCGCCCGGCCATGGTTACAAATTCACCGGCGAGACGGAACAATCAAACAAAACGTTTGCCGAAACACCATACAAAAGTTAGGGGCGACAAGTCCCAGGCGAGTGTTTATTCTGCGCCACCTGACTGGCAATTACCAAGAATCGCACCTGGGGCTTTTGCGCTCATGAATTCGTCTCCGATGATCGACCCACACGGCCGAACCGTTACCTATCTGCGGGTATCGGTAACGGACCGGTGCGATTTCAGGTGCCACTATTGTATGTCGGAAGACATGACGTTCTTGCCGAAATCCGATGTCCTGAGCCTTGAGGAGTTGGACCGGGTATGCAGCGCGTTCGTGCTTAAGGGCGCCAGGAAGTTACGTCTGACCGGGGGTGAGCCGCTGGTCCGGCGCAATATCATGTCGCTGGTTCGCTCTCTCGGTCGGCACTTGAAAAGCGGCGCGCTGGACGAACTGACCCTGACCACCAACGGCTCGCAACTGGCCAAATACGCCGACGAACTGGTCGATTGCGGGGTCAAACGCATCAACGTTTCGCTCGATACCCTGGACCCTGACAAATTCGCCGAAATTACCCGGTGGGGCAAGCTCGATCAGGTGTTAAAGGGCCTGGAGGCGGCGAGCAGGGCCGGGCTGAAGATCAAGATCAACACCGTCGCCGTCGCCGGGTTCAACGAAGACGAACTCGGCGCGCTGGTCGGCTGGTGCGGTGAGCGGGACTTCGACATCACCTTCATCGAAACCATGCCGCTGGGTGACATCGGCGGCAAACGGGCGGATCAATACCTGCCGCTGGACCGGGTCCGCGAGGCGCTGGCCCGGGAATGGACGTTTAGCGACAGTACCCACGCCACCGGCGGCCCGTCCAGCTATGTCAACGTCGCCGAAACCGGCAACCGGGTCGGTTTCATTACGCCGATGACCCATAATTTTTGCGCCACCTGCAACCGGGTGCGCCTGACCTGCACCGGCACGCTTTATATGTGCCTGGGTCAGGACGACGCAGCCGACCTGCGCACCCCCATGCGGGCCAGCGAAGGCGATGACCTGCTTGTTGCCGCCATTGATGAAGCCATCTCGCGCAAGCCGAAAAGCCACGAATTCATTATCGAACCCGGTGACGGCAGCCCCGCCGTGGCCCGCCATATGAGCACGACCGGCGGCTAAAACCGGTTCTGGCAGTAGCGACAAAGTCCCAGTATACTCGGCCCGCATGAGCAAAACACCCAAAATATCCTTCACCGCGGCCCGCCAGGCCAGCGCCCAGAAAGCCATGAAGCGGCTGAAGAACCTGTACAACCATGTTCCGGTGGCCCAGGCCGATGTTATCGTCGCCCTTGGTGGCGACGGCTTCATGTTGCGGACCCTGCACCGGCGCCTGAAACATGGCCTGCCCATTTACGGCATGAACAGGGGGTCGGTCGGTTTCCTGATGAATAAATATAATGAATCCAGCCTGCCGGAGCGGATACAAAAAGCCGAATCGATAACCGTGCACCCCTTGAAAATGTCGGCCACGGGCATCGACGGGCACAAGAAAACGGCGTTGGCGATCAACGAGGTGTCGTTGCTGCGGCAGACCCGGTTGGCGGCCAAAATTCGCATCATCGTGGATGGCGTGGTGCGGCTCCATGAAATGATTTGCGACGGCGTGCTGGTGGCGACACCGGCGGGCAGCACCGCCTATAACCTTTCCGCCCATGGCCCCATCGTTCCCATTGGCGCCGGCTTGCTGGCGTTAACGCCGATCAGCGCATTTCGCCCCCGCCAGTGGCGCGGGGCGTTGCTGCCGCACGATGCCAAGGTAACGTTTGAAGTGATCGACGCGAAAGAACGCCCGGTCAGCGCGGTGGCCGATTATACCGAGGTCACCAGCGTCAGCCGAGTGGTCATTACGGAAGACCGCAGCAAATCCCTGACCATGATGTTCGACCCGGAACACAATTTCGAAGAACGCATCCTGAAAGAACAGTTCCAGCCCTAGAAATGACTAGCGATGCAGGATTTTGTCCTGAAGCAGTGACTTGAACGGCAGGTCGGCGATCAGAATATCGTCAATAACATTCTCATAAAGAAGGCCGTAGAGTCTTTCAGTGGCTTTTTTATCCTGATCGCCAAGGGCGACCATAATACCAATTCCCAAAAAGAATCATTGGTGCGCCCAATCCCGTAGTCCGATTGACATTATCCTCCATGGTTGCTCGATGAGTTGGTTCCAAGCGAAGCAACAATGGTCGACGATATCGTTATGGGAGTTGAATATTCTGTTGGAGAGCCAGTTGTCGCGCATGAACTGCCAGACGTTTTCGACCGGATTGAGTTCCGGAGATCGCGGCGGCAGAGGCAACAAAGTTATGTTGTCCGGAATTTCCAGTGCCTTTGAGAAGTGCCACCCTGCCTGATCGACGATGACAATGGCATGGGCACCAGGCGAGACAATCGCCGATATTTCCTGCAAATGAAGGTTCATGCCGAACGTATTGCAAATAGGCAGTATCAGGGCCGCCCCGACACCCCGGGCCGGACAGATGGCACCATAAATCCAAGCGGATCGCGTGCGTTGGTCTTTGGGCGCAGAAGGCCGCGTTCCCCGTTTGGCCCAACGTCTTGTAATCTTGGTTTTCTGTCCAATCCGGGCCTCATCCTGGAACCAGATTTCTATGGCCGTATCTGTTGGCAATCGGCGCCGGATTTCCGCCACGCAGGCGGGAAACTTTTTTTGAAAGTCTCGCCAGCTTGGGGATCTTGAGCATGATGGCGGGGCCGCGCCGAGAGTTTCCGATAGCCCATATCATGCAGGATGCGGCTGAGCGTGGAATCGCTTACCGTGACCCGGTACTCCGCATGAAGCCAGCTGACCAAATCGCACAATCGCCAACGGACAACACCATCCAGATAGGGAACCGGACCGTCCTCGATAACGCGAGCCAGCGCCGTCCGCTGTGCAGCGTCCAGGCGGGGCGGCGTGCCCGTCGACTTTCTGTCGATCAAACCGTCAGGTCCTTCCTCATTGAAGCGTAAAACCCAGTCCCGAATGCTCTGCACATCAACTTGGGCATGGCGAGCGGCGGCAAGACGAGAGCAACCGTCGTAGATCATGGCAAGAGCGAGTAGCCGCCGGGTTTGCTTGCTGTTTGTTGAAAAGCGGGCGAAACGACGAAGATCGTCCGCATCGTAATCTTTACGAAGGGGGATAGCGCGTGTCATGGAAAAACTCCTCTGTTTTCCATGTTGAATCACACTCAGCCTAACAGGTCATTAACGAGTCAAACTTTTTGGGAATTAGTATCAGACTGGGGGATTTGACCTGTATATTGGCGATTTCAGGGTCGGCCACGAACACGGTGGCCGCCGGGCTTTCGAGTCGCACCAGTTGGCCCTTGCTGGCTTCCAGTTTCAGGACGCCGCTGGAACCGGAGACCACCTCGATGTTGCTGTCTAGCTCGCTGTAGGTAACGTTGCCGCCTGAAGTCGTATCCAGGGTCACTTTTTCAGCCGAATTGGCGACGGTGACGGACAGGAAAAAAATCATCAAAGCCGCCATTACGCCGGTAAACACGGTCGCAGGGTACAATGCGTCAGGGGCCAATCTGGCCATTGTTTTAGTTTTTAGGTGCATCGTCATGCCCATTATTCCGCCTTATCGCCGCGCAAAACCGTCACTTTGCTGCCCTTCTGTTTCTTTTGTGCGGGATTACCGTTGATCAGTGAATTGACCTCGGTATCGAGCGTATAGTCTGGTTTCTTTTTTGACTTCCCGGAAGCATCCGTGACCTTTGCCGGTATCTTTTCCGACTTCGCCAGGCTTTGCAGGCTAAGCGACAGGGTGCCCATGGCCAGGCCGATAGCGACTTTTTCCGCCTGTTTCGGGGTTACTTCCAGTGTCACGGTCTTGGCCGTATTGACTTCGCCGACCTTGTTTTCGGTTTTCTGGTCGATAGCCAACACCCGCAGAGCCGTCAGCAAGGTGCGGGTCACGTAGCGCTCCTTTTCTTCGCCTGCGGCATTTTTTCTTGAAAACCGGGATGTCAGCAGAAGATCCACCTTGTCGCCGGGGAAAATAAAGCCCGAAATGCCCGACGTAGCGTTAACCGGTACCGAAACGGCCCGCCCGCCCGGCTCCAGAACGGCGGCGAGAAATCCCCGATCACCGGGATGCACGACCAGCCTGTCGGTGATCGGCTGGCCCGGAGTAATCAAATTGCGGACGACGGTACCGACGAATTCTTCCATCTTGCGCTCGGCCTTAAGCGCATATTGGTCGTTCAGGGCGTCTTCCGGCCAGGGCTGCCATTTCAGGTGATCGATGCGCACGAACTGACCCGCGGTCAATTCCTTGTCGGCGACCAGAATTTCGGTCGTCGGGCTGACTTTTTGTTCGACCGGGGCGCCCGCCCGCATGGCGGCGCGTTCGGCGCTAAGCCAGGAATTGGCGTAAAACGCCGTCAATCCGGCGGCACCGATGGCAACAAGAAGGATCAGGATATTTCTTAGCGCCACTTTTCCCCCCTAAACCATGCGGCCATTGCCAAGCAGAAGGGCGCCGACGACGAAACCGCCAATGGCGATGGCGACACCATAGGGCAGGACGTTGCCAAGCAGCGCATCACGTGAACCTTTGTCGCCGTTCCTGTCAAATACCATGGCCAGACTGTAGCGCACGGGAGACAACATAATCAAAGACATAACCCCGCCGGCGAAAGCGCTAAATCCGATAAAATAGACGATTGCACCCGGCCCGGCCCATAAAGCGGTCACCACGATCAGTTTGATATCGCCGCCACCCATGGCCCGCAAAACGAAAAGGACGATCCCGCAGGCCAGCGCGATGCCGCCAACGGCAAGACCGCCGGGCCAGTCAACCGAGACAGGAGAAGCCAGGACATGGACAGGATAAAGCGCCGCGATGGCGAGGCAAATACGATTGGGAATTTTGAATTCGGCGATATCGTTGATTGCCGCCAGCGCCAGAAGCCCAAGGAACAAGGCGATAACAAATGTATGGGGAAGGTCGTAAATCATGGCTTGGGGGCCTGTGGCTGAATTTGTTACGGCCGATGATTTGGGGTCCCTGGCCGTTTTGTTATCATACTATCTAAATTCTCGTTCTTAAAGTGCTGAAAAACAGCTTTATGGGCGCCGTGTCGTCTACTCCGGTCTTTTTCTCCCCGGACCGGAATTGCGATCCGGGGAGAAAGCTGACCAGGAGCAATTTTTTCGGCGTCAGCCGGTGGTCGCGGTCGTCAACGCGGTCGAAACGGCGGTGAACATCGTGGTCAACGATCCACCCATGGCGGTCAGTGCGGCGATGGCGGCAACGGATACCAGGGCGGCGATCAGGCCGTATTCAATGGCGGTGGCGCCGGATTCATCATTGATCAGGTTCTTCAGGATTTCGATTTTCATAACAGGCTCCTAGTTCTGTGTGAATGACAATTATTTATCGTGTAAATATTATACTAAGTAAAATGCAAATCTGTCAAAGTATTTATTCGCTACTATTGTTGTAACAAATTGCTTTTAACTTGCCATTTATTTGAATAAAAAATGCATAAAATTTTATGCAAAAAGCCGGATCGCCTGACTTCGTCTGCACAGGCACAAAAAAAGGTCACCAACGGGTGACCGGAAGAAATTTGAGAGGAATGACGTTTCTTGATTGGACCTGGATCGATATTCTGGTCAAGGGTCAAAATGGACCCTGTTCCCTTCCCGCCGGACCTGCTGAGATTTCCGGCGGGCAAACAACAAAGGAGAGATCTTAGCCGGTCGTCGCAGTCGTCAACGCTGTCGAAACGGCGGTGAACATCGTGGTCAGTGATCCACCCATGGCGGTCAGCGCGGCGATGGCGGCGACGGAAACCAGGGCGGCGATCAGGCCATATTCAATGGCGGTGGCGCCGGATTCATCATTGATCAGGTTCTTCAGGATTTCGATTTTCATAACAGGCTCCTACGCTGAGTGAATGACGATTATCTATTGTGCAAATATCATACTAAGCCAAACGCACTACTGTCAAAATATTTATTCGTTACTATTATAGTAACAAATTGCCCTTAACTCATTGTTTAGTTACATGAAATTTGGATAAAATTTTATATAAATTTTGACCTCCAAAAGGTATATGGAACCCTGGTGCGCTCGCACCGAATCAGGATTGCAAAATATTCACTACCCAAGGCCGCCGGCAATTTGGTTGGTGGTGAAAGGCGGATAGGTAAACGACGGGCCAAATCCGGGGAAACCGCTCAACATCAGGAAAGGATGTTGCAGGTTGACCAGTTTGACGGTGACCATTGGAATGATACCGCCCGGCGTCGTCGCATCGCCAAGGCCGACATCGCTGTATTCGATCTGAACGTTTTCCGCGGCGATTGCCGGCTGGATTTCCTGCATCTGGGCGATCAGATCGTCAAACACCGCCGGGGTGACCGACGCCACGCCCGAACAGCTGACGGCGCCCGCCGTCGAGGCACAACTGAGAGTGCCGCCCGGCAGCAGGTTCGCCGTGTCGATCAGCGGCACGCCGATGGAAATGACACGGGCGGCCCGCCGGGTCGCCTCGCTGGCCCGGTGATAATCGAACACGATCAGGGAGAATTCCAGGATCGACAGGCAGACCAATACCAGGACCGGCAACAAAATGCCGAAACCGACAAGCGCTTCGCCGGATTGGTCTGATCCCGCCCGGCGCAATCGCCTGGCGATGAATTTAAATGCCCTATTGACCGACATAAGCTTGCTCGTGCGACAGGTTGATGGTGAAGGTAGTCAATCCGGCCAGCGCCAACAGTTCCGGAACCAGGGGATCCAACGGCACCGAGGCAGCGACCCTGACCACCGGGATGGGGACACCACTCAGATCAAAGTTGGTCGAGGTAATCGTGACTGTGGCGCCGGCCTTGTCCCAGCCGCTGACCAGAGACGGCCCGGAACCATCGATAGTACCCGTTCTGACGATGTTTTCCGTGACGATCTGATCGGCGGCAGACAACGGGCTTGGCGCTCGCGAGGCATAAAGGGCGGCGGCGCGTAATCCCTTTTCGACGGCATTGGCCTGGAAATACGCCCGCCCGATTTCCGTCAGGCCGCTGAACAACAGCAACAGGAACGGCAAAATCAACGCAAACTCGACCACCGCGTTGCCGCGTTCCTGACGTCCAATATTATTTAACCAGTTTAACATTGGCATGAAAATCCGGGCTATTGGTTGGCGTCAGGGTCCGCACCACTTCGGCATAAATGCCCCCGGCGGGGGCGTCATCGACGGCCTCGGTTATGAACATTTCAAGATAATTGCCGTTCGACGGGTATTCATGCGCCCCCTGGACGTTTTCCGCCTGGCACTGCAACACGGCGACCTGCACCAGACGCCGGGCGTAACCGTTAGACGCGACGGGCTGGATCGGCACGCCATCATAATCAGAATCGTCTGGATGAGTTGCGTTTACGGGAATATCCGCCGCCGCCGGAGTCACCACCGTATAACCCACCGGTAACGCGCCGGTGATCGGATAGGTCGTCGAACGCCCGTTTCTGCCATATTCCAGCCCTTGTTCATATAGATATACCTGGTACCGGGAGGCACCGATCAGATCCGTCGGTAACGGCGTCGCATGCTTGTCGGTCCAATAAGTGGCTATATCCCAAGTGGCGTTACCAAGGGTCAGGGTGGAATCCAGAGCCACATCGTCATCCTTGGGATAATTGATGACATTCGGCGCCGGGCCATCAATACCGCCGGAAGCATCGAAACGGGCATTGATGCCATTTTTCACCTTGTTGGTCTTGACACCGGGGGCGGTGCCGACAAGCAGACCGTAGCAATCGGCAGGTGTAACAGCCGCCAGGGCGGCCTCCAGGGCATTGGCGCCGATCGAACCGTCGGGCAAGGCCAACAGGCCGTAGTTGCCCGGTGCCCAGGCGGTACCGCCACTGGGCGCCGGTTTCAGGGCGATTTGCCGACCGACGTTGGCGGGCAGGGACAAGTCCTGGGTCGAATCATTTTCGCCGGAATCGCAAATCATCAGGGGCGGCGCATGGCAGATGAAGGGCTCGACACCGGCCGTGGCGCTGGCATTAAGGGTTTGGCTGCCGGTTCCGGCGGCGGCGGCCAGCAGCGGCTCGAGCAGAAAATCCACATTCTTGGGATCGAGGTTTATTTCGATATACTTGCTGTCTTCATCACTCGTCGCGAGCACCGGTGACGGCGTAATTGCGGAATAAAACGCGATGCTGTTGACGCCCAGTACAGATGCGCTGGAGGTGATCGCCGAGCTTTGCGACATGGCGGCGGTGGCGATAGTGGTCGCCCTTACCTGAGCACCGGCCCGGCCATCGAGTTGCGCCGCACCCGCCATGGCGCCAGCATCGGCACGGTTCTGCATTTGCGAACGCAGGACGCTCATGCGCCCGACATCAAGGACCAACGCCCCGGCGCCCAAAGCCAGCACGGTAAAGAACCCGGCGAAAACGGCGACGCCGCCCTTTTCATCCCGGTTCATGCGCCGGCCAAGCGCGATTATGGCTTTCATTATTCCCATCATGGTTAACAATTTAGTCGCGACAAGAAATTATGTCAAGTATTCACCAAACAAAAATATCTATTTATTTACAAATAAATTGTTTTACCTTTTTTATACTTATTTTCTTGTTGTTTTTCTTAAAATTTTATTAAAATCGTTTTCGCTCATCCATCAACATTGACGTGCCATCAAAGCCGTTTAATGTCAGACTGACAAACAATTCACGGGGAGCATTATACCATGAAATTACTGCGATACGGTCCTTCCGGCGAAGAAAAACCGGCGCTGATCGATGGTCAGGGTCGCCTGCGCGACCTGTCAGGCCTGATCGGCGATATCACGCCAGCGACATTGTCGGTGGAACGCCTGGCGCAACTCTCGAAGCACGATTTTTCTTCGCTGCCCCAGATCGAAGGTTCCCATCGCATCGGCACCCCCCTCAGTGGTGTCGGCAAAATCCTGGCGATCGGCCTCAATTACGCCGAACACGCCGCCGAATCGAGCCTTGATCTGCCCCCGGAACCGCTGGTATTCAGCAAGGCCGTGACATCGCTTTCAGGCCCCAACGACGGCATCACTCTGCCGCGTGGCTCGACAGACACCGACTACGAGGTCGAACTGGCCGTCATCATCGGTACCCGGGCGCAATATGTCAGCGAAGAAAACGCGCTTGACCATGTCGCCGGGTATGCGGTGCTGAACGACGTTTCGGAACGGGATTTCCAGATTAATCGCGGCGGTCAATGGGTTAAGGGCAAAAGCTTCGACGGCTTCTGTCCCCTGGGGCCGTGGCTGGTGACCCGCGATGAAATCGACGACCCGCAGAATCTGAACCTGTGGTGCGACGTCAATGGCGAACGCCGCCAGGGTTCCAACACCCGCCACATGGTGTTCGGCGTCGCCACCATCATTGCCAATCTAAGCCAGTATATGACCCTGATGCCCGGCGACATCATCGCGACGGGCACGCCGTCCGGCGTCGGCATGGGGCGGACGCCGCCGGAATACCTGAAGCCCGGTGATGTGGTCGAATTGGGGGTCGAGGGCCTGGGCCAGCAACGCCAGGATGTCAGGGTCTGGCCGAAGGACTGATACCGTAGCTCCGGGCCCAGCCTAAACCGTCTGTCGTCCCGCCACGGGGCCGGTATTCGCAGCCGATCCAGCCGCCGTAGCCAAGCCCGTCGATCAGGTCGAACAGGGCCTGAAAATCGATATCGCAATCCACCGGTTCACCCCGACCCGGATGGCCGGCGATTTGAAAATGGCCGATCACGGGAAAATGGCGTTTGATATGTTCGGCCAGGTCGAGCCCGAGCATGGCGGCGTGATACACATCGAATTGCAGCCCCAGATGCGGGCTCGCCACATCGGCGATTAACCGGGCCGCCTGATCGGGGTGGGACAGGTAATATCCCGGCATATCGACCGTGTTGATCGGTTCGATCATCACCCGGATCCCTGCCCGACCGGACATTTCGGCGGCGCGCGCCAGATTTTCGACAAACAGGTCATGGGACCGCTTGGGATCGATGCCGTCCGGAGCGATTCCGGCCATGGCGTGAACGCGCGTACAGCCGATTTTTCCGGCGTAAGTCAGGGCTATTTCCAATGACTCGCGAAAATCATCCTGGCGACCGGGAAGACAACCGAGGCCCCGCTCGCCGTTATCCCAATCGCCGGGCGGCGCGTTGATCAGGACCTGTTCGAGCCCGTGAGCATTCAGCAACGCCGCCACATCTGCCGCCGCATGGTCATAGGGAAACAGGCATTCGACGCCCTTGAATCCGGCCCCGGCGGCGGCGGCGAAGCGGTCCCTGAAATCCAGCTCGGTGAAAAGCCAGGACAGATTGGCGGCGAGTTTCGGCATGGTCACCCATTTTTCTTTTAACATCTTCGGCCAGAGGTTAGAGCACATTCAACCAATATTGAACCATTTGAAGGGTCAGAATGGTTCAATATTGGTTGAATGTGCTCTAACATGCGCGCCGATCAAGGAAACAAGAATGATAATTGCCCAGATTACCGACCTGCACCTGCGAACGGACGGCCAGCCCCTGAAGGGCCGGGTCGATTCCGTCGCCGCGCTGAACGCCGCCATCGAACATTTGAACCTGTTGCAACCCCGACCCGACCTGGTGCTGGTCACCGGCGATCTGGTCAACAAGGCCCACTCGCAGGATTATCAAGGCCTGCGGCGCGAGCTCGACAGGCTGGATATGCCCAGCTACGTGATTCCCGGAAATCATGACGAACGCCACATGATCCGCCGGTATTTCGGTGATTGCGGATATTTGCCGGAAGACGGCGATTTTCTCCACTACACCATCGAGGATGAGCATTTCCCGCTGCGGCTGATCGGCCTCGACACCAAACGCCTGGGCCATGACGGCGGTGAAATGTGCACCGCCCGCCTGCAATGGCTGGACCACACGCTGTCCGCCGCGCCCGAACGCCCGACCCTTATATTCATGCACCACCCGCCGTTCGTCACCGGCATCGGCTTCATGGGCGTCAAACGCTTCGATGGCGGCCGGGAAATGGAAGCCATTATTGCCCGCCATGGTCAGGTGCAGCGGGTCGTCTGTGGCCATGCGCACCGGGATATCACCGTCCGGTGGGGCGGTACGGTGGCTTCCGTCGCCTCGAGCCTGGTGTTTCAGATGTCGCTGGATTTGCGCGAGGGCGCCAAATCCAGTTTCGTTCTGGAACCGCCGGCCTGCGCCATCTACAAGTGGCATGTAGATCAGGGCCTGATCGCCCATCGCAGCGTCATCGGCGAATTCGGCCCGCGCCATCCGTTTGTCGTCGATCCGCTTTAAAATTAGCCCCGCAAGCCCTGGTGGATAAAATCTAACATATGGTACCCATACGATTTCATTTCCTGGTTTCTCGGGGCGTCGAGTTCCCTCGACGATGCTTTGGCATCACGGCGCATCGGGCGCCTTTTCGGATGAACTTGAGAAGCCGTCGTATGGGTACCATATGTTAGATTCTATCCACTAGTATAGGCATCGACATGATTTCTGACCTTTCCAAAAAATACGACCTGATGGTGCCGCGCTACACCAGCTATCCGACGGCGCCGCATTTCGGCGAGGCCGTGACCGGCGAGACCTATCGCGCCTGGCTCGGCGAGCTGGATCCGAAAACGCCTCTGTCGCTCTATTTCCACATCCCGTTCTGCGACGAAATGTGTTGGTTCTGCGGCTGTTACACCAAAATCGTCAAACGCTACGAACCGGTGGCCCGGTACCTGGATGTTTTGCTGCAGGAAATTGATCTGGTCGCCGATGCCTTGCCTGCCCGTTTCAAGGCCAATCACCTGCATTGGGGGGGTGGCAGTCCGACCATCCTGAAAGGCGAAGACTGGAAGCGTATTATCGAGCGGCTGCGGGTTCGCTTCGAGGTCACCGAAGACGCCGCCATCGCCGTCGAACTTGACCCGCGCACGGCGACCGAAGACTACGTCAAGGCGCTGGCCGAGGCCGGGGTCAACCGGGCCAGCATCGGCGTCCAAAGCTTCGATGACAAAATCCAGAAGGCGATCAACCGGATCCAGCCTTACGAGGTAACGGCACGAGTGATCGGCTGGCTGCGCGATAACGGCATCGATGACATCAATATGGACATGATGTACGGCCTGCCCTTCCAGACCACCGAAATGGTCGCCCGTGAGGCCGAAATGGCCATCGACTTGAAACCGGTTCGCATCGCGCTGTTCGGCTATGCCCATGTGCCGTGGATGAAATCGCACATGAAGATGATCGACGACAGCACCCTGCCCGACGCCGATGCCCGTTGGCATCAGTTCATCGCCTCGTCGCAGAAACTGCTCGATGCGGGATACATCGCGGTCGGCCTGGATCACTTCGCCCTGCCCGATGACGAGATGGCGAAAATGCTCGAGACCGGCGAGTTGCACCGAAACTTCCAGGGCTACACCGCCGACACGGCGCCGGCGATGATCGGTTTCGGGGCCTCGGCCATCGGCCAGTTGCCGCAAGGCTATATCCAGAATACCTCGCCGCTCAAGGATTACCGCGAGACTGTCGCGGCCGGCATCTTGCCCATCGCGCGCGGGTTCGAGTTGTCGGACGAAGACCGCCTGCGCGCCGACATCATCGAGCGCATCATGTGCGATTTAAAAGTCGATCTGGACGACATCTGCGCCCGCCACGGAGTATCCAGGGCGACCTTCGTGCCGGAAATGGAAAAGCTCGCGCCCATGGCCGACGATGGCCTGGTCACCCTGGCCGGCAACACCGTCGCCGTCAGCGAAACCGGCCGCCCGTTTGTCCGCCTGGTCGCCGCGGCCTTTGATGCCTACCTGACCAGCGGCAAGGCCCGCCATTCACGGGCGGTTTAGCCAGAAAAAAACCTTTTGTTTTTGGCTTCAGTAAATACCCGGTATCAGGCGCCGGGTTTGCGCCATGTAGGCTTTGTAAGCGCCCGGAAAAGCCTCTGTCAGAACCCGTTCCTCATTTTTCATGCGTTGGATCTGCACCGCCATATGGATGAAGAATATGACCAGCGCGGGAGGCGAAAAAAGCTGCACAATAACACCGACGACGACGATTTCCTCGACCACATACAAGGGGTGACGGACGATGGCATAAGGGCCGCTTGTCACCAGTTCCCGTGCCTCCGCCATCAGGCTGAAGGAGCGACCGAGAAACTTGATGACAAAAATACTTAGAATGCTGCCGATGCAGACCAGCGACAACCCGAGCACGCTTTGCGTCAGGCTCGGGTTGGTTTCCGGCAACAGGACGACGCTGGCGATCATGAAAGTACCGGCCAGGGCCATAACCCGGGGCACCAGGCCCTTGGCTTTTTTGACGGGTTGCTTGCGGACCACGAACAGAACCGTCATCAACGAGAGAAACAGAAATTTCGACAATGTGGAGGCGGCGGCGGCATAGAATTCCGAACCGTCAGGCCCGTATGGGCCGATCAGCATTTCCATATGCCTGAGCTGATTGTAGGCAAACAACAAGAAGATAAAAGCGGCCAGGACTCCGATCAGGGTGTTATGAAAGCGCTCGCCATCGACCTGCCGGAACAGGGACTGGAATCTCCCGGAAATTCCACCCCGAGCGAGCGGAGAAGAAGACGTTTTTGCCAAAACAGAGCCGCTTTCCATCGGGCGGGTTCCTTCCAATAAATGCTTCGGTCGGCAAGCAACTAACAAATTTCATTTTGTATTACATTTTTTATTATCATTAATCCGTTATTATTCATAAATATTTATTTATGAACTAATTGTATTTAATTTGCATTCAGTTATTGGCATTTTTTATTTAAAATTTTATCTATTCTTCGCGAAGATGATCCGGTCAGGCCTTTTTTTACCAAAAAATCACTGCTGACACAATGTTGTCAGCAGGCCTTTGCTATCGGTAATCGCCTCACGAAATCTCATTTCAAAGGATCAAGAAATGTACATATTTTACAGTCACCCGGTTTCACAACATTCACGTCGTGTCGCGGCGTTGCTCGATATTGCCGGACTCGATTGTGAAGCAAGGCCTATCGCCATGGATAAAGGCGAATACCTTTGCCCGGAATATCTGGCTATCAACCCGAACCACCAGGTGCCGACGCTGATTGACGGCGCCGGCAGTGGTGGGAGCAGGAGCAAAAGCGAACCCGTGCCGGTTAGAGCCTTTAAAGGCCCTGACCCCGCCGGAACACCGCCACCAACTCAACATGGGCCGAATATCGGAACTGATCGACCGGGGTCACTTTTTCCAACCGGTAGCCGCCGTTTATCAGGATCGCCGCGTCGCGGGTAAACGTCGCCGGATCGCACGACACGGCGACCACCGTGGCGATGCCGGAGCCGGCAATTTCCCGGGCCTGGGCCTCGGCGCCGGTGCGCGGCGGATCGTACACCAGGGCGTCGTAGGGGGTTAGATCGGAAACGTGGACCGGGTTGCGGACCAGGTCACGGACTTCGGTGGTCAGCGGTTTCAGCCCCTGGGTATGGCGGACTGCCTTTGCCAGGGCGGTGATCGCCACCTGGTCGCCATCGACTGCATGGACGGTGGCGCCCGCCGCCAGACGCAGCGCGAAGGGGCCGATGCCGGAAAACAGGTCGGCGATCTGGTTGGCCCCACCGGTGGCCTCGAGCACCAGCCGGGCCAGGGTTTCTTCGCCCTTTGCCGTGGCCTGGATGAAGCCGCCCGCCGGCAGGACGACCGCCGCCGTGGCAATTTTGACCACCGGCTGGCGGCGTTCGAGCACGATATCACCATGTACGGTGACGCGGGCGAGATCGTGAACAGCCGCGACATCGCTCAAATCCAGGCGGGCATCCAGGGGAATATCGCGCCCGCATCCGCGGATATCGCAATCCAGGCCGCCCTCGCCAAGGGTGAAGCGGATATCGAGTTTGTTACCTGTTCCGGCAAAGGGTCGCGCCAGGTCTCGGGCGATGGCCGGTGAATGGGTCAGCGCCGGGTCCAGCACCGGACAGGCATCCAGATCGAGCAGCCGGTGGCTGCGAGCGGCCATGAAACCGGCAATGACTTTGCCTTTTTCAAACCGGATGTGATAGGTCACCCGGCGTCGTCCGGCGCCATGGGCGTCGATCAAATCATCTACGGTTGCCTCCAGGCCCTTGTGGGCCAGCGCCGTTTCGACGACGCCCTGTTTCCAGCGGCGATAGGAACCCTCGTTCATATGCTGGACCGCACAGCCACCGCAAACCGTGAAATGCGGACACACCGGGTCTATCCTGTCGGCGGATGGCTCGAGCACGCGAACCAGCGTGCCGCGCGATCCTTGCCGGCTGATTTCGACGGTTTCCCCGGCCAACGTATAAGGCACATATACCCGGCCCGTATCCGTTTCGGCGATGCCGTCGCCACGGCCACCCAGGCTATCGATGGTAACCTTCATAGGCCCAGGCGTTTCCTGATTTCGGCGGCGATGTCGTTGGCGGCGTTGAGCGACGGATGGCGCCAGGTTTCAAACGTCGCCCCGCCGGCAACGTCCAGCGGTCGGGCGCAGCTGGTGCCATACAAGTGCTTGTGCAGCAGGCCGTGCTTGTGGGCGGTCAGCTTTTTCGGCGCGTAAATCCACACCGGCCCCGGCGTCGCGCAGGCTTCCGAACACATGGAAACGGAATCACCGGTGACAATAACGCCGTCGGCCAGGGCGAGATAACCCAGGTACGGGTTTTCCCCCGCGTCGCCCCATTTGAAAACGTCCCTGGCGACATCGATTTCGGCGATCAGGGCGTCGGCGGTATCGTCGGAACGGCGCGACGTCGTCACCATCAGCGCACCACCGGCGGTTTTGGCCAGGGTGTTGGCGGCGCAACCAAGTTCGCGGGCCATGTCACTTGTAAACGTCTTGCGCCTGGTGCTGCCACCGACGATCAGGGCGATGCGCGGTTGGGGCAATGATCCAAGCCTATCTCGCCATTCCTCGGCGGCATGGCTCAGGCGTGTTTCCGTGACCCGGTGCGGGGCGCCGTCGATTTGCAAAATATTAGGGCCGTCCGGTATGGAATCATGGCGCGGCGTGCAGACCAGATCGAATTCTTCCAGGCCGGTCTCGCCGGGATACATGATTTGCACCAGGAATGTTCGCCCGTCGTTCAAATCCCTGATGTGGCGGGCCACCGGTGAAGCGCGGCGACCGGCGGCAATGATGATATCCGGCCACGGCGGCACCAGATTAATACGGGTGCCGGGGGTCAGGCCGCCGAAGGTTTTGCCCATGACGAAATTGGGCAAGGCGGCGGCAGCGGTATAGTCAAGATCGCGAATTTCATGACGCAGACCCAGTGCCTCGGCAACGCCCAGACACTGGCTGCGATTGCCGGCCCGGTCATCCATCAGCAACCAGACGCTTGGGCGCGCGGAATCGGTCATTTCAAAAGCCCGATTATCGGTCCCGACCGCCGATTGAGCCGACCGGACGCAACATCATCAGTCGTTCCAGAATATTGAAATTGGCGGAACTGATATCGGTGAACACACCGATCAGTTCCTTGCGTTCTTTGCTATACCGGATAACCATGCCCGAAGCGTTCATCCGGACCCGGGAATTATCCTCAAGCAGCAATTCATCGACCATTAGATCATCGCCGGGCCTGACCGGATTTTTATATCCGACGCAGCGAAAACTACGCAGGCTCATATCGTTAATCTGGCAGGTCGTTCCGTCGATCACGATAAAAGTATCATTAACGTCGCGGCGCTGATCCTTGCGCCGTTGATCGTCTGTGAATCCAACGATTCTACTGCTCATTCAGATAACTCCGGCGTCTTTCTGCTGCGCCTGCTTCATGGCGCTCAATGTTGTGCGAGTAGTAATGACGTCGGCGTCCATTTGCAAGTCCAACAAGGCCGGAAGGCCGCTTTGCAGGGCTTTTTCGAACGCCGGGGCGAATTCTTCGGTGGTTTTCACGGTCTCGCCGAAGGCGCCATAGGCCCGGGCCAGGGCCGCGTAATCGGGATTGACCAGATCGGTGGCGATGACCCGGTCGGGGTGGCGGCGTTCCTGATGCATGCGGATTGTGCCATACATGCCGTTATTGAAAACCAGAATTACCGGCGCGATACCGTGTTTGACCGCCGTCGCTATTTCCTGGCCGGTCATGCCGAAACCACCATCACCGACACAGCCGATGGCCATCCTGCCCGGTTCGGCGACCATGGCGGCGATCACCGCGGGCACGGCGTAGCCCATGGCGCCGCTGGTCGGTCCCAAAAGGCGGCGGCGCCCGCCAAAACTCAAAAACCGCTGCACCCAGCCGCTGTAATTGCCGGCATCGACGGTGACGATGGCGTCGTCGGGCAGCAGGTCTTCCAGGATCGCCATGACCCGGCCCAGGTCCAGATCACCCTGGTACGGATTGGACACACGGCCCTGCAGATAGTCATCGTGGGCCTGTGTCCGCCGTTGGCGGCGGCGCTCGTTACCGATGGGCGACAACGCGGCCGCGGCGGCGGCGAAATTCGCCATGCCCGAACATATGCCAAGCACCGGCGTGTAGACGCGACCCAGTTCGTTCGGGTCCGCATGGACGTGCACCAGGTCCTGTTTCGGTTTCGGTTCATCCAGCAAAGTGTAGCCCTGGGTCGTCATCTCGCCCAGACGGGCGCCGACGACCAGCAGTACATCGGCTTGCTCAATGCGTCGCAGCAATGCCGGATTGGGCGATATGGCGACCTCGCCGGCGAAACCGGGATGGCTGTTGTCGAACAGGTCATTGCGTCGGAACGAGGTGCTGACGGGGATATCCATGGCCTCGGCGAAGGCTTGTATATCAGCCTTGGCGGCATCGTTCCAGCCACCACCGCCCAGCAGCATCAAGGGTCGTTCGGCATCGCCGATGATGCGATGCAGGCGCTCCATGTTTCCGGGGCTCGGCGCGGCGTTTTCAATGGGCAGCGGCGGCACATCGTCGATCACGTCGATTTCGCGCAGCATGTCTTCGGGAAATGCCAGCACCACCGGTCCCGGACGGCCGGACAAGGCGGTCTGGAATGCCCGCGCCATGATGTCGGGCACGGCGGCGGCGGACTCGAGCTGCCAGACGGCCTTGGCCAGGGGCTTGAACATTTGTTCGTAGTCGACCTCTTGAAAGGCTTCCCGGCCCAGGTGCGGCCGCGCGACCTGGCCGACCAGCAGGATCATCGGCGTCGAATCCTGAAACGCGGTATGGATACCGATGGCGGCGTTACACGCGCCGGGACCCCGGGTGACCATGCAGATACCGACCCGGCCGGTCAGCTTGCCATAGGCCTCGGCCATATTGGCGGCGCCGTTTTCGTGCCGGGCGGTGATGACGGCGATGGTGTCGCGCTTGTCATACAGGGCATCGAGAATTTCCAGATAGCTTTCGCCGGGCACGCAAAATGCGGTATCGACGCCGTGCAGCTGCAGGGCATCGGCGACCAGTTGGCCGCCTGTCCTCGGGTTTTCGTTAATCAAGGCCCTATACTCCGTGGTTGACTCGCATTCGCCGTATTGGCGATCATATGGCAAGGTTGCGGAAAGGGAAGCGCCATGTTGGATGCACCGGAGGCAAAATTCAGCGTCGGCCAATTGGTCCATCACCGGCTGTTCGGCTATCGGGGGGTGATCATCGATGTGGATTCCCGGTTTCTGGAATCGGACGACTGGTATCGCCACATCGCCCACACCAAACCGCCCCGCGACACGCCCTGGTATCACGTGCTGATCGACGGGGCGGCGCAGCGGACCTACGTCGCCGAACGCAACCTGGAACCCGATACCGAGGGTGGGCCCATACGACACGCCGATATCACCGATTACTTCCGGGGCCTGGGCGAGGACGGCTATATTTTACGCGACAAGGGGCATTGAGAGTCTGCGGCAGAGTCTCTAGAAATGACGCACTCTTTCTGAAATCAGCTCTCCGGAAACCGACATGACCCAAACGACCACCGCCGCCGGACTGGAAACGGCGAAAATGCTGCTCGACATCAAGGCGGTGAATTTTCGGCCCCTTGAGCCCTATATGCTGACCTCGGGCTGGGCCAGCCCGGTCTATATCGATTGCCGCAAGATCATTTCCTTTACCAGGGAACGCCGCCGCATTATGGAATTGGCCGTGGCCGGGTTGGAAGACAAGATCGGATTCGACAATATCGACGCCGTCGCCGGCGGCGAGACCGCCGGCATTCCTTATGCCGCCTGGATCGCCGAGGCAACATCGACGCCCATGTTGTACGTCCGCAAGAAACCCAAGGGGTTCGGCCGCAATGCCCAGATCGAAGGCGACATGGCGCCGGGCAGCCGGGTTTTGCTGGTCGAGGACCTGGCCACCGACGGCGCCTCGAAACTGATTTTCGTCAACGCCCTGCGCCAGGCCGACGCCGTGGTCAGCGACGCCTTCGTGGTGTTTTTCTACGGGGTGTTTTCCGGAGCGCTGGAATCACTGCAAAAACAAGGCGTCACCCTGCACTACCTGGCGACATGGCACGACGTCCTGCAAGTCGCCGAGGACGGCGGCTATTTTCCGCCCGAAAGCATTGAGGGCGTCCGCGCCTTCCTGGCCGATCCCAAAGGATGGTCATTGGCCAACGGCGGTAAGGGCGCATAGATCAAGGGTTCGGCAAAGTCACGGTAATCCGGAAACCACCCTTTTCATCAGCGCCAAAGGAAACGTCGCCACCGTGGGCGCTGATCACGGAACGGACCACGGCGAGACCCAGGCCGACGCCGCCGGTTTCCCGATTGCGAGACCCTTCGACACGGTAAAATGGATCGAACACCCGGGCGCGCTCGGCTTCGGGGATGCCGGGACCGGCATCATCGATATGGACCGTGACCGTCGTGTCATCCTGGGCGACGGTGAGGTCGGCCCGCCCACCATATTTGATGGCGTTGTCGATGAGGTTCTGGAAGGCCCGCATCAGGGCCACCGGCCGGCCCGTAAAGGCCAGTTTATCGGGCCCCGCATAAGATGTCTGCGCGCCACTATCGGCGGCATCATCGGCGAGGCTTTGCACCATCGCCGCCAGATCAAGACGGATATCGGCCTCGCTGGCGGTTTCGTCCCGGGCGAAGGCCAGGGTGGCGACGATCATGTCTTCCATCTGGGCCAGGTCGTCGAGGATTTTTTTTTGCTGTTCTTCGTCTTCAATCAGTTCGGCGCGCAGGCGCAACCGGGTGATCGGCGTTCGCAGATCATGGGATATCGCCGCCAGCATATAGGTGCGATCTTCGATAAAGGCCTTCAGCCGGCTTTGCATGTTGTTGAATGATCTGGCGGCACGGCGCACTTCCCTTGGGCCTTCCTCGTTCATGGGCGGGGCGTTGACATCCCGGCCCAGGCGTTCGGCGGCGGCTTCAAACAACGCCAGGGGCGCCGTCGCCCGTCGCACCGCCCAAAACGAAAGCGCCGTGACCAGCAGGCCGATGAAGAAAATGGGGCCGAACATCCGCGACTGCCAGAACGGATTGAACCGGGTCGCCGGCGCGGCCACATTGAGCCATTGCCCATTTGCCAGATGGATCGAAACTTCAAGAACTTCGGCCCCGTGCCAGCGCTGCGACATGAAATTAAATCGCCTGTGGGACCCGGCATCGTCGCCCGCCATCATTTGCCCCATGTGCCGCCGCATGGCCACCATTGGATCGCCCGCCATCGCCGCACCGCCGACGGGGCCGGACATTGTTTCCGATACATGAATGTAGGTAACGCGAATACGGTCCGCATCGTAGCCGTCCAGATATTCGGCCAGGGTTTCGCGGACCCCGCGGGCGCGCCATCCCCTGGCGTCGTGCATGGTCACCGCACTTTGCGGGGTCAGGGTCAGGCTGAAGTCCGGACCCCACAGGGAACGGGTGACCTCCTGGATACGCGCAGGTTCTGCCCGTTCGATGGTTTCGACGGCGGCGGCGATGCGACGGGATATCTGCTGGCCGCCGAAGCTGGTCAGTTCGGTGCGGCGGTCGTCGGAATAAAGGGCCAGGCTGATGGTGTGCGATACGGTCAACCCGACCAGCAATACCAGCGCCGTTCGGCCGACGATGGAAGTCGGGAACAGTTTCATTCCGCCTCCTCGCCCGGCCGCACCACATTTGCGGTGAACATGTAACCGCCGCTGCGGATTGTCTTGATCAGGGACGGTGTCGCCGGATCGTCTTCGATCTTGCGGCGCAAGCGGCTGATCTGGACGTCGATGCTGCGATCGAACGGCTGGGCTTCGCGGCCACGGGTCATATCCAGCAACTGATCGCGGCTGAGGACCCGGCCCGGGCGTTCGACAAAGGCCTGAAGAAGATTGAATTCACCGCCGCTCAGGGGCACCAGCACGCCATTGGCCGATTTAAGTTCCCGTTTTCCCAGATTGAGCGCCCATCCGGCGAAGTCGAATGTCGCCCCGGTCGCCGCCGCACCTGCCGCCGGTCGCCCGGCGGGGGCCTCGAAGCGGCGCAGGACGGCCTTTATTCTGGCCAGCAATTCCCGCGGATTAAACGGCTTGGCCAGGTAATCGTCGGCACCCATTTCAAGCCCGATGATGCGGTCGGTTTCCTCGCCCATGGCGGTCAGCATGATGATCGGCACGGACGAGTTGGCGCGCAGGTTGCGACACAGGGTCAGGCCGTCTTCCCCCGGCAGCATCAGATCGAGAACGACCAGATCGATGTTCCAGTCGGCGAGCGCCTGTTTCATGTCGCGACCGTCGGTGGCGGTGCTGACCCGCAGCCCGTGTTTGTCGAGAAATCGCGCCAGCAATTCGCGGATTTCCCGGTCGTCGTCAACAATCAGGATATGTGGTGTGCGTTCCATAATCGGAACTATAGCGCGCTCAGGCCCGGCGACGGACCAAAAATTGGTTACCAATCGTTACAAACCGGCGGACCGAAACACTCTGTTACAAATTCGGGGCATCTTGAAATATCCTTGTTACACGGCGGTGTTTGAATGATCCCAGTTACAAAACAACCAACACGGAGAACCCAGATTATGAAAAACAAATCAATCGTTATGACGTCGGTCGCAATCGCCGCCACCGTCGCAATCATCTCTCTCGGATCCGCCATTGCTACCTCTGTCCCGTCTTTCGCCCATGGTGATGAAGAAGGTCAGGGTATGATGGGCAACCACCAGGCCATGATGATGTCCAAAATGGGTCACATGGGCGGCGGCATGACGGGCGGCATGATGGGCGGTCAGGGTCATATGGGTGGCCATATGGGCGGCACCGCCGCCATGGCGCTCGACCTGGATGTCGATGATGTGCGTAAAATTATCGAAGGCCGGCTGGTTATGCACGGCACCGACCGCTTGAAGGCCGGCAAGATCGAAGTGGTCGATGACAAGACCATCACCGCCGAGATCGTCACGGTCGATGATTCCCTGGTCTTCAAACTGGAATTCGATCGCCAGACCGGCGCCCATCACCCGGTAAAATAAATCAGGGCTCCTGACCCCCTTACCAGGAGCCCGCGGCGGCCGGTTCTCTCCCAAGACCGGTCGCCGCCCCTCAATAGCGAATACGAAAGGACTGGATCAAGATGTACAACGACACTTTGCTCAGATTGGCCAACGGAAATTATGGCGGCGAAGGCTACTGGATGGGCGCGCACCACGGCCCGTTTATGTGGATCGTCCCGGTCCTGATTATCATCGCCGTCATCGCGGTTATATCCAGACTATGGCGCAGTGATCATCGCGTTTCCAAAAACACGGCACTCGACGTATTGGCCCAGCGCTTCGCCAACGGCGAGATCGATGAAAATGAATACCGCGAGAAACGAAACGTCCTTAAATCCCGCCACTAGGGTCCAGACTCATTCAAATCCAATAGCAAATGAGAGCGGCAAGGCATAGAGCGGAGAGAAAGTTTTCTGCATTCTTGTCATAACGGGTTGCGACCCGACGAAAGTCTTTGAGGCGTCCGAACATCCGTTCAATGACGTTTCGCCCCCTATACCTGGCCTTGTTGAAGGGATGCGGTTTTTTCCGGTTGGACCTGTTCGGAATAACAGGTTGGATACGCCGCGATTTCAGATATCCCCGCCAATGATCGGCGTCATATGCTTTGTCCCCTAACAGGTAACGGGCATTCGGCAGCAACGGGCTCAACATAACAGCACCCGTGATGTCGGCCACCGGACCTGGTGTCAGAAGGAAAGAGAGAGGGCGGCATTGCTCATCGCTTATGGCGTGAACCTTGGTGTTGCGGCCTCCTTTTGTGCGGCCAATGGCCTGAACATAGGCCCCCCTTTTCCACCGCCCGCGCAGCGGTGGGCTTTGACATGGGTGGCATCAATGGATATTTGCTCCGGCGTCCCTGACAAGGCCGCCGTCAATTCGGCAAACATATACTGCCAGTGACCTTTTTGTGCCCAGCGGTTATAGCGGTTGTAGATCGTCGTCGATGGTCCGTATTCCGGTGGACAGTCCTGCCAGCGACAACCCGATTGCAGCACATGAATTATGCCGCTGATAATCCGCCGATCATCCTCGCGCCGTTTCCCCGCCGCACGGTACGGTAAATGCGCTTTGATCAGTTCAAATTGACGATCCGACAACCAAAATAGAGGCCTCATGGCCTAAAACCTCCTATATTGAGTTCCAGACCATTGAATCAATTAATAGTTAATGAGTTATGACCCTAGGGCATTTCCGGGTTAGCTTACGCGTTGCGGCGGATCAGGTGATAGCCGAAGTCGGTTTCGACGACATCGCTGGTTTCGTCCACGTCAAGGCCGAAGGCGGCATCTTCGAACGGCTTGACCATCTGGCCCCGGCCAAAGGGGCCTAAATTGCCGCCTTCCTTACCCGACGGGCAGTCCGAGTTTTCGCCTGCCAATTCGGCAAATTCGGCGCCGTCGTCAAGCTTTCCCTTAATTTCATTGATCAGTTCAAGGGCCTCGTCTTTGGTCCGGGTGGCCGATGAACGATCTGATTCCTTGTGCATGACGAGGATGTGCGATGCGCCGACTTGGTCTGACATTTAATATCTCCGAAATTACTTTGGGTGAATGTTGCAGCATATCTAGGACATCGCGAGCCGCTATTCAATATTAACTGTCGGTAAAGTTTCCGGGCGTATCCTTTTTCTTAAATTATGGAGAGGATTCGCACTTATGACGGCGGTAATTCAGGATCGGCCCGAAGACACCCTGGCCCGCAACCTGTGGCAATTGGAAGAAGAGCGTATCGGACGCGAACGCCGCATCGCCCTGCGCGATCAGCAAGTACCGCTGCGCGCGCGGCCCGGCTGGTGGAAAAGACCCCTGGTATGGGGTGTCCTGTTTGGCACCATATTCATGGCGCGAGACGCCTTCGCGGCTTTACTGGTCGAACTCATCGTCCGCTTTTAGAGCATGTCCGGGCCAATATGCCCACCGAAGGATTTGCTTTAATTTGCCATCAACACCGGGACCGTCATATGGGCCAGCATGTGCTGGGTAAATCCACCGAGCACGACTTCGCGCCAGCGGGCGTGGCCATAGGCCCCCATGACGATCAAATCGGCGCCACCGTCTGCGGCGCGAGACAGCAACATATCGGCGCCGCTGACATCATCGGAAATAACATGATCGGCTTTTGCCTTGATGCCATGGCGGGCCAAATGCTGACAAATTCCGGCACCCGGCGTCTCATCCATAGTATCGTCTTGCCCATTGCCCGGCGGATTGACCGAAAGAACCGTTACTTTTTCGGCCATCTCGAGGATCGGCAAGGCATCATTCAGGGCGCGCACGGCCGGCCGGCTGCCATCCCAGGCGATATATACATTTTTGCCGATGTCGCGATACCGCCCGGCGTAAGGAACGATCAGAACGGGACGACCGACATTCAGAATTAGCCGGTCGGGCAGGCTTTTATCGCCATGGTACTGCCCCTGATCCGGATCGTTCTGGCCGACGACCAGAATATCGGCGCATCTGGTATGGCTGATCAAAACGTCCTCACACAAGCCTTGTTCCAGGATTTTGTCGTGCAACAGCCCTTCTGATGCTGCCTGCTTTTCAAAATCGGCCAGCGCCAGATCGGCTTCCTCGACCGCCCGCCTGACTTGCCGTTCAATCACTTCGGCGCCGATCTGGGCCTGCACGTAACCCGGAATATCGGGCTGGTACAGGACATACAGTCCGGTTATATGGGCGTCATGCCGCTTGGCCAATTGCAACGCCGTTTCAATATGGTCAGCGTTCAACCCAAGGCCTTCGACATGAACCAGAATATCTTTGTATGGCATGGCTCAATCCCTTCAAGCAGGGCCGTGGATAAACCGGTTGATGGCGAGCTAGCAGACATCAATGAACGACGAATTGTATCTGTTTTTCAATCGCCAATGACGCGGATAAGGTTTTCCACAACCTTTGACATAAGACATCACACCATGGTTTGGAAAAATTTTCTATGATGTACATCAATGTCGTTCGATCCGCGGTTCAGGTAGCATCGACAACCAGATAGGCTGTGCCGCATTTGCAACTCCTGCCTCTCCAACGGTTCGGCCTACCCCAATGGGGCGCTTGCGAAAATATGGCTCTATCCCTATGATCCGGGCAATAATCCGGCATCCTGGGCATCATGGATGGCGCTTCATTTCGGAGTTACGTTGCGATGAATTACGAAAATTTCTTTTCCGAGCGGATTTCCGACCTTAAATCCGAAGGCCGGTACCGGGTCTTCGTCGATCTGGAACGCCAATCGGGATCGTTCCCCAAGGCGCTGAACCACCGGGAAAACGGTGAAATCAAGGAAATCACCGTCTGGTGCTCGAACGACTATATGGGAATGGGGCAGAACCCGACGACTTTGGCGGCCATGCATGAAACCATCGACCGCTGCGGCGCCGGTGCCGGCGGCACCCGCAACATATCGGGCACCAGCCATTACCATGTCCTGCTGGAACGCGAACTGGCGGATTTGCACGGCAAGGAAGCCGCCCTGATATTCGGTTCTGGCTGGACCGCTAATCTGACGGCTTTGAGCACCCTTGGATCGATGGTGCCGGACTGTGTTATCGTTTCAGACGCCCACAATCACAATTCGATGATCGAAGGCATTCGCCATTCCCGCGCCGAAAAGAAAATTTTCAAACACAACGACGTCGAGGACCTGAACAGATTCCTGAGCCAGTATGACGCCGATACACCCAAGCTGGTGGCATTTGAATCGGTCTATTCCATGGATGGAGACATCGCGCCGATCAAGGAAATTTGCGACGTTGCCGAAAAACACAACGCCATGACCTTCCTTGATGAGGTCCATGCCGTTGGCATGTACGGCCCCCGTGGCGGTGGCGTCGCCGAACGCGAGGGTCTTTCCGACCGCCTGACCATTATCCAGGGCACCCTGGCCAAGGCCTTCGGCGTGGTCGGCGGATACATTACCGGAACGTCGGCGTTGTGTGATTTCATCCGCTCTTACGGGTCGGGTTTTATATTTTCTTCGTCCATGCCGCCGGCCGTCGCCGCGGCGGCCCGGGCTTCGATCCGCTATCTGAAGGAACACAATGAGTTGCGCGAACGCCATCAGGAGCGTGCCGCGACCCTGAAACGGCGGCTATCTGAAATCGGTATTCCGGTAATGCCGTCGGCCAGCCATATCGTGCCGGTACTGGTCGGTGATCCGGTTCTGTGCAAGCAGGCCAGCGATGATTTGTTATTGAAACACGATATTTATGTCCAGCCGATTAACTACCCGACGGTCGCGCGCGGCACCGAACGCCTGCGCTTCACCCCGACACCCCTGCATAGCGATACCGACATGGATCATCTTGTTGAAGCCATGCGCGAAGTCTGGAATCGCCTTGGAATCAGGCAAGCCGCCTGATCGCGTTTATTTTTCGACATGGCATGAAAGCGCATTTCAATGTTCGCCGATAACACGCTGACGCCGAAAGAAGCCGTTAGACTGTGTGCCTTGGGGACCCTTGCCGTCGGCCCCTTGCATTATGGCGAACTGGCCAATTCCATTCGACATTTCATCAGCCGGATCACCGGTCCGTCGCTCGACGTGATGGGTCAGTCTATCGAACTTCTGAAATACGAAGGGCTGGTCGAAGCCAAGGACGGGGTCGGCATGGAAGACGACGCCGTGCTGGCCATCACCGATGCTGGACGGGCCGAACTGAAAACTTTGCTCGGCGCCAATATTCGATCTGCGGCGACGGAAATAAACAAGCTGGTCGTGGCGCTGAAATTCCGCTTTCTGCACCTGCTCGATGATGCCGAAAAAAAATCCCAGGCGGAATTGCTGATCGACACAACGGAAAGCGAATTGGCCCGCCTTGAAGATCTAAGGCAACACCACGCCGGCGACGAAGGTTATTTAGGGGAATGGCTGGATCACGATATCGAGCTTCTGGAGACGCGGCTTTCCTGGCTGGAAGATTTCAAAACCCGGATGGGATAAAAAAAACTTCCGCAACGTCAACCGCCGCCGGTGATTTTCTGCACGACCGCGACCAGCCCGGCCAGAACTTTCTGGCCTTCCGGACCGCCATCACCACTCATGCGCTTGGTAATAACGATCTTCATGGAATCGAGGTAGAGCGCCATGACGTCCAGATCGGTTTTCGTTACTGCGGTCTTGCCTTCGATAAACCGGCACAAATCGTTAGCCAGGATTGTCATCAGATCGTAATTGAAACTGCCCCCCTGGCCTTTCATGTCGTGGCTGATCTGAAACACCTTCTCGACATATTCGGCGGGATTATCCTTGTTGGCGCACACTTCATCATACGCTTTACGGATTTTGATCAGGTCTTCCTCGACCCATTCCAGATAGCTATCTGCCAGGTCGGCGATGACTTGTTCGGCTCGTTCAAGGGCCGCCATATCGACGGCGCCTGGGCCACCCTCCCGAACTTTCATTTTAAGTGTGTTGGGAGGAGTGATGACCTTTACATTTTCGTCATCGCTCATGAATTTTCCTTCATAAAATTTCTACCGAAAGGTAAACGGTCATGGATTGTTGAGCAAGGGCTTAACAACGGCGTCAATTATCGAGCAATGCCTGCACTTCTTCCTGGGACAGCTCTGCACCTTCGCCGGCGCCGCTATCTCCGGCGGACGCGTCATCGGACTTACGTCGTTCAGAGCCTCGATAGGCGGGATTGTCGCGACGGCGTCGGTCCGGTCCGAAATATAACCCGGCCCGCACGAACGGCCTGGGGTGTTCGATAATCGCCCTGATCCGGGCATACAGCCCCTTGGCCGAAATGGGTTTGGCCATAAATTCGTGGACACCGGCGTCTCTGGCTTCGACGACACGGTTCATTTCGGTATGCCCCGTCAACATGATGATCGGAACAAACGGGTTCGGACTGTCTTTGCCGGTACGCACAAGCCGGGTGAAGTCCAGGCCGTCCAGCGGCTGCATATTCCAGTCACAAATGATGATGTCGGCCGGAAAATGGCGAAGTTCCTTGAATGCATCGGCGCCATCAATGGCATCGAGACAATTTTTTACTCCCAAGGCGTGCAGAATGCCTTGCACAAGCGCCCGCATGTGCTTGTTGTCATCGACAATCAGGAAGTTCAATCTTTCAAGATTGTAATCAACCATTCCCTCTCCGTTTAGCCGTAATTTTTGCCTTGTATTCTACGAATCTATGGCAATAACCCTTGAATCCGAAGAAGGATAAACACTATTGCACACTGCAAGCAATATTATCGAAAATCGGTTGTTTGCGACAATAGTGGTAAAATTCTGTCATTTGATACGAACAGTCGGGACGATAATCGTGGCATTTTCCACGCGTCGGTCAGCTCCGGCATATTCCTTGTTCTGCCGCCGCCGGTCGGGTCCGAAAAAATCACCGGAATCTATGAACGGACGGTTTTCCGTGATAACCGAATTAATCCTGGATAACAGGGATTTGGCCGAAATCGGCTTGCTCAGAAAGTCATTGACGCCGGCATTCCTCGCCTCTTTGGCCAGGTTTTCACCGGTATATCCGGTGACCATGATGATCGGTAAAAATTTATTCACGTTATCTTCACCATTTCTGATGCGCTGGACGCATTCGACGCCGTCAACACCATCCATTTTCCAGTCAATAATTGCCAGGTCAGCTTCGAAGCTGGCCAGGACTTCCATGGCTTCGGCGCCATCCCTGGCTTCCTCAACGATTTCGACGCCAAGGGCCTGCAAAATAGTCCGCATCAGCGTCCGAAAATGCAGATTGTCTTCGACGATCAGGACATTGACCTGGCTGATTTCCAATTCAGGCATCAGGGCCTTCGGTCTTGCCGATAAAGCAACTTGCTCTCAAATGAGGGCAGATTGATTTGGCAATTCTGCAATATGAATTTAACCTCATAGCGGCCTTTATCCAGAGTCACTATTTCATCGACAAAAGGTTAAATAACCTTTTGGTAGCAAACAAAAAAACCGGAAATATGTCAGCCCAGGTAGTTTGATTTTCCATCGGTCAGGATTATATGGTGGTCCTTAACCTTGGTCCAGCACCATTGCAGCACTCTAGTAGCGAGTCGCTCGGTCTGCACTTCTGCCGATAGCGGGTTCAGATTGCCTGATTTCTCGGGCCTGTGCATCTTTTTATGGTATGAATTCGGCTGAACCATTTAATCTCGGTGCCTGAAAAGAGCAAAGGAAAACAGGTTGTTAAACGCAAAAACGAAAAAAAATCTAATAAATATCGTGATGTGGGTGATCTTCCTGGCGGCGGCTCATTGGTTCGTTCACAGTTATCACGAATTTCTCAGCGAGCGGTATTCGCTGGGCGTATCGCTCGCTTCCCAGGTCGGGCTGATATTCTTGCTCTTTATGGGCCTGTTGATTCTGGTCCTGGAAAAATCTCAACGTTTTGGTCAGTATCCGTTACTGATGATCTGGATCGCGATGATCGTGATCGCTCATAATCTTGTTTTTATCGACGATGTAACCAGAGAAGACACTCTCGCCGCGTTGAATCTGGGGAGAAGCCTGGCCGACCTGATTTTAATTACGGCCCTGTACGCAGCGATCCTGGCCATACCCTTCATGCCGGGACTGGAACTGGGGCTTGTCATTATGGCGCTGTTTGGAACGGGCGGCGTGACGGCGGCTTATCTTGGTACAATTCTGGGCCTGCTCCTGGCGTATTCCGTGGGCCGATGGATTGCCCAAACTTCGGCCAGCAATTCGGCGGTGAGGCGCTGGGCCGCCCCGGAACGCCTGGAGGCGTTTATCGGACCAAAACTAAGCGCCCTGGCGGATAAGTACCGCTACATGATTTTGGGCCTGGCGTTCAACCTGCCGGGAAATTCCGTCGTTGGCGGCGGCGGCGGCATCTCGTTGATCAGCGGTATGAGCGGTCGTTTCACTTTGGTGAAGTTCATGTTGACGATCATCATCGCGACCGCGCCACTGCCGATTTTAATCCTCTCGGACATTATTTCCGTGGATGACTTGCATTTCTCGCACTGACCAGCGCCAACGGCGCTAAAGCAATCCCAGGCCCCGCAATTCGGCGGCCATTTCGCCCGGCAACGCCCGATCACCCTTTTTTCGGTTCAAATCATGCGGTGCGTCTTCCGTCTTTAAATACCGCCAACCCTGAAACGCCCGGAATTCCTTCAATTCGGTCAGAACCAGTCGCGGATCAAGGGTCAGTGTGCAAGTCGGTCGACCGTCGTGATCCCGTCCCCGTTCGATCCCGGTGAGACGCTGGCGGACCCGGATGAATTTCTTCACGACCCAGTAAATTGACCCACCGGCCAGCAATTCATCGGCGCGTTTAGGGGTGCCGCGCGTAACATGCACAAGCACGCCTGTTCGTCGCAATCTGCCGGCCTGCAGCTCGATCATATGATCGACATCATCGACCCCGACAGCCAGTTTGATTAATTGCACCGGCATCGCCTCAGGCGCCTTTCCAGGCCAGCGAGACCTTCGATACCGGTTTTTTACCTAGCAAATCACATACATAGCGCCCGGCATCGACAAGGCTGTTCATATTGACTCCGGTTTCAATGCCCAATCCATCAAGCATATAGAGCACATCTTCGCTGGCCACGTTTCCGGCCGCACCACTGGCATAGGGGCAGCCACCAAGGCCGGCGACGGAACTGTCGATAGTGGCGACGCCCAGTTCCATTACGCCGAGCAAGTTTGCCAATGCCTGGCCATAGGTGTCGTGAAAATGCGCCGCCAGCTTTTCCACCGGCACCTGCGACGTGACGGCCCTGATCATCGCCTGGGCTTTCGCCGGTGTGCCTACGCCGACGGTGTCGCCAAGGGAGACCTCGTAACAACCGGCATCAACAAGTTTCTTCGCCACATCGGCGACGACGGCGGGGGCGACGTCACCTTCGTAAGGGCAGCCCAGAACACAGGAAATGTAGCCCCGGACGGCAATTCCATTCGCCCTGGCCGCTTCGCAAACCTGATTAAAACGCTGGAAACTTTCTTCGATGGAGCAATTAATATTGCGTTTTGAAAATGTTTCCGAGGCCGCCGCGAATACGGCAATATCTTTGGCTCCTGCGGCAACTGCGGCGGCGAACCCCTTCATATTGGGCACAAGGACCGGATAGCGCACACCCTGATTTAAATTCAGGCCTGCCAGAACCCGGTCGGTATCACCCATTTGCGGCACCCAATCGACCGACACGAAGCTACCGGCCTCGACCATGCCGAGGCCGGCGGCGGCCAATCTGTTTATCAGGTCGATCCGATCGCTGTAAGGCAGGGTTATCGATTCATTTTGCAGCCCGTCACGGGGACCGACTTCGACCATTCTTATGTTTGCAGGCAGATGCATATTGATCGGGCTCCGGCGATTATCGGTAAGAGTATTTGTTTTTGCGGCGATCCGGTCCGCTGATAGGCTTGGCGTGGCGACGACGGTCCGGGCCGAAAAAGCTGGCCGTCCTGACAAAATCGCGTGGGTTTTCGATGACCGACGTTATTCTTTGATAAATCTTTTTCGCCGAAACGGGTTTGGCCAGATATTCGTTGATACCGGCGTCCCGCGCTTCGACTATCCGTCTGAGGTCGGTATATCCCGATATCATGATAAAAGGTGTGAATGGGTCCACTCCTTCGGCGCCGGAACGGATCAGGCTGATCAGTTCGATACCGCTCATCGGCGACATCATGTTATCGGACAAAATAAGATCGGCATCATGTTTCTTAAGATGTTCAAAAACATCAAGGCCATTTTCCATTGTTATGATATCGCGAATTCCCAGCGCCCACAAAACCCCCCTGATGATTTCACGCATGGGTTCGTTATCTTCCGCAACAACGACATTCAGATCCGATAGATCGTAATTCAGCATTCGCCAGCCTGTTTCCCCACCCCAATTTGCGAGAACAATAATAGCTATTATCATTCCTGCAATGGTTAAACGGGTATGCTGATGAATAATTTGTAAATATCGGATTATTTATTTTTCAGACTCAGCAATTCGGCGCCGTCATCGACCCGATCACCGGTCCTGAAATGAATCGATTGAACAATCCCGTCCATGGGGGCGGTGATGGTATGTTCCATTTTCATCGCTTCAAGGGCCATCAGGGCCTGCCCGCTTTTCACCGGATCACCGGCTTTGACCGCGACCGATACGATCCGGCCCGGCATGGGGGCGCATAACCCGCCAGAGCTGGCTCCCGACACAGTCACCGCGCGTCCCTCGCCACCGCTAATCAACACCACCGGGCTGCCCCCCGTATCGATATACAGGCGGCTTCCCCTGATCACCGCCATACCCTTGATGCGGCGGCTGGAAACGCCGTTGGACAGGTCGGCCACCAGCGTTCCTTCGTCGTCATAGCGACCACTGGCGAGCCAGGTTTCGTCGGGCAATTCCAGCAGGAATCCCTGATCCCGGTAATGCACGGTAATCGCGTATATGGTTTCCCGGCTGCCATCAGTGTCGGAGAATACCAGATCATGATGATTGTCGCCGTTCATGCGCCAGGCATGGGTCGAATGCCACGGCGAAAAGGGATCACCGGAACGGCTGGATATGGCATCGGCCTGTACTTCCCGCTTCAACATCACGCTTAAGGCGGCGAGCGCCAGGGCGTCATTCATTACGCCCTCGCCAACCGGCGCCAGCAAGTCGCCGTGGTTTTCGGCGATGAACCCGGTAACGACGGGACCCGCCCTGAATTTTCGATGACCGAAGGCCCGACGCAGGAATCCCAGATTGGTCTGCATGCCGGCGATTTCCGTATCGGCGAGGACGCCGCACATACGGGAACGGGCCGCTTCCCGGTCGACACCCCAAACGACGATTTTGGCGATCATCGGGTCATAGTCGGAAGAAACCGCGTCGCCTTCCCTGACGGCGCTGTCGATGCGCACGGCGCCGCCATACTGGTCGGTCGCGCCCAGGCGAAAACGTTCGATAATGCCGCCGGTAGGCAGAAAATCGCGGCCCGGATCTTCGGCGTACAACCGGGCTTCCAGGGCATGGCCCGACGGTATCAGTTCGGCTTGTTCGCGCGGCAATTCGCGACCGGCGGCAATTTCGAATTGCCACTGGACCAGATCTTCGCCGAAGATCATCTCGGTCACCGGATGTTCGACCTGAAGCCGGGTGTTCATTTCCATAAAATAGAAGGCACCATCCGGAGCCAGTAAAAATTCCACCGTGCCGGCGCCGACGTAATCAATAGCCGCCGCGGCATCGATGGCGGCGGCGGCGAAATCCTGGCGCAAGGCCGGCGACAATCCCGGTGCCGGTGCTTCTTCGATCACTTTCTGATGCCGCCGCTGGACCGAACAGTCGCGCTCGGACAGCGCGACGATATTTCCGAAGCGGTCGCCGAACACCTGAACCTCGACATGGCGGGCCCGCTGCACGGCCTTTTCCATCAACAGCGTGGCATCGCCAAAAGCCGACTTGGCTTCGCGCCTGGCCGATGCGACGGCCTCTTTCAGTTGCCGGGCGTCGCCAACGATGCGCATGCCGCGCCCGCCACCGCCCGACGAGGCCTTGATCATCACCGGATAGCCGATTGCCGCGGCGGCGGCCTTAAAGGTCGCAAAATCCTGTTTGGCGCCGTGATAGCCGGGAACCACGGGAACGCCCGCCCGTTCCATGATTTTCCGCGAACGGACTTTCGACCCCATGTCGCGGATGGCGGCGACGGTCGGTCCGATGAAAACCAGGCCGGTCAATTCGACCGCCTTGGCGAAGCCTGCGTTTTCCGAATTAAAGCCGTATCCCGGATGGATCGCCTGCGCGCCGCTTTGCAGCGCCGCCGCGATGATCGCCGGGCCGTTTAAATAGCTGTCGATGGCGAACGCCTCGTCGGCGCTTTCAACGTGCAGGGACGTACGGTCCTGATCGCTGAATACGGCGACAATTCGGATGCCCATGCTGCGCGCCGTGGCGGCGATGCGGCAGGCGATTTCACCGCGATTGGCGATCAGGATTTTCGAAAACATCCGCCTATTCCCTCACCCAATTGGGTTTGCGCTTGTCGAGGAAGGCCGAAATTCCTTCCTTGCCTTCATCCGACGCCCTGATCCCGGCGATGCCTTCGGCGGTTTCCCGGACAACGGTTTTATCGAACGAACGGCCCTGCAGTGAAAATATAAGCTCCTTGATGGCCGTCATGGCGGCGGGACCATTCTGTAACAGCTGGGTCACTATATGCCCGACTTGTGTTTCCAACCCATCGGCGGCGGTTACATCGTGGACCAGGCCGATACGCTTGGCGTCATCGGCGCCGAAGGGTTCTGCCGTAAGGGTGTATCGCCGGGCCTGGCTTTCACCGATGGCCGCCAGCACGTAGGGCGAAATGACCGACGCCATGATTCCGAGCATGGCTTCCGACAGGCGAAATTTCGCCCGTTCACTGGCGATGACGATATCGCAGGTGGCGACCAGTCCGACGCCACCGCCATAGGCCGCGCCCTGAACCACCGCCACCGTCGGTTTCGACAGCCGATTGAGGGTCCACAGCATATCGGCCAGTGCCTCCGCATCGGCCAAATTCTGATCGTAGGAATATTCGCTGGTGCGCTTCATCCAGTTCAAGTCGGCGCCGGCGGAAAAGCTTTTGCCACTGCCCCGGATGACGATGATGCGAACGTTTTGCCCGGCGTCCAGTTTTTTCAAATGCTCGGTCAGGCTGACGATCAATGCGTCGTCAAACGCGTTGTGCACGTCGGGCCGGTTAAGGGTCACGGTGGCGACGCCGCGCCGGTCAATATCAACTAAGACGGATTCCATGATTACATCCTGAAGATGCCAAAATCGGTTTTTTCGATTGGCGCGTTTAGGGAAGCCGAAATGCCGAGGCCCAGGACCATGCGGGTGTCGGCAGGATCAATGATGCCATCATCCCACAGGCGGGCGCTGGCGTAATAGGGGTGGCCCTGATGTTCGTACTGATCGAGAATGGGTTTGCGGAACCGCTTTTCCGCCGCCGCACTCCAGGTCTTGCCGGCGCTTTCGATGCCGTCCCGCTTGACCGTCGCCAGCACCGAGGCCGCCTGCTCGCCGCCCATGACCGAAATGCGGGCGTTCGGCCACATCCACATCATGCGCGGTGAATAGCCGCGTCCGCACATGGAATAGTTACCGGCCCCGAAACTGCCGCCAATGATGACGGTAAATTTCGGCACCCGGGCGCAGGCCACGGCCATGACCATCTTGGCGCCGTCCTTGGCGATGCCGCCTTCTTCGTATTTCTTGCCAACCATGAAACCGGTGATGTTCTGCAAAAACACCAGCGGGATGCCCCTTTGGGCGCACAGTTCGACGAAGTGGGCGCCCTTTTGGGCCGATTCGGAAAACAGGATGCCGTTGTTGGCGACGATGCCCACCGGATAGCCATGAATGCGGGCGAAACCGCAAACCAGGGTTTGCCCGTACAGGTGCTTGAATTCATCGAACACCGAACCATCGACGATCCGGGCGATGACATCCCGCACGTCATAGGACTTGCGGGTGTCGGCATTGACGATGCCGTAGATTTCTTCCTTCGCGTACAAGGGTTCTTGCGGTTCGACCAAATCCAGATCGACCTTCTTGACCCGGTTCAGGTTGCCGATTGACGCCCTGGCCAGTTCCAGGGCATGGGCGTCGTCGTCGGCCAGATGATCGGCGACCCCGGATATGCGGGTGTGGACATTGGCCCCGCCCAGGTCTTCGGCAGTTACGATTTCCCCGGTCGCCGCCTTGACCAGTGGTGGCCCGCCCAGAAAAATCGTGCCCTGGCCCTTGACGATAACGCTTTCGTCGGACATTGCCGGCACATAAGCGCCGCCCGCCGTGCACGAGCCGTGGACCACGGACAATTGCGGGATACCCTTCGACGACATGATCGCCTGGTTGTAAAAAATGCGTCCGAAGTGATCACGGTCGGGGAACACGTCATCCTGATGGGGCAGGAAGGCGCCGCCGGATTCGACCAGATAAATACACGGCAAATTATTTTCCAGCGCAATTTCCTGGGCCCGCAGGTGCTTCTTGACGGTGATCGGATAATAGGTGCCGCCCTTCACCGTCGGGTCGTTGGCGATGATCATGCATTCGCGGGCATTGATGCTGCCGATGCCGGTAATGATTCCGGCGGCCGGCACGGCATCGTCGCCATACAAGTCGTATCCGGCCATTTGCGAAAATTCCAGAAACGGCGAGCCGACATCTACCAGGCGGCGAATGCGCTCGCGCGGCAACATCCGGCCACGGGCGATGTGCTTGTCCCGCGCCCGTACGCCGCCGCCCTCGCGGATCGTATTTACTTTTTCATTCAAGTCATCGATCAGGCGGCGCATGGCCGCTTTGTTGGCCTTGAAGGCGGTCGATCCGATATCGACGGTGTTGTGAATTGGGGGCATTTGCTAGCTTTTCTTTTTTGGTCGCTCGACGATGGCGCCGCCGGCTTCTTTCCAGGCGGTGAAGCCGCCGGCAAGGTGCTTGACGTTGGTCATGCCCATCTCATGCAGGGATTTCGACGCCAGCGCCGAGCGCCAGGCCGACTGGCAATACAGCAGATAGGTTTTGTCGTGCCGGTCGAAAACGTCCCGGTGATAGGGACTGGCCGGATCGACCCAGAACTCGATCATGCCGCGCGGGGCGTGAATGGCGTTTGGGATCATGCCTTCTTTATCGAGTTCGCGAACGTCGCGAATATCGACGAAGATGTACTCGGCATCGGCGCCGGAAATGACGGCGGCCGGATCGATTCGTTCGACGACCGCATTGGCCTCTTCGACCAGTTGCTTCGAGTTTTTCGTTATCGGCATTTCTTGTTCCCCTACCAGCCGCCCCGTTGCAGCCATTTCTTGACCATCCACATACGATCCGAGCCCCAGAATCCTTCGCCATCGACGATGAAGAAAGGCGCGCCGAACACGCCCAGTTCGATGGCTGTGTCGGTTTCATCCTTGACTCGTTGTTTGATCGCCGGATCGGCGATGGCGGCGAGCAACTCTTCACGGTCGATATGCAGGGCGCCCGCGACATCGGCGACGGCCTCGCCCGAGGTAATATCTTCGCCTTCACCGAAGAGCCTGTGAAAAAGCGACTTGGCGAGCAACCTGGCCTGATCCGGGTCTGTGTCATCGACCCAATAGAACGCCCGCGCGGCGGCGACGGAAAAGATTGGAAATTTCTCCGGCATTTTCCACTGCACATTCATGAAACGCGCCATGCGCTCACAATCGTGCACCGAGTACGGGCCCTTTACCGAAAAACCGATGGGAGAAGATCCGCCCGTGGCCTCGAACACCGGGCCCAGCAAGATCGGCTTCCAATTGACGGTGCGGTCATTGGCCTCTGTAATTTCATCGATTTTGTTGGCGGCGAAATATGAATACGGGGACGAAAAATCAAAATAAAAATCTATCGAATCGCTCATCAAAAACCCTCTTTCATTCATCCATTACGGCGCGCGCGATCAGCATACGCTGGATATCGCTGGTGCCTTCGTAAATTTGGCAGACCCGCACATCGCGGTAGATGCGTTCGACCGGAAAATCTTCCAGATACCCGTAACCGCCGTGAATCTGGATCGCGTCGGAGCATACTTTTTCGGCCATTTCCGAGGCGAACACCTTGGTCATGGAGGCTTCCTTCATGCACGGCTTTCCGGCATCCCGCAGCCGGGCGGCGTTCAGGGTCATCAGGCGGGCGGCCTCGATCGCCGTCGCCATATCGGCCAGGCGGAAAGCCACGGCCTGATGGTCGGCGATCGGTTTGCCGAAAGCCTGGCGTTCCCGCGCATAGTCCCGCGCCGCTTCGAACGCCGAGCGCGCCATGCCGACCGATTGCGCGCCGATGCAGATGCGTCCGCCTTCAAGATTGGACAGCGCGATCTTGTAGCCGTCGCCTTCCTGGCCGAGCCTGAGATTGTCTGGAACCCGCATATTTTCGAAGTTGAGCGCCACGGTCGCCTGGCCCCGCTGACCCAGTTTCCGTTCCGCCTTGCCGACGGAAAAGCCCGGCGTGTCGGTCGGTACGATGAAAGCGGAAATACCTTTTTTTCCGGCGCCGGCGTCGGTAACGGCAAAGACGATAGCGACGCCCGCGATACTGCCCGCGGTAATGAACATCTTGGAGCCGTTCAGGATATAGTCGCCATCCTTGCTGTTGCGCATGGCCCGGCATTTGATATTGGCGGCGTCGGACCCGGCCTGGGGTTCGGTAAGCGCGAACGCCCCGATCATCCGCCCGCTGGTCATGTCTGGCAAAAAGCGTTGCTTTTGCTCCTCGGTTCCGTACTGCACGATCGGCATGGTGCCGACGCCATTATGGACGGCCAGAAGCGTCGAAATCCCACCATCGCCAGCGGCTATTTCTTCCATCGCCAGGGCAAACGAAACGGTGCCGGCGGCGGCGCCGCCCCATTCTTCCGGCGCCAATATGCCAAGCAATCCGAGCTCGCCCATTTCCCGGTAAATCCCGGGCGGCGTATGCCCTTCCCGATCCCAGGCGGCGGCGTTCGGCAACAGCCGATCACGGGCGAAAGCCCGGGCGGTGTCGCGGATCAGAATCTGTTCTTCAGTCAGGGTCATGGCGCGGGAAACCTTTGTTTGAAGGTGAAGGCATCCGGGCCGGGTCCTTTTTCGCGCAGCAAGTCCAGACGCTCGCGGCCTTCCTGCGGGTCGGGGATGTGCCCGGCGGGAATCCACCACAAGGCCATATAGGCATCCTGAAGAAGGTCGAACCATTCCTTGCGCCGGGACATGATCCGGGTGTGGGCGGTCTTGTAGGTATAATCGAACAAGGCTTCCATGGAAGCCCACACCGACATGTTGATCAACATATTGGGATCATCGAAGGCCCTGATCGACTGGGCATTGCCCTCTTCATCCTGCAATCGCCAGATAAATCCGGGACTTGAATCGGCCAGTGCATTGATCGCGTCGAGCTGGTCGGTAAAGCCCTTTAGAAGCGGATCATCCGGTTGCAGCCGGAAGCGGCCAATATTGATCTGTGCCAGATGGTGTTCGGTCATGGTTCTGTTTTTCGCCTACCAGGGAATTTCGCTGCCGTCGTAATTGTAAAAACAACCGGTCGCCGCCATGCTCAGGCCGTCGATCACCCGACGCATGCCGGTGACGCTTTCCTCGGCATCTATCAGGCCGCTGGGGCCACCCATGTCGGTCCTGACCCAGCCCGGATGCAACAGCGCGACCGTGATGCCGCGCGACTTTAGATCGATGGACAGGCTTTTCATCACCGCGTTGAGCGCCGCCTTCGATGATCGGTAAATATAGCCGCCACCTGCCTCGTTATCCTTCATGGATCCCATCTTGCTGGAAATGGTGACGATCTTTTTTTGCCTGCCGGCGACCAGGTGATCGAGAAAACATTCGCTGACCTTGAGCGGCGCCATCGCATTGATGCGCATGACATCAGCCCACACGGCGTAATCGACGCCGCCCAGCTTGACCGGTTTGGGACCATAAACACCGGCGTTGTTGAGCAACAGGTCGACGGGTTCTTTTTTCAGGGCTTTCGCCAGCGCCTGTATCTGGGCGTTGTCGGTGATATCCAGGGTATGAACTTCGACATCGCCCTGCAAGGGCGCCAGTCCCTGCGCCTTCAGGGGATCGCGACAGGTGGCGATAACCCGCCAGCCATCGGCGGCGTACTGCCGGGTGAATTCCAGGCCGAGCCCCCGATTGGCCCCGGTGATCAAGGCGGTCGGCATATCAGGTTACCCGTTCGATTGAAACGGCGGTCGCCTCGCCGCCACCGATGCACAAGGACGCGACGCCTTTTCTCATGTCGTATTTTTCCAGCGCCGCCATCAGGGTGACGATGATCCGGGCGCCCGACGCACCGACCGGATGGCCGAGCGCGCAAGCGCCGCCGTGGATGTTGACTTTATCATGGGGCAGATCGAGATCACGCATGGCCGCCATGGCGACGACGGCGAAGGCTTCGTTGACTTCGTACAGATCGACCTCGTCTTTCTGCCAGCCCGTGCGTTCCAGAACTTTCTTGATGGCATGGATGGGTGCGGTGGTGAACCACGCCGGTTCCTGGGCGTGGGTAGCGTGGGCATGGATGATCGCCAGCGGTGTCAGGCCGCGCTTTTCGGCCTGCGAACGGCGCATCAGAACAAGTGCCGCCGCACCATCGGAAATGCTCGATGAATTCGCCGCCGTCACCGTGCCATTCCTGGCGAAGGCGGGCCGAAGCGTCGGGATTTTGTCGGCGTTTGCCTTCAGCGGCTGCTCGTCCTTGTCCACCGTCACCTCATCCTTGCGGGACGTGACCGTTACCGGCACCACTTCGCCATCGAAGCTGCCGTCTTCGACGGCGGTTTTCGCGCGCCTGAGGGATTCGATGGCGTAGGCGTCTTGCGCCTCGCGGGTGAACTGGTAGTGGGTCGCCGTGTCTTCGGCGAAGCTGCCCATCAGCTTGCCTTCGTCATAGGCGTCTTCCAGGCCGTCGATGAACATGTGGTCCTGGACGGTATCGCCGTGGCCGAGCCGGTAGCCCTGTCGCGCTTTTTGCAAAATGTAGGGGCTGTTGGTCATGCTTTCCATGCCACCGGTGACCATAATGTCGTGGGCGCCGGCAAGAATGTTGTCGTGCCCCATCATGGTCGCCTTCATGGCCGAGCCGCACATTTTTGAAATGGTCGTGCAGCCGGTGGCCCACGGCAACCCGGCATTGTGGGCGGCCTGACGGGCCGGCGCCTGCCTGACCCCGGCGAACAGGCACAAGCCCATGATCACGTCGTCCACGTCGTTGGGCTTGACGCCCGCCCTTTCGACGGCGGCCCGAATGGCGGCGCCGCCCAGTTCGGGCGCGCTCAGGGCCCACAGGTCACCCTGAAAACCACCCATGGGGGTGCGGGCGGCGCCGACGATGACGATGGGATCAGACTGGTTCATCGGAATTATCCTTTGTCTTTTGTTGCATAGGGCGTGCCGTCCTTGTGGACGTACAGATCCCGGCCATCCCGCCTGACGAACAGCATATCGATATCGGAATAGCCGCCTTCGTCTCCCGGTGTATTGTCGGCAACTACAAGAAAACTCGCTTCTCGCCCCGAACGGTTGACCAGATGATGGCCGTTTTCGACTCCTGCCGCAAAACCGACAACCATTCCGGGGGTCATTACCTGATCGCCCGCGTCAGTCACCAGCATCAGTTCACCATCGACCATATAGACAAATTCATCCTGTTTGGTATGCCAGTGCCGTTGCGACGAACTGGCGCCGGGGGGCAAGGTTATCATATTGATGCCCAAATTGGTCAAATTGAATGGCGCCGCCAAGGCCCTTTTATCACGCCCTTCGACGACCTTATCGAATGGAGCGGGATAACCGGTTCCCTGTTTCCCCGGCAGGGAAAATGGATCGATCGCCGGCCCGGTGGATTTTTTCGTCATTGTTTTACGCTCCCGTTTCATCGAACAGTTCGCGGCCGATCAAGGACGAATGAGCCGAACTTCGATCCCCACGTCCAGTTTGGCCCAGGCTCTGTCTGCCGTAAGAGCCGGCAGGTTTTCGGCCACCGCCATAGCCAAACAAGCTCGATCACCGAGCGACAAACCCTTTTTCCGCGTTGCTGCCCGAAGAAAGGCCGTCGCGTGGGCCATTTCCAAATCAAAAACGACGATATCCAGACCGAGCGCCGCCAGTACGGATCGCACGTCGCTACCCGACAACCCGTTGTCTATAAGACGCGTGCCGACTTCGGCGACGTTGACCGCCGATATACTCGCACCGCTTAGATTTTCTTCCACAATATCGGCTCCGGGTTCGCGGTGTAACAATGCAAGGACGGCGGAAGCGTCGAGAACGATTTTAGGCATTTCAGCTTTCCCGATCCACCTCAGCACGACGATCCGCTAACAGCTCATCGACCAGAGAAACATCGGCGGGGATATGCCTGGCCACCAATTCCTGGGCGCGGCGAATTTCAGACGCCCGGCTGCCAATACGAACCTCGTCGCCGACCAATCGGAGCATGACTTGTTCGCCTTCGCGAATACCCATGGCTTTGCGGTAGGGCGCCGGGACGGCGATACGTCCCCCTGGGCCGACTGGGACGCTTATTTGATCGGCGATTTGTTGATCTTCCTTTTTCGCTTTATCACGCACCAAGACATTGCGTACGAACTGGTACCTGACTTCTAGAAACTTGTAGATTTCGGAAATTGAATACCCCTCTTCGTTCAATGCCCGCATCTTGTCTGACTTTGTTTTCCAAGGCATGGACACATCTTCCATTGGGCGCCGTCCTGCGGTTTTTGTTGCATGGCTCATTTTCGATTTTCCTTTTATACTATCATTCATATGTCATATAATATGATACTATATACATTAAAATCAGTATAATTGATAGTATAATCTCAACCCATTTCATCAAACAGTTCACGGCCGATCAGCCAGCGACGAATTTCGCTGGTGCCGGCGCCGATTTCATAGAGCTTGGCATCGCGCAGCAGGCGTCCGGTCGGGGCCTCGTTGACGTAGCCGGTGCCGCCCAGGCACTGGATCGCCTCCAGCGTCATCCAGGTCGCTTTCTCCGCCGCGTACAGGATCGCCCCGGCTGAATCCTTGCGGGTCGTCTGGCCCCGGTCGCAGGCCTTGGCGACGGCGTACACATAGGCCCTGGAAGCGTTCATGGTGGTATACATGTCGGCCAGCTTGCCCTGCATCAACTGGAATTCGCCGATGGCCTGGCCGAACTGTTTGCGTTCGTGAATGTAGGGCATCACCACATCCATGCACGCGGCCATGATTCCCAGCGGCCCGGCGGCGAGGACGGCGCGTTCGTAATCCAGGCCGCTCATCAAGACGCGGACGCCCTTGCCGAGGCCGCCCATGACGTTTTCTTCCGGCACTTCGCAATCTTCGAATACCAGTTCGCAGGTGTTGGAGCCGCGCATGCCGAGCTTGTCCAGCTTCTGGGCGGTGGAAAATCCCTTGAAGGTTTTCTCGATCAAAAACGCCGTGATGCCCCGGGCACCGCCGTTTGGATCGGTCTTGGCGTAAACCACCAGAGTGTCCGCATCGGGACCGTTGGTAATCCACATCTTGGTGCCGTTGAGGACATAGCGGTCGCCCTTCTTGTCGGCCCGCAGTTTCATGGAGACGACGTCGGACCCGGCGCCGGGCTCGCTCATGGCCAGGGCGCCGACGTGGGCGCCGGAAATCAGTTCCGGCAAATAACGGCGCTTCTGGTCGTCGGTTCCATTGCGGCCGATCTGGTTGACGCACAGGTTGGAATGGGCCCCGTAGCTGAGACCGACGGAGGCCGAGGCGCGGCTGATTTCCTCCATGGCGACGACGTGTTCCAGATAGCCCATGCCGGAACCGCCGAATTCTTCGTCGATGGTAACGCCGAGCAAGCCCAGGGCGCCCATCTTTTGCCACAGGTCGGCAGGAAATTCGTTGCTTCGGTCGATGTCGACGGCGCGGGGGGCGATTTCATCGGAGGCGAAACCAAGCACGGAAGCGCGCAACATATCGGCGGTTTCACCCAGGTCGAAATCCAGCGATGGAAGTTCATTTGCGATCATCTTTAACGCTCCTGTTAGCCCGATACGTCGGGGCGGCCGACGATGCGCATGAGGGTTTGCTGCATGACGGCGCACGGGGTCGCCTTGCCGTCCTTGATGACGTCCACCCGGGCGGTGGAGACGGTCAACGTGCGACCGGGTTTGAGCACTTCGCCGCGGGCGATCAGCAACTCGCCATCGGCGGGGGCGATAATGTTCAGCTTGTATTCGACGGTCAGGATGCCATCGCCGTCTTCCATCAGGGTAAAAGCGGCGTAGCCGCCGGCGGAATCGGCGATGGTGCCGACCACGCCGCCATGGAAAAAACCGTGCTGCTGGGACAGATCATCGCTGTAGGGCAGCCGTATTTCACACCGTCCCGGCGAAACCTCGCCGACCTCCGCGCCGATATGTTTCATGATCCCCTGTTTGGAGAAACTTTCCCGGATCACCCGGTCGAAATCCGGATTGGGCGGGATGTGTTCACTGGTCATCGGCAATTCCCCGGTGTTCGGCAATCATCGCCTGTCCGGTCTGAAAGATATCATCGGGAAACGGGCAGGTTTTGCGAATTTCCGTATCCATGTGCAGGCCCAGCAATTCCGTGGTCGCGGCCAGGTCGTCGGTTTCACCATTATACATGAGATGCCGGAAGGTGATGCGCTTGCCTTCCAGCTGCAGCAAACGCGAGCGGACAAACACCACATCACCCGGATGCAATTCGCGCAGATATTTGCTGTGTTGATCGACCGCCGCCATGCCGCGTTTACTGGCGCGCATATATCTGGGCGTGATGCCCAGCATGTTGAACAGGTTCCAGGTCGCCTCGTCGAACTTGCCGGTGTACCAGGCGACATTCATGTGGCCGACATGGTCGCAATGCCAGGGATAAACGGCGCCCCGGTAGGTGACGGGCAAGCCGCTCATCGGGCGCTTTCCTTCTGCTTCAGCAACATGGTGCTTTGTTTTTCAAGGGTTTGCAGTTCTTTCAGGATCGCCGTGATGTCGGCCTGTTGCCGGCTTAGCACCGCCTTGCGTTCGCCGATCTTGTCGAGAAACAGTTTCAGCTGCGCCACTTCCGAAGGGTCGTCGTCGTACAGGACGATCATCGCGCGAATTTCATAGAGCGAGAAGCCGAGCCGCTTGCCGCGCATGATCAGGCGCAGGCGGACCCGGTCGCGCGGGCTGTAAATGCGCCGCTGGCCATCCCGGCCCGGCGACAGCAGGCCCTTGTCTTCGTAAAAACGAATGGTGCGGGTGGTCACTTCGAATTCCCGCGCCAGTTCGGCGATGCCGTATGTACCCGTGGTTTCAGTCATGATGAAAGACTAGCTTACGTTTACGTAAACGTAAAGCAAAACTAGCCCGGCATATGACGGTCGTGGGGCGCGGTGAAGTCCTGCTTCGGTCCCAGCGGCACGATCCGGGTCGGGTTTATGGTTTCGTGGCTTTGGTAATAGTGGTTCTTGATGTGATCCATGTGCACGGTTCCGGCGATACCGGGCTGTTGATATAAATCCCGCACATAACCCGACAGGGCCGGATAATCGGCGGTGCGTTTCAGGTTGCATTTGAAATGACTGAAATAGACGGCATCGTTGACCGGGTCGGCGATGACGCCGTCGCCCGGCGCGAAGGTCCAGCCGTTTTCGCCCATGAACCAGTTGACCACCGACAGGGAAATGCTGTCTTCCAGGCCCTTCAGCGTCCTGAATATCAGGGTCCGGTGGGCCCATGGGCAGGCATGGGAAACATACAGATGATAGCGCCCCGGTTCGGCCCCGAAGCCGCCCCTGCCCGACGGGCCGGGCGCGCCGTCGGGCGTCACCCAGTTGCGGAACTGCGCCTGGGATCGGATAAATTTACCGTCATTCGCCATGGTATCGTACCATTGGTCAAGCCACTTTCCGTTAACCAGAAGACCCACTAAAACCGTCCCGACCGGAAATCCTGAAACGCCTGCATGACCTGTTCGCGGGTGTTCATAACGAACGGGCCGCCGCGGGCCACCGGCTCGTTCAGGCGCCGCCCGGCGATCATCAGGAAGCGGCAACCACCGTCACCGGCGATTGCCTCGACCCGGTCACCCGGTCCCAGCAGGCCCAGCGTTCCGGACGGCAATACGTCCCGTTTCTCGCCGACCGAAAGCGTGCCGTCGATAACGTAGAGAAACCCGGAATGGCTTTCGGCCATGGTCTGGGTGAAAATTCCGTCGCGCTCCAGATGCACGTCCAGATAGATGGGATCGGTGGCGATATTCTTGACCGGGCCGGATGTGCCGCCGTCGGTGGTGCCGGTGATGACACATATTTTGCCGCCGCCGTCGATTTGTTCGACGGGAATTTCCGAGGCCGGGAATTCCTGATAGCCGGGCGCGCACATCTTGTCGCCGGCCGGTAAATTGACCCACAACTGAAAGCCCGCCAGCAGACCATCTTCCTGTTCCGGCATTTCGGAATGGACGATGCCCCGGCCCGCCGTCATCCACTGGATGCCGCCCGGTTCAATCACCCCTTCATGCCCGGCGTTATCCTTGTGGCGCATTCGCCCGGCCAGCAAATAGGTCACCGTCTCGAACCCCCGATGCGGGTGCTCGGGAAAGCCACCGATATATTCATCGGGCCGGTCGGAACCGAAGGCGTCAAGCAGCAAAAACGGATCGACCATGTCAAGCTCGGGCGAGCCGACGATACGCCTCAGGCTGACGCCGTCGCCGTCGGACGCCGCAATGCCCGATGTCGTGCCGACGATTTGCCGGATTGTTCCGCTGGATACAGTCCTCATCACTCTCCCGGTATGTTCTATAGCAGAAACCACGCCGCCAGCCCCAGGAAGGCGGCGAAACCGACGACATCGGTGACAGTGGTCAAAAAGACGCTCGAGGCGATGGCCGGGTCGATCCCGGCCCGTTCCAGCAGCAGCGGAATGGTCGTGCCGGCCAACCCGGCGACGATCATGTTGATGACCATGGCCGCGGCGATAACAGCCCCCAATGCCGGATTATCGAACCACAACCAGGCGACGCCGCCGGTGAGAATGGCGAAAACGAAACCGTTGAGGCCGCCGACGATCAATTCCTTGCCGATGACGCGCGAGGCGTTGGTCGCCGTCAGGTCTTTCATGGCCAGGGCGCGGACCGTCACGGTCAGCGTCTGGGTTCCGGCGTTGCCGCCCATGGAAGCGACGATGGGCATCAGCACCGCCAGGGCGACCATTTGGTCGAGCGACCCTTCGAACAATCCGATGATCGCCGAGGCCACGATCGCCGTCACCAGATTGACCAGCAACCAGGAAAACCGCGCCTTGGCGGTATCGGCGGCGGCGGCATACAGATCGTCTTCGCGGACACCGCCCATGCGCATGATGTCTTCTTCGTGTTCTTCGTGGATGACATCGACCACGTCATCGATGGTGATGGCGCCGACCAGCCGCCCACCGGAGTCGATCACCGGGGCCGACACCAGGTCGCGCTGGGAAAACAGATAGGCGACATCTTCCTGATCCATATCGACCGGGATCAGTTTCAGCTCCGTCGCCATCAAATCGGTGACCGCGACCGGGCGCTTGGTTTGCAGCAAGCGGCTCAGGGGAATACTGCCCAGGGGCTTGTGCGACGGATCGACGACGAAGATGTCGTAAAACATGTCGGGCAACGACCCAGCCTGATCGCCTTCGGCGTGGCCGCGCATGTAATCGATGGTTTCCCCGACGTTCCAGAATTCCGGCACGGTCATCACTTCGCGCTGCATCAACCGACCGGCGCTGTCTTCCGGGTACGACAGGCCTTCTTCGATCAGCCGCCGATCGCCGGCGGGAATGGCCGCCAGCACCTGTTGCTGTTCGTCGTCGTCCAGTTCATCGACGACGGTGACCGCATCGTCGGTTTCCAGTTCGGAAACGGCGCTGGCGACGTAATCGACGCCCAGTTGCTCGACCAACTGGTCGCGGACGGCTTCATCCAGTTCCAGGAAAATTTCCGGATCCAGGTCGCCCTGGGATATTTCCAGAAACAAATGCCGTTCATCGGCGCTCAGGTGTTCCAGCAAATCGGCGATATCGGCATAATGCAGCCGCCCGACCAGGTCGCGCACGCGCTCGACATCACCCTCGCCCAGCGCCGTGACGATGTCGCGCTCGATGCCACTTTCCAGCTCGTCGGCCTGATCGTCTTCAATGATTTCCGGGTCGGCCACGGTCGGCGCTTCCTTGCGTTTGCATCGGTGTTACGAGGTGCGGCCTACTCTAATCGAACCGGCCTGAAAAAACGAGGGGCGTGGCGGATGCTACATATTTACTTGATTGGGTAATTTCATGGTATATTCCCGGCAACACAGGAGTTTACGGATATGTCCCACGGACACAGATTTTACGTGAAGGCCGAGAAGGATGAGGAATCCGGCGTGTGGTTTGTCTCTGGATCAGACGTTCCCGGCCTCAACGCCGAGGCGGAAACGCCCGAGGAATTGATGGAAATCCTGACCGATCTTATTCCCGAACTCTTGGTCGCCAACGGCGTCCTTGAAGAAAGCGACGTGCCGGCCAAGGTTCCCTACAGCCTGATGCTGGATAGTTTGCAGGCCGGGCGCGCCGCCTGATAGATGGCCGATTTCGCCCCGAAGCTGAAAAAGATACTGAAAAAGGCCGGTTGCGAAATCAGGAGGCAGGGCAAAGGCTCTCACGAAATCTGGTTCAGCCCCATATCGAACCGGACCTTCAGCGTCCCCAGCAAAATCAAGACAAAACACACGGCAAACAGTTGCCTGACCGACGCGGGTCTGCCGAAACAGTTTTGATCCCTTATCGGAAAAACCCCGCCCTGATTTCCCAGGACGGGGTATTTTGGTGCGGTCGAGAAGACTCGAACTTCCACGGGATTGCTCCCACAGCGACCTCAAGGCTCCGTAGGTCGCAGAATTCCGCTGTTTATGGCTGGACCTTCTGCCACATGTGGCGGAAATTTGCCACGATCTGCCACTTCGCTTCGCATAGCGTGAGTAGAATATCTATCTAACAAGGTGAGGAATCAAGGATCGACAGAAAAGTGTATTTTTATTTCTTTCTAGCAAACGAAACACCATGTTTAGGAAATTCCATAGGCAACTTATTTCCATCTGCTTTTTGCTTTACCGTCACGTGATGTGATTTTCCATAGATATCGACACATGTTAATTTCATAGTAATGCCAACGACCATTGCTTTATTGAATTCCCCATAAAGATGTTCGGGGAACAAGAACATTAAAAATCCGTGAACCGGCTGCCCCTTGACAATTGCACCTGAATACTTTTGTAGATCGCTTTTCCATGGCTCCGTCACGTTGATGTCCTGCACTTTACTCTCAAACTGAGCGTTTTCGGGTATAAGTGTACGGGCACCTACCCCCCAATCGGTGGATAGATCAAAAACAGAAGGGGAAAGTGGCTGAGGACCGTTATTAGCTACCGTGCCAGATAGCAGAAGCATGGTATTTGAACTGTTGGTATCTTCATTTCGCATTTGCCCAACCATGGTACCTACTAAAGAAAAATGAAATATCGGCCTATTTCTAAAATAAGTAATGGCCGACAGAAGGCCAGGCACTCCACCGAGCAAAGCCACGACCAACGAAACTAAAACCAGCCAATTTTCATTAAGAAAATTCATACTTAAATGGATTCCATGAATTGCAAGATCAAACATTTCAAGCATAAACCAAATTTGTCACTTTGATTGGATTTTAAATTTTCACTTAAAAATACAACAACACCGCTCTGATTTCCTGACATCTGTGGTGATTGGAAAAAAATGAGAAAATGAAACTGATTAACAACACAAATTGGTATCTCCGCCACGGATTTTAGGCGTAAAAGTTAGTGAAACTGAGAGAAAGTGCCACAAATCAAATCGAGAACCTGCTGCATACGCCACAGGCAGGGAAACTATTATACCAGTGCAAACGTGTTTGTTTTCAATGACTTACAAAAAAACCGAATTCCCTAGGAATTTCACTGCGTGTACTACGCTTCGCGTCTACCTGATGTTTAAGTCTGCCACACGACGCGAAAATTTCGCTTTCTAGAAAAACTTCAATATCTGTGCCGCCTTGCTTTTAAAAGAAAAAACCCCACCCTCGTTTCCAAGGATGGGGTGTTTTGGTGCGGTCGAGAAGACTCGAACTTCCACGGACTTTCGTCCACAGCGACCTCAACGCTGCGCGTCTACCAGTTCCGCCACGACCGCGAATATCTGAGGTCACAAACCTAAAGGCTTGCCTTTTCCGAGTGCGGGGAATAGCAAATACCGGAGGTTCAGGCAAGCACTACCGATGATCAAGGCCGCCGCATATGGGTTTTAATTCGTTCTTCCGTGCCGTCATTCCCGCGCAGGCGGGAATCCAGGGGCTAAAAACGAGGTTTTTTCTGTCGCCGTCGCGGTTTATCGCTCTGGATCCCCGCCTGCGCGGGGATGACGGTGGGGGTCGCGGGAAAGACGCTGGGGGGCGTGTTCCATGGACTGGCTGATTTCCAGGGAACCCGTCGCCTACGCCGCCGCCCTGGCCTTTATGGAGCGGCGTGTCGCGGCCATTCGGTCGGGCGACGCCCCTGAGGCCGTGTGGCTGCTGGAACACCCACCGCTCTACACCGCCGGCACCAGTGCCGATCCCGGCGACCTGCTGCAACCTGACCGCTTCCCGGTGCACCAGGCCGGGCGCGGCGGGCAGTATACCTATCACGGTCCCGGCCAGCGGGTCGCTTATGTGATGATGGATTTGAAAAACCGCGACAGCGATGTGCGCGCCTACGTGCGTGATCTGGAAGACTGGATCATCGCCACGCTGGCCCGGTTCGGGGTTGCCGGCGAGAGGCGCGCGGGCCGGGTCGGTATCTGGGTCGCCCGCGAGGGTGGCCGGGAAGATAAAATCGCCGCCATCGGCGTCAGGGTCCGTCGCTGGGTCAGTTATCACGGCATATCCATCAATGTGGCGCCGGACCTGAGCCATTTCGACGGCATCGTGCCCTGCGGCATCAGCCAACACGGAGTCACCTCGCTGGCCGATCTGGGCCTGAACATCACCATGGCGGCGCTGGATGCGGCGCTGCTGCAAACCTTCGCCGAAATCTTCGGGATCACGCCGAGGGCAACTGGTGAAATCCCGGATCGGATGGCGGATCGCACGGCGTAACATCGACCCCGGTGACCCGGGCCGGTCCCGGCCCCCGCCACAGCAATTCGAGCAGGGCGTCGACGTTTTCAGAAGGACCCGACAACACGGCTTCGACCGAACCGTCGCGGCGGTTGCGAACCCAACCGGTGACGCCCTGGTGCCGGGCCTGTTCGACCGTCCAGCCGCGATACCAGACGCCCTGGACCCGCCCCGAAACGAGTGCCCTGACCGATTTCATACCACCCCCCTATACCGGAGGCAGATGATGGAAGCCGAGCCACACCGGTTCGTGACCCGATACCGGGCGCTCGGAAATGTCGCGCACCTTTTGGGCATCGCGGGCTTCGCTCAGGCCGCGGATCATGTCCATAACGTTGCTGGCGTCGCCGGCAAACAGGGCGTCGATACTGCCGTCGGCCAGGCGGTCCTTGGACCAGCCATTAACGCCGATGCGCATCGCCTCGCCGACCATCCAGCCGTGCAGGGTGGCGGCATCGAAATCGCCGCTGACGGTGACGCGGACGATCATTTCATGGCTGCCGAAGGACATCTGCCCGGTTACTCGAATTCCAGAATCGCCTGATCGACGGACAGGCTGTCGCCCGGCGCGGCATTGATTACCCTGACCACGCCATCGCGCTGGGCGCGCAGCACATTTTCCATCTTCATGGCCTCGATCACGGCCAGTTCTTCGCTGTTCTTGACGTCTTGCCCGACGGAAACCGCCAGCGACACCAGCAATCCCGGCATCGGCGAAAGCAAATAGCGCGAGGTGTCCGGCGCGATCTTTTCCGGCATCAGGGCATGAAGTTTTGCATGGACCGGGTTGAGCACCAATACGTCGGCGCGGACACCGGAATGATACAGGCTGTAGCCGGCGCCGTTACGTTCGATTTGCAGGCACACCGAATAGTCGTTGAAGGTGGCGTGGAACAGCGGTTGTCCCAACTGCCATTCGGTCCGGATGCCGAGGGCCTTGCCGTCCAGGGTAACATCATAACCGCCGGTCACCGGGATTACCGAGACCGGGACTGACGTACCTGCGAACAGAACCACCCAGTCGTCGCTGACATCCCTGGCATGGCCGGCGATCTGGCCGCTGATGGCGGCGGCGCGTTCCTGATAGGCGCGGTGGACGGCGGCGGCGACGGCGATCAGCAGCGCCGGTTCATCGTGGACGACGTCGGCGGCGTCGAAGCTGTCGCCATATTCTTCGGCGATGAAGTTGGTGGTCAGGTGCCCCGCACAAAACCGCGGATGCGCTATCAGGGCGGCAAGGAATCCGATGTTGTGGGAAACCCCGCGAATGTAATATTCATCCAGCGCCTGGCGCATGTGGGCGATGGCCTCGTCGCGGTCGGCGCCATAGGTGATCAGCTTGGCGATCATCGGGTCGTAATACATGGAAATTTCGCCGCCTTCATAGACCCCGGTATCGACCCGGACATGGTCGCTTTCCGGCGGCGGCTGATAGCGCACCAGGCGGCCGATCGAGGGCAGGAAATTGCGGAACGGATCTTCGGCGTAGATGCGGGTTTCCATGGCCCAGCCGTTTATGCGCACATCCTGCTGTTTGACGGTCAGCCTTTCCCCGGCGGCGATGCGGATCATCCATTCGACCAGATCGAGGCCGGTGATTTTTTCGGTGACCGGGTGTTCGACCTGCAAGCGGGTGTTCATTTCCAGAAAATAGAAATTGCGTTTGCTATCGACGATGAATTCCACCGTCCCGGCGGAAACGTATTTGACCGCTTTCGCCAATGCCACCGCCTGTGCGCCCATGGCGGCACGGGTTTTCGCGTCGATGAACGGGCTTGGCGCTTCTTCGATGACTTTCTGGTGGCGGCGCTGGATCGAACATTCACGCTCGCCCAGGTAGATCGTATTGCCCTTGCTGTCGGCGAGTATCTGGATTTCGATGTGGCGGGGATTTTCGATATATTTTTCGACGAACACCCGGTCGTCACCGAAACTGGATTTGGCCTCGCGCTTCGAGGATACCAATCCTTCACGGACTTCAACATCGTTTCTGGCGATACGCATGCCCTTGCCGCCGCCGCCGGCGGAGGCCTTGAGCATGACCGGATAGCCGATCTTGCGCGATACGGTGACCGCCTGGCGGGCATCTTTCAGCGCCGCCGTGTACCCCGGCACGGAATTAACCCCGGCCTTTTCGGCCAGTTTCTTTGATTCAATCTTGTCGCCCATCCTGGTAATCGCCAGGGGTTCCGGCCCGATAAAGGCAACGCCCAGGCGTTTTAACTTGCGCGCGAAGGCGGCGTTTTCCGACAGGAAACCGTAACCCGGATGGACCGCATCGGCGCCGGTCGCCTTGATGGCGTCGATGATTTTGTCGATCACCAGATAGCTTTCCGCCGACGGCGCCGGGCCGATGCAGACGGCCTCGTCGGCCATTTCCACATGCAGGGCGTCGCGATCGACCTCGGAATAAACGGCGACCGTCTTGATCCCCATGGCGCGGGCCGATTTGAGAACCCGGCAGGCGATTTCACCCCGGTTGGCGATCAGAATTTTCTTAAACATATTGTGCTCACGCCCTCAAAGCGGAATATTGCCGTGCTTTTTCCACGGATTTTCGAGTTTTTTACCGGCCAGCATGCGCAGCGACCGGCACAATCGTTGCCGCGTGTTGTGCGGCATGATGACATCATCGATGAAACCGCGATGGCCGGCGATGAATGGATTGGCGAACCGGGTCCGGTATTCTTCGGTCCGCTCGGCAATTTTTTTGCCGTCGCCCAAATCCTGACGGAAGATGATTTCGACCGCGCCCTTGGGTCCCATGACGGCGATTTCGGCGCTCGGCCAGGCTAAATTGACGTCGCCACGCAAATGCTTCGAGCTCATCACGTCGTAGGCCCCGCCATAGGCCTTGCGGGTAATCACGGTGACCTTGGGCACGGTGGCCTCGGCATAGGCATACAGCAGCTTGGCACCGTGCTTGATGATGCCGCCATATTCCTGGGAGGTGCCGGGCAGGAAGCCCGGAACGTCGACGAAGGTCATCAACGGAATATTGAAGCAATCGCAAAACCGCACGAAGCGGGCCGCTTTTTTCGATGAATCAATATCCAGGCAACCGGCCAGAACCATCGGCTGGTTGGCGACGATGCCGACCGTCGTGCCTTCCATGCGGGCCAACCCGATCAGGATATTGCCGGCGTAGTCCGGTTGCAGCTCAAAAAAATCGCCTTCATCGACCACCTTGGTGATCAGTTCTTTCATGTCATAGGGCTTGTTGGGGTTGTCGGGGATCAGGCTGTCGAGCGACATTTCCGTCCGCGAGGCGTCGTCGGGGGTCGGTCGCAGGGGCGGTTTTTCGCGATTGCTGGCGGGCAGGAAATCAAAAAACCGGCGCAGCGCCAAAAGCGCCTCGACATCGTTTTCAAAGGCCTTGTCGGCGACCCCGGATTTGGACGTATGGGTCAGCGCCCCGCCCAGTTCCTCATGGGTGACTTCTTCATGGGTCACCGTCTTGACCACATCGGGGCCGGTGACGAACATGTAGGAGGTATCCTTGACCATGAAGATGAAGTCGGTCATCGCCGGGCTGTAAACGGCGCCACCGGCGCACGGCCCCATGATCATGGAAATTTGCGGCACCACACCGCTGGCCAAAACATTGCGCTGGAATACCTCGGCGTAGCCGGCCAGGGACGCGACGCCTTCCTGGATGCGGGCGCCGCCGGAATCATTGATGCCAATGACCGGCGCGCCGACCTTCATCGCCTGGTCCATGATCTTGCAAATTTTTTCGGCGTGGGGTTCCGACAGCGATCCACCAAACACGGTGAAATCCTGGCTGAAGACGAAAACCAGGCGACCATTTATGTTGCCATGGCCGGTGACCACCCCGTCGCCGGGAATTTTTTGCGTCTCCATGCCGAAATCGACACAGCGGTGTTCGACGAACATGTCCCATTCTTCGAAAGTTCCGGGATCGAGCAGCACGTCGATGCGTTCCCGGGCGCTCAGCTTGCCTTTTTTGTGCTGGCTATCGACCCGTCGCTTGCCGCCCCCCTGCCGGGCTTTTTCGCGTTTTGCTTCAAGCTGTTGAATAATGTCATGCATGGCGCACCCTGATCAAAATGGTATCACCATTGATACTGAAGACGCCGGAGGTCCACAAGGATTTCTATTCTTCGAGCAGGGTCAAAATAGAATGCGCCACGGCGATATCGGACCGCAGCGCCCGCTGCCGGGCCTCGGCCTCTTCATCTGTCCCCCAATGGCTGATCTGGTAATCGTGATCCAACTCCGAGGCCGCAAAGGCCTGATCCGCTTCGATGTGACGGTGCGCCAGGGCCAGGGCCAGGACCAAAGAACCGCAGGCGGCGGCGAGGCTGGCGAGCGCGGTAAATTCAAGCACGGCGAAAGGATCGAGCGCCTTTTCCAGGGCCGCAAGCGCCGCCGGGGGCTGTTTTATCGGCAGGATGCCGCTGGTAACCTGAAGCCGGACGCCGAAGGATTCTTCGGCCCAATCCAGCAAGGGCTGCCAGGTCGCGTGTTGCAGATCAACCAGATCCTGCGGCGCCTCGGCGCGATAGCACAGCAAATCCGTTTCGGCGAACCTGAGAACGGACCGAACCATGGCCGGGCGTTCGATCGGGGTGCGATCCAGCGCCGTATTGATCAGCCCGGTCAGCGGCATGGCCTTGGGGTCGATCTTGTCGCCCTGGGCCTGCCATTCATCGGCCAGGGCCCGGGCCAGGGCGCGACTGGCGACGGCCAGCGGTTTTCCCGCCGGAGTTTTAACCGGACGGCCATCCAGTTCGACGGCGAATTCATCGCCGAGGGCCGCGATATCGGCGGTTTCATAAAATCTTTTGGCCAAAACCGTCAGTTTCCGAAAAGTTTACCGAGAGACTTGGTCAGGCCCTTGCCCAGATTGCCGACACCCTCGACGATACCGGTGTCTTTTTTCGGTTCCGGTGGTGGCGGCGTTTCCGCTGCCTTCTTTTGCGCCGGCGCCGGTTTCTCGCCCGACAGCGCGGCGAGCGCCTGGACACAGGGATCGGACTCATCGACCGCGTTGTTGTCGTCCGTACCCAGTATGGACCCCAGCAAAGACGCCGGCGCCTTGACGATGCTGCCGACGGTGCCGACGGTGCCCGTCACCACGCCGATCAGGGCCTTGCCGACGTTAGGGGTAAATGTCGGTGCGGCGAAGCTGCCGCCGACATTGATCGGTAGCGCCAGTTTCGCCAGGCTGGCGTTCTTGGCGCGGGTATCGATGGTCATGTCGATGCGTTCTTCGGCCAGGTCGAGCGTCCCCTGCCCGATCACGGTGATGCCGCCGGTATCGAGAACCAGGGCCCGGCTGCGGGCCAGGCCGCCCTTGATGTCGAAGCGGCCGACGATGCAGTTTATTTTGTTGGTGTCGCCCTTGCCGACCCAGGGCAGGATATCGAGAACCCCCGAAGACATACTTTCGAGCGCGCTGCTGTTCAGCTTGCCATTGCGCCCGACGACGCTGAGTTGGCCATCGAGCCCCGCCATCAGGGCCCGGACCGAGGCCCCGCCGCCGTTGATACTGGTCTTGAGGGTCATTGCCCCGCTCAGGATGTCGGTTATGCCCATATCGTTCAGCATTCCGCCGACGTTGAGCCCCTGGCTATCGACCTCAAGGGCCAGTCGCGGCGGGTTTGGTCGGGAATCCAGGTCGAGCGACGCCGCGATGCGGCCCCCGGCGAGGGCGGCCTTGAGCGGGGATATTTTCAAGAGGCCCCCCTTCAGGACCAGTTTCACATCTAAATCACCGACCACCAGGCGCTTCGCGGTCAACCGGTCGGCCTTCAGCGAAATATCCGCATCGACGGCCTTAAGACCTTCCAGCGGCATAGGATCGGCGGGGAAAACCCGGCCATCGCCCGTCGCCACCGACTTCGCCGCCGGGCCGCCCGGGACCAGCCATTCATCAAGGGCCAACAGTTTGGACGTCAGCGCCGCCTTCAGAGCGGGCCGGGAACCGTTCAGGGCGACATCCACACGACCGGCCAAGTCGCTGCCGCCGGCTCTCATTTCAACGCCGGTCAGGCTGTATCCGGATTTTGTGTCCCTGAGCAGGCCGGACACTTTCAATCCCGGAAGCACGGGAATGGTCACCCCGGCGAGGCCGGCGACGGCGGCCGGGTCGCCGACGTCAAGGGCGATGTGTAAATCAAGACCGACCGCCTGCAGGGGACGGTCGATGCCGCCTTCCACTTTCAGGCTCATCCCCGGACTGCTGAGCGCCAGCGATACCGGCCAGGGTTCGCCGCCATTGAGAAGAATTTGCAACGCCCCGACGGCGCCGTTGACCGTTATGGGTTGATTGTTGATGGTGCCGGCCAGGTCGATGTTGACCGGGCTGTCGAGAGAACTGCTGGCCACCGCCATACGATCGAGCGCCAAAGACTGCGTCTGACCGCTTCTGGCATCCTTATAGGTCAGCCGAATATCACGGAATTCAGCGGCGTGGATCACCGGCAAAAGCAAGCTGTCCCGGTCGCCCGTGGTCGCCGCCTGGGGTTTTTCAGCCGGCCCCGAAAAATCAAGATTGCTGCTGCCGTCCCTGGAAATTTCGATCAATGCATCGACGCCGGTCAGGACAATCCGGACGACCTCGATATTGCCCGAAAACAGGGGCATCAGTTTGACCTGGGCCTCGAACCGTTTGATGCTGGCCATTTCGGGCTTGCTGCCCCAGGACGCATTGGCGAGGCGAACGCCTTCAACGACGACCGAAGGCTGCATGGAAAGTTCCAGCTTCAAATCACCGGCGATGGTCAGTTCACGGCCCGTGGCGGCCTTGACCTGTTCGGCGATCAGGCCCCGGTATTCGTTGAAATCTTTGGATTTAAGGACCGCGACGGCGGATACGATCAGGGCCACGCCGAGGATGACAATCGCGCCTAGAATCTTGATCAGTTTTGCCATTTCTCACCTGTCATAAGCTCGTTTATGGCTGCCGGCATATCGGCCCAATCGTGCACCACGGTGTGGGCACCCGCAGCCGTCAGCTCATCGACTTCATGATACCCCCAGGCGACGCCAATTGCCCAGACATTGGCGTTGCGGGCCATTTCCATATCGAACGTGGTATCGCCGATCATCACCGTCTGGGTGGCATCGGCACCGGTTTCCGACACGGCGTTATGGATCATTTCCGGGTGGGGTTTACCGGCCGCCCGATCGGCCGTTTGCAGGGTGATGAACCGGCCTTCCAGGTCGTGGGCGGCCAGCGTACCGAGCAAGCCCTTATGGCTTTTTCCGGTGGCGACTCCCAGTAACCAGCCCGCTTGGTCCAGTAAATCGAGGGCTTCCAGTACACCGGGATACAAGGGTTCCAGAATATCACCGGATTGCCGCATTTCCATGAAGGCCTGGCGGTAGCCTTCCCTGATCGAGGCAATGGCGGTCGCCTGCAGATCGGGAAATAGGCGGGCGATGCCTATTTCCAGCGGCAAACCGACGATCCGGCGCACGCTTTCGGGATCCGGGGCGGCCAATCCATGGGCCAGACTGGTCGCCGCCATGGAAGAAACTATGGAGGATTGAGAATCGACAAGTGTGCCGTCGCAGTCGAACACGGCTAACCGGAGGCCGGATTTTTCGGAAAATATTGGTGTTTGATTGGCGCTCAAAAGGGTGGGCTCCGCCATGGATATGCCGCTTCAGTCGTTACGGGGACCTCTCATATTTAGAATATTTTCGGATCATCTGGAAACACTTATAGGGGCAGCTTGGCATCCGTCTAACTGCCTGAATTCGTCTGGATTGCCCTAGCAGGCTGCTGAAATAGTATTTTGAGCATTCAAAATTACAGAAATATCGTCATTCCCGTGAAAACGGGAATCCAGAAAACGGCTAAAAACTGCCAATGTTGCGATTGAATCTGGATACCCGCCTTCGCGGGCATGACGTAAAAAAAGAATTTCGGAGTTTTTCAGCAGCCTGCTAGTCTTTTTTTGCCGCCGGTTCGTCTTCCCCCGATGCGGTTTCCATGTCGCTGAGTTGTTTCGCCGCCCGCTCAAAATCCAGAATGGCCAGGCATCTGGTCGCGCTCAGGCGGACCTCGATGGCTTTGATGTATTGCAGCAATTGCTTGTCTTCTATGGTGATGCCCTGTTTCTTGAAGACAGCGCTGCCGCCACGTTCGTAGATGACCTTCATTTTCGCCAGCTGCTTGTTCCATTTGTCGATGTAAGGCAGCCAGTCGCCGTCGTGTTTTTTCGCGACATAGGCAGAGATTTTCTGATGCGAGGTTTTACCCCACCATGTAACTTCCGGAATCTGCGGGCAAATGGTCTCGGCGGCCCGAACGGGACCCGCCATACCGAAGACGACGAAACATATCCCGGTCAGACACAGGATTTTCAAACCGGAGCGGATTTTCAACATATTGATATTCTCACCTTCCCTACGTCGCGGCCTTCCAGTCCTGACGTATTAGGGTCCCTTATAAATCATGTATATGACAACAACCTGAAGTAACCCGAATCATTTTACGGGCAAATTATACAGCTTCCATGAGAGAAATGTCGTTTTTTGGGAACCGGATGATAAAAGTCGCACCGCCGCCCGGCGTATCCTCGATGGCTATTTCGGCGTTATGATTTTCGATGGTGCGCCTGACGATCGATAGCCCCAACCCGGCCCCGCCGGCGCGGCGGTCGGCCCTGAGAAACCGTTCAAAAATGGCTTCTCGCTGTTCTTTCGGTATGCCGCGGCCCCGGTCAATCACGCTTATAAACGGAATGTTGTCGTGGGTTCCCAGCTTGAGCGAAATTACCGATCCTCTGGAAGAATGTAAGCGGCGGAGCAATACTGGTCCACTGAGGCGGTCGCATAATGTGGCTGCGGGCGGAGTAAAATTCCGCCACTTTGATGCCTTTAACCTTTTTGGGGTTGGAAGGCGGAAGGATGTATTCAGTGGATCTTTACCGACGGGTCAGGCTTGCCTGCCACCATGAGAACTTGAGCAGCCGCGAAGCTGCGCGTCGTTTTGGCGTTGACCGGAAGACGATTTCTAAGATTCTAACCCACGCAGAACCACCGGGGTATCAGCGGAGCACCCCGCCGAAGCGTCCAAAGTTGGGCCCTTTCACGGGGATCATTAATCACATTTTAGAAGATGACCGCACGGTCCACCGCAAGCAACGTCACACGGCCAAGCGTATATTCGAACGCCTTCGCGATGAACACGGTTTTACGGGTGGACAGACCATCGTCAAGGATTACGTCCGGGAACAGAGCCGTCGTCAGCAAGAGATGTTTGTGCCGCTGAGCCACGCTCCGGGTCATGCCCAGGCGGACTTTGGCGAGGCAGATGTAATCATCGCTGGCGTGATGCATCGGTCACATTTTTTTGTCATGGATTTTCCTCACAGTGATGCCTGTTTCCTTTCTGCCTATCCAGCGGCGACCACGGAAGCCTGGTTGGATGGTCACAACAAAGCCTGTGCATTCTTTGGCGGCGTACCGCAATCGATCCTCTACGATAACGACAAGTGCCTGGTGGCGCGGATATTGCCCGATCGCACGCGGCAGCGGACGCGGGCGTTCAGCGGGCTTCAGTCTCATTACCTTTTTGAAGACCGCTATGGTCGCCCTGGCAAGGGGAATGATAAGGGCAACGTGGAAGGAATGGTCGGCTACACCCGGCGGAACTTCATGGTGCCGATTCCTCGGTTTGAGAGCTGGGAGGCCTTCAATGTTGACCTGGAGAGGCAATGTGACAAGCGCCAAGATGAAGTTCTGCGCGGACATCGCGAGAGTATCCGTGAGCGGTTCAGGCGTGATCACGAGGTGTTGATGGCCTTGCCACCAGCCCCATTCGATGCTTGTGACAGGCAGGCGACGCGGGTCAGCTCCCAGTCTTTGGTCCGCTACAAGACCAACGATTATTCCGTTCCCGTCGCCTATGGTCACCGGGAGGTCTGGGTGCGGGGCTATGTTCATGAGGTCGTCATTGGTTGCGCCGGTGACGAGATCGCCCGCCACCCCCGTTCCTACGACAAGCAAGACCTGATTTTCAATCCGATCCATTACCTTGCGTTGTTGGAGAAGAAGGTCGGCGCCCTAGATCAGGCCGCGCCGTTGGAGGGCTGGGACCTTCCCGAAGCGTTTGCAACCCTGCGTCGGCTTTTGGAAGCCCGCATGGGGAAGTCGGGAAAGCGCGAGTACGTGCAAGTTCTAAGACTGTTGGAGACGTTTGATATTGAGGACCTGCACGGTGCGGTCAATGATGCCCTGCGTATGGGCGCTATCGGTTATGACGCCGTCAAGCATCTGGTGCTGTGCCGTATCGAGCGGCGTCCACCCAGGCTCAATCTGGATGTTTATCCCTACCTCCCTCAGGCTGTGGTAATGACGACATCGCCAAGCCGTTACATGAGCCTGTTGGGAGGGGCTGCGCCATGACCAATACACCACAGCTCTTGCTAGCCCATCACCTCAAGGCGCTAAGGCTGCCGACCTTCCTCAGGGAATACGATAAATTGGCCCGTCAGTGCGCCGTGGAGGGCGTTGACCATGTGCGTTATCTCGTCCGGCTCAGCGAACTGGAATTGATCGACCGCGAACGCCGCATGGTCGAGCGGCGGATCAGGCAGGCCAAGTTCCCCGCCGTCAAAAGCCTCGACAGCTTCGATTTTAAGACCCTGCCATCCCTCAACAAGATGCTGGTTCTGGATCTGGCGCGGTGTGAATATGTTGAGCGGCGTGAGAACGTGATCGCGTTGGGCAACTCAGGAACCGGCAAAACTCACGTCGCCCTCGGCCTCGGCCTTGCGGCCTGCCAGAAGGGGTTGGCGGTGGGCTTCACAACGGCGGCGGCTCTGGTCCATGAACTGATGGAAGCTAGAGACGAAAAGCGCTTGATGCGCTTCCAGAAACAGTTGGCAAATTATCGGTTGCTGATCATTGATGAACTCGGTTTTGTGCCACTGTCCAAGACCGGGGCGGAATTGTTGTTCGAGGTGTTTAGCCAACGTTACGAGCACGGTTCCACCATCGTCACCAGCAATCTGCCCTTCGACGAGTGGACGGAGGTGTTCGGCTCCGAACGCCTGACCGGGGCTTTGCTCGACCGTCTTACCCACCACGTCCATATCCTGGAAATGAACGGCGAAAGTTACCGCCTAAACCAAAGCCGAACCAGAAAGTCGCTTAAATCCAGTCCCAACAAGACCTGAAAAAAATGCAAAAATGAATATGCCCCCCACAATTGTGGGGGGCATATTCATGCACACATCATTGCGCTCAGTCTTGCATTAAGTGGCCCACTTTTGCTCCGCCCAAGTGGTCCCTTTTTACTCCGCCGTTGACAAGGTCGATCATCTCGTCTTTCGGCATCTCATTTATATGGTATGGATTGGTGACGAATGGCTCGCCATCTTGATATCGGAGCATAGGGGTAGACGCTATCAGCATGCCGCCAGGCTTGATCCAATCCCTGATTTTTTTAAGGAAATCCATACAAACCGGAGCTTCTACGTGTTCCAGCGTTTCAATAGATACAACAACGTCGAAACTATCATCGGGAAATGAAATCTTGTTCAGGTCGGAACACTGGTACGTGGTATTTTCCCGGTTGTAAGTTTCGCGGGCGAATTTGAGGGCGTTTTCGGAAATATCCACGCCGCGAACCGACATCGCCTTTTCTGCCAAAATAACCGACCCGTAGCCGGCTCCACACGCACAATCGAGTACAATATCTTTGCCTTGAATGTAGTTGGCTGCAAAATTGTAACGCGATATATGCCGCTCTGCGTTCTGATCCAGGCTATCTGAATCCAGCAAAGGATAGATGCGTTCCGGCGACAACACCTTGTTCAATTCGTGAGTATCAACGAAACCCAGATACCGGCCCGTTTTCTCGACGATGGGCAATGATGTTATTTCATGCTTCATCATCATCTGTTGCGCGGCGACCAAAGATGTTTCTTCTGTTATTGAAATGGGGGCAAGAGTCATAAATTCGGCAAGGCTGACCTTATTTAGATCTTTCCATTTAATCATACCCCGTCGAATATCGCCGTCGGTGACGACGCCGGCGAGTTTGCCGTCTTTCGAGGTTACGAAGACGACACCGTTGTTGTGCAAGTTCATTGAGGCCAATACTTCGTGCACAGTGGCCTGCTGGGAAACTTGCGACGACCGGTCGCGATTGTATCGGATGTCGTGAATGTAAATTGTTCTGCTCCCGAACCAGATTTGATCTTAGCTGCGAAGTCTTAATAATTTTTGTTATCGAGCATCTCTCGAACGGCCTGGACGATTTCGAGAAAAACCCTGCGCCACGGTTCGTCACGATTGTTTTTGATAAAATATCGTATATCGGGTTGCCATATGGATTTCCCGGTGCCGAGAAAGTCAAAATGGGTTTTTTCGGAATGGAAAACAAGTGTGGGCACGCCGAGTGCGGCGCTAATTTCGGCGGCAAACGTCGGGAACGAAACCACAAGGTCAAGGCTTGAGGTTAGCGCGGCTACCTGATCAAGATCATTTCTCAGGTCGAGATCGGCCCAGGCATGAATATCTATTCCATAAAGTTTTTTGGCTTCGTCAATGTCGGCCTGGCTGTCGTGGCTTTGTAAATTGACAAACGTCACATCGGGCATGGCCAGGATCGGCGCCAGTTCGGATATGCTCGCATTGTAGTGGTCCCGATCCAGGCTCGAAACGCTGCTGCTCCACGAAACGCCGATCTTCGGGCGATCATCAATTTTCCCTAACCGGGCTTTCCACAAATTCAAAAGATGTTGGTCGGCGTGCAGGTAGGCGCCGGCATTGGTTGTAAAGGATTCAAAATCGTTACGGAAAAACTGGCCGAGGCTGGCCAGCGAGCACTGAAAGTCAAATATGTCCTGGCCGCTTTCGGCGTCCCTGTAGGGGGCCGGGTGAACATCGCATCCCTTGAACGACCGGGCAAAAATATCGACGACCCTTTCGTTGCATTCGATCGTCACTTTGGCGCCGGTTTTCAGGACATCGGGGATCATGCTGGCGTACCGGATTTCATCGCCGATGCCCTGTTCGGCCCATAACAAGATGCTTTTCTCGTTCAGGTCCGACCCGTCCCAAGGTGGATGGGGAAATACCCGCGGCGCGGCCCTGAACAGGGTCGACTGCCACCGCCATTCATATTCTTGCCATCCTTCAATCAGGCACCCCATCCGCAGCAGGGCGATTGCCAGGTCGAAGTGGGCGTCGGCGTGGCTGGAATCCAGCTCCAGCGCTCTTCGGCAGGCGACTTCCACTGCTTCGAGCCGGCCCTGTTCCAGAAGCACGTTGCCAAGGTTGATATAGGCATTGATATCTTCGGGTGCATTAAGGATTGCCGCGCTAAAACTTGCAACGGCATCATCGAACTGCCCCATTCCCTGCAATGTATTTCCCAAATTATTATGGGCTTCGGCGAAACCTGGGTCGCAAGCCAACGCCTTGCGGTAGCAGGCGATGGCATCGTCAATTTGGCCGGACTCTCTATACGCCAGGCCCAGATTGCAAAGCAAAGCCGGATGCCCGGAGGCTTCCGGGGACAGTGTCAGCGCCTGTTGAAAAATCTCGATGGCTTGTTTTTGCCGGCCTTGCTCCAGGTGAAGCACACCAAGATTATAATAGGCGTTGGTAAATCCGGGATCGGCCGCGATCCCTTGTTTGAAGGCCAGGATGGCCTCGGAAAATTTGCCCTGATCCTTCAAGGTGTTGCCAAGATTAGCGTGGGTGGCGGCGTGTCCGGGGTTGAGGCTTATGGCGCTCTGGTAGGCGGTCTCCGCTTCATCATAGCGGCCAAGCATCTGCAACGCATTTCCCATATTGTACAGGGAATCAAAATGGTCAGGCTGCAGGTCCAATGCTTTCTTGAAAGATATAATGGCCTCATCGGGCAAACCTTGCCGGCTCAGCAGTGAGCCGAGACTGTAATGGGCGTTGGTGTAATCCGGTTTCAGCAAGATCGCGTTGCGAAACGCCGAAATGGCCTTTTTCAAATCCCCCTGGTTGGCGAGTTCGACGCCAAGGGTGCCATAATGTGCGGCCTTGTCTGCGCCCTTTGATTTTTTATCTCGTAAACGGCGTTCTCGTCTGTTCATGGCTGCATATTCATCAGTTTCGAAGGCAAAAGAAAACATTATTCGTCGTGATTATTTTTTTACCGCAGTTTAATTTATTGTTGACAAACCGTAACAACATCTCTAGTTTCACAGTCATGCGGCAAAGGCTACGTGTCTGTGTCGCGTGCGGGAATAATCCTGCGACGAGGCAGAATGTCCTCGATCATTGTCCTAGAAAAGGAATTAATTAAATGCCTGGAAATATTAATCTCAGTTCGAGTATTCGTAACAACCTTCTCGCTCTCCAAAACACCAATGTCCTTTTTAGCCGTACGTCGGGACGTCTTTCGACGGGCCTGAAGATCAACAGCGCGCTCGACGGCGCGAGCCCCTTCTTTGCGGCTCGTAACCTGAACACCCGCGCCGCTGACTTCACCGGCCTGAAAGACGGCATCGGTCAGGCCATCCAGACGCTGCAAACGGCCGATAAGGGTATTTCATCCATTACCGCCCTGATCGAACAGGCCAAATCCCTGGCCGATCAGGCCAAGGAAGCCTCGACCCAGACGTCGGTTCTGACCGGTACGGCAGGCATTACAAATGCTACCGGCGCGACGAGTATCGAGACGTTCTTAACCGGCATATCGGTCGCATCGACGTTCGCGATCCATGTGGATAGCGGCGCGACGGTCAATATCACGATCACCGCCGGTGCTTCGATTAACACTCTGCTTACCGCGATCAACAACGTCGACAGTTCCCTGACGGCCACATTGAACGTGACCACCGACAAAATCGAACTGACGGCTACCGCGGGCCGTGTCGTCACGATCTCGGAAACCGGTTCCACGGCGACCACGCTTTTCGGCGCCACCGGGGCGACAACGTTCGGTTCCGCCGGTTCCGGCGCTTCCGTGTCTTCACTGCAAGTCGATTATGCGAAAGTCCTCGCCGAAATCAACTCGCTGGTTTTGGACACCTCGTATAAAGGCATCAACCTGTTGAACGGCAATAATCTGACGGTCAACGTCAATGAAACCACGTCAACGATCGTTGTTACTGGTTCAACCTTGACGACCGCCAGCCTCTTGGTCACGACGACGGACTTCTCGGTCGCCGGTAATATTGATCTCGCGATTTCCGAGACCAAGGCGGCATTGACCAGTCTGCGTAATACGGCTTCCGGTTTCAGTACGGACCTGGGCCTGTTGCAAGCGCGTGACAGCTTTACCAGTGAACTGATCAATACCCTTGAAGCAGGTGCGGGTCTTCTTATTGACGCCAACCTGGAAGAAGAATCGGCAAACTTGCTGGCTCTGCAAACCAGGCAGGCTTTGGGCACGTCTGCGTTGTCCTTCGCCAGTCAGGCGCAACAGAGTGTGTTGCAATTGTTCAGGTAAAATTACCAACTTTAGAAAAGCGGGTGGAATTCGTTCCACCCGCTTTTTTTTTTACTTTCGTTAACTGATTTATCGTAACGTTCTATCATGTCACTCAGGCTGAAACTCAAACCCAACGAAAAGATCATTATCGGTAACACGGTTATCGAAAATGGGCCGAAAAGCGCCTCTTTTCTGGTTCATAACAAAGCCACCATTCTGCGGGAAAAAGACATCCTGACGGAACTAACGGCGACGACGCCGGCGAAAAGAATCTATTTTATCGTTCAGTTGATGTACATGGCCGGCAGTCTCGAAGACAGCAAAAATCAGCACACGGAATTTTTTCACTTGAGCAGGGATTTCATGACCGCCTGTCCGACAGAAAAAGCCATATTAATGGTGTCTGAAATTGGTGACAAGATTCTTGCAGAAGACCTTTATGGCGCGCTGAAGATTTGCAATAAATTGATAGAATACGAACAAGAGGTTATGAGCAAATTGAATACCGGGATCGAGAAATGAGCGATACATCCTATGGCGCCTATCAGGCAGGGGTCAAAAGGGCGGAAACACCGGTCGAGACCGACGCCGCCGTTCTGGAACGGGCGGCCCTTGTGCTGGAAGAGGTCAAGCAAATTCCCGGCGAAGAAGAATTCTTTATGGCCCTGAATTACAATCAGCGGATCTGGACGGTGATACAGGCCTACATAACGGAAGACTGCCCGTGGCCCGACCTGATCAAGGCAAACTTGTTAAGCCTGAGTATCTTCATCGACAAGCAAACATTCAAGGCCATGGCAAATAATAATCCTGACGACCTGGATGTGTTGATTAACATCAACAGGCAAATCGCCGCCGGTTTCCGGTCCGTTCCGCCACCGCAGCCCGCCGAAAGTAAATAGGTTCTGCGGCTGTGTATGCCGGAGATATCGATCCCGCCGATACCGAAAAAAAGCAATCAAGTATGTCGTTGTTGGGACTTGTAACAGTTGGACCAAAAAACCGAAGAATTAGGCTTCATGGAAGCCGGAGTCACGGCGCACAATCGCGGTGACCTTGAAAATGCCGAGGCACTATACAGAAAAGCCTTGGCCATCAATCCCCATAATCCTGACGCCCTTCATCTTCTGGGGTACCTAGCCTATCAACTGGGTTTTGCCGATGAAGGGATCAGTCTGATCGAGGAGGCGATCGAGAATTCACCGAATAATCCGTTGTTTTTCAACAATATGGCATCGATCTGCCGGGCGACCAGGAAAATCGACAAGGCTATCGAGGCCTACCGCAGTAGTGTGCGGCTGAAGGCGGACGACCCGGATGTATTGAACGATCTTGGTAATTTGCTAAGAGAAAAGGCGATCTCCGGTGACGATTTGAAGGGCCTGGTCGAGGCCAAAAAACTCATCAGAAAAGCCATAAAAATAAATCCGGATCGTGCCCAATATCACAATAACCTTGGCAATATTCTGCGAAATTCGGGTCCGGATTATTTTGACAAGGCGCGAAAAAGCTATGAAGGCGCCCTGAAACTGGACCCCAACCTCGTTGGTGTGCTCAGTAATCTTGGGTTGTTGGCTCAGGCCGAGGACAACCTGGTTCTTGCCGAGGAGTTTTTTAAAAAAGCTGTTGAACAGGCCCCCGAAGACGCCGAAGCCCACAATAATTATGCACAATTGCTGCGAAAGCAAAACAGGCTGGAAGAGGCAATCACCAGCTACGAAAAAGCCGAAGCGCTTGATCCGGACAATTACCTGATTGGCCTGAACAAGGCCCAATCCCTGATGCAAATTCGCCGGGATGATGACGCTCTCGCCGCGCTGCAAAGGCTGATGACCCTGGATCAGTCAAAATTTGAACCATTTTGGGACTTCGCAATCACCCTCCGGAAGATGGGAAAACTGCGAGAGGCTGAAAAATTTGTCAACGATACCCTGGAACATTTTCCCGGCAATATCAATCTTCGGCATGAACTCGGTTCCATTTATCTGGCAAGAATGGAGCTCTCGAAAGCCGAAGAATTACTGCAGGGAATTGTCGATGAGGTCGGCGAGGGCCGTATCCTTGCCGGCGGTGCGGGAATATACGCGACATTGGGCGTCATCTATCTAGATTCCGGCAGCCCCGAGCAGGTCATCGAAATGTTCAGGCTGGCGATGGAACTGGAACCGAACAATGAAGATGCCCGAAACAATTATGCTCTTTCCCTGATTTCCCTGGGCATGCTGGAAGAAGGCTGGAAGGTTTTCAAACACCGGTGGAAATCACTCAATTTCACGTCTCCCGTTCGTCCCTTCCAGAAACCCGTTTGGGACGGCCAATCGCTTGCCGGGAAGACAATTGCACTGTGGGGGGAACAGGGGATCGGTGATGAAATCCGGTACGCCAGCATGATCCCGGATATACTGGACGAGAACGGCGCCTTTATCATCGAATGTGACAAAAGGCTGGTTGACCTTTTCGCTAGATCCTTCGAAAGCCCGCAGGTATCTGTATACGGCAGGGAAGACGATTTCACCGCGCCTTTTGAAGAATCCTGTGATTATCAGATTTCGACAGTCGATTTGGCGGGGTTTTTTCGCAACAGCATCGAATCTTTCCCGCCGGGGCCATATGCCTATTTGAAAGCCGATCCGGACCGGATAGATTTCTGGCGCCGGCGCCTGGCGGATATTGGGCCGGGTCCGAAAGTCGGCATTTTATGGCGTAGCATCCTCGTAACCAACGAGTCGATGCCCCACTACGCGGCGATCGAAGAACTAAAACCCATTCTGGACGTACAGGGTGTTAATTTCATCAACCTGATGTACGCGGAATGCAGCGAAGATCGGGCCAAGGCCCTTGACCTGTTTGGTGTCGATATCAAGACCTGGGATGATATTGACCTTAAAGACGATCAGGACGACCTGGCCGCCCTTATTTCCAGCGTCGATCTTGTCATCGCGCCGTTGACGGCGACGGGGAACCTGGCCGGCGCCCTGGATGTTCCGGTATTCACGTTTCTGACCAAGAAAAGAACGACAGAGCTCCTCGGCCACCCCGATGCGCCGGGATGGGCGGCTTCGATGCGCCATTTCATCAAGGGTTATGAAGAACCGTGGGACAAGGTCATGGCCGAAATGGCCGCTGAAATGAAACGCAAATTTGGCCTGACCTGATCCGTTTGAATTACCAGCAGGACCGCCCGCCATCGATGGCGAGCACGCTGCCCGTCATGTAGGATGAGGCATCAGATACCATGAACGCCACCGCCGCCTTGTATTCGTCCTGATCGGCCATGCGGCCCAGGGGGATCAGATTACTCAGGCGTTGAACGAAGGCGTCGTCCTGGTCGGTGAAGACACCACCGGGCGCAATGGCGTTGGCGCGCACGCCCCGGTCCGCCCAATAGGTCGCCAGATAGCGGGTCAGTCCGATCAAGCCCGATTTAACGACCGAATAGGTCACCGGTTTGACCGGTTGCAGGCCGTCGGCAAGCCCGTCCTGGCGATACAAACGCTGATCCGGTGCAATTAACCCAAGGTCGGACGCCACGTTCAGGATAACCCCCTGGCCGGCGTCGGCCATAACGCTGCCGAATACCCGGGCACACAAAAACGCGCCGCCCAGGCCGACGGCCAGGTCCTGATTCCAGGTTTCCAGCGGGAAGTTTTCCAGCCGGGAAAAATCCTTGTCGTCCCGGTTTTCCATCTTCGGGTTATTGGCGGCATTGTTGATCAGGATATGGATGCCGCCGAATTTGCCGATGATTGTGTCTCGCGCCCGTTCTATTTGAACAGGCGACGTTATATCCACGCCCAGACCCATGGCCGGGCCGCCATATGTGGCGCTCAGGACCTCGGCGCGTTCCTCTGCTCCGTCGCCATTCAGGTCCAGCAAAACCGGAATGCCGCCCATTTCGGCGATGGCTTCGCCGTGTTTAAGCCCCAACAGGCCGGCGCCGCCGGTAATAACGGCAACCCGGCCCGTTAAATCGAAGGATTTTTTTACGGATGTTCGGCTCAGCATCGGCTTTGCCCGCCATCGACCACCAGCACCGCGCCGGTGATAAATGCCGCCCGTCGGGATGACAAAAAGACCACGGCATCGGCAATTTCCGATGGCGCGGCGAAACGGCCCAGGGGAACTTCGGAACCGATATAGCTGTCGACAGCCGCTTTGTCCTGTTTTTGCTTGCGCTCCCAGGTGCCGCCGGGAAACAGCACATTGCCCGGCGCCACCGTATTGACCCGAACGCCTTCCGAGCCAAGCTGGCGAGCCAGGTTTTTGGCGGCGTGCTGTACGGCGGCCTTGGCGGCGCTGTAGGGAATCGGCGCCGAGATCGCCTCGCCCCCGGCGATGGATGAAATAAAGGTGATGCTGCCGTTTTCCCGTCGCTTCAAATAAGGCACGGCGGCCGAGGCCAACAACATGCCACCGAACAGATTGCTGTTCATCATGTCCTGCCAGTCGCTTTGGTTTAAGTCCCATCCCGTGGTCCCGCCGCCATTGCCCATATTGGCGATCACGGCGTCGACGCCGCCGAAGGTTTCCTCGCACAGGGCCAGCGCCGCATCGATTGTCGGGGGATCGGTCATATCACCGGCGTGGGCGATGACCGCGTCGCCTCCGGCGAGGCTGGTCAGGGCCAGATTCAGCGTATCCTGATCGCGTCCGGTAATGACAACCCGGGCGCCTTCGCTCAAGAATGCGCGCGCAATGGCCAGGCCGATACCGCGGCTCGAGCCCGATACCATGATATTCTTGTTTTCCAGACCAAGTTCCATTTTATGTCGCCATCTGGCTTTCAACAAAGGCACGGTTGTGTGCCGCCAACTCGATTTCTTTTCCGTCTTCACCGCGCGCCGCCTGCAAGACGAAATGGCGGCCAAACCCGGCCTCCCGGATCATCCGGAAACATGTCGGCAGATCAGCATTGCCCGTTCCCAAGGCCACCGTGCCGCCGCCCAGCATCCGGTCTTTCACGTGAACACTGCCCAGCCAGGGGGCGAGGGCGGTGATTTCCTGGGCAGGATCGTACCCCAGGGCGGCACTGTTTCCTATGTCGAAATTGGCCCTGATGAAGGGAGCTCCGATGCCATCCAGAAGCTTGCGGAAGACGCCTGGTTCAAGATCGGTCTCCAGATGCAACTCGACCCCGGCGCCTTCGGCATAGGGGGCCATTTTCAAAAGCAGATCAGCCGTCCCGTTTCGCTGGGCCTCGGTCTTTAGGGACGAGGCATCGACAAACGGCAGGACGATGTAAATCGCGTTCAATTTGGCCGCCTGGGTAATCAGCCGGCGCAGGTGATCGACAACGTGGGGGCGGGTGGCGCCCGCCGGATCGATCAGCATGTCTTCCATGTAATAGTCGGCGCAAACCGACCGTACGGCGATCCCGGTTTCATCCATCAACGACCGAATTTCGGCGATGCCGGCATCACTTGCCAAGGGGTTGCGGTCTTCATGGGGTCGCTCATAGATCCATTCGATGCAATCCAGGCCGGCGTCACGGGCATGGTCAAATTCGGTCCGCCACCCGTCTGCCGGAAAGGCCTGGAAGCGCCCCTCGAAAGGTGGCAGCAGCCGGCCCTGCATGATGCCGATTTGACTCATGGCGCACCCAGCGGCTCGACCAATTCAAGATACGTTCCATCCGGATCGCGGCAAAAAGCGACTTTGGCGCCGCCGTCGGGGGACACCCTGGGTGGTGCATTGAATTGGTAGCCGGCGGCGGTGATGCGGGCATACATCCCGTCCAGATCATCGACCGTCAGGGCGACGTGGGTCGGCCCAATAGCGTTTAAAGGCGTCGAGCCGGCAGGGGAGGGAGCCTCGAAACACAGCAGCTCGATCAGCGTCGGGCCATCTGATCCGGCCAGCTTGGCGGTCGAAACCCGGGCCGCGCCCATGCCCAGCAAACCGTCGAGGAATTGGCCTGACTCTTCGACGACCCTGGCATCTTGCAGGCCGATCAGGTCGCGATAGAATTTCAGCGAGACATCCATATCGCCGACCACAATGCCCACATGGCGGACACTGGTCATGGAACGGTCCCGGCCAGGACGTCGGTGATGGCCTCTTCAAGAATGTCCAGCCCTTCCATCAGCGCTGCTTCGGGGATGGTCAGCGGCGGGCCGATCTTGATGGACTCACGACCGGTGTGGACCAGCAACAGGCCTTTCCGCAATGCGCTTTCGCAAATTTTGCTGGCCAGGCCGCCGCCGCCGGTCGCGGTGGCGGGATCGCTGATGATCAGGGCCGCCAGCATACCTTTGCCCAGAATATGTGAAATGTGGTCCGGATAGCGGCGTTGCAATTCGATCAGGCGCTTGTGTAATTTCTCACCCATGCCGGCGGATCGTTCGACCAGGCCCAGGTCGCCAATGACGCCCAGGTTGGCCAGGCCCGCCGCGCATGACAGGGGGTTGGCCGAATGGGTGCTGCTCATGGACCCCACGTCGGGTAAATCCATGACATCGGCCCGGCCCAAAACGGCGGCCAGCGGCAGCGAAGAACTGATGCCCTTGCCGCAACAGACAAGGTCGGGCTTAACGCCATAATGCTGATAGGCGAACAATCGCCCGGTGCGTCCGAAACCGGACTGGATTTCGTCGAAGGCGACGAGAAAATCGTTGTCACCGGCCAGTGCGGCCCAGGCCTGGACATAATCATCCGGGAAAAACGCCGCCGACCAGCCGATGTAGGATTCAAATATAATGCCGCCGATATCGCACGCCGGGTCGATGCCCTGGGTGCGCAGGGCATCGGCGTCGCGTTCGAACCTGAGGACGCCGCTTTCGTTGATCTGGTTGCCATTTTCATCCCACGGGTAAGGGAAAGGCAAGTGATAGACATTGGGGTCTTCAAATCCGACCCACGCCCTTTGCGCCCGGTTTCCGCTGATTTGCGCCGCACCCATGGTGCGGCCATGAAAACTGCCGTCGAAGGCGATTACGCCGGGGCGTTTTTTGTTACGGCTCATGGCATACAGCCGCATCAGCTTGACCGCCGTTTCGGTCGCTTCGGTCCCGGCCGAAACCAGATAGGCCTTTTCCAGCTCATCGGGAGTCGATTGAATAAGTTTTTCCAGGAACGCCGCCCTTATTTCCGAAGCGTAGGTATAGGTATGCAAAAGTTCCTGATCCAGGGTGTCCTTCAGGGCGTTGATGATGTCCGGGTTGGCATGACCCGCATTGGCGACAAAAATGGTCGAGGTGAAATCGATCCAGCAATTGCCCCACCTGTCGAACACCTGAAAATCCTTCGCCCGATCCCAGACGATGGGCATTTGCCCGTGCATGGAGCGGGATTCATAGCGATAGAGGATGTCCAGAATGGCGAGGGATTCCGGGGCCGGGATCGCCGTCTTGATCTCCCGGAAAGCCGTTTTGACGGGCGGAACGTCAACGGGAGAGCGGGCAAAATCAAACTCAGCCATTTGGGGCCTCCATCAATTGATCTAACTGATCGATCAGGGGATGGGGCCGACGGTCAATGCTGAATTCGAGATAATCGAAATCCTGCGGCGCGTCCAACTCGACCACAGGGTCGGTGATCCACGGCATCACCCTGGGGCCATAGAGAGTTCCTGTTTCGATGATCGAGGCCGTTCGCATGATTTCGATATATCCATTGGGATGATAAGCCGGCGGGAAGGTCTGCCGGGGCAGGTTGTAATATTCCGGTCGCGGGTCGTCGGGAAAAAATCCGCTTAGGTATCCGCCTTCGATACACATCATTTTTTGCGGCGGTTCGGCCAGTTCATGGGCCGATCTCATGCCCGTCGCCTCGGTATTTTTGCGGAATTCGCCTATCGCCGCATCTATTGTATCGGGCAGGCGAAGCGGCGTGGTCGGCAGCAACAGGGTCAATGCTTCCGGATGGGCTTTCTCAGATACGGCAAGGGCCTCCAGGGTGTGCATGACGAAATCGATTGCCGGTGAATTGTCCGTCGCCAGTTCGACCGGCCGCAGGAACGGAACTTCGGCGCCATAGGCGAGGGCCAGGTCGGCGATGTCTTGTGAATCGGTGGTAACGATGACCCTGTCAATGTTGGAACAAAGCCGGGCCGCCATGATCGAATAGGCGATGATCGGGTGACCGTGAAGCACGCGCACGTTCTTGCCGGGTATTCCTTTCGACCCGCCACGGGCCGGAATGAGTGCGTAGTTGCCGCTTGTCCGCATCGCTCAACTACCTCGCTTCGGTTTGCGGGCGACGGCCAGCAGCATGAGTTCGTTGGAAAACCGGATAAATTTATTCAATCCTTCCGGCCACGGCGCCCGGCCATGAGGCCGGAAAGGAATGGGCAGCATCCGCAACAGATGGACGAAGGGTTTCAGCGCCGGATAGCGCCACAGGAACGGCAGCTGGAAAAAATGCTGGACATCGACGTTTTCAAAACCGGCGAGTGTCATGGCATCTTGCAGCGATAACGCCGTGAAAGGCGTGACGTGGGTATGATCGCAATAAAACGGACCCCAGTAGGTATGGCGCCAGCTGGGTGTCATAAAAATCGCGATGCCGCCGGGGCGCAAGGCGTCAAACGCCTTTTTCAAAATCCGGTCCGGGGTCCTGGTATGTTCGATCACCGACTTGGAAAATACAACATCGAAGCTTGCGCCCGGATAGGGCATGGGCTGGTGGTCCAGATTGGCAATCAGAACCTGATGATCGGGTGAAAAACCGGGTGCGCCGGGGGAAATATCGGTGCCGGCAACCTGGAACCCCAGATCGGAAAATGCCTTCAGGTAATCGCCGCGCCCGCAGCCGACATCCAGCAAATCGCCGCCGGGCGGCAGATAGGTTTCTTTAAGCCAGGTCGCCAGCCTTGCCGGGTAGGGGCCGTGGGCGGCGCGTTCCTCGCTGTAGGTCAGGTTCAGGTAGGCCTCGTCTGCCATCACCGAGGTCGCTTCGTCGCCGGCTCTCGCCTGTCCCCATTCCCAGGTTTCGGAGTTGAAAGCCTTGTCGTCGACGTAAATATCCGCCGTCGGTTTGCCCAGAAAAAGTTGATGATAGCGAACGCCCCAGGCCGCCATCTGGCCTTCGGTTACATCGCGCCAGTCGATATCGGTGGTTGATCCGCGGGCGGTGTAAAGCAGGATCGTATGACCTGCATCATGCAGCCGGTTGACTTGGGCGATGCGCTCGGGGAAAGGTTTCGCCTCTTCGTATGCGCCTTCGGTATTGGTGCAGAGCGTACCGTCAATATCGAAGCAATAGACTTTCATGATACTGCACTACAGCCAATATCGAAGTTTTCCGGCGATTTCTTTTTCCTTGTCGGATATGTGTTTTTTACCGTCGCCCAGGACGACGGGAATTTTGCGAATTTGCGAAATCATCAGTTCCAGGCCCGCCCCTTCGAGAGATGCCGACTGGTCCGACCCGTACATGGACCGGTCAAGCGTGATGTGACGCTCGATGGCCGTGGCCCCGAGCGCCGCGGCGACGACCGACGGCGAAACGGATGGCTCGTGGCCACTGTATCCGACGGCGCAGCCGTATCTCTTGTGCAGGTCGTGCATTCCCAGAAGGTTCAGGCTGCTTTCCGGCGCCGGATATTCCGATACCGTGTGCATCAGGGTAAACGGACAATCGTGTTTCCTGAAAATCTCGACGGCGCGGTCGCATTCTTCATAGGTGCACATGCCAAGGGAAATGAAGGTATGTTTACCTTCGCCGGCGACGGCTTCGAGAAGCTCTGAATGAATTGCCATTGCCGATGCGATTTTGTTGTATTTGCAATTATAGGCGCGCAGGAATTCCTGGCTTGGAAGATCCCAGGCGGAGGCAAACCAGTCGATGCCGGCCTGTTTGCAGTAGCGGTCGATTTCGTCGTATTCGGCCTTGCCGAATTCCAGCCCTTCCTTTTGCTGCCGTTGCGTCGTTCCCCACGGGCTTTCGCGGAACTGATCGAGCAGTTCGGGCGTGTAAACGATATCGATCGTGCGTTTCTGGAATTTGACGGCGTCGCAACCGGCGTGCCTGGCCATGTCGATCAGCCGTTTGGTGATATCCATGTCGCCGTTATGATTGATGCCGATTTCACCGATAATGAAGACATCATGAGGAATATCGGTGGCGCGGAAATGGGAAAGGTCATTATTCATGTGTCGCCTCGTCGCCCTTCATATCCCTTCGAGTGTGATCATTTCAATTTGAAAAGATCGAACATCAACTCACTACGTCGGGGGCTTGTTTACGTGTTAGGCCTACCTGATCCTAAGATGATAAATCCTAGACCGAATTCAATTAACTTTTTGTGAAAGAAAAGCCGTGCGAACCGGATGGATGAAGCGGCGGGGTGTCGCTTTATTGACCTAAACGAAGGGCCCAATTATGCCGACTGCGCGCTTGTATCAGACACTGACATTCAGCAACTTCCCGGTTACCTGGGAAGAGGATTGCGTGTCCGGTGCGTCTGAAGGGCCAACAGCCAAATTATCAGAGGATTTTTCAGCCTTCTTGGGCTCCCGCACCTTCTCTTGCACGGGCTCGCGAATCAATTCTCTGATCTCACGATTACGAGTCACAGCAGCAACCTCTAACATGGATGTTAGGGTCATAGCGCCACCTGACTGGTTTCCTTTGATGTCCATCGTTCTGATGTACCAAGTTTTCTATTCTAAAAAAACGAAAATAATTTTACTTCACGGTGAATCTAGCATGAAAATAGGCCAAATTGCAACACTTAATTGCATTGGCCCCGAAAAAACGATAATGGAAAAAAGGGCCCTGATTTTCCGGAAAATTGGCCTTTATGAGTTGAAAAACAAGGATTCTTTCCAGTCAGGTTTTTCGGGCCAGACTGCCCATTAATTTGGTAAAAATCCGTGGGCAGGAAGATTTTCACCAGAATTCGCCACCGAAACGGCAGAACGGGAATCCAGGCCACGGGATATATCGATGTCGATTTCAATCAGGGCGTCCAGTTTATCGGCGCCCGGCGCCGCCAGGGCGTTGATCGTACGACGGTCAATAAACAGGCTCAGATTCAACAGGTTGGCTCTGATCTCCGCTGGTACGCCGTCGCCGCTTTCGGCAAGGTTTGACTGAATTAGTGTCCATAATTGCTGATTGAATTTGAGCGCCGCGGCGTAGGCCTGGTAGTCAGCCAAATTTTCCTGTGCCCGTTTAAGCATGCTGATGGCCCGGGCGAATACCGCTTTTTCCATATACTTCGGCGACATCGCCGACTGGTGCGCACGCTGATAGGAATGAAGTGCCTGCTTGTAGGTCATGGCGCACCAAATCCGACGCTCAAAAGATTGTTCAGCGCCGTGTCGCTCAGCAGGATCCCGATCCCCGAAAGCGTCAGGTCAATGCGGGTTTGGGTCGCCAGTGACAATGCCTGTTCGGCGGTCAAATCGACGCCGGTCAACTGCGCCCTGCCCTCGTCAAGCAAAGTGATCAGGTCTTCGGTGAACTGGATACGGGTGTCGAAAACCACATCATATGCCGCAAATCCGGCCCTGGTGGCCTGCAGGGTTGTCAGGGCGGTGTCCAGCTCGGCGATGGCGGTGTCAATACCCGTCTCGGTATTGAAGCCGTTGGCGGAGTCAACGGCGGTGATGCCAAGCCCGGTGGCATCAGAGGCGACGCCGTCAATGGTGATCGAGGACGTGCCATCTTCATTGAAGCTCACGGTCAGGGAATCGGGACTGACCGAAATAAGGTTGGTCCCGTTATGGGTGGCCAGGCCGGCCAGGGTATTCAGTTGCAGCCGCAGGACATCAAATTGGGTTTCCGCGGTTTCGATCGCCGTGGCCGAAGCGACGCTGCCATTGGTCGATGTGGCGAGGCCTAAATCCGTGGCCAGAGTGTTGCTGTTGTTGGCGATAATGATATCGTTACCATCCGCAGCGGTGATGGTCAGGGCGGTGCCGTCGGAAACCGTCGCCGTCAGGCCGGTAATCGCCGTGATCTGGGCCGCCAGCGATGTAAAGGTCTCGTTATTATTGTTGACGATGGTTGTCGTCGTTCCATTGTATGTGATGTCAAAACTGTCGGTATCGGCGACCCCGGCGACGGTGCCGGTGATGAGGGCGGCGGCGCTGGCCACGACGGTGCCGACCACCGTCGTCGAAATCGTAAGCGCCCGCGCGGTCTGGGCCTGAGCCTTTAGCTCACCGACCTTGGAAATGATCGCATTCAGGGACGTGACGGCGCCGCCGGTCGCCGCCGCCGCATCGGCGATTCTTTCCTTGATGGCCAACAATCGCGTGGCGCGACTGGAAAGGCCGCTGGCATCGAAAAAAGCGGCGACTCCTTCGGTCGGGCCCAGTATCCGCAATCCCTTCTGAATGCGCTCGGCCGAAATACTCAGCGTTTTCTGGGCCTGAACCAAGGCAAACAGGGTCGAAGCCGTCGTCGAGTTAACCGATAATTCCGCCATCTGGAATTACTCCCTAACATGCACCGAACAACGACTCATGATCGGCGGACCTTCATTTTTGCCCAAGGTTTCAGGCAGGCCGAAAAAATATCGACTCGCTATTAACCGTATTTGATTCAAGGGCATAGGGGGAAAAGTTTACTGTTTGTTAACCAAGTGTACAAGTTATTTGAAAATAAAGTCGCAATTTATAGGAATCGGCACAGAATTGTATACTTGACGAAAGTGAGTCCATATTATACTTTGGGCTCAGTTAGTTAAGGAGTATATTATGTCAGATATTCCACTAATTACGAAGGTGCACGGCGTTAAGACTTGGACCCATCGGAATCAGACCATACCAACCACCTATCTGAAGGTTCAGGTTGATACTGAGAATGGTCGATTGGGTCTGTCGTTATCAATAGATGCCGCGAGAGAATTAGTGGCAAATCTTGAACACATCCTGCGAGACGAGCATTCCCGGTATGCCTTAACGCCCACCCCGCTAAAAACAGCCCGATACTTTGGTGTAAACTCATGACAGACCTCACAAATAAGATTTTCACTGATAAAAACGTAGCCCGCAAGCACCTTGAAGCTATGCGTTGGGCCGATGGTCGGTTTTGCCCTCACTGTGGCGCTACAGAGGGCACCAGCTTTGTCCGTGGCAAGAAACACCGCCCCGGCCTGTATTACTGCAATGACTGTGAGAAAACCTTCACCGTAACCGTGGGAACCGTCTTCGAGCGCTCCAAGGTTCCCCTGAACAAGTGGTTGCTGGCGACCCACCTTCTCACGTCTTCCAAGAAGGGTATGAGCGCCCACCAACTACACCGTATGCTTGGCGTCACCTATAAAACCGCTTGGTTCATGGCCCACCGTATCCGTGAAGCCATGATCGACGAGAACCCTGAGCCTATGGGCGGACCGGGTAAATCCGTTCAGGCCGATGAAACCTACTTCGGCAGGGTCAAAATCCTCGCACAACAAGAACCAGCGGAGAGCCCTTCATCAAGTCCAGCAAGCTTGGCCCCTCAAATAAACGCGCCGTTGTTTCCCTTGTATCCGAAGGCAAGGCCCGCACCTTCCATGTAAAGATGGCGAACGCCGCTACCGTCCGTGAAATCCTGGTCGCCAACGTCAGGCGCGATACCGAATTGCACACCGATGAAAGCCGCATCTATACCCGCGTTGGAACGGAGTTTAAGGCTCACAAGTCCGTCAATCATTCCAAGGGCGAATACGTCCGCAAAGATGGTATGACGACCAACAACGTCGAGAACTACTTCTCCGTCTTCAAACGCGGCATGAAGGGCGTCTATCAGCATTGCAAAGAGAAACACTTGCAGCGCTACCTGACGGAATTTGACTTCCGTTATAACCGCCGCGATCTGACCGATGCCGAACGCGCCAGCGAAGCCCTAAAGGGCATCGAGGGCAAGCGCCTGACATATCGGCGGACTCCTGTCGGGCAGAACATCTAAGCCTAGACTGACTCACAGACAATTTCGCGCTATGCTTCACTCCGTAATAGAAAACGGGGAGAAAAAGAGTGACAGATATTGACGCAACGGCTCTCGCTGAAATTACATTCGCCGACCCTACCGAAAAAGGCGACGCAATTGTCTTTGGTCTTAAAGATCATCAGGGAGTCGAACATCGCTTTGCATGTCCGCCAGATGCGATTCCTGTGATAGTTGCTCGTCTTTTAGGGGCTGCTCAACGTTCGACCAGCATTCGCCAATTGCCAGAAGTTGGGATTGCTGTGGTGAAATCTCAAATTGTTGTGAACGAAGAAATGCGAACAGTGGGGCTGTCTCTTTTCCTAACGGAGAAAACAGGTATTCCGTTCGTAATTGATCCGCAACATGCTCAGAAAATATCGTCCGACCTAGCACATGCAGCCGCAAAGGTTGATCCGAAAGAACCCGGAAATGCACACTAGTCCTCCTTTTTGGGTTTTGTTGGCGAGGTTTTCTTTTTCGGCTTCGGCGGTGTTTCGAGCATACGTTTTAAGGCAGCGTCACGGCGCTTGGTCGCTTCCTCTTTTGTTGGTTCGTCTTGATCTTTGGTGGTTTCTGACATGACTGAAAATTTAGACCTTCACCTTAATGGAACCCAGTGTGCCGCAATCGGATTATTTGCAGCCTATTGGTCCAACCTCGAAACTGAGGCTAATTTTACCATTAGCGCCCTCGGACATCTAGTTAACAAAGACCAAAAAATGCCGCACAGATTTAAGGACCGGATGAAGCACTGGCGAAAGCTAGTCCGTGCTTTTTACACCGATGAAGAAACTCAGAAAAACGCCCTAGCCCTCATTGGTCATATCAAGGCAATGCATGATGGGCGAAATATGATTCTTCATGGGCGCATGTACGGCAGACCTGAAAAAGATAACGAAAAAATTATTCTCGATACGCATCGCCATTTAGACGAATGGCGTAGTCAATTCCGTGAATTTGATGCCGACCTCATTTATGAAGGGGCCGCCCAGATAAAAATATTGCTTGGGGCGCTATATGAGTTCAATGGGGAAAATTTGCCGGTTTCTCCGCCCACATTGCCGCGAAAATATCCCTGATACGTTCTTCTTCGCCCCCAAGGTCACGCCAATCATGTTGGCGGTCCATTATGATGCCCGCCTCGATCATTTCGGGCGTAATCTCAATATCTGGCTGTTTTTTAGGAGTTTCAGTCACTTTTCTTAACTATATAATTATGAATCGACACCTACGGAAAGCCCTGTTTTCCCGAAATAAATCTTCATATAATTTGCCATCAATCGAAACGAACGGCGTCGGCCGGCCGGATAAAATATAAAAAGCGGCCCCGGTCGCAGCGCGACGATGCGACTCTCCAGTCACCTCATCTCGCCGCGGGAACCAACCGTCCGGTGGGGGAACCGGAAGTAATCATCAGAACAGTCCCTAAACCATAGTCCTATACGGCCCAAACCGGCATTTAGGTTGATTGTCGGGGTGCGATATCCGTGCTTCGCTGTCGTCAACGAAACCGCACAGGCCGAAAACGTCATGGACAACAGTTTGCACACAAAACCGGCTCAGGCGACGATGATCTGGGACCTGCCGCTGCGGCTGTTTCACTGGTCGATGGTCGGTGTCGTCACCGTGGCGGGCGTAACGGGCTTTCTTGCCCCGGATAGCTGGCTCGATATTCACATCAAGGCCGGTTACGCACTGGGCGGGTTACTGGTGTTTCGGCTGACTTGGGGTTTTTTCGGCAGCCATTTTAGCAAATTCCGGTCTTTTCCGCTGTCGGGTAAAGGCGTCGTCACCCATCTGTTTCAGGTAATCCGCAACAAACCGCTTGAGTATCTGGGCCACAATCCGGTCGGCGCGTTGATGATCGTGGTTTTGCTGGTCTCATTGGCGTTGTTGGTGATTACCGGGTTGGTCGTTGCCGGTGGTCAGGAAAAAATGGGTCCGCTGGCCTTTTTAACCAGTTACCGGGTCGGCCATTTTGCCGAAGACATACACGAAGCGGCAGCCTGGGTCGTCGTCTGGGCCGTCGTCGTCCATGTCTTTGGCGTCGTTGTCGAAACGCGAATTTTCCACCACCCTGTCATTTTGGCGATGATCACCGGGCGCAAGGCGACGACGTTGAAGGGGCCGACCCGCGAGGGGTGGCTGAAGCTGACGGGCGGGCTTATTCTGTCGTTAGGTGTGACCGCCGCGATTGTTGCCGGCGGCGCTGCGCTGGCCAAGAAATCACCATCGGGGTGGAGATCGCTCGCGTATCCAAAAGTCTACTCCAGTGAATGCGGCGATTGCCACGACGCCTATCATCCCAGCCTGCGCAGCGCCGCGGCGTGGCAGGCGATAATGACCGGATTGTCTGATCACTATGGCGAGGATGCCTCTCTCGGGAAAAACGCCACCGACAGTATCGGCGCGTTCCTCGAAGCCAACCACGCCGGGACGTTTGATACCGAAGTCGCCCATCGCATAGGCCGGAAAGATACTGCATCGCTGCGGCTGACCGATACGCGCCGCTGGAAGAAGTGGCACCGGGAGGTTGACGACTCGGTGTTTCGGCTGCGGGTCGTCGGATCAAAAGTCAACTGCACCGCCTGTCATACGGACGCCCTGTCCGGCCGTTTCGACGACGCCAAAATTCATCTGCCAACCGGAGATAAAAAATGAGATCAATCCGAACTGCAATCATCCGCCCGTTGATCATTGTCGCACTCGCCTTTGGTGTGGCCTTGCCAGGAATCAGTTCGGCCGCCGCCGGTCAGCGACAGGTCCTTGATGGCTTTACCGGCGAGGCGAAGGCCATGGACCGGAATTTTCAGGAATTTTCGGCAGAACGGGGACGCATCCTGTTTTATTCCAGTCCGGCAACGGGAAAGCCCGATACGCCGTCCTGCACGTCTTGTCATACGGCCAACCCGGCAAATGTTGGTCAGACCCGGGCCGGCAAGGAAATCGCGCCGATGGCGCTGTCGAAAAGTCCTGATCGCTACGGCGATATGGAAAAGGTCGAAAAGTGGTTTCGTCGCAACTGCAACAGTGTGCTCGGACGGGCCTGCACCCCTGTTGAAAAGGGCGACTACCTGACTTTCATGTTCACCCAATAGTCCTGAATTCAAGGAGATCAATGATGTTTGTTAAACCCGGAATTTTCCTCGCCGTCGCCGCCTTGATGCTGATTTCCGCTACCGCCGTCAAAGCCGACGAGCGCTATAAACCCGTGCAGCACGAAAATGTCGTCAAAGAGTGTGGCGCCTGCCATATGGCGTTCCAGCCCCAGATGCTGCCGAAAAAATCATGGCGGAAAATCATCGCCGGATTGGCGGATCATTTTGGCGAAGACGCCTCCTTGAAAGCGCCAATGTCCGCCTCTATCGAAAAGTATTACGTGGAAAACGCCGCCAATTCAGGTTGGCGGGGCGGTAAATTCATGCGGGGACTGACCGACGAGTCGGCGCCTTTGCGGATTACCGAAACACCATATTGGGTTCGCGAACATAATCACGAAGTCCCCGAGCGGGCCTGGAAAGACCCGAAGGTCAAATCCAAAGCAAACTGCGTCGCCTGTCACCCAAGAGCGAGTCTCGGGATTTACGAGGACGATTGACAAACAGAGACCCGCTTGTCGCCGGAGGCGCAGGCGGGTACAATCCCCGCGTAAACGAAAGCGGAATACCGGGGCCCGATGAAAATAAGAAAAGCGTTTGAAGTCAGGTCCCTGATCGTTTCGTTTCTGGTGATTGCGGTATGTCTGGCGTTGTTTATCCTGGATGTCGTCGCCGATGTGTTTTATCTGGATATCGCCGTTATCTGGATAGATCACACCGTCATCGAGTTGATCACGACAATCACTTTGGCGTTTGCACTGGTTTTGATCGGCAGGCAGATCGTGCACTTGCTGAGGGAACACCGCGAGGCGCAAGCTTCAGTCAAGGTCGCTTCCGGCGAATTGTTGGCCGTGATATATGCCAGGTTCGACGAGTGGAAATTAACGCCGTCGGAACGTGACATCGCACTGCTGCTGATCAAGGGGCTTTCGGCCCAGGAAATTTCAGATCTCAGGGATACCCGGCCCGGAACCGTCAAAAGCCAAAGCAGTGCGGTGTATCAAAAGGCCGGGGTAAAGGGGCGCAATGAACTGGCGGCCTATTTTGTCGAAGACCTGCTGGGTGGCGATATATTAGTTGCCCCTCACCAGACTTGACCGGCACACCGTGACGGGCATAGGTTTCATCGACGATGCGCTGGGTTCACCAGCACATGGAGACCTGACAATGTTCATCTCGCAATGACACGCTTTTCCGGATGGAACGTTCTGTGGAACGGATTGACCGGGCAACAGGGTTGGAGCCGCCAATGGCGCGATCCCGAGCCGAAGGCCGACTATGATGTGGTCATTGTCGGCGGCGGCCTGCATGGCCTGGCCACCGCCTATTACCTGGCGAAAAACCATGGCGTGACGAATATTGCGGTGCTCGAGAAAGGCTGGATCGGCGGCGGTAACGCCGGGCGCAATACGACCATCGTGCGATCCAACTATTTCATGCCCGGCAACCGTGAATTCTATGAACATTCCCTGAAATTGTGGGAAGAACTGAGCCACGATCTTAACTACAATGTGATGTTCTCCCAGCGCAGCCACGTCACCCTGTTACATAGTCCGGCCGCCATCGATGCCGCCGCAAGGCGGTATAACACCATGCGGCTGACCGGATCGGACGGCGAATTGTGGGGCCTGGACGAACTCAAAAAGAACGTGCCGCACCTGAATTATGGCCCGAACTCGCGCTTTCCCATACGCGGGGCGGCGGTGCAGCGCCGGGCCGGCACCGTCCGGCACGACGCGGTCGCCTGGGCCTATGCCCGGGCGGCGGATCAACGCGGCGTCGATATCATCCAGAATTGCGAAGTCACCGGGGTTACCCGCGACGGCGGCCGGGTCACCGGCCTGGAAACCTCGCGCGGGACCATTGGCGGCAAAAAAGTCGGTTTCGCGGTGGCCGGTAACACCTCGCGGCTGTGGAACATGGCCGGACTGGGCACACTGCCCATCGAATCCCATAAACTTCAGGCCTTCGTATCGGAACCGGTAAAACCGCTGCTCGACCAGGTCGTGGTGTTCGGCGTCGGCGGGGCGCATTTCTACATTTCCCAGTCCGACAAGGGCGGCATGGTCTTCGGCGGTGATCTGGACTGGTACAAATCCTATGCCCAGCGTGGCAATCTGCCCATTGTCCAGGATGTGGCGGAATGTGCGACATCGATCCTGCCCTGCCTGGGTCGCCTGCGCTTGCTTCGGCATTGGTCCGGGGTGGTGGATATGTCCATGGACGGATCGGCCTTCATCTGCAAAACACCGCTGGATAACCTGTATCTGAACGGCGGGTGGAACTACGGCGGGTTCAAGGCAAGCCCGGGTTCGGGGTGGTATTTCGCCGATCTGATGGCCAATGATCGGCCTCATCGAGTGATCGCCAATCACCATTTGGGCCGCTTCGAACGGGGCATTAATATCGACGAACGCGGCGCCGGCCCCGACCCGAAACTGCACGGATGAAGATGGCCTGAACAAATGATCCGTATTTCCTGTCCATTTTGTGGCGAACGTGACCATTCGGAATTCACCTACGGCGGTGATGGCACCATCGTCTATCCGGCGCTGGATGCGCCGGCGGAAGACTGGCTAAACGCCGTATTCCAGCGCGAAAATGTGCGCGGCGTGCAAACCGAGACCTGGCACCATGTCAGCGGCTGCCGTATGTGGTTGCTGGTCGAACGCGATACCATGACCCATGAAATTCATTCGGTGCGGGCCGCCCATGACGGCATGGCCAAAGCACTGGAGGGCGAGTCATGAGCGCCCGCCGCCTGCCGTCGGGGGGCCGCATTGATCGCTCGAAAACCGTGCAGTTCAATTGGGACGGCCGCAAGCTGAAAGGCCACCCCGGTGACACCCTGAGTTCTGCCCTGATGGCGGCGGGCCAAAAGGTGATCGGCCGCAGTTTCAAATATCACCGGCCGCGCGGCATCATGTCGGCCGGGGTCGAGGAATCAGGCGCCCTGGTGACGATCGGTGACGGCGATCGCCGCGATCCCAACGTCAGGGCCAGCACCCAGGAACTTTATGACGGTCTTCGGGCGCACGGCCAGAACGCCTGGCCCAGCGTGCGTTTTGACATGGGCGCCGTCACCGGGCTTTTCAGTCGCTTCTTTTCCGCCGGCTTCTACTACAAGACCTTTATCGGCGCGCCGATGTTTGAATGGGGCAGCGGCACCGGAATGTGGATGCAATATGAAAAGGTGATACGTCGCGCCGCCGGCATGGGCGAGGCTTCCCGCGCACCGGATCCTGACAGCTACGAACACGCCCACACATTCTGTGATGTGCTGATCGTCGGATCCGGGCCGGCCGGCCTGTCGGCGGCTCTTGTCGCCGCCAAATCGGGCCTGGATGTTTTGCTGGTCGAACAGGATTTCGAATTGGGCGGAGACCTGCTCAATCAGGGGTCCGAAGAGTCGGAACTGAAACGGGTCGACATGATCGCTGCGGTCGCGGCGGCGGGCGCCCGCGTCATGACCCGGACCACGGCCTTCGGGCTGTATGATCACGGGGTCGCGGGCCTGTTGGAACGGGTCACCGATCATCTGGCCGCCCCCGATCCCGATTTGCCGCGCCAGCGGTTCTGGACGGTACGGACGAAGCGCACGATCCTGGCCACCGGGGCGCTGGAACGACACGTCGCCTTTGGCAACAATGACCGCCCCGGAATCATGACGGCATCGGCCGCGAGCGCCTATCTCAACCGTTACGGCGTGTTGCCCGGTGAGAAAATCATCGTCGCGACCAACAATGATTATGCCTACGGCCCGGCCTTCGACCTGGCCGCCGCCGGGGCTACGGTGACTTTGTGCGATGCCCGCGCCGCCGTGCCCGAAGCCCTTGCCGGCCTGGCCACGGAGTGCGGTATAGCCCTGCGGTCCGGCGCCGCGCCGCTCAACGCCCACGGCGCCAGGGGCGTTAGTGGCCTTGAGATAGCCCACCGGAGCGGATCGGCCTGGCGACAGGGTGAAATGGAAAATTGTGACCTTGTGCTGGTGTCCGGCGGCTGGTCGCCGGTGGTCAACCTGCTGTCCCACAACGGGCTTAAACCGGTATGGGATGCCGAAAACGCCTGCTTCGTTCCGTGTCAAACCAATGGCCCTGTTCATATGGCGGGATCGGCGGCGGCCATATGGTCGACCGGTGATTGCGAAATTTCCGGCGTTGCCGCGGCGACGACGGTGGCCAGAGCCCTTGGCAAGTCGGCGCCGGAAACAAAAATTCCGGCTGCCGGCGGCTGGGACAATCCGATTGAACCGCTCTACGAGGTCCGGGTTGCCGGCAAAAGGCTCAAAAGCTTCGTCGATCCGCAGCACGATGTGACAAGCGAAGATGTGCGCCTGGCCCACCGCGAAGGCTTCGTCTCGGTGGAACACCTTAAACGCTATACGACGCTCGGCATGGCCACCGATCAGGGCAAGATGGGTAATATCATCGGCATGGCCCTGATGGCCGAGGCATTGGGCAAGGAAATCCCCGATGTCGGCACCACGACATTCCGCCCGCCCTATACCCCCATCGCCATCGGCGCGCTCAGCGGTCGCGGCGTCGGTTCTCATTTCAAGCCGCTTCGCCAAACACCTATGCACGCCTGGAACCTGGCCCACGGCGGCACCATGACCGAAGCCGGTTTGTGGCAGCGCCCCTGGTACTTCGCCAGGGACGGCGAAACCATCAAGGAGGCCTATATCCGCGAGGCCGAAACCGTGCGCTCGACCGTCGGCCTGTGCGATGTCACGTCTTTGGGCAAGATCGCCGTGCAGGGGCCGGACGCCACGGAGTTCCTTAACCGGGTCTACACCAACCCGTTCGCCAAGCTGCCCATCGGCAAGGCCCGCTATGGCATCATGCTGCGCGACGACGGTATTGTCATGGACGATGGCACCACCTGGCGGCTTTCGGAAACCGACTATTTCATGACCACCACCACGGCCCATGCGGCAAAAGTCATGGTCTGGCTGGAAGAGCTTTTGCAACTGCGCTGGCCCGATCTCAGGGTCCACGTGACATCTGTATCCGAGCAATGGGCGGGCTGTGCGGTGGCCGGTCCCAGTTCCCGCGCCGTGCTGGAAGCCTGCCTCGCCGATCCGCAGGCGGTGTCCAATGAAAACTGCCCCTTCATGGGGGTCATAGAAACCATGATGGCCAACGCCACGCCCTGCCGCATCGCGCGCATCAGTTTTTCCGGCGAGATGGCTTTCGAAGTCTACGTGCCCAGCGACCATGCGCCGGGCATGATGGATATGCTGTGGGGCGCGGCGGAACCCCTGGGCGGCTGCCTTTACGGGCTGGAAGCACTGGGCGCGTTGCGCATCGAAAAAGGCCACGTGACCGGTGCCGAACTGGACGGGCGGGTGACCATCGACGATGCCGGCCTGGGCAAGATGGCCTCGGACAAAAAAACCTTTATCGGCGACGCCCTGCGCAAACGCCCGGCAATGATCGCCGAGAACCGCCCGCGGCTGGTCGGGATATTTCCGAAAAACCGGGAACAGACCTTTAATGCCGGCTCGATCTTGTGCAAACAGGACTTGGTTTCCGGCATGGGCGAGGGCTGGATCACCGCCATCACCTATTCGCCGGCACTCGGACACTGGATCGGCCTTGGCTTCATTTCCGGCGGCCATGAAAACTGGGCCGGGCAGACCGTTGTCGCCGCCGACCCGGTGCGCAAGGGTAACATCGACGTCGAAATCGTCTCGCCCCATATGTATGACCCGAGCGGGGAGCGGATGCATGGCTGAGCGCATTTCCGCCCTGGCGGGCAATTACAATCCCGGACGTTTCGGGCAAGAAGGCGAGGTCGGCGTGACACTGTGCGAAATGCCGGGTTTGATATTGTCGCAGGTCGCCGCCTGGCCCGATACGTTGCGTGCGGTGGGCGCAAAAGCCGCCGAAGCGGTCGGGGCGAAAGACGCGCCGGGCCCGGGGCGGGCGTGTGAGAATGCCGGCGCGGCCGTTCTGCGCATCGAGCCCTTGAAATTCTGGATATTCGGCGCCGATACGCCAACGCTTGGCGCCACCGACGGCGCCGTCCTGGACCTGTCCCATTCGCGCACCCATCTACGGATCATCGGACCCCAGGCGACGACCCTGCTGAACCGCCATTTACCGCTGGATTTGCGGGATTTATCGTTCCCCGTGGGGTCGGTGGCGTCGAGCGCATTTGATCATGTAGGCGTTACTCTGTGGCGCTCCGAGGCCGGTTTTGAGCTGTTCCTGCCGCGCGGGTTTGCGCTTTCCCTGTGGCAGGTGCTTCTGCTGGGCGCGGCGCAATTTGGCTGCCAGGTTATCGACAAAAAGGCGCGTCAGGATTGATCTGCGGCGCAACGGAGACAATCGTTGACGCCAAGAGAACATAATAATACGGTCAGAGTGTTGAAATAAATTCAATCGACTAGGGAAGACTGCCCGCATCGTGGAATTTTTGATTTTTCCAGCTCGATCCGCTAACATTTCAACCAACGACAGAAAAACGACCATATTCATTTGTAACAGGGAACGTCTTTTCGGGATCGCCACGACCGAGACCAACAATAAATATAAATCCGCTATCCCGTGTTCGAGACATAGTTTCTTAAAAAAAACCCAGGGAGGGGTGTCATGTCAAAGAAGACCAAAATGGACCACGAATTAGGTGGTTACGAACACGCGGCAATTGCAGAAACGAAAAATCAGCTTCTTACAGGCAAAGTAGACCGTCGCGAATTCCTGCGCACGACAACCCTGCTTGGCCTGTCGGCCACCGCAGCCTATTCATTCGCCAATCTTCTCGAAGGCCCGCAGATCATCAAGGCCGCCGAAGCGGCGGGGAAGAAGGGCGGTATTCTCCGCTGCGCCATGCAGGTTCAGGACATGTCCGACCCGGCAGTTTATGACTGGGTCGAAAAATCCAACGTGACGCGGCAAATGTGTGAATACCTGACCATCACCGGAGCCGACAACGTGACCCGGCCGATGCTGGCGGAAAAATGGGTGCCGTCTGCCGACTTGAAGACGTGGACGTTCCATATCCGCAAGGGCGTGATGTTCGGCAATGGCGATGAACTGACCGCCGATGACGTTATTTTCAATATGGAACGCTGGCTAGACCCCAATGTCGGCTCTTCCATGGTCGGCATGCTCAACTCCATGCTCGACGAAACCGATGGCAAGGACAAAGACGGCAAGATGATCAAGGTCAAGCGCATCCGTGCCGACGCCGTCGAAAAGGTCGACAAATATACGGTCCGCATTCACCTGAAGTCGCCGGATCTGTCGATCCCGGAAAAAATGTACCATTACCCGGCGGCGATCGTGCATCGCAGCTTCGCCGAGAAGGGCGCCAACATCACCAAGACTCCGGACCTGGGAACAGGCCCCTACACGCTGACCGAATACAAGGTCGGTGAAGTGGCGACGCTGAAGCGCCGCGGCGGTGGTTTCAAGTATTGGGGCGAAGAACCTTTGCTGGACGAAATCCACTACATCGATACCGGACAGGATGCAGCGGCCGGACTGGCGGCTTTGGCTTCCGGCCAGGTCGACGCCATCTATACCCTTGACCTGACGCTGCTGGGCGCCGCCCAGAATATGCCGGGAGTTTCTGTTCACGAAGTGACGACGGCGCAAACCGGCGTCATGCGCATCCAGGCCGAGAAGGCGCCCTATAACGACATCCGCGTCCGTCAAGCCATGCAGCTTGCCGCCGACAATGCGCAGATGTTGAAAACCGCCCATCAGGGTCGGGGCCAGGTGGCCGAAAACCATCACGTTTGCGCCTGCCAGCCCGATTACGCGCCATTGCCGAAAATTTCGCGCAATGTGGGCAAGGCCAAGCAGCTTTTGGCCGATGCCGGACATGGCGGGGGCCTGAACATCACCTGTAACGTCGGCAACACCAATGGCCAGTGGGAAACCGATCAGGTCGTCGTGCTGAAGCAGAACCTGGCCGAAGCCGGCATCAACCTGAACGTCAACGTCATGCCCGCCGCCCAGTACTGGGATGTCTGGGACAAGGCTGATTTCAGCCTGACGGTGTGGACTCACCGGCCCCTGGGCACCATGCTGTTGGGTGTCGCCTATCGCACCGGCGTGCCGTGGAACGAAGCCAAGTACGCCAGCAAGGAATTCGATGACTTGTTGACCCAGGCTGAATCGACGGTCGATATCAATGCCCGCCACAAGATCATGGCGAAGGTCGAAAAACGCCTGCAGGACGATGCGATCATGATCCAGCCGTACTTCCGCTCGGTGATGAATGCGACCAGCGACAAGGTCAAGGGCATTGGAGTTCACCCGACCAACTATCACCAGTGGAACAAGGTCTGGATCGACGCTTGATCCGAACCCGACGACATACCGCACTGCCGGCATTTCCTGGAATCAGGGAATGTCGGTGGACGCGGTTTTTTTGTGACCGCCAGTTTTAGGATAAAAGCCACATGTTGATTTTGATCAGCAAACGAATCGGCTTCATGATCGTGACCATGCTGGTAGTGTCGATCGTGCTGTTCCTGTTGCTGGAATTTTCGCCGGGCAGCGTTGCGGTCAAGGTGCTCGGGCCTTACTCATCGGAAGAAGCGCGGCAGCTTTGGCTCGAACGCCACGGCTATTTCGAGCCGCTGTGGTGGCGTTATGGCACCTGGCTGGGCAATTTCGTCAGCGGCGAGTTCGGCGATTCCGTGCGATTCCGGGTGCCGGTCGCCGAGGTCCTGTGGCCGCGCCTGTGGAACACGGCGATCCTGGGGTTCTGGACCTTCGCCATCATGATCCCGATGTCGCTTATTCTTGGCGTGCTGGCCGGAATGCGAGAAGGTTCCAAGCTGGACCGCATTATATCGGTGGGCTCCATCATCACCACATCGGTGCCTGAATTCGCCAGCACCGTGCTGCTGTCGGCCATATTCGTGTTTGGCCTGAAATGGCTGCCGGGCACGTCGTCCATGACCGGCGGCTTCGACGCCACGCAAATGATCCTGCCGGTGATGGTGCTGATTATTTATGATTTCGGCTATGTCGCCCGTATGACCCGGGCCTCGATGGCCGAAGTCATGACCACCCATTATATTCGCACCGCCGTGCTCAAGGGCCTGCCGTACCGGCAGGTGATTATGAAGCACGCCCTGCGCAACGCGCTGATCGCGCCCTTTACGGTGATCATGTTGCAGATCAACTGGCTGCTGTCCGGCGTCATCGTGGTCGAATTCTTTTTCGCCTACAAGGGCTTCGGGGCGCTGCTGCTGGAAGCCTCACTTAATCAGGATATTTTCGTCATCGAGGCCTGCGCCATGGTCGCCGTGTTCGTCGCCGTCGCCAGCCAGACCATCGCCGATATCGGCTACACCTATCTTAACCCGCGTATCCGGTTCACCTGAGGGGGGCGCTGATGTCAAGTATCGTCGAAACCGCCACACCCGCGCCAACTCCAGGAGCCGCCTTCATGCGCGCCATCAAGTCCTTCGCGTTACTGCGCGAAAGCACCCCCGGCATGGTCGGCGCATTTCTCGTCCTGTTTTGGGTCGTCGTCGCCATCCTGGCGCCTTTGATCGCACCGTTTGACCCGCTGGCCACCCTGCAACCGATGGCCAAGCCGGGCACCGAATTCATCAAGGGCGGCACCTTCTGGCTGGGCACCGATCATCTGGGCCGCGATATCCTGTCGCGCATCATCTACGGCTCGCAAACGGTACTGTTCTATGCGCCGCTGGCGACCATATGCGCCTACACGTTCGGTATTCTGATGGGCCTGGCGGCGGGGTATCATCTGGGCTGGTGGGACATCATCCTGTCGCGGATCAGCGACATCATCCTGTCGTTCCCGGTATTGGTGCTCTACATCATCATCATCGCCACCATCGGTTCTTCCGGCATTAACATCATTATCGCCATCACCTTCGCCAGCGCCCCCGGCATCATGCGTATCGTGCGCGGGCTGGTGCTTGATTTGCGCAATCGCGACTACGTCGCCGCCGCGCAAACCCGCGGTGAATCGGCCCTGTACATCATGCTGGTGGAAATCCTGCCCAACGCGCGGGGTCCGCTGATCGTCGATGCCTGCCTGCGTCTGGGTTACGTCATCATCACCATCGGCGTGCTGGGGTTCCTGGGATTGGGCCTGCCGCCACCCGACCCGGATTGGGGTGGCATGATCAACGAAACTCGCAAGATGGCGATGATTTTTCCGCACATGACGATTTTTCCGTGTATCGCCATATCGTCGCTGATTCTGGGCTTTAACCTGCTGGCCGATGGCTTGCGCGAAGTGTCACTGAGGGATTAAGCCATGCCAGATTCCACACCCGCCTATGACGGCCCGGTCCTGGAAATAGAAAACCTGTGCCTGTCCTATTACACCCGGGCCGGTGAAATTCCCGCCGTCGTCGATTTTTCGGCGACCCTGGCGGCCGGTGAAAGCATCGGGTTGGTCGGTGAATCCGGCTGCGGCAAGTCGACCGTGGCCATGGCGATCATGCGCTACATGGGCGGTAACGGCGATATTGTCAGCGGCACCGTCAAGTTCAAGGGTCGCGACATGGCGACCCTCAGCAATGAAGAACTGCGCCGAATACGCGGCTCGGAAATCGCCATGATCTACCAGGAACCCATGGCGGCGCTGAACCCGTCGTTGACCATCGGCAGCCAGTTGATGGAAGTGCCGATGACCCACGATGGCGTCGGCCAGGACGAAGCCTTCAAACGCGCCGTACAAATGCTGACCGATGTTCACCTGCCCGACCCGGAACGGGTGATGGATGCCTATCCGCACCAGATTTCCGGCGGCCAGCAGCAGCGTGTGGTCATCGCCATGGCGCTGTTGTCCAGCCCGTCGCTGCTGCTACTGGACGAACCGACGACGGCGCTGGATGTCACGGTCGAGGCCGGTATTGTTGAGCTGATCGCCGAACTAAGCCGCAAATTCAACACCTCGCTGCTTTATATTTCGCACAATCTGGGCCTGATGCTGGAAGTCTGCGACCGCATCTGCGTCATGTATTCGGGCGAAGTGGTCGAGGAAGGCCATATCGATTCCATCTTCTCGTGGCCCAAGCATCCCTATACCCATGGCCTGTTCGGCTGCATCCCGTTGCCCCATGCCGACAAGAACGCCCGGCCCCTGAAAGCCATTCGCGGCCAGTTGCCGCTGCCACACGAACGGCCACAGGGGTGTTATTTCGGCCCCCGCTGCGATTTCTTCAAGGCCGGGACCTGTGATCAGGAACTGGTGAAAATGGTTGAAGTCACCACCGACAGTGATTCCGCCCACCGGGTGAGGTGCGAGCTGTGGAACAGCATCGACCCCAAGAATGAAATTCCCATGGGTGAGGCGAAGCCGCCGGCCGTGATCGGTGAGACCGTGCTGGAAGTCGATGGCATGCAAAAATATTACGAGGTTCGCGACAGCTCCATGGCGGCCATGTTCTCGGGCGACGCGGTGCGTCACGTCAAGGCCAACGAGGAAATCACCTTCCGCGCCGGACGCGGCGAAACCGTCGCCATCGTCGGCGAGTCCGGCTGCGGCAAATCGACCTTCGCCAAGGTCTTGATGGGCCTGGAACAGGCGACCGATGGCGAAGTTCGTATGAACGGCACCAATATTGGCGATTTGGCGGTTCAGGATCGCACGGCCAAACAGCTCGGCTCGTTGCAAATGGTCTTCCAGAATCCCAACGACACGCTCAATCCGTCCCTGACCATCGGCGCCCAGATCGGTCGGGTGATCAAGAAATTCGGGGTCGAGACCGATCCCGTGAAAATTCAGGAAAGAGTCCTGCAACTGCTTGATGTGGTCAAGCTGCCACGGGATTTCGCCATTCGCAAACCGCGCCAGTTATCTGGCGGCCAGAAACAGCGTATCGGCATCGCCCGCGCCTTCGCCGGCAATCCGGCCATGGTCATCGCCGACGAGCCGATTTCGGCGCTCGACGTATCCGTCGCCGCCGCCGTCACCGAGTTGCTGATGGATATCCAGCGGGATAACCAGACGACACTGCTGTTTATCAGCCACGATCTGAGCGCCGTTCGCTATCTGGCCGACCGGGTGGTGGTTATGTATCTGGGCAAACTGATGGAACGCGGCACCACCGATGAAGTCTTCAGCCCGCCCTATCATCCCTATACGGAAGCATTGCTTTCGGCGGTGCCGATCGCCGATCCGGAAGTTGAAAAACGCCGCATCGTTCTGGAAGGCAACCTGCCCAGCGTCCTCAACCCACCCAAGGGCTGCGTGTTTTCGACCCGTTGCCCGCGGCGCATTGGCGACATCTGCGATACCGAACCGCCGGTGCAGTTCAACGCCGACCGCCACGGCATCGCCTGCCATATCCCCATGGAAGAACTGCGCAAGGTGGAACCGGTGATCAAGGTGGTCAAGAAGGATACCGGCCCGACGAAACCCGCACCGGCGCCCGCTGAATAAGCCTTAAAGCCAGTCTTCCTCGAACGGATAAGACGATAGGGCCTGCGCCCCGTTTTTGGTGATCAGCACCTGTTGTTCCAGCTTTACCCCTTGGCGTCCGCCTTCCGCGCCGATCATCGATTCGACACACAACGTCATGCCTTCCTCGATGGCGCCGGGGTAGCCTTTTTTATCGAAATCCACGGCATGGCGGATCGACGGGTATTCGTCGGCCAGGCCGACACCGTGCAGCAGGCAGGTATAGCGGTTTGACATAAATTCGTCGGGGATCACCCAGGCCTGGTCGGAAACGTCGCGGAAGCTCATGCCCGGTTTAAGGATCGCCATATCGTGATGAAGCTGCTCATAGGCGGCGGCATACAGGCGGCGTTGTTCATCATCGGGCTTGCCATCGCCGCAGCGCCAGGACCGCGAAATGTCGGAACAGTACCCATAAGGGCCGACCAGATCGGTGTCGAAGCTGACCATGTCGCCATTTTCGATGACCCGCATGGAACATTCGCGAAACCACGGATTTGTCCGCGGCCCCGATGACAGCAGCCGGGTTTCGATCCATTCGCCGCCCATGGCGATGTTGGTTTCGTGAAGTTTCGCCCACAGCGCGTTTTCGGTGATGCCGGGGACCAGGGCGTCGTGCATGGCGGTCATGCCGGCCTCGCAGACGTCGATGGATTTTTTCATGAGCACGAGTTCTTCGGCGCTTTTTATCAACCGGGCGTGCTCGGTAATTTCCAGGCCGTCGGTCACCTCAATACCGTGAGATCGAATGGCGTCGAGCCCCATATGTGACAACCTGTCGATGGCCAGCCGTTTGTTGCCGCCGCCATGTTTTGTCATCAAATCGGCGATTTGGTCGCCAAATTTTCGGGCCATGTCCGGGCCGCCGTCGGCGGCGGAAAAATAGTAAAAAGCCGGCATCACCCGGTATTCGTCGATGGTCGGTAAATCTTCCGCCAGATGCGGCAGGTCGGAATAATCGAACAACACGACCGGGCCGTCGGCGGCGATGAACACGCAGCGGGTTTCGTAATGGGAACACCATATTTGCATGTTGGTGCTATCGGTGGCGTAGCGGGTGTTGACCTGGTCGAACAGCAGCGCTCCGGCGCAATCTTTTTTCTTCAATTGATCGCGTATTCTGCCGAGCCGATACAGGCGAACCTTGTCCAGATCAACCGGTGCGTCGCTGAATTCCATGGCCCCGTGTTGACGGGCCTGACCTTTGCCATAGACGGCAGTGGCGGCATTTATTGGCATGATTTAACCCCTCATCCGTTCACTCCTGGGGTCGAACAGCGGTTCGCTGATCAACCGGGCCGGGCGCATCTGGCCCAATATTTCTATTTCGAACGTCGCCCCGTCTTCGATCAGGGCGACGGGCACGAAGCCGATGGCGACGCTTTTCCCGGCGAAATGGGCATAGCCGCCGGAAGTCACGAAACCGACCACTTCACCGTCCTTCCAGATCGGCTCGTCGCCCCACACGTCGGCGTCATCTGCATCGACCACCAGGGTCGCCAGATGCCGTTTCGGTGGATTGTCGCGATCGCGCACAGCGGCGTCACGGCCGATGAAGTCGCCCTTGTCAAAGTTGATGAAAAAGTCGAGCCCGGTTTCCACCGCCGTGTAATCGGGGCGATATTCCCGCAACCACGAGCCGAAATTTTTTTCCAGCCTGAGCGACATCATGGCCCGCATGCCAAAAGGTTTCAGGCCGAGGCTCTGTCCGGCAGTGCTCAAGGCCGTGTACAGGTCCATCTGGCGGTCGGCATCGACATATATTTCATAGCCGAGATCGCCGGTGTAGGAGATGCGGTTGACCATGGCCGGAATTCCCGACAGGTCGAGTTCGGTGACGCTGAGGAATTTCACCGCCTCGTTCGAAACATCGGCATTGGTGACACGGGACAGGAGTTCGCGCGCATTAGGTCCGGCAATCTGGAAGCCGATACGCTTCAGCGAGACGTTTTCGATGCTCACACCCTTATCGGGCAAGTGCGTTGTGAACCACCGCATGTGATAGGCCTGAGCCACCGACGATCCGGTAATCTGGAATTTCTGCCCGGAAATCCGCGCCACCGTTAGGTCCCCGATCAGCCGACCCTGGGGGTTAAGCATGGGCGTCAGGATAATGCGGCCGACCTTCGGCATGCGGCTGGCAAGCATATGGTTCAGCCAGTCTTCGGCATCGGGGCCGGTAACGATGTATTTACCGAAATTGTGAATTTCATTGATGCCGACGGCGGTGCGCACGGCCCGGCATTCGGCGCCGATGGTATCGAAGGCGTTGGAACGCCGGAAGCTGGGTGTTTCGTAGGCTTGATCTTCCGAGGCGGCGAAATAGTTCACGTGTTCGAGCCCGTAGCCGGCGCCGAAGACGGCGTTTTGCGCCTTCCAGGTGTCATACACCGGTGTCGTCACCAGGGGCCGCCCGGCGGGCAGGACTTCGTTGGGGAATGAAATGGCAAAGCGCCGCTGATAATTTTCGATGACCCGGGCCTTGGTGAAGTCGGGCACCGTGTAATCGCCAAACCGGGCGACATCCATGGCGAACACATCCGATGTGGGCTCGCCTTCAATCATCCATTCGGCCAGGGTCTTGCCGACGCCGCCGCCCTGGCTGAACCCGGCCATCACCGCACACGCCGACCAGAACCCGGGCAACCCCGGTACCGGGCCGATCAGCGGGTTGCCGTCGGGGGCAAAGGTGAAGGGGCCATTGATGATACGCTTGATGCCGGCGGTGGCCAGGCACGGGTAGCGATAAAAAGCGTGCTCCAGCGGCTCGGCGATGCGGTCCAGATTGTTGGGCAGCAGGTCCTGGCCGAAATCCCACGGCGTGGTGTCGATCGACCACGGGTCGCAGTCCTGTTCATAAATCCCCAGGACAAGACCGTTTCCTTCCTGGCGAAAATAGCTTTCCCCGGCCGGGTCCAGCATATGGGGCAATTCCTTGTTCAGGACTTTTACTTCCGGAATCTCCTCGGTCACCATGTACTGGTGTTCCATGGCCAGCAGCGGCAGGTAAACCCCGGCCATGCGACCGACTTCACGGGCCCACAGGCCGCCGGCGTTGACCACGTTTTCGGTCCGAACGGTGCCTTGTTCGGTGACCACGTCCCAGCCGCCGTCGCCCAGCGCGTTCAGTTCCAGCACCCGGTTCCTGAGCGAAATACTGGCGCCGCCGATTTTTGCCGCCTTGGCGTAGGCATGGGTCGTTCCCGATGGATCGAGATGGCCATCCAGCGGATTATACAGGCCGCCGATAATGCCTTCGATATTTGTCACCGGCGACAGCTTGGCGATTTCCTCGGGCGTCACCAGTTCGGATACGAGCCCCATGTAACGGTGCTTGGCGTATTCGGCTTTCAGGAAATCCATGCGGTCGGTGTCGGTGGCGATGGTGACGCCGCCGACATGGTGCAGGCCACAGGCCTGACCGCTGATTTTCTCAAGCTCTTCATACAAGCCGATGGTGTAACTTTGCAGCTTGGCCAGGTTGGGGTCGGAATTGAGCGTATGGAAGCCCCCGGCGGCGTGCCAGGTGGAGCCGCTGGTCAATTCCGTGCGTTCGATTAGCAGGACATCTGTCCAGCCGTATTTGGTTAGATGATACAAGACGCTGCATCCGACGACGCCGCCGCCGATAACGACCGCCTGGGCATGAGATTTCAAGTGCCTGTTCCCCTTAATATACTAGCTATCCTTGGCGCCGCCTTCGGCGATGCGCCGCTCGACGAAAGCATCGAGTTCTTCTTCAATGGCCGCATCGAGGGCCGGTGGCTGGTAGTCTTCGAGCAACTTCCTGTAAATTTTTTGGGCCCGCTGAGTGGCGTCGAGCGAGCCCCGGTCCTGCCAGTTCTCAAAATTGCTCCAGTCCGACAGGATCGGGCTGTAAAATGCCGTTTCGTAGCGTTCCAGGGTGTGGGTGCAGCCGAAATAATGGTTGCCGGGGCCGACCTCCCGCATGGCCGACAGGGCCATTTCATCGTCGTTGATGACCACCGGTTTCATGAATTCTGTCATCATTTGCAGCATTTCCGCATCGATGATGACTTTTTCAAAGGATGCCGACAACCCGCCTTCCAGCCAACCCAGCCCGTGCTTGACCAGATTAACGTGACCCAGCATGCAGGCCCAGATGGACATTTGCGATTCATAGGCCGCCTGGGCATCCGGCGCGTTCGAGGCGTTAACGTTCGATGACCGATAAGGGATGGCGTAACGCCGGGCCAATTGCCCACCGATCAGAACCGCTTTGGCATATTCCGGCGTGCCGAAGGCGGGTGATCCGGTGCGCATATCGACGTTCGAGGTGAAGCCGCCATACATCACCGGCGCACCGGGGCTGACCATCTGTGAAAAAGCGATGCCGGCCAGGGCCTCGGCATTTTGTTGAACCAGCGCACCGGCCACGGTCACCGGGGCCATGGCGCCGGCTAGGGTAAACGGGGTCACCACCACGGGTTGGTTCATACGCGCCATTTCGATGATCCCGCCCAGCATGGCCAGGTCGTACTGCAAGGGTGAATTGGCGTTGACGACGGTGAAAATCGACGGCTCGGTCTGCATCTGATCGCTGCTGATTCCGCGGGAAATGCGCACCATTTCAATTGAATCCCTGATCCGCTGCCGGTTCAGGGAATAGCCGAAACCGACCTTGTCAGACAGTTTTATGGCCGCCTGTTCGGCTACAAGATGGCGGATCGGCGGTTCGATGTCGGTCGGTTCGACCGGGTACCCGGCAATCTGGTGAACGATGTTCAGGCTTTGGCCAAGGCGGATAAAATTACAATAATCTTCGAAGTTACCCTGCCGGCGACCGTTATCCAGATCGGTGGCGTTGGGCGGGCTGGCGACCATGCAAAACGCCGTGTAGTTGTCACCATAAACAAGATTATGGGCCGGATTTCGCGCGTGGCCGGTGAACCGTTCGGGCACGGTTTTAATGGTTTCCTCGATCAAGGCCGGATCGAATCGTACCCGCGCATCGCCGGGTTTCACGTCGGCGCCGGCGTTCTTCAGAATGTCACGGGATTCTTCGCACAGAAAATTGATGCCAATCTCGCTGAGCGCTTTCAGGGATGTCTGATGCAGGGATTCAACCTGATCGTCCGAGATGATATTGAAGGGCTGATAGGGATTGCGTGGCTGCACAAACGGCAACTGACGAAATTCATCGCCGCCGCCCGTGCGGACGCCGGATTTTGCGTTCGATCTGCCCCGTCTTACCATGCGGAATCTCCCCATTTATGGCCCGTAACCCGACAAATTATAGGCACCGCTGGATTTACGGATACCAAATAAACGGCAAATGGGGGCTCAATTGTGTCGCTTTTGGAACTGTCAATGTACCGGATGATCGGCCATTTCCAGGTGCAGGCCGTCGCCGTCGTAAGGGTGGGCTGCGGCGACGGTTTCATCCAGTTCGACGCCCAGTCCCGGATCAGTCGGCGGGATCACGTATCCGTCCTGCCACAGGATCGGCTTCTTCAGGATTTCGCCATGGAATCCGCCCCAGGTCTGAATGCCTTCCAGGATCAGGAAATTGGGTGAGCAGGCGCTGATGGCGATATTGGCGGCGCCTTCGATGGGGCCGCAATACAGGTGCGGGGCGATCTGGGCATAATGGGTTTCGGCCATGCCGGCAATTTTCTTGGCCTCCAGTATGCCGCCGACACGGCCGAGCGCCATCTGCAAAATCGTCGCCGCGCCGGCTTCCAGGACCCGGGCGAATTCATACTTGGTCGTCAACCGCTCGCCGGTGGCGATGGGGATCGACGTGTGGCTTGCGACCCGGGCCATCTCCACCGGGTTTTCCGGCGGTGTCGGCTCCTCGAACCACAGCGGGTCATAGGGCTCCAGGCGGCGGGCCAGCCGGATCGCGCCCGATGCCGTAAACTGGCCGTGGGTGCCGAACAGAATGTCGGCCTTGTCACCGACCGCCTCGCGAATTTTTCGAACGAAAGTTTCCGACCGGTCCAGGTCTTCAAGCGACGGCTGGCGCGGGTCAAAGGCGCTGTAATCGCCGACCGGATCAAGTTTAACGGCGGTAAAACCCTGCCTGGCCAATTCCGCCGCCCGCGTCGCCGCCAGATCACTGTCCCGGTAGACATCGGTTTTGTCATCCGGTTCGGGATATATATAGGTGTAGGATCGCAATTTTTCGTGCACCCGGCCACCCAGCAACATGTGGACCGGCTTGTCGGTCTCCTTGCCGATGATATCCCAACACGCCATTTCGATGCCGCTGAGCACGCCCATCAGCGAAATGTCGGGGCGCAGGGTGTAGCCGCTGGCGTAAACGTTTCGCCACAGATTTTCGATTTGGAACGGGTCGTTGCCGATGACGTGGCGGGCGCAGACATCTTCGATCATGCGGGCCACGGTGTGGGGGCCGAATGTGGCGGCGTAAACTTCGCCGTAGCCGACGACGCCACCGTCGGTGGTCAATTTCAAGAAAATGAAATACGTGCCGCCGAAGTGGGGCGGCGGATTACCGACCACAAAAGTTTTAACGTCGGTGATTTTCATTCGGTATTCCCTCGGCTCATGGCCATCATGGCGGCGGCGAAACGTTCGACATCATCTTCGCCGACGTGGCGGGCCGTGACATCGCGCATGGGCGTGGTTTCCGGCGTGCGCATTTCGGCGGCCAAATCGCTCCCGGAAAATGCCTTGAAGGCGTCGGGCAGTTTGCGCTTCACACCGCAGCGGGTCAGGAAATCACTGTACCAGCCGGGCAATGCGCGGGCGTCGTGACCCAGGCCACAGGCCGCCGCCGCCGCCGCAAACGGTCCGGTATCGGTTTCCACCTGCCAGTCGAGAATGACGCCGAGCGCCAGGCCGGTCGCCAGACCATGGTGAACGGGCGCTAGGGCGGCCAGGGCATGAGATATGTTATGGGCCATGGCGGCGGAACAATTATCCAGCGCGATACCGCCGTAGGCCGAACCTAAAAGCATATCGGCGCGGGCGCCTAAATTATCCGGTTCTTTGACGGCGGTTTCCAGGGTCGTGGAAATCAACGTCAGCGCATGGTGGGCATAGAAGTCATTGCCCGGATGGCGATTCATATTGGTGCAGGATTCGAAAGCATGGGAAAAAGCGTCCAGCCCGGTCCATGCGGTCAGGTTTGGCGGCAGCGTCAACGTCAATTCCGGGTCCAGGATAACGCGTTGGGGTTTGGTTTCACCGCCCCAGACCCAGACTTTCTTGCCGGCGGTATTGGTCATGATGTTGGTCGATGAAAATTCAGACCCGGTGCCGGACGTGGTTGGGATGCAAATCTTGGGTACGGTGTCTTTGGGTAACGGTTTGCCCTGCATGGCGAAGTCGGCGGGCCCATCGGGTGTCCGCGCGACGGTCGCGGCGATTTTGCCGATATCCATGGCCGATCCGCCGCCCATGGCGATAACCAGCCCGGCATCCTTGCCGCGAACCAACTCGGTCGCGGCTTCGACCTGTTTTTGTTTCGGCTCTCCCGCGATGTCGGAAAATACCGCCAAATCGGCCCCGGCAGCCTTAAGCGTCGCCTCGACGGCGGCGACGACGCCCAGTTCCCGCAACGCCGCATCGACGATCAGCACGACGGGCCGGTCGGCATCGCCAACGGCAAGCGCATCCTTGGCGATCATCCCGATTCGGCCCGGGCCGAAACGAATTTCGGGAATGCTGTTTAAGGAAAAGTTCGGTTGATCCATGACGCCTCGTCCTTCTATTCGGCCGGGGCCAGTTCCAGGTGGCTTTCGACGTCGCGGGCAAAGACCCGTTTTACCGCCGGAATGAAATGTTCAAGCGGCAGGGTGTCATAGTCGGGGTCAAAGGCGTTCTGGTCGTACCTGGCGCAAAAATCGATACACGCCTGATAATGGGGGTGGTCCTTGAACCGGTCGCGGGCGTCGCGGTCGCCACCGATGTATTCATTGTAATAGTAGCTTTGAAAAAGGCCGTGATGCTTGATGATCCAGTAGGTCTTTTCCGAAACATAGGGCCGCACAATCGCGGCGGCGAATTCGCTGTGGTTAAACGGCGAAATGATATCGCCCATATCATGCAGCAGCGCGGCGACGACCATTTCTTCATCGGCGCCGTCCCGTTCGGCCAGGGTGGCGGATTGCAGGGAATGCTGGTAGCGATTGATGCGGTAACCGCCCCAGTCCACATCCAGCAGTTTCAAGTGGGCCAGGACCCGGTCAACCACATTTGAATTGGCCTGTTGTTCAAGCCGGAAAAGAAGATCCCAGTCTTCCTGGGCGCCGTCTTCCATCTTGGTCCAGTTTACGTATTCGAGCATTTTCCGAAATCTCCCTGCGACTATCATCAGGGAAAATAATGTGCTCAAATATGGCCGCTGACCAGAGGATATTTCCCTATGCCAATTCACGGCGACCGCGCCTGGCTGGGCATGTATGATTTGCCGGCCCTTCGCCCGGCCCAGGATGCCTGGTGGGCGGGCCTGGCCGGGCACTTCGCGGCGCACGGTTTATCGAACGCGCCCCGGCGCCTGGGCCGGTCCGGGGCCGATCCCTATGATATATGGCTGTCGCCGGATTTGTTCATGGCCCAGACCTGCGGTTATCCGCTGACCCACCAGCTGGCCGGCCGGGTCCGGCTTCTCGGCACGCCGTGTTACGATGCGCCGGGGTGTGAAGGGGCCAATTATCGCAGCCTGATCATTGTTCGGGACGAATCACCCGCCCAGGATTTTGCCTCTGCGTTGCCGACCCGGGTGGCGGTCAACGGCAGGGATTCATATTCGGGCTGGCGGGCGCTTGATGCGACTGTCGCCACGTTGGGCCTTGATTTTGAGCCCTTCAGCGAAATTATTGCCAGCGGCGGCCATGGCAACAGCATCGACCTTGTACGCGAGGGCGGCGCCGACCTGGCCGCCATCGATGGCGTCACCTTTGCCCTGATCGGCGATGTGGCGCCGGAAAGACTGGCGGGCGTACGTATTTTGCAGCAGTCGGCGCCGGCGCCCGGGCTGCCCTATGTCACCCGGATCGATGCCGCTGAAACCGAAGTCATACGCATGCAGGCGGCCATTGACGCGGCGTTTGTTGATCCCGAACTGGCGGATTGCCGCCGAACCCTGCGGCTCACCGGTTTCAGCGCCGTGCCCCTGGCGGAATATGAACGGTGTATGACATAAAACCGGATTGTATATCCGGATATTGTAATGTAAAATAAACCACTATCTGTTGAGGGGCGACCGAGGGGCGAGATTGGCGGGAGAACGTGCCGGGAAATCGTTGATTTCCGGCATCGGATAGATCTTCCGGCGAACTGATTTTTTAAAATTAGAAAGGTGGTCTCCGTTCATGGAAAGAACAGTCGGCGTTTTCTGGCGCGGTGAAGGTCCGACCTGGTTGGTCCTGATCGCGACATTCGTTTGTTGGGCCGGACTGGTCATTTTTCATGAAATTATACCCTGGTATGCCCTGATGATCGGTGGCGGCCTGGTCACCGCCCTGCATGCCTCGCTGGTCCACGAAAGCGTCCATTGCCTGCGCGGCGCACCGGGCCTGAAAAAAGTACCCGGTTGGGTCCGCCCGGCGCTGTTCTTTTTGCCGCTCGGGGTCTGGTATCCCTATTTCATGTATGTGCGCAGCCATACCGCCCATCATCGCGATGCCTATTTGACCGTCCCGGACCGCGACCCGGAATCCTTCTATTACCGGGAAGAAGACTGGCGCCGGCTGGCGCCGGTCCTGAAAATGATCATGATCGCCAACCAGACCTTCGCCGGGCGGATGATTTTGGGCCCGGTCATCGTGCTCGGGCGGCTGATCACCGGTGAAATTGAAAGCTACAGGATTGGCAATAAAGACGTTGTCGGCACCTGGGCTTTGCACCTTGCCGGTCTCGCCGTGTTGTTTGCATTGGTCTCGGGTTGGGCCGGCATGGCGTGGTGGCACTACGTGGTTTTCTTCGCCTATCCTGGGCTGGTTTTTTCCCTGATCCGGTCATTCACAGAACACCGTTCGGGCGATCGGCCTGAACATTGTACGGCCATTGTCGAGACGGGGTGGTTTTTTGGGCTGTTGTTTCTCAACAATAACCTGCACGTCGTTCATCACCGCCATCCGGCCATGAAATGGTATGAAATCCCGGCCTATTACCGGCAACACCGGCAGAAAATTGCGGAACAGAACAAGGGTTTCGTGTTTCGGGGATACCGGGACGTCATCGGCCGCTATCTGTTCACGCCGACATTCATCCCGGTTATCAGCGGCCAACTCGGCTAGGGAGAAAAGCCAGGGCGTCTGCGATGCAGGGGCCGTCTTGCAGGAAAACCTCATACTGATCGGCTTTTTGGGAAAGTTCGGCTTCGGAAACGCCCTGGACGATGGTTTTGAGCCGCCGTACCGTAGCCTCGCCCCAGAATTTCGTCATTGCTTTGATCGCCTCATCGCCCTTCAGCCCCCGGGTTTCCAGATCAATGCTGACAGCAAAATAATTGCAATTGGCGAAAATTACCAAATCATCCATGTCCGGCGCCGGTTCGGCCGTCAATTTATCGAAAAATGGCATCAACCGGATCGTGATATTATCCAGAATATCGAGAGTCAGGGGATTGGGGAAATCGAAAACATCAAGGATCACCTGTTGCCGGACAACGGCGTCGAGGCTCTTGAACGCGGCGATCATCAGCGAACTGGATTCAGATGACGCCAGGGCAAAGGAATTTACCGGTACGATCATGCGAATTCGGTGGCCTTTTTGCAAAGCCCGTGAAAGATCGCCAAAGGCTTGCTTCAATACCGAGGCATTTTCCTTTGCCGTCGCCATGATGTCTCTGCCGTGGCGGAGAGCCTGCTTGCCCGATATGATGCCGCCGCCGGCCTTGATGACCGGCATGCAACGAAAAACATCTATTTTTTCCCGATTGAGAATTTTGGCGGGTCGGTAAATTACGGACATGGGCCTACGGATTTCCACATACGATGATACTGCCATGTAAGATGCCAAATTTTGAACGAATTACAATCAGGCATTTCCGGCAGGGCGCTTAAGCAATTTCCCTGAGCGCCCTGATGTGTTCCGGTCCGACCCCGCAGCAACCGCCGACAATGGTCGCCCCGAGGGCCTGCCATTGGACGGCAAATTCCTTATATCGGCCGGGGGTCAAGTCCTGCCGTATCTCGCTGACTTCGGCGTTGGCCTGCGCCGTCGCGGTATTTTTTGGGGGAAAAGCATTGGCGTATACGCCGATCGATACATCCCCCGCAAGCAGCTCCCGGGCCCGCGACACCCCATCGGCCATCACTTCGGGCTGGCTGCAATTGAACAGGATGGCGTCAAATTTGTGCCGTCGGGCGACCTCCAGCGCCTGTTCAAGGCGTTCTCCAGATCTCAACTTTGGGACGCCGGGTTGCGGTTTTTCATCCTCCAGGCTCAGGGATATCCAGACCGGCTTGCCACAATCGGCGAAGACTTCCTGAAAGGCGCTGATTTCGGCGATGCAGCTCAGGGTCTCGGCGAGCGCCAGGTCGCCGTGGGGCAGCAGTTTGTCGCGGAACAGGCTGAGCATACCGATCGCTTCGGCGGGGTCGAATTTGTCGGGAATGTAGGACCCGAACATGGGCGGGATGCCGGCGGCGACGCGGATCTGCCGGGATGCGGATTTTTTCGCCTGCCCGGCCAGGCGTCCGGCCAGATCCAGCAAATCGCCGCCCTGGTTCAAGAATCGCTCATCGCCAATATGAAACGGCACCACGGCGTAGGAATTCGTCGTGATGATGTCGGCCCCGGCGTCGATAAAGTCCTGGTGGACCCGGACCACATGGTCGGGGCTTTCCATCAGCGCCAGCGCCGACCATTCCGGCTGCCGAAATGGCGCCCCGATCCACTTTAACTGGCGACCGGTGCCGCCATCGAGTATCTGCATTTTGGTTCGCCTCCGCCCTGACTGGATGATGATGTATATTGCCATGCCGGGGCGCTAACGCCTACGCTTTGCTGAACCTGTTCTCGTTGATGGAAGCTATCGGGTATCGATGCACCTTAACACCGCCACCCTTCCCCTGGCATGGGCCCTGCGTCACATCGGGATGAGGATAAGGCTGCGCGGCTGGGAACGATTGCTGCGGGCGCTGTTCCATCCAGACCGGCAACGGCGGTTTGCCTTCGAAATCCCCTTCAATGGTTATCGTTATCCGGCCTACGCCGATAATTTTGTCGATTGGAATGCTTTGTTTTATGGCGCCTATGAAGCTTTCGAATTGACGCTGCTGGCGGCTATGGCCGGGCGCATGGAAGGGGCCGTGTTCCTGGATGTCGGGGCCAATGTCGGACATCACGCGCTGTATATGGCGGCGCGGGCGGGGACGGTGCATGCGTTTGAGCCGAACCCTGAATTGTGGCCGTTGATCGAGCAAAAAGTGTCCCGCAACGGGCTCGCCAACGTCACCCTGCATCGATGCGGGTTGGGCGCCAGGGCCGATCGCATGGCGCTTTACCTGAGCCCGGAATGCGGCGAGGCTTCGTTAATCGCCGGCGCCAGCCGGACGTCGGCCTCGAGCGGCATCCCGGTCACGATTGTTCGCGGCGATGATTACTTCGGGCAAAATGAAATCTCCAGGCTCGATATTGTCAAAATGGATATCGAGGGTTTCGAGACGTATGCCCTCGAGGGCATGGCCTCTCATCTCGAGCAATTCCGACCCGTCGTGATGGTCGAGCTAAGCGAAATCGGCAAACGCCAATTCGGCGACTTCCAGGCGTTCGTCGCGGCGTTTCCCACGGATTACGATTTCTGGTTTTGCCAGCAAAAATCCGACCCGGTTATCGGCTTCGCCCTGGGTCCGGGAAATGCCCGGATCTATGAGCATTTCGCCGGCAATGTTTTTTGCGTTCCCGCCGGGCGGAAAGGGCTGTTTATGGAACAGGCGGGTAAGTTCGTTACAGCGATTTGACGACGTGACCGCCATCGACGGTGATCACCGTTCCGGTCATGAACGATCCCGCCTGGGAGGCCAGCAATAACAAGGCGCCGTCCAGTTCGTGAAATTCTCCGGTGCGTTTCATGGGAATACCCTCGACAAGCGCCCGGCCCTTTTCGGAATGCAGCAGCTTGCGGTTAAGATCGGTCTCGAAATAGCCCGGCGCGAGGGCGTTGACGCGGATTCCATGCTCGGCAAACTCCAGCGCCAGCGCCTGCGTCAGGTGGGCGACGGCGGCCTTCGACGCCGCGTAGGCGGGCGCCCCCGGCCTGACCCGCAAGGCCATGATCGACGCCGTGTTGATAATGCTGCCCCGGGTCCCCGATGCGATCATCCGCCGGGTCGCCTCCTGTGCCGTGAAGAAGACACCGTTGAGGTTGGCATCGATGACCGATGTCCAGTCGGTCGCCGTCATATCCAGTGTCGTGCCGCGGGGGCCGACGCCGGCGTTGGCGACGACAATATCAACGGGGCCCAGTTCGGCCTCTGCCCCGGCGAACCCGGCTTTGACGGCTTCGGGGTCGGTGACGTCGATTTCGACCGCCAATCCGGCGCCACCTGTTTTTTCGATCAAGGCGACGGTCTCGGCCAAATGATCGGCGCGGCGGGCGGAAACGGCGACGCGGGCGCCGTAACGGGCCAGGGTCACGGCGAAACTGCGACCAAGGCCGCCCGACGCCCCGGTAACCAGCGCCGTTTTCCCCGTCAGATCAAGAATATTATCCATGTGGTGACTTCCCCCCTCGCGTCGACATGATCTTTAGCCCGTTGATAGCACGCCTTGTGGTGAAAGAACATTACGGCGTGGAAACCGGCGGCGACGTTCGGCAAAACGGTGATGGGCGTCCTTTAGTGAGTTGATGAAGGTTTGCCTCGGGTCAGTCTTGTTTAAAGCTCCATCAAGCAGAGCGTAAATACCAGTTCCTCCGGATAGGTATAGTAGCAACGATATGACAGCCCTACAATGATCCGTAGAAAAGCTGCTATTTCGGAGGATACCTGAGTGACCGAAGTTACCGACACGTTCGAGGACCTCTCACATGCGCTTAGAGTCCTTCTTGAAGCCGATGATCGCGCTCACCGCCAAGAGTTGCTTCGGCTAGACCGAGCCGAGGCTGTTGGAAATATTGAGACCGCTCTTGCAGCAGTTTTAAATGCCTTCCACAGTCTTTTCGATGCGCTAGAGAAAGCAGATATTAAAGATGCTATCGATTGGTACAAGACGCCTGAACTAGCGACAGTTCTTACCCTGCGAAACGCTCGCCACCATAATCACGCAAATAAAATACGTACTATGTACAGTTACTATGCGCAGGAGGCCGAAAAAATTGGCAGTATGGAAATGTACATTCTCGTGGACTTCCGGGCCATGGAAGATGGCGCTGATACCTTCGAGGTTTACCTTTCTTGGGCCGATTTAAGAAAGCTATTGGCCCTGCCATCGAAGACAACCCGAATCAGTGAAGCGGCGGCGCAATCTATACGCAATTATCTTTGCGCAGAGAAATTTGAAGATTACGCGTCACACTACGGGTTCGAAGAGGAACGGGTGTTTTTCAATGTTGTTCCGCTTTTGGAGAATGCCGCCGTAAAGCTCGTCCCATCAATCAAACACCTTGTGGCACCTCGCACAATGGAAGGTGAAACATTCCTAACGCACTTTCAACACGTTCTGCTCGCAGACACGAAAAATCACGAAGTGAATTGCGGTCCCATCGCCCTCATGCCGTAGGCCATTTTGTACGCCGCCTTGCCATTGGTATTCATGGAATATGGGCAAAGATAATCGATGCTGTCTTGACTTATAATATTAATTACGGCGACAGGAATTACGGAATTACGGCGACAGAATTACGGCGACAAATTACGGCAAATTACGGCGTCAGTATACTTTTTTCGGAAGCGTAGAACCCGTAACGGTCATTGTGGTCACCAACGAGGCCCTTAGGCAAAGGCTGGAAAAAACTGACCCGGTGATTTTACCGCTTATCAATACCTTTACCCGGCGGCTGCGTGAGCAGGCCGACGCTATCGCCAGTGAGGAGGAATATTAGACGGCGGTTGATAATGTTTGCAAAAACGCCGGGTTGGTCTTTTGTTCTGATTTGGGGGTAGACCTGTAACCCAAGGAAACTGGCGGAGAGGGAGGGATTCGAACCCTCGGTGAGGTCACCCCCACAACGGTTTTCGAGACCGCCCCATTCGACCACTCTGGCACCTCTCCGTGATTTGCCGGGCGTTGTCGCCGGGCCGGGTCAGGGGGCGTTATTTAAGCGGTTCGGGGGCCGCTGTCCACATTTTTACCCGGCAATCCCGGCCCCGGTGGTTTTGGCGGTCCGGGACCCTGGTGGAAATCGCGCAATCCATGCCGCCGGAGGGCATTTCCGGGCCCGCCCAAACACCGGTTTTGGCGGTTGACAACCAGGGTTTTCGGGTTATATTGCCGCCTCCCTTGCTAGGGCCCCACGAATAGCGTGATGGGCCCTTTTTGGACATTATTTATTATCGAGGACCCTTGAGGGGCCTCGGCCTGAATGGAATAGCCATGTTTGCAGTTATCAAAACCGGCGGAAAGCAATACAAAGTCGCCGAAAACGATGTCATCACCGTCGAAAAGCTGGTCGCCGAAGCCGGCGCCACGGTCGAACTCGACCAGGTGCTGATGATCGGCGAAGCCGGCCAGGCGCCGAAAATCGCCTCCGCCGACCTGGGTAAAGCCATGGTTTTCGCCGAAGTGCTGGAACAGGCCCGGGGCGAAAAGATCATCGTTTTCAAGAAAAAGCGCCGTCAAAACTATCGCCGCAAGGCCGGCCACCGTCAGGATCTGACGGTCCTGCGCATCACCGGCATCAGCGCCACCGGCGCCAAGCCCAAAGCCGCCGCCAAAAAGGCCGCTGCCCCGAAGAAGCAAGCCGGCGAAGACAAACCCGCAAAAACCGCACCCAAAAAGGCGGCGCCGAAGAAGGCCGCCGCCAAGGCTGACGACAAGCCCAAGGCCGCCGCCAAAGCGAAGGCCCCGGCCAAGGCCAAGGCTAAAGCCAAAGCGACGAAGGAGTAAACCAGATGGCGCATAAAAAAGCAGGCGGTAGTTCCCGCAACGGTCGCGATACTGCCGGTCGCCGTCTCGGCGTCAAAAAGTTCGGCGGCGAAGTCGTTATTCCCGGCAACATCATCATTCGCCAGCGCGGCACCAAATGGCACCCCGGTGATAACGTCGGCATCGGCAAGGATCACACCATCTACGCCAAGATCGAAGGGCAGGTGAAGTTTTATCGCAAGGCCGCCGGTCGGGTGTTTGTGACGGTGGAGCCAGCCGCGGCGTAATTTTACCGCGACCATTCGCTCGAAAAATTTTAAAAAGGGGAATGGTCTGCCATTCCTCTTTTTTTGTGGTCCATCATGAAATTTCTCGACGAAGCAAAAATCTATATCAAAAGCGGCGACGGCGGCGACGGCTGCGTCGGGTTTCGGCGTGAAAAAAACATCCCCCACGGCGGCCCGGATGGCGGCAATGGCGGGCGCGGTGGCAATATCGTCGTCGAATGCGTCAACGGCCTGAACACCTTGATCGATTTCCGCTATCAGCAACATTTCAAGGCGAGCCGCGGGACGCACGGCATGGGCAGCAATCGCGACGGGCCCAAGGGCAAGACCATCACCATCAAAGTGCCGGTCGGGACGCAAATTCTCGATGAAGACAAAGACCAGATCATCGCTGATTTCACCGAAGTCGGCCAAAGCCATATTCTGGCCCGCGGCGGCGACGGCGGTCGCGGCAACGCCTCGTTCAAGACCTCGACCAACCAGGCGCCCCGGCGCTACGATCCCGGCTGGCCCGGCGAGGATCGCTGGATCTGGCTGCGCCTGAAGCTGATCGCCGACGCCGGCCTGGTCGGCCTGCCCAATGCCGGCAAATCGACATTCCTGGCCGCCGTCAGCCGGGCGCGGCCGAAAATCGCCGATTATCCGTTCACCACCCTGCACCCCAATCTGGGCGTCGTCGGCATCGACGAGGAAGAATTCGTCATCGCCGATATCCCCGGCCTGATCGAAGGCGCCCACGAAGGCGCCGGCCTGGGCACGCGGTTTCTCGGTCATGTGGAACGCTGCGGCGTATTGCTGCATCTGGTCGACGGCACGGCGGAAGACGTCGTCGCGTCTTACCGGACGATCCGCGACGAACTGACGGCCTACGGCGGCGGGCTCGCCGAAAAACCGGAAATCGTCGCCTTGAACAAGTGCGACGCCCTGACCGATGATGACATCGCGACCAGGACGGCGGCCTTGAAAAAGGCCTCGAAGGCCGACGTCTGCAAATTGTCGGGCGTATCGGGGCTTGGCGTCGAGGAAATGTTGCGCGCCATGAACGCCATCATCCACCAACAACGGGGCGACAACGACGAACCTGAACGAACGGTGTTCCGGCCATGACACCCGATCTGTCCCAGGCCAGGCGCATCGTCATCAAAATCGGCTCGGCCCTGCTGGTCGATGATGACAGCGGCGCCATCCATCGCCGTTGGCTGGCGGCGTTGGCCGAAGACGTATCGCGCTTGCGGGCCCGGGGTCAGCAGGTGGTTATCGTGTCTTCGGGCGCCATCGCCGTCGGTCGTCGGCATCTGGGCTTTGCCGAGGGCAACCTGCGGCTGGAAGAAAGCCAGGCCGCCGCCGCCACCGGCATGATGCGGCTGGCCCACGCCTACCAGGAAGAACTGGCGGTGTATGATCTGACTGTCGCCCAGGTGCTGCTGACCCTGGATGACAGTGAAAACCGGCGGCGCTACCTGAACGCCCGCAACACGTTGGAGACCCTGCTGCGGCTTGGCGCGGTGCCGCTGATCAACGAAAACGACACCGTGGCGACCGATGAAATCCGCATGGGCGACAACGACCGCCTGGGTGCCCGTGTCGCCGCCATGATCAGCGCCGACACCCTTATTTTGCTGTCCGATGTGGATGGCCTGTATACCGATGATCCGCGCCTCAATCCCAACGCCGAAATCATCCCCGTGGTCGAACACATTACGGCCGAAATTGAAGCCATGGCCGGCCAGGCCGTCAGCGGTGTCGGCACCGGCGGCATGGTAACCAAACTGGTGGCGGCGAAAATCGCCACCGGTGCCGGCTGTCGCATGGTTATCGCCAACGGCCGCGAGTTGCACCCGGTGCGGCGAATCGAGGCCGGGGAGACGGTCACCTGGTTCCTGCCCCAGGCCTCGCCGCGGACGGCGCGCAAGCACTGGATCGCCGGCACCCTGAATGTAGCGGGGGCGCTGATCGTCGATGCCGGGGCCCTGAAGGCGCTGCTGGGCGGTAAAAGCCTGCTGCCGGCGGGCGTCGTCGATGTTACCGGAAAATTCGATAAAGGTGACGCGGTGGCGGTCAAAAACGGCGACGGATTTGAAGTGGCGCGAGGCCTGATCGCCTATTCCGCCGCCGATGCCCGGTTGCTCATGGGCCATAAAAGCAGTGATATTGAAGGCCTTCTGGGCTACCGTGGCCGGGACGAGCTGATTCACAGGGACGATCTGGTGTTGTCATGAGCAATGCGGCCGAAAATTCTAATTCCGATTTGGATATTCCTGCCCTGATGCAGGAAATGGGCAAAGCTGCGCGGGCGGCGGCGGGTGTACTAGCCCTGGCTTCGACAGAGGCAAAGAACACCGCATTGCGGCAGGCCGCAAAATCCATGCGCCTTCGTTTAGGGGAAATCCTTGCCGCCAACACTAAAGATATGGCGATGGGTGTTGCTAAAGGACTGACTCCGGCCCTGCTGGATCGCCTGAAACTGAATGACGCCCGCGTCGAGGCCATGGCCGTGGGGTTAGAGACCATCGCCGATCTGGCCGATCCGGTCGGCCACGTCATGGCCGCATGGGACCGGCCCAACGGGTTGCATATCGATCGCGTCTGCACGCCCCTGGGCGTTATCGGGGTAATTTACGAATCCCGGCCCAACGTCACCGCCGATGCCGGATCGCTGTGCCTGAAGGCCGGCAATGCGGTGATCCTGCGCGGCGGTTCGGAAAGCTTCCATTCCTCGCGCGCCATCATGGATTGCCTGGCCGATGGCCTGGCCGCGGCAGGCCTGCCGGCGGCCGCCATCCAGTTGATCCCGACCGCCGACCGCGCCGCCGTCGGCGAACTATTGCGGCTGACCGACTATGTCGATGTCATCGTCCCGCGCGGCGGCAAATCGCTGATCGAACGGATCACGGCGGAAAGCCGCATTCCCATGTTCAAGCACCTGGAAGGCCTGTGCCATACATATATAGATGCCGCCGCCGAACCCGAGATGGCCCGCAAGATAGCGCTTAATGCGAAAATGCGCCGGACCGGTGTCTGCGGTTCCATGGAAACCCTGTTGATCGCCCGTGCCGTCGCCGGTGATCTGCTGCCCGGTATCGTCGACGATCTGGCCGCCGCCGGATGCGAGGTGCGCGGCGATTCGCGGGCCCAGGCCATCGATTCCCGCATTGTTCCGGCCAGCGACGCCGACTGGGATACGGAATATCTCGATTCGATCGTTGCCGTCGCCGTCGTCGAAGATGTCGATGAAGCCGTTGCATTTATCGGCGAACATGGCTCGCACCATACCGATGCCATCATCAGCGAGGATACCGCGGCGATCGCGACCTTCCTCAACCGGGTCGACAGCGCCATCGTCATGGTCAACGCCTCGACCCAGTACGCCGATGGCGGCGAATTCGGCATGGGCGCGGAAATCGGTATCTCGACGGGCAAGCTGCATGCACGCGGTCCGGTCGGGGTCGAACAATTGACCAGCTTCAAATACATTGTCCGCGGAACCGGTCATTGTCGTCCGTAAGGGGCGAGCGGATAGGCTTGCTCGGCGGCTCGTTCAATCCGGCCCACGACGGACACCTGCACATCAGCAAACTGGCGCTCAGGCGCCTGCGGCTGGACCGGGTGTGGTGGCTGGTCAGCCCGCAAAATCCTTTGAAATCAACTACCGGCATGGCGCCGCTGCAGGAAAGACTCGAAAACGCCCGTTCGATGGCGGCGGCAGAACCGCACATTACTGTCGGCGATCCGGAAGTCGGCCTCGGCACCCGCTACAGCGCCGATACAGTCAGCGCCCTGAAGCACCGCTACCCCGACGTGCGATTCGTCTGGATCATTGGGGCCGACCTGCTCCAGGAGGTCCATCGCTGGAAAAAATGGCGGTCCCTGTTTCGCGCTATACCCATTGCGATTTTCGCCCGGCCACCCTATCCTTTACGGGCGTTGTCTTCACGGGCGGCGCGGCGGTTTGCAGGATCACGGATCAACGCTTGCCGCGCAGGCGCACTGGCCGATTTAAGGCCGCCGGCCTGGGCTTACTTACGGACCCGGCGGCACTGGCAATCGGCGAGTAGAATTAGAGATCGGCGGAACGGGATTGTCCCGGACCGCAACCAACGATAAAGGAGTAGACCATAGCGCGTATGAGACAGAAGCCACCGGCACCGGCAAAATTGCTGAAACTGGTGGAAACTTCATTGGATGATGATAAGGCTGACAGTGTCGTCATCATCGATCTTGCCGGCAAATCCAGTTTGACCGACTACATGGTTATTGCCAGCGGTACTTCGCAACGCCACGTCGGCGGAATGGCGAGTAATCTGCGGGATAAAATCAAGCAAAGTGGTATCAAGAACGTCACCGCAGAAGGTGAGGCCCAGTGCGACTGGGTGTTGATTGACGCCGGCGATGTGATTGTCCACCTGTTCCGTCCCGAAGTTCGCGAGTTTTATAACCTGGAGAAGTTGTGGGGTGTGCCGCTACCCGGTGCGACCGAAGGTTTGAGCGCTTAAAAGAGGAACCATGCGAATACTGATCGTCGCGGTGGGTCGCGCCAGGGCCGGTCCTGAACGGGTGTTGTACGACCACTATGCGGGCCGCATTTTGACCCCGTTTTTGTTGGAACTGAAGGAAGTCGAGGAAAAACGGGCGCTATCCCCGCCCGAGCTTAAACGCCGCGAAGGCGACTTGCTGCTGGCCCAGGTGCCAAACGGCGCCACCGTCGTCGCCCTGGACGAGAGGGGTAAAGCTGTTTCCAGCACGAAATTCGCCGAAAAACTCGGGCATTGGCGCGATCAGGGTGTCCGCGATGTGGTGTTCCTGATTGGCGGTGCCGATGGCCTGGATGAGCGGGTTCGCGACGCGGCCGCGTTGGTTATGTCGTTTGGCGCGGCGACCTGGCCCCATATGCTGGTGCGCGGCATGCTGGCCGAACAGGTCTACCGCGCCCAATGTATCCTTGGCGGCCATCCGTATCATCGGGCGTAGCCGGCTTTAAAAAATTTGCCGGGCCAGGCCAAGAAGGCACAGCGAGATCAAGAGCAGAAGACACACCCGCTTGTAAAGGTGGGCGAGCGAGGGCCGGAAAAGCAGGGTGCCCAGCAAGACGCCAACGAGCACCAGCGGCGTCAAAACCAATCCGCGCCAGAACGCTTGCTCGTTCATCACGCCGTAGAGCAGCAAATAAACGAGCGATGTGAACATCCCGATGAACAAATACATGACCAGCGACGCCCGCATTGTTCTTGCCGACGTATCCTGCGCCAGCACATACAGGGCGACGACCAACCCGCCGACAGACGCCAGACCCGTGGCGATGCCGGCGGTTACGCCACTCGCCGAAAGGCCCGCCCTGGTCGCCAGGAATTTCGGCCGGATGCGGAACAATTGGGCGCTGGTGAGGCCAAGGACGATCACAAGGGCAATCAGCTTCGATATGTCGGTATCTACGCTTGTGGTGGCGTAAAGACCGATGGGGACTCCGATTGCCGAGCCGATCACCAATCCCCGGACGACGGTCATATCGGCGTCTTTCAGGCCGCCGCGAAACATCATAACGCTGGCGATCCCTTCGAGAATATAGCACATGGGGATAAGCTCTACCGGCGGAATTATGGTGACGATGCTGGCCATGAGGATGGCGGAAAGGCCAAATCCGGAAAATCCCCTGATCAGACCCGCGGCAAAAACGGCGACCGCGGCAATCGCAAAACTTTGCGGCGGCAGGCCGGTAAGGTCGATCAGGCTGTCAAACATAGCGTATCCCTAAATAGTGTGGGAATTCAGGTGCCGCGAATTCATTTATTGGATGCCTCTATCTATGGCGCATTGATAGTGCGCCTTGGTATAACACTATTTAAAGTAATCCAGAGATATCCTGAGCCATGGCGATAAACGACAATAATCCCCCGACGAGGCCGAAGCCGGTCGTGCTGTGTATCCTCGACGGTTGGGGCGAACGGAGCGAGGCCGATAACAATGCCATCGCCCAGGGACAGACCCCGAATTGGGATCGTTTCATGGCGCGGGGGCCTTCGGCTCATCTCAGCGCCTCGGCGCTCGACGTCGGCCTGCCGGTCGGCCAAATGGGCAATTCAGAAGTCGGCCACACCAATATCGGCGCCGGCCGGGTCGTCATGCAGGACCTGCCGCGCATCGATGCGGCCATAGCGGACGGATCACTGGTAAAAAATCCGGCGCTCAACTACCTGATCGACCGTTTGATAACCAGCGGCGGGACCTGTCATCTGGCCGGCCTGCTGTCACCCGGGGGCGTCCATTCCCACAGCAGCCATATGATCGCGCTGGCCGAAATTATCGGTGGCGCCGGAATACCGGTGGCGATACATGCTTTTCTTGACGGTCGCGACACGCCGCCGAAAAGCGCCCTTGAATACATGGCCGAATTTGCCGACCGCATTAAAAACCTGGCCGGCGTTCGCGTCGCCACTATTTGCGGGCGGTATTACGCCATGGACCGGGACAACCGCTGGGACCGGGTCGAAAAAGCCTGCGATGTGCTGGTCGACGGGATCGGCGAACGGGCGGGCGATTCCGCTGCGGCCATCAACACCGGTTACGGCAACGGCTTAAGTGATGAATTTATCTTGCCCACCGCGATCGGCGATTACGCCGGCATGAAAGACGGTGACGGCCTGCTGATGGCTAACTTCCGCGCCGACAGGGCGCGGGAAATCCTCGCCGCCCTGGTCGATCCCGATTTCGATGATTTCGCCCGCAAACGCAAGGTCACCTTCGCCGCCCGCCTTGGCATGGTCAGTTATTCCAGCCATCTCGATGGTTTTTTCGCGATCCTGTTTCCGTCCGGCGACTTGGTAAACATCCTGGGCCAGATCGTGTCGGACGCCGGCATGACCCAGCTACGGATCGCCGAAACCGAAAAATATGCCCATGTTACGTTCTTTTTCAATGGCGGGCGCGAGCAGGAATTCCCCGGCGAGGAACGCATTATGGTGCCATCGCCCAAGGTCGCGACCTATGATTTGCAGCCGGAAATGTCGGCCGCCGAAGTCACCGACAAGCTGGTCCAGGCTATTGTTGAAGATCGCTTCGATCTGATAATCGTCAATTATGCCAATGGCGACATGGTCGGCCATACCGGCAACCTGGCCGCCGCAATCAAGGCCGCCGAAACCATCGATACCTGCCTGGGTCGACTGGAAAACGCCGTCACCTTGGCCGGTGGCGTCCTGCTGGTTACCGCCGATCACGGCAATTGCGAACAAATGCTGGATGCTCAGGCCAACCCCCCGCAACCCCATACCGCCCATACCACCAATACCGTGCCCCTGATCATGATCAACGCACCGGACCGCACGAAGGGCCTTGGCGATGGCGTTCTGGCCGACCTGGCGCCGACCCTGCTGGCCCTGCTGGGCTTGCCGCAACCGGATGAAATGACCGGGCACAACCTGATCGAGCCCAGCGGGCAGGCGGGGTCAAGGTGAAGGCAGTCTTGTTGTTGATACTTGCGCTCGCCCTCGCCGGACCGGCCGTGGCCGAGACCTCCGATGCCGATCTGCGGCGCATCGAAAGCGATCTGAACAAAGGACGCGCGCAGCGAGACGCCCTGAAAAAGAAAGCCACCGTTTATGGCCGCGAATTGGAAGACCTGAAGTCCGATATGGTAAGGGCCGCCGGTACCATCCAGAGCTACGAGGCCGACGCCCTGGCGCTGGAGGACAGATTGGCGGAACTGGCCAGGGCCGAAACCGTCAAAAGTTCCCGCCTGCAAGAGCGGCGCGGCCAGTTCACACATGTGCTGATGGCCCTGCAACGGATGGCCAACCATCCGCCTGAAGCCATGATCGCCGCCCCGCAAAGTCCGGCCGATACGATTCGCGGGGCGATTCTGTTGCGCACGACGGTGCCCGAAATAGAACGTCGCGCCGCCCGGTTACGTGCCGATTTGACCGCCGTTGCAAAGGCCCGGGCCAAGACCCGGGCGAAACGTCGGGAACTGGCCATGGCGGTTAGCGGCCTGGCGGAAAATCGCCGCCACCTTGAAAGTCTGATGGTCGAAAAAACCCGGCTTAAAAATCAGGCCGATGAAGGCTCGCGCCAGGCCGAACAACGCATTCGCGATCTGGCGGGCAAGGCGAAGGATTTGCGCGATCTGATGGCCCGGCTGGAAGCGGATCGCGCCAGGCAGGCCGCTGCCGCCCCCCGATCAACGGACTCCGGTGGCAAGGCGATCAAGGAATCCCGGGGCAAATTGCCATTTCCGGCGATCGGGCGGCTGGTCGGTCGCTATGGCCAGGCGATGGAAACCGGTTTGACCCGCAAGGGAATCACCATCGAAACACGGCCCGGCGCGCAGGTCGTCGCCCCCTACGGCGGTCAGGTTATGTTTGCCGGCGCCTTCAAGGGATATGGCCAACTCTTGATCATCGAACACGGCGAGGGATATCATAGCCTGCTTGCGGGACTGTCCCGCATCGACAGCGTCATCGGTCAACAAATTCTGTCCGGGGAACCGGCGGGAATCATGGGGGGCGGCGAGAATGAAGCCCCCATTCTGTATGTGGAACTGCGGCGTAACGGTCAGCCCATCAACCCATTGCCGTGGCTGGCGGCGCGAAAAAGTAAGGTAAACGGATGAAAAATAGATTGCTTCTGGCAGCCCTCGCGGCGAGCTTCCTGGTATTCACTCACCCATTAATGGCCGAGGAAGCGCCCAAGAACACCGCCGAAACCTATCGGCTGCTGAATTTGTTCGGCGATGTCTTCGAACGGGTGCGGGCCGATTATGTTGAGGAATCATCCGACGAAAAATTGATCGAATCCGCCATCGCCGGCATGCTGGCGTCGCTGGATCCTCATTCCAGTTACCTGAATGCCAAAAATTACAGCGACATGCAGGTCCAGACCCGGGGCCGATTCGGCGGCCTGGGGATTGAGGTGACCATGGAAAACGGCCTGGTCAAAGTGGTCTCGCCGATTGATGATACCCCGGCGTTCCGGGCCGGTATGAAGCCCGGCGACCTGATTTCGCAAATCGACGGCGAGGCCGTCATGGGGCTGACCCTGGCCGAAGCCGTCGACAAAATGCGCGGCGAGGTCGGCACCGATATCAAACTGATGGTGCTGCGAGAAGGGGTCGATCCGTTCGAAGTGACGATTACCCGCGCCATCATCAAAATTCGTTCGGTGCGCTCAAGGCTCGAAGGAAAAATCGGTTACGTCCGTATTACGTCCTTCAGCGCCCAGGCGCATTTGGGCGTACGCAAGGCCATCGCCGAATTCCGTACCGAAATCGGCAACGACCTGCAAGGCCTGGTTCTGGATTTGCGAAACAATCCCGGCGGGCTGCTCGATCAGGCGGTTTCCGTTTCCGACGACTTTCTCGAGCAGGGTGAAATCGTTTCGACCAGATCGCGCAAGGCCGAAGACACCCAACGCTATAACGCCCGCCCCGGCGACCTGACCAACGGACTGCCGATTGTGGTGCTGATCAATGGCGGCTCGGCCTCGGCCTCGGAAATCGTCGCCGGCGCCCTGCAGGATCATAACCGGGCGATCATTCTGGGTACCAAATCGTTCGGCAAGGGGTCGGTGCAGACCATCATTCCGGTTTCCGGTCAGGGTGCCATGCGCCTGACCACGGCGCGATATTATACGCCGTCCGGCAATTCAATTCAGGGCGTCGGGATCGTCCCCGATATCAACGTGGGCCTGGCCAAAATCGAGGAAATCACCCAACCCAAAGGCCGCAGCGAAGCCGACTTGCGCGGGGCGCTGGACAATGGACTGGATGACGGCGAGAAAGACGCCGAAGACAAGGACGCCGAAGACAAGGATGCCGAAGATAAGGACGCCGTCAGGAAAGATGGCGATAAAATCAAGGCCGCCGCGGCGGCGGCCGACGGCGATTACCAACTCAGCCGGGCGCTCGATTTGATCCGTGGCGTCGCCATGTTTTCAAAAAAGGTGGCCGGTAATTAAAGGTAAGGCGACCATGCGGGTGCCATCGTGAAGCTGCCGTTCAAACTTCCGGCGTTCAAACTTCCGGCGTTCAAGCTGCCCTCGTTCGGCAAAAAAAAGGCCGGCAAGGGCGACGAATCAGATGATTCCGATGACGATTGGGACGAGATTGACGTCGATGATGCGGAACCGACCGCTCCCGCTGAAGAAAGTGGCGAAGCCGAACCCCCGGCCCCCGCCCAAGGCAAGGAACCCGCGGCGCCCGGGAAAGATGGCGACGAGGATGCCCCCGCCGGCGAAGAAGATGGTGATCCATCGGCGTTGGCGGCGCTGGAAGACACCAGAGTCGATGATTCCGGCGATGATGACGAAGACGAAAACGAAAAGTCCGTCATTGGCAGGCTTTTGGGGGACAAAAAACGGCGGATCATGATCGCCGCCGCCATTGGCGGCGTGCTGGTGCTTGCCGGCAGCGGCATGTTCTTGTTCTCGGGCGATGAAGAACATGAGAAAAAGAGTAGAGAGGACTCCGATGTGCCGCGTTTTGAAATGGCCATCGCGCCGAAGGGCCGGGTCGCCGCTTCCGGGTCTTTGAACGCAATCTCTGAAACCGAGAAAGGACCGGGAGCCGGTGTCGTCACCACGGCGACGAATGTGTTGGCTTACGCGAAAATTACCCCGCCATTGGTAACCGACGGGCCGTTGTCTGGGGCGGTATCACCGGACCTGACCGAACAATCCCACGAGGGGCCGTTGCCAAAGATCGCCGAAGACGGCAGGACAGCGTTGCAGGTATATGCCAAGACTTTTGACAACAAGGACGACCGTTCGAAAATAGCCCTTATCGTTACCGGCCTGGGGCTCAGCGAGGCGGCGACGGAAGCCGCCATTGCCCTGCTGCCGGGTTCGGTGACGCTGGCATTTGATCCGTATGCCCAGGATTTGCAGAAGTGGGCCGACAAGGCACGTCAGGCGGGTCATGAAATCTTGATCATGGTGCCCATGGAGCCAGAGACATTTCCCATCGATGATCCCGGGCCGCAGGGATTGATGACAATCAATTCGCAAATCGAAAATCTGTTGCGGCTGGAATTTATCTTGAGCCGGATGCAGGGATATGTGGGCGTCGTATCGGTTATGGGTTCGAAATTCAACAAGAACGAAGATCATTTGAGTGCGTTTCTGCAAAATCTGAAAAGCCGTGGTTTGATGTTCGTTGACGGCAGCGCCGATCCGAAATCACTGGGCCCGGCGCTGGCGGAAAAAATAGAGCTGCCCAAGGCCTTCGCCGACATGGTCATTGATGCGACGCCGGCGAAAGACGCCATCGACGCCAAATTGCTCGACCTGGAAAGCGTCGTCAGGATAAACGCCGTCGCCGTCGCCCTGTTTGACGCCTACCCGGTTTCGATCGAACGGATCGCCGCCTGGGTCAACGGATTATCCGAAAAAAATATGGTTTTGGCCCCCGTATCGGCCATTTCCAACCGGCAATTCCTGCAATGACGGTGAACAAAGATCTGCTTCCCTACCGGCCCTGTGTCGGCATCATGTTGATCAATGTGCAGGGATTGATCTTCGTCGCACGGCGCTTCGATACCCGGGAAGAGGCCTGGCAAATGCCGCAAGGCGGTATCGATAAAGGCGAAGCGCCACGGGTGGCGGCCGGGCGCGAATTGAAAGAAGAAACGGCCGTCGAAAACGCCGAAATCATCGGCGAAAGTGACCGGTGGCGAACCTACGACCTGCCCGATGATCTGATCGGCAAGGTCTGGGGCGGCAAATACCGCGGCCAGACCCAAAAATGGTTCGCCTTCAGGTTTTTCGGGAACGATGACGAAATCGATTTAGGTAGCGGCAAACACGTCGAATTTTCTGCCTGGAAGTGGGTTTCCGTCGATGATCTCGCGCTGCTGATCGTGCCCTTCAAGCGGCAGCTTTATATGGATGTGGTGGCCGAATTCAGGCATCTTGCCGTTTCTGCTTGAATTTGATGGGCCGAAAATTTCGATGATGTATCTGATGATCCTCGCCGGATTCGTGTTTTTGCTGGGGGGCGCCGACGTTTTCGTCCGTGGCGCCGTGGCAATCGCCGGTAAACTGAATGTCTCGCCGCTGGTGATCGGGTTGACGGTGGTCGCCTTCGGCACGTCCGCACCGGAATTGCTGGTCAGCCTCGATGCGGCGCTGGCCGGATCCGGCAGCATGGCGCTCGGCAATGTCATCGGATCCAACATCGCCAATTTGCTGTTGATTGTCGGCGCCGCGGCCCTGGTCAAGCCGATCATGGTCAAGCCGTTCGCCCTGATGCGGGATTCTGCCATGCTGATCGGCGGCAGCCTGCTGTTCGCGGGGTTTTGCTGGTACGGCGAGATCGGGGCCTGGCAGGGGGCCGTGCTGCTGATCGCGCTTTTCATTTTTCTCGGCAGTTCCTATCGGCGCGAAGCCGCCGGCGGCGATCCCGGCGCCGCCGATCTGCATATTCAGGAGATCGAGGAATACAAGGGTCTGCGCGGGTCTGCCTGGGTGCTGTGGATGACCCTGCTGGCTGGTTTGGCGGCGCTTGTCTTCGGCGCTGATCTGCTGGTCGACGGTGGGGTATCGGTGGCCCGTGAATTTGGTGTCGCCGAAGAAGTTATCGGCCTGACGGTATTGGCGATCGGGACCTCTTTGCCGGAACTGGCGGCTTCCGTCGTCGCCGCCTTGCGCGGCCATTCCGATGTTGCCATCGGGAACGTGGTCGGCTCCAACATGTTCAATGTGCTGGCCGTTGTCGGCGTGGTTTCCGTGGTCACGCCGCTGAATGCGCCGGCCCAGCTACTGGAATTTGATCTTTGGGTGATGCTCGCCGTGACGATTGTCATGACCCCCTACCTGTTGGGCATGTGGCGGTTGGGACGGGTCGCCTCGGCCCTGTTTTTGAGCTTCTATGTGGCCTATATCGCACTGCAGACCTACGGTGTCAGTGGCGTGCTGGCCCTTGTCGGGTAAGGCGTCATGATGACGGAAAGCCGGCCCAACACGGTTCTTGTCATTGATGCCGGTATGGGGGCGAACCACGATATTTCGACGGCGCTGGCCGGTACCGGACTGGTCGTCGCCACCCAGGGTGATGCCGATCAGGCGCAGATAGAAGAATTCGCCGCGGGATTGGCCCAAGGTACGGTCGGCAATGTCGTCTACCTGTTCGACGCCCTGCCCGGGTTTGAAACGCCGACACATGCCCATATCCGGGCCCAAGCCTTGTTGTTTGCCCCGAAATTACGGGTCAATGCCATCTGTTCGGCGGATATCGAACAGTGGCCGTCGCTTCCTTTAGGGTCTAGAGTGCAGACACAGGAGATAGTTGGCGCCGTTCGGTTCATTCTCGACACGGCGTCGATAACCGGGCAGGTGATCGCCCTGGGTGGATGACTCGGAATATGGGGATGTTATGACGGCGGGAAAATTGGATCTGGTGCAACCTGTAAATATTGCCGATGCGCGGGCGGCAATCCGGCATGTGTTCGTTCGGGATCTTGAACTGTCCTGCCTGATCGGGGTCTATCAGCATGAAAAGGATGCCGCCCAGCGGGTCCGGATCAACCTTGACCTGGCCGTCCGCGAGGGCGAGCAGGATGGCCAGCTGAATGACGACCTGGCCAACGTGGTTTGCTATGAAACGTTGAGTAACGGCGTCCGCGACCTTGTCGGCCGGGGGCATACCAATCTGGTCGAAACCCTGGCCGAAGAAATTGCCGCCATGTGCCTGACAGATTTAAGGGTACGTTCAGCTAGGATCAGGGTGGAAAAACTGGATGTCTTCAAAGACATCGCCAGCGTCGGCGTCGAGATCGAAAGATTCAACCCGGAAATCTAGCCACAGATTCGCGCAAGTCCTTGCAAAAAAGGGATTAACCGTTCTGGAACACTGCGAGTTGTGCACAGGGGAGCATTTTCAGTCGTTACGATACAAAAACATTAAGAAAGAATCGCCGATTGACGCAGACTCTTCTCGATATGGTTTTTATCCATCAATAACAATGACTTACAGAATTGCCCATTTTTTGTGCAAAGTCGAGGAGTCTAAGGGTTTTGTGGGGTCAATGGTTTTTGCGCGGCTTTTTCAACAGCCTTATCCACAAGAATAGTGGATAGTTGCCGCCGGCGGTATGGAATTGGAAACCGTTAACTTATGTCAAGGACGGAATCGGACCCGGAAGTGGAAAAATCGGTGCCCTCTTCCCCTCCCGGGGTGGCGGTAATCGAAGGCTATCTGAAAACACTACCGGGTATGCCGGGCGTTTATCGGATGCTCAACGGTCGCGGCGATGCACTTTATGTGGGCAAGGCGAAGAACCTCAAGAAGCGGGTCGCCAGCTATTGCAACCTGAAACGTCAATCGAACCGTTTGCGCCGCATGATTGCCGAGACGGTGTCCATGGAATTCGTCACCACCCACACCGAGGCCGAGGCCCTGTTGCTGGAGGCCAATCTGATCAAGCGGTACAAGCCGCGCTACAACATCTTGTTGCGGGACGACAAATCTTTCCCGAAAATTCTGCTGACCAGCGATCATCCTTATCCCCGGGTGCTCAAGCATCGCGGCGCGGTGAATTCAAAAGGTGAATATTTTGGCCCCTTTGCCTCGGCCTGGGCGGTCAATGAAACGCTGACGGTATTGCAGCGCGGGTTTTTCCTGCGGACCTGTTCAGACAGCGTGTTTGGCAATCGCACGCGGCCCTGCCTGCTGTATCAGATCAAGCGGTGTTCGGCGCCCTGCGTCGGATATATCAGCGATGCGGCCTATGGCCAGTTGGTCGGCGAGGCCCGCGCCTTCCTTAGCGGCGAGAGCCAGAAAATCCAGCGCGGGTTCTCCAAACGCATGCAGCAGGCCAGTGATGATCTGGATTTCGAGGCCGCCGCCGCCTACCGGGACCGGATCGTCGCCCTGACCCGTATTCAGGCCCATCAGGACATCAATCCGTCCGGCATCGTCGAGGCCGACGTCATGGCCGTGCATCAGGCCGGCGGCAACAGTTGCGTCCAGGTGTTCTTTTTCAGGGGCGGCCGCAATTACGGCAATCGCGCCTATTACCCAAGCCACGCCAAGGACGACGACGAGGCCGCCGTGCTCGAAGCCTTTATCGGCCAATTCTATGACAACAAGGAACCGCCGCGCCAAATTCTGCTGTCCCACCGGCTCGGCGGCCAGGCGCTGATCGCCGAGGCGCTTGGCGTCAAGGCCGGGCGCAAGGTCGAGGTCAGCCGCCCGCAACGGGGTGACAAGCTGAAACTGGTCGAACACGCGCTGGTTAACGCCCGCGAGGCCCTGGGGCGGCGGCTGTCGGAAAGCGCTTCGCAGCGCGCCTTGCTCGATGGCCTGGCCAAACTGCTGGAACTGGACGGGCCACCGGGCCGCATCGAAGTCTATGACAACAGCCATGTTTCCGGCACCCAGGCGATTGGTGCGATGATCGTCGCCGGGCCCGACGGCATGATGAAGAACGCCTACCGAAAATTCACCATTCGGGACAAGGACATAGCCCCCGGCGATGATTATGCCATGATGCACGAAGTCCTGAGCCGCCGTTTCGCCCGCGCCCGCAGGGAAGATCCCGAGCGCGACCGGGGCATGTGGCCGGATTTAATCCTGTTAGACGGGGGGCAGGGCCAACTGGGCGTGGCGGCCCGAGTGTTCGCCGAACTGGGGATCGAGGACGTGGCGCTGGCGGCGATCGCCAAGGGGCCGGACCGCAACGCCGGACGGGAACGTATTTTCCGGATCGGGCGCGATCCCCTGTCACCGGCGGCGCGCGATCCGGTGCTGTACTTTCTGCAGCGCCTGCGCGACGAAGCGCACCGCTTCGCTATCGGCTTCCACCGCCAGAAAAGAGGCAAGGCGGCGGTCAAATCGTCGCTCGACGGGGTGCCGGGAATTGGTCCCAAACGCAAGAAGGCGCTGCTCCATCTGTTCGGATCGGCGGGCGCCGTCGAGGCCGCCGGCCTGGCCGACCTGGAAGCCGCCCCAGGGGTCAGCAAGGCGATGGCCAAGAAAATCTATGACTGGTTCCACGGCTCGGGGTAAACTCCGGTAAACTGACTTAATCACTGATCCGGGCTTTCATCTGACATGCCGCTCAATTTACCCAATATCCTGACGTTTTCCCGGATTGCCGCCATTCCCGTCATTATCGGGCTGATGTATCTGCCCAGCCCATTGGGCAACTGGACGGCCTTTGCGGTCTATACCTACGCCTGTATTACCGACTTTTTTGACGGTTATCTGGCCAGGGCCTGGCATCAGCAATCGGCCATGGGCCGTTTTCTCGACCCCATCGCCGACAAGTTGCTGATCGCCGCCGTGCTGATCATGCTGCTCGCCAACGACAGCATTACCGGGATCACCGTGATCGCGGCGGCGGTTATCCTGTTTCGCGAGATCCTGGTTTCGGGCCTGCGGGAATTCCTTGCCGAGGTCCAGGTCCGGGTGCCTGTCACGGTGCTGGCGAAGTGGAAGACCTTCATTCAGATGCTGGCCCTTGGTTTCCTGCTGGTCGGCTTCGCCGGGCCCGATTTCGGGCCTGTCAGCACCATGGAAATCGGCATTATCGGCATCTGGGTCGCCGCCGCGCTGACCATCGGCACCGGTTATGATTATCTGAAATCGGGGCTGAAGCATATTTCCGACCGGGACGAGACGGCGGACCCGGAATGAAGATATTCGGAATGGTCGGCTGGAGCGGCAGTGGCAAAACCACGTTGTTGAAGCTGTTGCTGCCGGAACTGATTGGCAGGGGATACCTGGTTTCGACCATGAAACACACCCATCACAGCGTCGATCTGGATCAGCCGGGCAAGGATTCTTACGAACACCGCATGGCCGGGGCGCAGGAAGTCCTGATCACATCGTCGACCCGCTGGGCGCTGATGCATGAATTGCGTGATGATCCGGAACCGAATATGGACGATTTAATAAAGCGCATGAGCCCGGTCGACCTGCTGCTGATCGAAGGCTTCAAGAAGCATCGCCACGACAAGATGGAAATTAATCGCGGGGCCACGGGCAAGCCGTTGATTTGCACCGATGATTCCACCATCGTCGCCATATCCAGCGACCAGACGCTGGACGGGCTGAAAATTCCGGTGATCGACCTTAACGATCCCGCCGCCATCGCCGATTTCATCGTCGCCCACTGCAAGCTTGAAAAGAGCCCGCGCCATGGCCCAGCTTAAGGACGATTGCTTCGCCGGCTCCGGCCAATTGATGGCGCTGGATACCGCCCTGGCCGATCTGGCCGAGCGACTGTCCGCCGTGACCGGGACGCAAACCGTGACGCTGGCAAACGCCCTGTCGCGCTTCCTGGCCCAGGACATCATCGCCGGGCGCAACGTGCCGCCGCACGACAATTCGGCGGTCGACGGCTACGCGGTCTTTTTCGACGATCTGGCCCCGGACGGCGAAACCCGGTTGGCCGTCGGCGGGCGCATCGCCGCCGGGCATCCGCTGGACGGTCCCGCGGTTCGGGGGCAGGCCTATCGCATTTTCACCGGCGCGCCCATGCCGGTCGGCCCCGATACGGTCTTCATGCAGGAAGACGTGCAACTCGATGGCGACCATGTGATCCTGCCGGCCGGCCTGAAGGCGGGTTCGAACCGGCGCTTTGCCGGTGAAGACATCGAGGCCGGCGCGGTGATCGTGCCTGCGGGGCGACGGCTCAGGCCACAGGATCTGGGCGTTATCGCCTCGGTCGGTATCGACCGGGTTGCCGTATACAAGCCGTTGCGGGCGGCGGTGTTTTCCACCGGCGACGAAATCCGCGATCCCTCCGGCGCGGCCCCGGAGGGCTGTATCTTCGACGCCAACCGTTTCACCGTGATGGCGCTGTTGCAGTCCCAGGGCTGCAGCGTCGATGATTTGGGGATTTTACCCGATGACGAAGGCCAAATCGGCGCGGCGCTCGGGGCCGCGGCGGCCAGTCATGATCTGATTATTACCTCGGGCGGCGTTTCCGTCGGCGACGAAGATCACGTCAAAACGGCGGTCGAATCTTTAGGCCGGCTTCATTTCTGGCGTCTCGCCATCAAGCCGGGGCGGCCGGTGGCGCTGGGCCAGATCGGCGATGCCGCCTTTATCGGCCTGCCGGGAAACCCGGTGGCGACCATGGTCACCTTCCTCAGGGTGGCGCTGCCGGTGATCGTCCTGCTGTCCGGCGGCACCGATATCACCCCGGCCTTTTACCGGGTCGCCAGCGCCTTCGCCTACAAAAAGAAAACCGGTCGCCGGGAATGGGTGCGCTGCCGCCTGAGGCCCGGCGATGACGGTATTTCACGGGCCGAAAAATATAAATCCGGCGGCGCCGGGGTGCTCACGTCCATGGTCTGGGCCGATGGCCTGGTTGAACTGGACGAAGACCGAACACACATTAAGGAAGGGGAAATGGTCAATTTCCTGCCATTTTCGGAGTTCAATATATGAAGCTGATTTATTTTGCCTGGGTCCGTGAAAAGGCCGGAAAATCCAACGAGGATATTGCCCTGCCCGAAGGCGTGATCACGGTCGGCGACCTGATCGCCTGGCTCAGCGACCGTGACGACAAGATGGCGGCGGCGTTTTCCGACTCCTCGGTGATCCGCGCCGCGGTCAATCAGGAACATGTCGGCCTCGACCATGTCCTTGACGACGACGACGAAGTCGCCTTTTTCCCGCCGGTCACGGGGGGCTGATGCAGTGATCAGGGTGCAGGCCGAAGATTTCGACATGGGCGCGGAAATTTCCCGGCTGACCCAGGGCGATACCGCCATCGGCGGGGTCTGTGCCTTCGCCGGCCTGGTCCGGGATTTCGCCGGCGACGGCGGCGGCGCGATGACCCTGGAACACTATCCCGGCATGACCGAAAAGGCGCTGGGGGGAATCGAGACGGAGGCCCACGCCCGCTGGCCGCTTGCCAAAACCCTGATCATCCATCGCTACGGACGCCTGCAACCCGGCGACAATATTGTCCTGGTGGTCGCGGCTTCGGCCCATCGGCAGGCGGCGTTCGAGGCCTGCCATTTCCTGATCGACTGGCTGAAGACCAGGGCGCCGTTCTGGAAGCAAGAAGAAACCAGAGACGGCGCCCATTGGGTCGAGGCAAAATCCAGCGATGATACCGCCGCCGACAAGTGGACCAATACCAAGGACTAAAGCCATCTCCTACGATGCCATTTTCTTCGATTTCGACGGTGTGCTGGTGGAATCCGCCGCCATCAAGACGCAGGCTTTCCGCGCCCTGTACGCCGGTCAGGGTGAGGATGTGGTGGCCCATGTGCTGGCCCATCACATGGCGCACGAAGGCATATCCCGGGTCGAAAAAATTCACCATTGCCATTTGCAATTTCTCGGTCAGGACCTGAGTGATCCGGAATTGGCGGCATTGGCCGGACAATACAGTGAAATGGTGGTCGAGGCCGTGGTCGGTTGCCCGGCCGTGGCCGGGTCGCTGGAATTTTTGCAACGAAATGTGGCCGACAAGAAAATGTTCGTGGTTTCCGGCACGCCGCAAACGGAACTTCGCGATATCGTCGATGCGCGCGGTATGACACACTACTTCCAAGAGGTCTGCGGCTCGCCCCGGCGCAAGGAGCCAATCGTCACGGAGCTTTTGCACCGATACGATCTGGCCGCCGGCGACTGCCTGTTCATAGGCGATGCCATGACCGACCATCGGGCGGCCCGCGCCACAGGGCTTGATTTTATCGGTCGGGTCGGGCCGAACGAAGACAATCCGTTCCCCGAAGGAACGACGGTGATCGGCGATTTGACGGAACTATCGGATTAACGAAAGAGGGCATCATGGCGGATGAACACGACTGGCCGGTAAAGGCCTACAAGAACATCGATTTTTTGAAACGGCGCGAAGCCCGCACGGTGCGCATCCTGGCCGAATACCTGGAACCGGAAACCCGGTTCGAAGACCTGAAAGTCAGCGATACCATCGTTTTCTTCGGCTCGGCCCGGGTAAAATCCCGTGAAAACGCCGTAAAAAGCATGCAGGCCGCCCGTGACCACGGTGGCGCCATCGAAATTCAGGCAGCCGAGCGGCAGCTTGCCATGTCGCGCTATTATGAAGACGCCCGCGAACTCGCGGCCCGCCTGACCACCTGGTCGAAGGCGTTGGAAAAGGGCCGCCGGCGTTTCGTCATTTGCACCGGCGGCGGGCCGGGCCTGATGGAGGCGGCCAATCGCGGCGCCTCGGAAGCCAAGGGCCTGAACATCGGCCTGAACATCGCGATCCCCCACGAACAGCACGAAAATCCGTATATCTCGCGGGAGCTGACGTTCGAATTCAATTACTTTTTCATGCGCAAATTCTGGTTCACCTATCTGGCCAAGGCGCTGCTCGCTTTTCCCGGCGGTTTTGGCACCATGGACGAATTTTTCGAATTGATGACGCTGATCCAGACCCACAAGCTGGGCAAGAAAATCCCCATCGTGCTGTATGGCACCGACTATTGGGACAAGATCATAAATTTCGACGCCATGGTCGAATTCGGCACCGTCTCTGCCGAAGATCTAAATCTGTTCCGCCGGCTCGACACCGTCGATGAAGCGTTTGATTTCATCACCGAAGAACTCAATCAGGCGGCCCTGGAACATCCCGGCGGCAGCCTTTAGGGAAGGGCCGGAAAAAAAAGGGGGCAGGGCCGAATGACGATTGTAAAGGAAGCGATATTTCTCGGCGCCACAGAACTGTTTCCCCATCAACAAGCGGCATGGCAGGTCCAACGGGATCATGTCAGCCGGAACTCCGGCTTTTTCAAGGACCTGTGGGGCGGCAAGACCCCGCCACGGGATCTGCGCGATCTTCCCGAACTGCCGTTATCGAACAAGGCCCAGATAAGGATTTCCCAGGAGCGATACCCGCCGTTTGGCAATTATCTTGGGTCCTCCCGCGATAAGGTAAAGCGCCTTCATCGGACCTCGGGTACGACGGGGCAGGCGATGAACCTGGGGCTTTCCGCGCGGGATTGCGAAATTACCGAAATCGTCGGTGGACGGTGCCAAACCGCCGCCGGGCTGGGTCCCGGACATACGGTCGTTCATTGCCTTAATTATCAGATGTGGATGGGCGGCTTGACCGATCACCTGACGCTGGAGCGGACCGGCGCGACGGTCGTACCGTTTGGCGTCGGCGGCACGGAACTTCTTATCCGAACCATTCGCGATATCGGCGCCACGGCTATTTCCTGTACGCCATCCTATCCGGCGGTCCTCGAACGGGTATTGCGGGATCGCTTTGCCGACCTGCGCCCCACCGACCTGGGGTTGAAGCTTGGCCTGTTCGGCGGCGAACCCGGTCTCGATGATCCCACCCTGCGGCAACGCATCCGGGAAACCTGGGGGATGGAGCCGCGCAATGCCAATTACGGCGTATCGGATGTCTTTTGCAATTTCGCGGCGCAGTGCGAGCACGACACCCGGCTCCATTTCCTCGCCGGCGATGTGTTGTATCCTGAACTGATCGACCCCGAAACCGAGGCTCCGATCCCCGCCACCGCGGGCCGGAAGGGAGAATTGGTGCTCACTCATCTGGCCCGGGATTGTCAGCCCCTGGTACGCTTTCGCACCGGTGACATTATCGCCATCGACGAGACCCGGCCCTGCACATGCGGCCGCGCCGGCATGCGCTTTCGCGTCGTCGGCCGCAGCGACGACATGATCGTGGTCCGGGGCCTCAATCTGTTTCCGACAATGGTCGCCGCCGTGATCAACGAATTCAGGGAATTGTCGGGCGATTATCGCATCGTCCTCGACCGGCCGCCGCCCTACGATTTCCTGCCGGTGCAGGTGGAACTGGCGCCAGGGCATGCCGGCGACGGCGAGACCGGATTATCAATAGAACAGGCGATCAAGGCAAAACTCGGGGCGACGGCGCGCGTGACCGTCCTGCCGGCGCATAGTCTTCCGGTTACCGAAGGCAAAACGATACGGGTAGTGAGGACATACGAATGATGACATTTGACTATGAAACCGTAAAAAGTGAGCTCGACAGCAACGGGGTTCGGACAATCGCCCTGAACCGGCCGGACAGTCTCAACGCCATGAACCGGCAACTGATCGAAGATGTTACCGATGCCTTCGACGACGCCAATTCAGACCCGGCGACGCGGGTTATTCTGTTTACCGGGACCGGCCGGGCTTTTTGCGCCGGGGACGACCGCCATCAACACGTCCATCCCGAAAACGAGGCCGAGGCTCGCGATCTGGTAGATGCCATCCAGCGGGCGACCCGGGCAATCGTGCTGGGCGTCAAGCCGGTGGTTGGCGCGATCAATGGCTGGGCCGTCGGCGGCGGTTTCGAATGGGCGATCAATTGTGATTTTCCCATCTGGGCCGAAAGCGCCAAGGGGTTCTTCCCGGAAGTGTCGCTGAATCTGTTCGTCACCGGGGCGGTCACATCGCTGCTTCCGGCGTTGGTCGGGCTCAACAAGGCCCGGGAAATGTTGATGCTGGGAGATCGCTACGGCGCCGCCGAACTTCTGGAAATCGGCCTCGCCTGGCGGGTCGTCGCCGATGACGCCCTGATCGATGAAGCCCATTTGGTGGCCAACCGGCTGAGTGCGTTGCCGAGCCTTTCCGTGCGCGCCATGAAGCGGGTGTTGAATCAATCGGCGTCAAACGATCTGAACCTGGCGCTGCGTCTGGAAACCGAGGCGACGATTGCCGGATTTCTTGATCCGGAGACGACCGAACGGATCAAGGATTTTTAGCGCTCCCCGAATACCCGGACATGTTCATATCGCCGACGACGGGTCAAAATACATTAGACCAATTGAATATAATGATTGGCAGTACACGACCGAGACGGTACGATAAATTTATAATCAAACCTATGCGAGACCGGAACTTACTCTAACACCAGAACATTTATCAATTCCCAGTCGGCTGTGCGTTCAATCAAGGCTTTCGTTTTTCAAAAATGACCGACCGCTGTCGGGCCGGAATTCCAGGGACTGTTATTCGGGGGAACTAACACATGGCACATAACATTCTTATCCTTGGCGCGTCCTATGGCTCGCTGCTTGGCACCAAGCTTTTGATGGCGGGGCACAACGTGACCCTGGTTTGCCGCCAAAAGACCGCCGACCTGATCAACGCGGAAGGCACCGTCGTCCGGATCAAGTTGAAGAATGAAGATGAACACCGGTCTATCCATTCGAACGACCTGCCGGGACGCCTGACCGCCAGCACCCCGCAAGACGTGGTTACTGCAAACTATGATCTGGTGGGGCTTGCCATGCAGGAACCCCAGTACGCCCATCATTCTCTTAACACACTGCTTGTCCACATCGCCGAACAAGGCATTCCCTGCCTGTCCATCATGAACATGCCGCCGCTGACGTTTCTCAAGCGAATCCCCGGTCTTGATACGGGCAACCTGGGGACCAGTTATACCGATCCCACGGTCTGGGACCGCTTTGATCCGAACCTGATGACCCTGTGCAGCCCCGACCCGCAGGCTTTCCGCCCGCCGGAGGAGGCGGCGAACGTGCTTCATGTGGGCCTGCCGACCAATTTCAAGGCGGCCCGGTTCGCCGACGAGAAGGCCAATCAGCTTCTCCGGCAGCTGGAAGCCGATATCGCGGCTGTCCGGCTTGACGGCAACGACGTGCCGGTCAAGTTACGGGTCTTCGAGTCGCTTTTCGTGCCGCTGGCAAAATGGAGCATGTTGCTGACCGGCAACTACCGCTGCATCACCCGCGGAGAACCCCGGAGCATCCGGGAAGCCGTACACGGGGATCTGGAGAAATCCAGATCGATCTACGAATTCGTTGACAGCATGGCGCAGCGTCTGGGCGCCGATCCCGCCGATGCAGTGCCGTTTGAAAAATATGCCAAGGCCGCAGAAAGCCTGTTGAAGCCGTCATCTGCGGCCCGGGCGGTTGCCGCGGGGGCGCCGTTCATCGAACGGGTTGATATTCTGGTGCAGTTGATTGCCCGGAACCTGGGCATGTCGAACCCGGAAATCGATGAAACGGTCGGCATCGTGGATGACAAGCTGGACGCCAATGATCCCTTGCCGGAATAACCACAAGGGCGTCAGTTTATCTGCATCACACTGCGGGTCATGCGTCTAATTTAACATCCGTTCAAGCTCCGCAGAGCAGACGTTCCGACGATCAAGGCCTAGTCGCGGCCGCCTTCGAGCGGGTAGTACTGGGCCCGCCACCGCAACATGCCGCCGGCCAGATTGGCGACCTGGCTGAAACCGGCACGGCGCAGGATGACGGTGGCCTGCGCCGACCGCCCGCCGGCGCGACAGACCGTGACGACCGGTCGTTGCCTGTCCAACTCGTCGGCCCGCCGGGCGAGATCGCCAAGCGGCATCAGCCGGGCCCCCGGTATGCGGCCCAAGGGTCCGTCGAATTCATCCTGTTCGCGCACATCCACGATTTGTGCCGCGCTCGGGTGTTCTTCCAGCCATTGCGGCGGGACCTCCCAGATGCCGCCGAAGGTATAGGTCAGATTGGCCCAGGACGGCTCGTCCTCCGGAATATTGTCATCATCGGGTCGGCCGCATTTCAGGTTTGCCGGTACCGCGATGTCCATCTTCTTCGGATGGTCCAAACCCAGATTGTTCATGTAACCGACGAAATCGCCCTGGCTGAGCTGACCGCCGAGGCGGGGGTTAAAGGCCTTTTCCTCGGCGACGCTGGTTGATGTCAATCCGCGGTAGTCGTGGCCCGGATAGATCAGGCAGTCATCCGGCAGGGTGAATATTTGGGTATGGATCGAGCGGTACAACAGCCCGGCATCGCCGCCCTGGAAATCGGTACGGCCGCAACCGCGGATCAAAAGGCTGTCGCCGGTAAACGCCATATCTTCCGTATCGAGCACAAACGTGATGCAGCCGGCGGTGTGGCCGGGCGTCGCCCTGACGCTCAGGTATCGGTTGCCGAAGTCGATCCTGTCGCCATGGGCGAGGGGCCGGTCGCATCCCTGCGCACCGCCGTCGGCCGATAAAGCGATCTTGCTGCCGGCGCTTTTTCGCAGCAACCAGCCGCCGCTGATGTGATCGGCATGGATATGGGTTTCAAGGGTAAAGAGCAGCTTCAGGCCGAGTTCGCCGAGCAGTGCGCGGTCGCGCCGGAACTGTTCATAGACCGGATCGATCAACACCGCCGCCGCCGCCTCGATGTCGGCCAGAAGGTAGCTGTAGGTTCCCGTTTGCGCGTCGAATAGCTGGCGAAAAAGCATCGTTTAAAATCTCCCGGACAAGCCCAATGTTCCCCGGATATTCATGAAATTCAAGTGTAGGGCTCCGGTTTCGACAGCGCAAGCGGGGCAAAACGACGGCAATTTTTCAGCCCGCAGGGCTACCGCCACAATGGTCTCATCCAGTTGGCGAATGATTTATATGTAAAATTTATCATGGCCTTGCCAGCCCTGCGGTTCTATCCTTCTCGACGCAAACTTGAAGATAAACAGTAATTGGGGAGGACTCGAAATGTCAGGAAGACTGAGCCGATTAATCGGAGCCGCGAGCATCGCTGGTGGCCTGATGCTGTCCGCCACGACAGGCATGGCAGCGGATTTTTCAAATATTCTCGAGAAAATCAAGCTGCCGCCGGGATTCAAGATTTCGGTGTTCGCGGAACTGCCTAAACCCCGTTCGCTGGCCGTTGCCAGCCCCTTGAATACGGTCTTTGTCGGCTCTCGCCACGGCACCCTGCACTCCTTGCGCGATACCAATCGTGACGGGATCGCCGACGAAAACAAATTGCGCAGCGAGGGGTTGAACGTACCGAACGGCGTCGCCGTCCAGGATGGCATTTTGTACGTCGCGGAAAACGACAAAGTTTCCATGTCACCAATTCCGGCGGAATTCGACACCGCCCTGCCGGTTCCCCTGATTCCCATCAAGGCGGATTTGCCCGCCAAGTTTTTGCACGGCTGGCGGTACATGAAGTTTGGCCCGGATCGCAAATTATATGTGGCCATAGGCTCGCCCTATAACATCGGCATGCCCGAAGGCATGGAAGGCACGATCATTCGCATGGACCCCGATGGCAAGAATGTCGAAACGGTGGCCCGGGGTGTCCGCAATTCCGTCGGTTTTGATTTCCATCCGAAAACCGGGGACTTGTTTTTCTCCGACAACGGCGCCGATGGCATGGGCGACGATGTTCCGCCCGACGAGTTCAATCATGTCACAAAAGCCGGCCAACATTTCGGTTATCCCTACATGGGCGGCAAAAGCGCCAGGCTTCCCGCCGATAAAAATGAAAACACCAACATGAAAATCGGCAGCGCCCCTGCCGGTATCGTCGGTCCTGTCATTGAATTCCAGGCCCATTCGGCGAATCTGGGGGTTCACTTCTATCGCGGCAGCCAGTTTCCGGCGGAATACAAAAATGACGCGTTCGTCGCCCAGCATGGCTCCTGGAACAGGACCTCGCCGGTGGGCTATCGGATCATGCGGATCCGCTTTAACGACAAAGGCGAAGCCGTCGGCAAGGAAGTGTTTGCCGAGGGTTGGCTGGAAAACGGGACGGCGAATGGCCGTCCGGTCGATTTTGCCGAACTCGGCGATGGATCGCTTCTGGTTTCAGACGATTTCGCCAACGTCATATATCGTATTTCCTACGGAAACTAATACAGACGCACCGTCCGGTTGATCCGGGCGGTGCGCTTTTTATCCGACGGTTTTTGTTATTGGCGTTGACAGCACCCCCTGCTGGAAACCATCTTCGGCCATGAAATCCGCTCGCTCACCGATCCGAAATTTCGCCTCTCTGTCGACCGGGCAGGCGACCAGCGCCGTGGCGGCGCTGGTCACCAATATCTGGCTGGCCCGGACGCTGGGCCCGGAAGGCTTGGGTTTGCTCGGGTTTGGCTCGGCCGTCGTCGCCTATCTTATCTTGTTCACGGCGAGCGGCAGCGACTTGTGGGGGGCGCGGTTGATCGCCTCGAAAAGATATTCGGCAACTGTCGTCACCGGGCGTATTTTCGGCCTGCGAATTTGGGCATTCTGCCTTGTCGCGGTGATTTTTCTCATCCTGGCGCCACTACTTGCTCCGGACCCGGATGACCGACGGGTCTTGTTGGTGCAGGCCGGCGCTGTGCTGGCTGTGCCGATGGCGCTGGATTATTTCTTTCAGGGTATAGAGCGACAAACGACGACCGCCGTGCGGCAGGCCGGGCAGGCTCTGTTGATGATGATTCTGACTGTGTTGCTGGTTCAATCGGCCTCCGACGTCGTATTCGCCGCCGTGGCGCAGGCAGCAGCCGCTTTCGGTCCGGCGCTGATCGTCCTGATCGTCGCCATGGGCCGCTATCCCATCGGCCGGCCTAACCTGTCACCGGTCAGCGTGGTCAAGACTTTCAGGCGGGTATTCCCGTTCACAATTTCGGCTTTCGTCAACACGCTGTTCGTGACCATCGATATCGTCATGCTGGGATTGCTGTCAGGCAAGACGGAAACCGGATTTTACGTCGCCGGATCCCGGCTGATGCTGTTCGCCCTTATTCCCGCAGGTATAATATTCTCCATCGCGTATCCAAGGCTGGCCGCCACCGGACGGCAGCAACGCCAGATCAATCTCGAACGGTATGCCGTCATCCTGGGGTTGATTGCGGTAGCCGGCAGCGCCGTGGCGCTGGCCACAACGCGGGTGTTGATCGAGACGATTTACGGCGAAAGTTTCCTGCCGACGGTACCGATCCTTGGGGTTCAGATGCTGACGGTAATCCTGATTCATGGGCGCATGGTGCCGGGTGGCGGCTTGAGTTCCTGGGGCTATCAGAAGGATCATGCCCGGGCGACGACGATCGCGGCGGTGAGCAATGTGGCCTTGAATGCAGCGCTAATTCCGATGTACGGCGGTATGGGCGCCGCGGTCGCTACATTGGCATCGCAAATTATCCTGTTTGTCCTGTTCACGTATCGCCTGAAAATTGCCAGCGGAATTTTTGTGGCGGCCCGACAGGCGCTCTGTCTGCCGTGCGGCATGGTGGCATTTGCCGTCGTCTATGGGCTTAAGTCGGTTCTCGGCGGCGCCTCGTTGTTGATCGTCGGCACGGTTCTCAGCGTTATTGTCGTGGCATTGTGTGCCCGACTATCAGGGCTGATCCATTGGTCGGACCTTCAGACGACGATACGTCCGCCGGGTGTTTCGTAACCGAAGCGAGAATCGAGGCGTTCCCTGACTTTGCGGTCGATCCGGTCACAGGATTCCGGGCTCAGGTGAGTGCGATGATCGCCAACCTGGCCCTGCCGGGTCTTGAACGACCGTTCATCATCGTTGGCGCCGGGCTGGAAGGTATCCCAGTCGAGCGTGCCGTTTTGTTCCATGGTGCGCATATTATCAAATGAAGCAAACTCGACCGCCGCGCTGATAATTTTTTCGGACGCACCGGCATAACCGCAGAACTCCAGGCAGCGGTGTAACTCGGCTTCGGGCTGGTGGTGCAGGTCCTCGTAGCGTATCAGCAGGAAATCCGACAGTCCGTCGTGGTGTTCGATCCAGCCGTTAAAAAAGGCGATAATGGTATCGATCGAGCCTGTCTCCAAGTCGACGAAATCGTTTATTGGTCCATGGAAGGTTTGGTAATCGACGCCGCCGGAACGGACACCCCGTTTCAACTGTTCAAAATACCACGAAACGATCAAATCGCGCGGATCTCTGGCCAGGAAGATCAGCTTGCGACCGGCAAAATAGCGTCTGTCGAAGGCAATTTCGTGCGGTTTCTTGGTGAACGGTTCCTGGTCATGGCCAAGGATGACGCGCGGCAGTCGTTTACCGCCCTTCATCATCGGCATGGTGTGAAGTTCCCAAATCCGATCGGTGTCCAAACCTTCCGCCAACATGAAGGCGCGACCAATCATCAGCCGAAGCCAGGTCCGGCCGGAACAGGGATAGGAGATGATGAAGACATCCCGGCTCATTTTTCGATAAAGCGACAACAACGATAGAGGCAGCCAGCGATCAACGCCCGCTGGCAGCAGGGGGAGCAGGTATCGCTGAAGCGGTCTTAGCATCTGTTGGTCAAACCTTCCGGTTGCGCCGGAGCCGTTAGCCGGCGGTTTTGCCGACCGCCTTGTCGTAGTCTTCCATCATCATCTTGCAAACGTCGCCGGGGGTGAAGCGGTAGTCGTCGATCTCGCTGACCGGGGTTACTTCCGCCGCCGTGCCGGTCAGGAAGACTTCCGTCGCATCGGCGAATTCCTCGGGCATGATGGCCCGCTCGACGACCTCGATGCCGCGTGCCCTGGCCAGGCCGATGACGGTCTGTCGGGTGATGCCATTGAGGAAACAATCGGGCGTCGGCGTGTGCAGTTTTCCATCCTTCATGAAAAGAAAAATGTTGGCGCCGGTCGATTCGGCGACCTGGCCCCGCCAATCAAGCATCAGCGCGTCGTCGTAGCCTTCACCCTCGACCTGGTGTTTCGAAATGGTGCAGATCATGTAAAGACCGGCGGCCTTGGAATGCACCGGCTCGGTCTCTGGCGACGGACGCTTCCACGGGCCGGTTTTCAGGCGGATGCCTTTCATGCGGGCTTCCGGGGTAAAGTACGACGGCCAGACCCAGGTGGCGATGGACAGATGGATTTTTGTCTCCTGGGCGCTGACCCCCATCATTTCGCTGCCGCGCCAGGCGACGGGACGCACATAGCCATCGACGATTCCGTTGGCCTTGCAGGTTTCGATGCAGGCGGCGTCGATCTCGGCGACGGTCCAGGGAATGTCGAAGCCCAGTATTTTCGCCGAATTGACCAGACGCTCCGAATGCTTGGTCAGTTCGAATATCTGGCCCGCATAGCTGCGTTCGCCTTCGAATACGGAAGAAGCGTAATGCAGGGCGTGGCTCAGGACGTGGATCTTGGCGTCGCGCCAGTCGACAAGTTCGCCATCGAACCAGATTAATCCGTCACGGTCGTCGAATGCGGGGCCAGCCATGTAATTATCTTTCATAAAACAAGGATCAAACAAAAGTATCTTGCGTTAATTATCAGGATGGGGCATATATGTCAATAAGGCTGTCGTATTAATTTTTTGGCCGCTCCATGGGAAGTCTGATGACCGAACCACAAGACGAAGACCTGCGCCAGGCCATCGAGCTGCTGTTTTATGCCTATCGCGATTTCACCGACGAGCCGGATGCCATCCTGACCGAATACGGCTTCGGCCGGGCCCATCACCGGGTCATCTATTTCGTCGGCCGGCATCCGGGCATGACCGTCCGCCAATTGCTCGATATCCTGAAAATTACCAAGCAGAGCCTGGCCCGGGTGCTCCGGCAACTCGTCGATGAAGGCTTCGTCGAACAGCGTCAGGACGACGCCGATGGCCGCCGACGCCTGCTTTACCTGGGCGACAAGGGGCGTGATCTGGAAAATCTGCTGACCGCCCGGCAGGGCCGGCGGATCGCCGGCGCTTATGCCGCCGCGGGGCCGGATGCGATTAAAGGATTTCGCAGCATACTCCGTGGTATTATCAACGAGGGTGACCGGGGCCGGGTTTCCGGCGATAATTGAAACGGTACGGAAAAAGCGGAAAACGGGCATAAGCGATGGACGCCGACATTCCTCATATTCTTGTCGTTGACGACGACGACCGCTTGCGCGAACTGTTGCGCAAGTATCTCAGCGATAACGGCTTTCGGGTGTCCGTCGCCAGCGATGCCGCCGATGCGCGGGTCCGCATGGCCGGGCTGACCTTCGATTTGCTGGTCCTCGATCTTATGATGCCCGGCGAAAGCGGCCTCGAATTCGCCGCCGACATGGCCCGAACCAACCCGGTGCCGATCCTCATGCTGACGGCCCTTGGCGAAACCGAAAACCGCATCGCCGGACTGGAAAGCGGCGCCGATGATTACCTGACCAAGCCGTTCGAACCCCGGGAATTGCTGCTGCGCATCAATAATATCCTGAAGCGCGCGCCGGCGGCCGTGGAAGCCCCGAGCCGAATTGGTCTGGGCGAGGTGAGCTATGATCTGGAGCGGTTCGAGTTGAGCCGTAACGGCGAACCGATCCGCCTGACCGATGTCGAGGTGGCGCTGTTGAATGCCCTGGTCCGGCGCGCCGGCGCCGTTCTTAGCCGCGAAGACCTGACCGAATTGACCGGGGCCACCGGCGGCGAACGGGCGATAGACGTGCAGGTGACCCGCCTGCGCCGGAAGATCGAGGCCAATCCGAAATTGCCGGTTTACCTGCACACGGTACGCGGCAAAGGCTATGTGCTGAGGCCGGATTGATATGTGGATCAAGCGGTTCCTGCCGAAAAGCCTGCTCTATCGCTCGTTGATGATCATCGTCACGCCGCTGGTCATCCTGCAGGTTATTGCCGGGCTGATTTTTTACGAAAGCCACTGGACCAAGGTCTCCCTGCAACTGTCGCGCAATGTCGCCGGTGATATCGCCACGGTGATCGATCTGATGCACCGGGAGCCCGGTCCGGAAAGCCGCCGCCGGGCGTTCGCCCTGGCGGCCCGGCACATGGCGATATCGTTCAGTTTCCGGGAACAGGCGATCCTGCCCAATGCGCCCCATGTGGTCGACGGTAAAATGGAAGTCACCCTGACCAAGGCCCTGAACGAAAGCATCGGCCGACCGTTCCGCATCGACACCGGTTCGGTCGACCGCATGGTGATGATCGACGTGCAATTGACCGACGGCGTGCTCCGGGTGCTGACCAGTCGCAAACGATTATTCAGCACGACCACATATGTATTCATTATCTGGATGGTCGGCTCGTCGCTCATTCTGTTTGCCGTGGCGACCATTTTCATGCGTAACCAGGTCAAGCCGATCCGCCGCCTGGCCGAAGCCGCCGACGAATTCGGCAAGGGTCGCGACGTTCCGAAATTCAAGCCCGAAGGGGCGTCGGAAGTGCGGCTGGCGGCGGCCGCCTTCATCGCCATGCGCGACCGTATCGCCCGCCAGATCAGCCAGCGCACGGAAATGCTGGCCGGTGTCTCGCACGACCTGCGGACGCCGCTGACGCGCATGAAGCTGGACCTGGAAATGACCGGTGGCGGCGCCGAAATGAAGCAGGACATCGCCGAAATGGAACACATGCTGGAAGAATACCTGGCCTTTGCCCGTGGCGAGGGTGGCGAAGAAGCGGCCCCGACCAGCCTGGGCGATCTTTTGCAGTCGGTCGCCGCCCAGTCCCGGCGCCAGGGCGGCGTCATCGATTTGCATGTGGAAAGCGAGATAACGGTGCCGCTGCGCCCCAACGCCATTCGCCGGGCGCTGATCAACCTGATCGACAACGCGGCCCGCTTCGCCGATCACGTTTCGGTGCGTGCGGGCCTGCGTGATGACCGGGTCGAAATTACCATCGATGACGACGGCCCCGGTATACCGGCGGACAAGCGCGACGAGGTGTTCAAACCGTTTTTCCGGGTCGAGGGGTCGCGCAACCCCGGTACCGGTGGGGTCGGCCTGGGCATGACCATCGCCCGGGACGTGGTCCGCGCCCACGGCGGCGATATCGAATTGGGCGACAGCCCCGGTGGCGGGCTCAGGGCGCGGGTCGTGCTGCCGGTTTGAAGCCCTATATTCCTGCTATAAAATCGAAATAACTGAACGCATCTGGAGTCCAGTAAAGATATGCACAAAGTTTTCGTTTACGGCACGGTCAAACGCGGATTTCCAAATGATGTTACCGGATCATTGGGTTTCAACTGGATCGGTCGATTCAGGACCGTTGACGCATTTCCCCTGGTGGTTGGCGGAAAATGGTATTCGCCCTATCTGATAGCCGAACCCGGCGCAGGGCATCGGGTCTTCGGGGAAATTCTGGAAATCGATGACCAGGGTTTGGCAAAACTCGACCTGATGGAAGGAACGCACGTTCCGGAAGGTTATCGCAGAATGGCCATTGCGATAGAAAATAATGATGACGGTGCGCCATTCGATGCCTGGACCTACGTTAAGGATCGCGATGCCATAGAAGACATCCATTCCGAGCCAATGGCCGAGTATGCGCTCGATTCCAGGTACGTGATCCCGTCGAAACGCTCAAGCAACTTTTAAATCTGTTTTCTAATACAGCTTGCCGCCATTGGGTACGGATTGATCCGGTCCAATCATCACCACGGCGCCATCGGCATCGGGAAACCCCAGGACCAGAACCTCGGACATGAATTTGCCGATCTGGCGGGGCGGGAAATTGACCACGGCGGCGACCTGGCGACCGGCCAACTGGTCGTGGCTGTAATGCCGGGTGACCTGGGCCGAGGTTTTCTTCTCGCCGATGCCGGGGCCGAAATCGATCCACATCTTGAATGCCGGGGTGCGGGCTTCGGGGTAATCTTCGGTCCGCACGATGGTGCCGACGCGGATGTCGACGCGGGTGAAATCGTCGAAAGTTATTGTGCTTGTACTGGTTTCACTCATTCACAATGCTCCCGGATATGCAGGCAAAAAAAAGGTCGTCCACCAGGGACGACCTTAAACCACTAGATCAAACCGCCATCAAATAAATTAATTTGATGGCGGAAAATTTGATCGACTTTCGCAAGCCGGAGCAACTTATCTGCCTTCACTCGAAGGCAGGTTGCTCCATGAGAGAAAGTGGAGGGATTACTTGTCGGCTTTTTTGCCGGCGCTCTTGGTAACAGTGGTCGCGGCAGCCTTGATTTCGCTCAGGCTTTCGTTGAAACGCTCGTTGACCAGTTTGGTCGACGCCGTGCTCGATTCGGTGATCATGTCGGCCAGTTCGCGCATGTTGACCAGGGCCTTCTCGAAGCTTTCGGTGTACAGGTCGACGTGCTTGCCGGCGACGTCCTGCGGATTGCCGGACTTGCTCAATTCGGTCACGATCTTGGTCGCTTCGTCGAGGGATTCCTGAAGGATCTCGGCCTGGCGGGCGGCGACAAGCTGCATGCCTTCGACGGCGGCCTTGTTGGCGGCGGTCAGGGCTTCGATATTCTTGCGCTGGCTCGCCATCATGGCGTCCATGTCAAATACGGGCAGATTGAACTGTCCGGCCATCTTGGTGAATTCGTCGGCCATCTTGGTCGGGTCGAAATCGGTAAAAATCTTGGTCACGTCGAAATTCATGAACGGGTTCGTTTGCTTGGCCATAATATTACTCCATTAATTCGGGTTATGCTGCACTGCACAATGGAGCTAATATGGGGCACAGAAAGGAGCGTGTCAACATAAATGTTGCACTGCAGCATAAATTTTTCAAGGCCTTGAAAAACCGCGCTTTTAGGTAAATTAGAGGCGCCGAAATTGCTCAGGTGAGGAAATTGGTGAGGCTCAATTGGCGAATCCGCGCGAATACCTGATAGGACGCTTCGAGAGAGTTCTGTTCGTCAAGCAGGGCCGTGTATACCTCTAGGGGATCAATATTTTCTTCTTCGGCGGTTCTGGTATCGAAAAATGCCGACAGTTGTGTGTTGGTGCTGTTGATCTGGTCGATCAGGACCCTGTTATATCCGTTATCGAGGAAAATCTGGGTGATATTGCTGGTCAGTTCGACGCCGTAGGGAGCGGTTCCGCCGGGATTGCGGTCGATTGCGCTGTCCATCAGGTAGTCCACGTCGGCCGCCCGCCCGACATTCTGGTCGAGACCGCCGGCGGTATTGTAGACACCCTGGGCGATGATGAACAGGCCGCGGATGGTTTTTTCGAACGCCGGATCAACGCCATTCAGGTCAAGCGTGAAGTCCCGGTTTTTGTTCAGGTCATGCTTTTGGTCGACTTCGTCGCCGCTGTAATAGGAAATATCGGAGACCAGGACCAGGCCGGCCCCGGCATCGCCTACTGCGTTGGCGCCGGGGACGGGTGTCACGGTGAGTGTGCCGCCGCTGTTGGCCGTGACGGTGTATTCAAGGTCGTTGAGGGCGCTGCCGGCGCCGGCAATTGTTATCTTGGCGCCGACCGGGATGTTGGAAAAGGCGTTGGCGTTGGCCGTGGTGGCGACGATGGCCGCAGTGTTGTCGGCGGTCGCCCCGGCGTTGACGGCGGTGGTCGATGCCGTGAAGGGGGTGCCGGCGGTGCCCGATGTCAAGATGATCTCACCGGCGGGGGCGCCATCGGTGGCCGTGACCCCCAGGGCGGCGGTATTGATTGCCGCCCGGAAGGCGACTCTGACGGCGGCCAGATTGGCCTCGAGACCGGTCACCGTATAGGTGACGGGGGTGCCATTGATGGTCACGCTGTAGGTATCGCCGGCCTCGACCGTGCCGGCGATGGTGACGGTATCGACCTGGGCCGCCACATTGGCCGTGGCGATCGTTCCCGCGGTATTGAATGTCAGGCTGGTAAAACCGGCGCCGGTCGGATCCGAGGGAAACCCGGTGGCGGTGGTCATTTTGTGATGAATATTCGTGTCGCGGGTGGTCGGATAGGTAATGTTGGCGCCGTTCCATTTGGCCTGAAGGTCGGCCAGGGTATTCAAGCCGAAATCGACAGCCTGGGTGTTGGCCCGGGCGCCGCTGAAGATGAATTGGCCGTTGACGTCCGTATTCAGGTACGCCTCGATCGACTTCAGGGCGCTGAAGGCCGATTTCTGAACGTCGCGAACATCGGTCTCCTCGGTCATTGTCGTGGTCCGGAAGGTGGCCAGATCCTTGCGGAATTCTCTCATCGCGTCTTCGATGCCGGTGGTCACCGATTCGGTAATGGAAAGCCGCAAATCCATCAGTTGATTGACTTGGGTGTATTTATCGAGAAGATCGCGGGTATTTTCAATGGTTACCAGGCGTTCGGATGCCGTCGCGATGCCGGCATAAGTTTGCGATTTCTTTTCCGACGTCACCTGCACCTGACCTTCTTGCAGGCGTTCTTGCGATCTCAACATCAATTGAATGAGATGGTTACTCGAGGCGAGACTGGTTATCCGGGTCATGGCTATCCTACCGTACTTTCAAGCGCGTCGAACATTTTCTGAATAACCCCGACTACTCGGGCGGCGGCGCTGTAGGCCTGTTCGAAGAGGATCAAGTTGGCCAGTTCTTCATCCAGGTTAACCCCCCTGACGCTGTCCGATTTCAACTGCAGGCTGGCGGTCAGGCCGACCTGGTACTCCCGGTTGGCGTCGTTGGTATTGGCCATGGTGGCGCTCGTCGACAGGATGGCGGCGGCGTAATCTTCGAATGAAATTGTCAAACTGGCGAGGCCACCGGCCTGATCGAATGTGTTGGTAGAGGTAAATGCCGCGGACATGGCGCTGATGGTGGTGTCGTCGCCGACCGAGACCAGGTATTCACCACCGGTTCCCAGGGTCGCATCCCACTGCACGGCGGCCGAGGCGACTCTCGACGGTGTCGTCGCGATGTCTGATCTGACACTAATGGAGGAGGCGACGCGGACATCGGCGACGTGCATGCCCAAATCGGTCAGCAAGGTTTGCCCAACCGCCTGGGTGACCGTTATGCTGGCCCCGTTATCACGGGAAAACCTGAGCCGGCTGCCCGATCCGTCGGGCACCACAGACGCCGTGACGCCAAGGTTGGCGGCGTTGATTTTCGCCGCGATAGCGGTCAGTCCGTCACCCGCGGCGATGGCGACGGGGCCTGTCCCCAGCAACCCGGTGGAATCACGGAAGGTCAGGGAAGCGAGGGATCCGGAAAAGGAGGAATCGGTAACGTTTGATTCATGGACATTGTCGGGCAGGCCATCCATGAAAAAATCGTTGAGACCAAAGAAATTGGAAAAACCCGAAACGGTTTCATCGATGACCAAATCGGCGTTGGCATCGAAGCTGATGGTCGCGTCGCCCTGGGCGCTGCCGGCGGTTGACGTCGCCTGGTCGCGAAATGTCAAGTTACGGGTCGTCGAATTCAGGTTGATGACCAGTTGCCCCGACGCCGCCGTTACGGTCGCCGTCGCCGTGCCATTGGCCTGCAGCCAGGTTTGCAGGGCCGTCGCCATGGCGTTGACATTAAACGGTCCGGCGCCGCCCGTCAGGGTGCGGATTGTCGTCGTCGCGGTTTGATCGCCGGTATTGTCAAACAAGGTCACGGCGGTATCCTGAGTGCCGGAATAGGTGATGGTCTGGGTCGCCGGGGCGACAAAATTGCGGCTTCCGTTCATCGTCTGGTCGCCGGGAAATGCCGTGCCGCGGTTGTGTATCTGGTTCATGACATCGCGGATTTCCGCCGCCATTTCATCAAGCTGGCTTTGCATGTTGGGCAAAATGGTATCGCGCAGTTCGATGTAGCCATTGATCTTGCCCGACGCGATATCATTGGTGAGATCGTTACCGGCGATGGCGGTGCCCACATACAGACCGTTCAGGTCGCCTTCGGCATGGGTCGTCGTCGCGGTGACCGAGCTGGCCGCCGCATGGGTCAGGGTCGCCGGGATATTATCGACAATGGTGCGACCGGATGATGTGAAGACCACGACATCGCCGTCGCTGCGGTAGAAATACCGGATATCAATCAGTTCGGCCAACTGGTCGATACCCCGATCGCGCTGGTCTTTCAGGTCGGTGACATCGCGGCTCGAAGATGCATTGCGGATAATCTTGTCATTCAGGTCACCCAGGCTGGCCGACAACCGGTTGATTTCGGCGACCGCCGTGGTAATCGACTGATCGGCGATCAGGCGCAGGTCCTGAATCGTCGTGCTCATGTCCTGAAGTTGCTGGGTCATGTCCATGGCGCGGCGGACCATTTCCGTCTGATCGACGGATTTTTCCGGCGACAGGGCAAGCGACTGCAGGGCCTGGGTGAATTGAGAGATATTATGACTGATCGAGGTGTTGTCGGCGGGGCTTCCGAAAATCTCCTGGATGCGATCATAGAAACCTTGTTGCGCCTCGTAGTCCTGGAGTGAACTTATTTCCAGACGCAAATTCTTTAGCAGGCCTTCATCGATGGCGCGGGTAATTTCGGCGATCTTGACACCGGCGCCGGTGCCGTTGACGACATTGGTTTCGATGTTGACGATTTTTCGCGAATAGCCCAGCGAATTGACATTGGCGATATTGTTGGAAACGGCGTCAAGCGCCGACTGATTGGTCAACAGGCCGCTTTGGGCCGTTCGCAGGGCCGATGTTATTGTGCCGGGCATGGCGGTTCTCCTGCTAGTTCATCACAGCGACTGGTTGACCGATATGGCGAGGTTTCGCGGCGCCGAGCTCAGCTTGCCGCCATCGGCCAGGCCGTTTGCCGAATAAATTCCGGGTCCCCGCCTTTGCATTTTAACGGCTTCGGCGACCAGTTCGACGACGCGCCGGTTGGCCTCGATGGTGATTTTCAGCAAACGGCCGTTTTCTTCGACCATAAGGTTCACCTTCTCGCCCATCTGGCGCAGCTTCTCGCGCAGCTCGGGCGGCGTCGCCGCCATGGCTTCGGGATGGTCGGGCAATCCTTTGACCCGGCTTTCGTAAATTCGGACCAGTTCGTTCTTTTCGCTTAAGTATTTAACCGCATCCTTGGCGCGTTTGTCCCTGAGTGCGTTATTTTCCTTGTGCAAAAGTTCGGCCAGGCGCTCGGTAATCTCGATCAAGCCCAGTAATTTCTCGGTCAAGTCCATGTCACTGTACCTCCTGCATTTTCAACATTTCCCGGAAAACGGAATCGGCGACTCCGATACCGCCGCTCTTGACGATCGCCTTGCCGTATTCCTCGACCTGCAAGGACCGCCACATGGCTTCGCTGGAACCACCGCCAAATGGCTTTTCGGCGCCCAGGTTGGCAAACATCGGCTGCAGCATCTGGGATACGAAAACCGCTTCGAATTCTTCCGAGACCTTGCGCAGTTGGTCGATCGACGCCCCGGCGGCCGGCTTCGGCATCTGCGGTTTGCGGTTTTGAACCGACATCAGGGCGGCATCCGCCTGCATGGAAAAATCGCCGGCCATTACATCACCTCGATCGACGCCTGCATGGCGCCAGCGGCCTTGACCGCCTGTAATATGGTAATCATGTCGCGCGGGCCAATGCCCAGCGCGTTAAGCCCGTTGACCATTTCCTGCAAGGTAACTCCTTCGTTGACCACGGCCAGGCGCTTGTCCGAACCGTCTTCGACAGTGATGTCGGTGCGGTCAACGGTTGTCGTCGTTCCCACTTCGGCGAAGGGGCCGGGCTGCGAGACCTGTTGGGATTCGGTGATGCGGATCGTCAGGCTGCCCTGGGCAATGGCGACGGTGCTGATGCGGACGTTTTCGCCCATCACGATGATGCCCGATTGTTCATCGATGATGACCCGGGCCAGTTGATCAGGAACGATCCGCAATTGTTCGATGTCGGTCAGCAGGCCGACCACATTGTTTTCATAATCGTCGGGGACCCGCAGTTGCACCGTTGTCGGGTCGCTCGGGCGGGCGGCATCGGTGCCAAGGAAGGCGTTGATGGCCTGGGCGACGCGACGGGCGGTGGTGAAATCAGGATTGCGCAGGGTCAATTTAAGCGACCTCAGGCTGGCCAGTTCGAAATTGACCTCGCGTTCGACGATGGCGCCGTTGGCAATACGGGCGCTTGTCGGCACACCCTTGACGACGGATTCCGCAGAACCCGAAGAGGCGAAACCGCCGACCGCCAGCTGGCCCTGCGAGACGGCATAAACCTCGCCATCGGCGCCAAGGATGGGGGTTACCAGCAAGGTGCCGCCCAACAGACTGCTGGAATCGCCCAGGGAACTGACGGTGACGTCGATGCGCGACCCCTTGCGGGCGAACGGCGGCAGGGCGGCGGTGACCATGACGGCGGCGACGTTCTTGGAATCCAGGCCACTATCGGTCGGCTTGACACCCAGGCGATTGAGCATGGCCTGCAAACTTTGCTTGGTGAAGTGGCCATTGGCCAGGGTGTCGCCGGTGCCGTTAAGGCCGACGACCAGGCCGTAACCGACCAACATGTTGTCGCGAACGCCTTCAAACTGGAGAATATCCTTGATCCTGGATGCCGCATTGGCCGGCGAACTCGTCGAAAGCAGCGCCATCAGCCCGGCAATCAGGCCGGTCAGGATTTTCTTTCGCCAGGTTTCGGTCAAATTGTCGGTTCTTGTCATCGCTGTAATCCATCTGGTCGCGTCGTTTCTGGTTCGGGTAAATTTGTTGCCCGTTGTCTTGTGCAATTAATGCGAAAATCGTGCCAAATTGACGGAATAGTTAATGTATTGAAAAATAACAATAAAAATAGAAAAACTGAGGTGAAAAATCTGTTGTAAGGGGGCATATCGGGCGATCGCCGCCGGGATCGGGAAGAATGTGCCGGGTCGGGGGAAATCGGCGTTTTGATAGCCGTTTGATCTAGCGTTTCATTTCGCCGGCCGCCTTGACCATCTCATCGACGGTCTTGAATACGGTCGAGGATGAATTGTAGGCGGTCTGGGTCTGGATCATGCGGGTGAACTCGCCGGCCAGGTCGACGTTCGAAAGCTCATACGTGTTGGGCAGGAAACTGGCGTAACCGGTGTCATCGACGGTGACGATCCGGGCCGTCCCGGAATCGGCGGTTTCCTTGTAAACGTTGCCGCTGACTTCTTGCAGTCCATTGATATTGGCGAATTGGGCGAGGGGGATCTTGTAGATGGCGCGGTTGGTCGAATTATCGAAATTGGCGATGACCTGGCCGGTGGAATCGAAGGAGACGCCGGTCAGGTTGGCCTTGGCGAAACCGTTCTTGGAATAACTGATGGGCAGGAAATCGCCAGCGAACTGCGATATTTTACTGATATCGAGAGTTACCGATGCGGTCCCGGCGGGATAGGTTCCGTCGGTCGGGAACGACAGCGCCAGCGTCACCAGGCCGGAAGCGGGACTGCTCAAGGCGCCGTTGGAATCGAACGTCAGCGTCGTAAGATCCGTCGTTATGGTCGGCGCCACGTTGGCCGTGGTGGTGGCGACCGCCGCGGTGTTGTCGGCCGTCGATGGGACATTGGCGGTGGTCGCCGCAACGGTGCCGGTATTGTCGGCGAAGGCGCCCAAAGGGGAGGCCACGATGGAAGTGGTGAACGCCGTGCCCGGAGTGTTGGCGGTAATGATGATGTCGCCCGCCGGGCCGCCGTCGGTGGCCGTTACGCCATAGCCGGCGCCGGTAATGGCGGCGCGTAAAGAAGACCGCACACCGGCCAGCGAGCCATCCCCGAGGAGGGATGTATAGACGATCGGCGGGTTGGCGCCGATGGTCACGGTGTATACGTCGCCGGCTTCAAACGTGCCGCCGATGGTGACGGTATCGACCTGGGCGACGGCGACGGCGCCGTTGGTGGCGGTGGCCGATGTTGTCAGTGTCGTCCCGGCGGTGTCGGCGGTGATGGTTATTTGACCCGACGCTCCGGCCGCGGCGGTGGCGATGGCGCTGGCCGTCGGGCTGGCGTTGTATGCCGTGACCAGGGCGTCGCGTACGGCGTCAATATCGGCCTCGGCGCCGGTCAGGGTAACGCTGACCGGCAAGCCGTTGACGGTAATGGAATATACATCCCCGGCCTCGATCGTACCGGCGACCGTGACCGTATCGACCTGATTTACCAGGGTGTTGTTGACCGTCGAGGTCAGTGACCAGGTGTTGGTCGAAGTCTTTCTGAAATTCAACGCCGCAGAGCGGGCATTGAAATTGGAATCGATGACTTCGGCATTGTAAGTGTGGGTGGTTCCGGCGTTTGCAAGCTGGGCCGACGCCAGCGTCGCTGTGTTGTCATTGGCGCCGCCGCCGTTGGTGACCCCGGCGCTGGTCGTCAATGTCGTGCCGACGGCTGTACCGGTGATAATCAGGGTATTGGCGGACGGGCTGTTTGACGCCGTTACCAGGGCGCCGACGGTGGTGTCTGCATTGACGGCGGCGACCAGGGCGTCGCGGATGACGTCAAGGCTCGCCTCGCCGCCGGTGGTTGTATAGGACGCGGTCGAGCCGTTGACGGTAACGCTGTATATATCGCCGGCCTCGATGGTGCCGCCCAATACGATCGTGTCCGCCTGGGGCGCCGCGGCGATATCTGTCGAGGGAATGTTCAACTGTAGCGCGGCGCTGGTCGACGCCAGGCCGATGCTGGAAAAGGCGTATTGATCGACGCGCAAAGGCGACAGGGTAGTCGAGGTGAACAACCCGGTCGCCGGGACGGCGGTGTAGCCCTGCAGGAAATAGCCGTTTTTGTCGACCAGATAGCCATCCTTGGTCGAGACCGTGCTGCCACCGTTGCCGGTGACGGAAATGGTGTTGACGGTACGCGTCGCAAACGTGCCGTCACGGCCGTAGACGGTGTCGCCACCGCCACCGAATTCGGTATTGAAAATAAACATGCCGCGACCATTGATCGCCAGGTCGAGATCGTTGGAGCTGGATTGCAGGGCGCCTTGCTGGTCGACCCGTTGCACGTTTTTTGGCTTGACGCCGCCCAGGTCCGACTGTTCGAACATGGTTTTGCTGACCAGGGTCGAAAAAGCGGTATCCGTGCGCTTGTAGCCGCCGGTTGTCAGGTTGGCGATGTTGGTGCCGATATTGTTCATGGCGGCACTTTGGCTCAACATGCCAAGGGTCGGCACGGCAAAGGCGGAATATACGGGCATCGCACTTGTCTCCAGTCTTTTAATCTGTGTCCGACCGGCCCTGGAACGAACGCCGGGCGACCCACAAACGCAGAAATCCGGCTTTTTCGAAGCAAGATGGATGCCAACACTCAACAAGCTCTATGTTATTGATATTCTTGATGAAAAATATACCGGGCCGGCCAAGCGCCGGATCCCGGGGTGCCGGGTGCAGATATTGCCGGGTCAAACTTGAGATATCGAAAAGGGCTCGGGTAAATTTCCGTTCGGCTTAACCGCATTTTAAGCGAACGGCGGTAAAGTCGGCTGCGATATATATAGCTGACCGGCCAGGGTAACCCCGTCTATAGTTATTGCAGGCGCACGACCGTCGGCGGCTTCCTTCAACTAACCCGTAAGTAGCTCAGAATGAAAATTTCGAAAGTCGGCTCTGGCAAGAAAGCGGCTACCGCATCGCGCCCAAAAGCGGCGGCGGGCAACGGCGATATCTTCGCCGACCACCTGCGGGAGGCCGCCGCATCGTTAGCGACCAGCGGGGTTACCGAAAGCGCAGCCGCCCAGCCCCTGGGCTCCATTCTTGCCGTCCAGGAGACGCCGGATTCCACTCAGGCGCGCTCGCGTGGTCTGGCCATGCAATACGGCGGCGACCTGCTTGAACATCTCGAAGACCTGCGTCGGGATCTGCTCGGCGGCGCAATAGCGAAAGAAAAATTGAGCGGGCTGGCGCAGAAAATGCGGGCCCAGCGGCGCCAGACGGATGACCCCAGGCTTAACACCATCATCGATGAAATCGAACTTCGCGCCGAAGTCGAAATCGCCAAGTTGACATTTACCGGTTAATCGCCCGATTTTCTGCCGCAAAATCAGAATATTGGCGGAAACGAAAATGCCCCCTTGCGGCAAAACGAAAGCAACCCTATATTCCGCGCCACAATTCACCGGATAGGGTAAGGTACTGCAATGGGGAATACAAAAGCGAAAAAGGCCACCCAGTCTCCGGTTTACCGGCCAAAGGCCAAAGAAAAATTCATGAACCCGTCAATGGCGGAATATTTCCGCCAGAAACTTCTGGCCTGGCGCGCCGAACTTCTAACGGAATCAAATGAAACGTTGATGCTTTTACAGGAAGGCGGCATTCAGGAACCCGATATTGCAGACCGCGCGACCATCGAATCCGACCGCGCATTGGAACTTCGCACCCGGGATCGGGCAAGGAAACTGATTTCCAAGATTGATGAGGCCCTGGAGCGCATCGACAGCGGCACTTACGGATATTGTGAAGAAACCAGCGAGCCGATCAGCCTGTCACGGCTGGAAGCCCGACCGATTGCGACGCTTAGCATCGAAGCCCAGGAACGTCACGAACGGATGGAAAAAACCCACCGGGACGATTGAGCCTGGCTCAATCGTTGAGTTTTTTGCTCAAGCGCCGGGCGCGCTCGTCGCGCTTGGCTGGGTCTCTGGAAGTCAGACTTAAAGGCGCAACAGGAACCAGCCTGGCCAAACCAGATACCTGTAGCCAATCCTGGTTTGACTTCCAGAGGCCCAGCCAAGGGCCCCGGAGGGGGCCGCCCGGCGCTTGAGGGACACGACCCTAATGAAAAAGGCCGGCAAATTGCCGGCCTTTTTGTCGTTCCAGATTTTCTTAAATTCTAGAACGGGAACAGGATATCCCAGATCTGGGTTCCCCAGCGGGGTTTTTGAAGTTCGCTCAGGGTACCGCGACCGCCGTAGGCGACGCGCATTTCGGCGATCGAGGTGTGCTGCACCGTATTGTCGGAATCGATATCGCCGGGGCGGACGACGCCGGTCACCATCATTTCCCTAAGCTCTTTATTGATCAGCATTTCCTGACGGCCCATGATGACCAGGCTGCCGTTGGGTAAAATCTGGGTGACCACCGCGGCTATGGAAACTTGCACGACTTCGGAACGATCGACCAGCCCGGTGCCTTCGGTGTCGTGGGCGTTGCCGAAGCTTATGGCCGCCGCCGGGTTTATGGCCTGGGGCAGGACCTTGGCGAATTCAGTTTCGAGCCCTAACAGGTTGGTGACGTCGGTGTCTTCGGTATCGGCTCGTTTGCGAGTCGTCGTGTTGTTCAGTGTCGCCTTGTCGGAAAAATCCAGTGTCACGGTCAGGATATCGCCAATTTCCTTGGCCCGATGATCCTTGAAAAAAGCCCTGGCCCCGGCCCGCCACAATGAATTGGGGTTATCTTCAACCATTTCAGGCGTCGGCATGGGCATGCTGACGGGGCGGTATTCCGGTTGCGCCGTCGGATTGGTGATTTTTGTCAATTCCGGGCCGCTGCCGACTTCGGCCAGCCGGGTGATGGTTTCACCGCATGCCGACAATAACAGCGTCAGTGCGGTCAGGGCGGTGACCCCGGATATTTTTTTAAAGTTATGGATACGCATCAATCTTCTCCTAATTCATGGCGATGTGGCTGACAGGGATGACCCTGACCTGACCGGAACTGGTCACAATCGCCTGAATGACTTTGTTGCTCTGGGTGTTAAGGATGCGAACGGTTTCGCCTTCGACGCCGCTTTCCTGGGCCTTGCCCTGGGCCGTCAGCCGCATAAGCGGTGTGTTCAAGGTCATGACGACAAGCGATCCCTTGTTGACCAGAACCGGCTGACCGACTTCCGAGACGCGTATCGGGGTGTTCATTCGCAATGCCCGCTTTGCCGACATGCCGATCAGATCGGCCTCGTCGATGATGACATTGCGCCCGGTCTGCTTCGATCTGATTTCAATCCACTTGATATCCCGGCCGCGAATGATCTCGCCCCTGGCCAGGCGATGATTGAGCACCGGAATTTCCAGCATTTTGAAAATCTTGCCGGTAACCCGGGTTCGGGTCGGCACCGGGCCATTGACGGGCGCTACAATACTGGCGGTGAAGCGCCGGGTGCTCGGATTGAAAGAAATATCTTCGACGGCCATCGTCGCCGAACTGTCGCCGGGCACATGCAGGCGCAGCATACGATTGTTCAACTCGACGCTGACATCGGCATCGATTCCCTTTTCGATCAGGGCGGCGAGAATATGATCCTTGATCTCCTCGGTGCCGATGACAAGGCTACTCCTCTCGACGACGGCGCGTTGCTTGAGGCTCAGCGGCTTCCAGGCGAGGCGGTATCGTTGGGCCACCCGGTACAACCAGTTGACGTCGAAAAATGCCCTCTTTCCCGGCTCCGGGGCGTAGGCGATGGCTATCCGGGCCTTGTCGCCGACTCCGTCAAACAGATCGCCCAAATGAATGATGGTTCCGCTGATGCTGATATTTTCGTTCAGCATGACCGGCCCCCGGGATGCCTGGAGCGACTCACCGGATGCGGCCTTCGCCGGGTTCCAAAGGGCCGAGACCAGCAGCAACACCAGTCCCAGCATGATTACCCAAAAATTCAAATCCGCTAATCTGTTATCTTTCATCGCACTCATCCTCTAGATCAAACCGCCATCAAATAGCGCCATTGGCGGGCCGATTGCGCTAACGCAGGTTGGCGACGGAGCCCATCATTTCGTCAGAGGTCTTGATGACCTTCGAGTTCATTTCATAGGCCCGTTGAGCCGAGATCAGATTGGAAATTTCCTCGACCGCATTGACGTTTGATGTTTCCAGAAAACCCTGCAAGATCGAGCCGAATCCGACCGATGCGGGGGCGCCGGTAACCGCCTGGCCCGATGCCGGGGTTTCGCTGTACAGGTTGCTTCCCTCGGCCTGCAAACCGGCTTCGTTGGCGAACGAGGCGGTCTGGATCTGACCGACATTCTGCAAGTTGACCTGGCCTTCGATGGTCGCCAATACCTCGCCGCTGGCGTTGATGGTGACGTCGATGGCATTGCGCGGTACGGTGATGCCCGGTTGCAACTGGAAACCGTCGTGGGTGACGATCAGCCCGTCGCCATTTAACTGGAAGGTGCCGTCCCGGGTATAGGCGATTTCGCCACCGGGTTTGAGGACCTGAAAGAACCCCTTGCCTTGAACGGCCATGTCAAAAGTGTTGTCCGTCGCCGTCAGGTTGCCCTGCTCGTGGATGCGGTAGACCGCGGCCAGCTTGACGCCAAGCCCCAGTTGCACACCCGATGGCACGACGGTACCGGAATCCGAAGATGTAGAGCCGACCCGACGCAGGTTCTGGTACAGCAAATCGTGGAATTCTGTCCTTCTGCGCATGTAGCCCGTGGTGTTCATGTTGGCCAGGTTGTTGGACACAACCTCGACGTTTCTCTGCTGCGCCATCATCCCGGTGGCCGCAATATTTAATGATCTCATTTTTCTCTTCCTTTTCCTGAACCTGAATTCTTGCCGGTCCTGAGGTGCGGGTCGGTCCGGATATTTTCTGAATTACGGTCAAGCCCGCTGGGTGTACGCTTCCATCATCTTCTTGATCCGTCCGTCCTCTTTTTCGATGAAGGTCTTGATGCTTTCGTACGATCTGTGGGCCTCGATCATCCGGGTCATTTCGACGATCGGTTCGACGTTCGAATTTTCCAGCATGCCCTGCAAAACAACCAGTGTTTCCGAGGTTTGCGGCGTTTGCGTGGAACTGTAAAGTCCGCCGGACACCACTTTTAACTCATGGGGATTTTGAAAAGTGACGACGTTGAGTTTCCCAAGCGAGCCGTTTTCGGTCGAAATGGTGCCATCGGTTGCAATCGAAATGTCTCGATCTTCGGGGCTGAAGAAGAAGGGTTCGCGATCTTCGGATAACACCGGGTATCCGCTGCGCGTGACCAGCTGGCCGTCCTGATCCATCTGGAAGTTGCCGTTGCGGGTATAACGTTCGCCACGCGGCGTGCCGATGACAAAAAAGCCGTCTTGTTTGATCGCCAGATCGAGTGGATTACCCGTTTGCTGGACCGGACCTTCGGAATTATCACGTACGGTGGCGATATCGCGAACATAGGAATGCCGTTCGCCGCCAATCTTGTCGCCGCCCTTGCTGCGGACCAAATGTTCCACGAACATTATTTTCTCGCCCTTGAACCCGGTCGTGTTCATGTTGGCGATATTATTGGCGATGACGCCCATTTCGCGCTTGATGGCCGATTGCCTTGACAGCGCTATGATTGATGTATTTTCCATTGCCACTTTCCCAATTAGCTATAATTATCACGTCCCGACGGTGTTCTTGCATAGCCCGTGCCAGTTGGTTAAACATCTTAAAATCAATAACTTAACGTGTTTTACAAGTTGCTTTTCCGGTCGCTGAGTACCCGAACGACCCTGGTTGCCCGGCAGTTATTGCCCGCGCCGCCCTGTCGGCGCCAGGGGCGGGGCCGACCAGGGTATGTCTTGATTATTGGGCGGAACACTAGGTTCGAGGGGCGGTGTTTGGTATAAAATTCACTACAGACGGCAGGAGTCGCTGGCTCAGGCGATGCGCGCACAAGAATGCTTTCGGAAAGTGAGGATGGTAGATGGTTCGCAACGACTTGTTAACCAAAACCTCTTACATTTATCCATACGCTTCTGTGAATTCAGCGTGCAGTTCCGTGCCAGTGGAATGAAATAATTAGCCGGGTATAACCAATGGCCGAAGATGACGACCAAAACGAGGAACTGGACGAAGACGAAGACGAAAACGGAGAGGGCGAGTCATCGGGCGGCGGTGGCAAGAAAAAGCTCTTCATTGTCATCGGTCTTGCTTTGCTTTTGGTAATCGGTAGCGCCGCCGCCGCCTATTTTACGGGGCTTATGCAGCCGTTGATCGATATGATTTCCGGTGGCGAGGCCGAACAGGGCGAAGATGTCGGCATCGCCCAGGACGCGATTTTTTACGATTTACCGGAATTACTGGTCAATCTCAGTACGACGGGGCGCAAATCGACCTTCCTGAAGATCAGGATCAGTCTGGAACTCGACTCGCCGGAAGATGTTGCGAAAATAGAGAGCGTCATGCCCAGGATTATAGACAACTTTCAAGTCTATCTTCGGGAACTGCGAGTTGAAGACCTGAAGGGCTCGGCGGGGATGTACAGGTTGCGTGAAGAATTGTTGAAAAGAGTCGGTGGGGCGGTTGCGCCCTCGAAGATCAATGATGTGTTATTCAAGGAAATGCTCGTTCAATAAGCTTCGTTTGGCAGGCTATGGGATATTTGAATAAATGACCGCACCAGGTGACGACGACGTTGACCAAGAAGCCATGATGGCCGAATGGGAAGCCGCCGAAGGTGGTGGCGACGGCGATGGCGACGACGGTGGCGGCGATCAGGACGATCTGGCGGCCGAATGGGAAGCCATGATGGATGGCGAAGGCGCCGCCGCTGATGCTGGCGGTGGCGGCGGTGGCGGTGTTGATGGCGGCCATGGGCAGTCGACTCGGGTCCTCAACCAGGATGAAATCGACAGCCTGCTTGGTTTCGAGGAAGATATGGATGACGGCAGCGAGACGTCGGGCATCCAGGCGATCCTCAACAGCGCCCTGGTTTCCTACGAACGCTTGCCGATGCTGGAAGTCGTGTTCGACAGGCTGGTCAGGCTGATGACCACATCACTTCGAAATTTCACCTCCGACAACGTCGAGGTATCCCTGGATAACATCACTTCCATTCGTTTCGGTGACTATCTTAACTCCATCCCCTTGCCCGCCATGCTGAGCGTGTTCAAGGCAGAGGAATGGGATAACTTTGGTTTAATCACCGTCGATTCCTCGCTGATTTATTCGGTTGTCGATGTGCTTCTTGGCGGTCGCCGGGGCACGGCGGCCATGCGCATCGAGGGGCGACCCTACACCACCATTGAACGCTCGCTGGTCGAACGCATGGTTCATGTCATGCTGTCTGACTTGTCGGCGGCGTTCGAGCCGTTGAGCCCGGTTACTTTCCGGTTCGACCGGCTAGAGACCAATCCCCGGTTCGCCACCATATCGCGACCTTCCAACGCGGCAATCCTGATACGCTTGCGAATCGATATGGAAGACCGTGGCGGGCGGCTGGAAATGCTGCTTCCCTATGCTACCCTTGAACCGGTACGCGAGTTGTTGCTGCAAATGTTCATGGGTGAAAAATTCGGTCGAGACTCAATCTGGGAAACCCATCTGGCCGAAGAACTGTGGCTGACCGATGTTCAGCTTGAAGCGGTGCTTGACCAGCAAACCATGAGGCTGAGCGACGTCTTCGCCCTGGAAGTAGGATCCCAGCTCATGCTGAGTGCGACCCCTAATTCATTGGTCAATTTGCGCTGTGGCAACGTGCCGCTTTATACTGGCGCCATGGGTCGAAAAGGCGAGCAGATCGCGGTTCGAATTACAGACCGCCTAATTCAGGATGACAGGGAACAGAATTAATGTATTCCCTTGCCCTTGATATCGTTTTGGCGGTCTTGCTGGTGGCGACTATCGGCTATGCCATGGTGCTGAACAGGAAACTGGGCAATCTGCGCCGTCACAAGGAAGAATTGGAAAGACTGGCGGCGACTTTCTCGGACTCCACGGCGCGGGCGAAAGACAGCATCGCCAATTTGAAAAATTCCACCGCCGACTTGCAGGCAGACACCGCTAAGGCTGCCGGGCTGAGAGATGACCTGAAGTATCTGATTGATCGTGGCACTTCGGCCGCCGATCGTCTGGAGGCGGCGGTTCGGGAATCGCGCGGCGAAGACGAAACGCGCGGACGGCCGGCATCAGGCAAACCCCGCCAACCGGTGGAAACATTAAATAACACGGTTGTCCGGGACGATACCAATACCAACTTGGGTTCTCGGGCCAATAGCGGAAACATGGCGGACGCCGCCGCCGCCAATATTTTTTCTTCCGATTCGGAAGATAGTGACGATAATGCAAGGTCTCAGGCCGAAAAAGAACTGATCGAGGCGTTGCGGTCGGTCCGCTAAGTCAGGTTCGTTGCCGGTTTGAAACCAGGGAAGATAAATGTTCAGGTTTTTCGCGAAATTCCGTTTTCTGCCAGCGACAATTTTTGTCGCCGTTTTGATGTTGACCCTGCGTATTGGCAACATCTGGGACAGCGTCGATGGCGGCCTGAATGGCGACGTTTCCGTAACCGGCGCCCTGGCCCAGGTAAAGCCGGCCGAAACGCCCCCTGCTGAAGATCAGAAAGCGATGCAAAAGGACGCATCAGATGGTCAGACTGATGAAGAAAAATCTGAAGATGTCACGCGCCTGATCACCAATGATCCGACTCTTTTGACGCAAACCGAAATAGACCTTTTGCAGCAATTGGCGGAACGCCGGAAATATCTGGAGACCCGTGAAGGCGAGATCGATATGCGCGAAGGGTTGCTACAGGCGGCCGAGGCCCGGATCGAAAAGAAAATTGCGGAATTGAAACTGTTTCAGGAGACCATTGAAAAGCTGGTCAAGACATACGACGATCAGCAAGGCGAGAAAATTCAGAGCCTGGTGAAAATATACGAAAACATGAAACCCAAAGACGCCGCGCGCATTTTCGAGGAACTGGAAATGGATACCCTGCTGCTGGTAACCGAGCGCATGAAGGAACGCAAGCTGGCGCCGATCATGGCGAAGATGAATCCCGCCAGGGCGACCGAAATTACTGTTGAATTATCGAGGCTTAGAAATTTGCCAAATGAAACCATGAAGTCCGGCGGATGAGGTGAAAACGATTGCTATGTTATGCCGTGTAAATTAATTACGATGTGTTGGTGGGGGGTATTGGTTCAACATTACCCGCATTTTTAGTGAATTTTCGATTGGTGGAGTGATAAATGGCTGTTGATATGAACATGAACGTCCTGATCGTCGATGATTACAAGACGATGCTCAGGATTCTCCGGAACCTTCTCAAGCAGCTCAACTTCAATAATGTTGATGAAGCGACGGATGGAACCATGGCGATGGAAGTCCTCGGCCAGAAAGATTTCGGTCTGGTTATTTCGGACTGGAATATGGAACCGATGACCGGCATTCAACTGCTTCGACTGGTCCGGGCCGATGACAAGCTCAAACATCTTCCCTTCGTCATGATCACGGCGGAAAGTAAATCTGAAAACGTCATCGCCGCCAAGGAAGCGGGCGTCTCCAATTACATTGTGAAGCCCTTTAATGCCGCGACCTTGAAATCCAAGTTAATCAGCGTGCTCGGAGAATTTTAGAGTCAGGGATTATTACTGGAAGTACCATGCCTGCTCGTAAATCGGCCCCGAAAACCAAACCGACCGCCGCGAAGAAACCGGCCAAAGCGCGGTCGAAGGCGGCGTCCTCTGGCGGCAACGGCAAGGCGACCGCGAGAACCACGCCGCCGGGCAAGTCTCGTCCTGGACTAACCCGCGCCCGCAAGGCCGCAAAAGTGGTCGGCAAGGTGATGAAGTCACTAAAAGGCAAAGCCCATGTCGAGGCGGATCTTTTCGCTGAACTGGGGAAACTGGCCGCTTATATCCAGGATGCCAAAAAAGAAATCGCCGCGCTGCGCCCGCACGAAGTCAAAGAGGATTTCCTGCCGCAGGCTTCCGATGAACTGGATGCCATCGTCGGGGCGACTGCCGATGCCACGAACGCAATCATGGATGCCACGGAAATCATCGAAGATGTGATGGCCGGGCTGAAAGGCGAACCGGCGGATCAATTGATGGTGGCGACCACCGCCATTTATGAAGCCTGCACCTTTCAAGACATTACCGGCCAGCGGATCAGCAGGGTCGTCGGGACATTGCAGGATATCGAGTCGAAGGTGGATGGCCTGCTTTCGGCTTTTGATGCCGGCCCCGTAAAGCTGAAAAAAAGCAAGGCGAAAAAAAAGCCGGGCAAGAGCGAAATTACCGATGCAGATTTGCTCAACGGCCCGCAGAACGCCGACAAGGCGTCATCCCAGGCAGATATAGACGCATTATTGGCAAGTTTCGACTAGATCATGCCCTCTCAGGAAGAGTTTCATGACCCCAGTGAAGGCCACGGCGGGTCCAGTATTGCTCTGTTCTTGGGGTTGTATCTTTTAATTCTGGCATTTTTTATCATGCTGGTCAGCATTTCGACCCTGGAAGAAGTCAAATCCAAGGCGGCCATGAAAAGCCTGTCGGCGACCTTCACATCGATCCTGCCGCCCAGCCTTGATTTGACGGCGATGACCAGTACCGAGGGTGACGTCCTAGCCGGTCAGCAGTTCCAGCAGCAGGTCACCAATATTTTTTCGACCACCATGCAGGTCTCGAAGGTCGATGTCATTCAACCCGGCCGATTGATGCGGGTTCAGGTGAAATCCGATGTGATATTTGAGCCGGGCCTGGCCGATATTCGCGAGTCCAGTCACACGATTATGGACCGTATCGTCGCTTCGGTCAGCGGCCGCCCGCCGGGGCTGCGTTATGATATGGAATTTGTCATGAATGTCCCGGATATGGCTAACACCGACCTGCCGACCGAACAGACCCTGGAAATGTCCCGCGCTGGCAATTTTGCCCGGGCAATGATGGCGCGAGGATTGCCGCCCGATAGCGTTTCGGTAGGTCTTGTACCCGGCGAAACCGACGACATCACAATCTGGTTCTACGTGCGCAGCAGCGACGAAACCCGGCTTCGGTTTGCCGCGCCGGAATAACGGGTTTCGGGGGAAACGAATAGAATGGATGATGAAGACTTAAGGATGGAATCCAAGCAAAGTGTGGCTTGGCTGATCACGTTCACGGATCTTGTATCCCTGATGCTGACATTCTTCGTGCTGTTGTTTTCCATGTCGACGATCCGCACCGATCACTGGGACAGCATCATCGACGCCCTGTCGCAAAGTCTCAATCCATCTTCGACCCGGGCGCACATGGCGGCGACGTCGGATTTCAATATCGCCACCCTGTTCCGCAAACGGGCGATCAATCTGGATTACCTGACATCGGTGCTGCAGGACGCTTCGAATAAAGATGAGTTGCTTTCGGACAGCCGTTTAATGCGGTTCGATGACCGGCTCGTCGTCGCCCTGCCGGGTGATTTGCTGTTCGAGGCCGGAAAAGCCGTGCTGACCGAAAAAGCCAGGCGGGCGATGTTCAATTTTGGCGGGGTGCTGCGAAACATCGGCAATCAGATCGGCATCAACGGCCATACCGACCCTTCGCCGCCGACCGGTGAAGACTACGAGTCCAATTGGGAACTGTCGATCGCGCGGGCCGCTGCCGTCGCCAATGCCTTGCGGCACTCGGGCTACACCGAAAATATCGTCGCCTTCGGCTACGCCAGCAGCCGCTTCGATGAACTGCCCGACATGCCACCGGCGGAACGACAGGCGCTGGCGAGGCGTGTCGATATTGTCATCTTCCCGACCGTCGGTGATTTATGATGGCCCGCCGCTGGCTATTTGCCGCAATGATCGCCGTGCTGGCATCGGGATCAATTGCCCGGGCCGAACCGGTATTGGTTCGCGCCGCCGCCCATGACGGTTTTGGCCGGATCGTCTTTAACTGGCCCGCGCCGGTTGTTTTCAGTGCGATCAGCGAAGGCGGCCTTCTTGTCGTCAATTTCGACCGTCCCATCGAATCGTCATACGCCGGCGTCGTCAGGGGGCTCAAGGCTTTCATTCGCGATGCCACGCCGGGGGCCGATGGCCGTTCGGTCATGTTTACCCTGCGCGGCCCGTTCGATATCCGCAGTTTCGACATGGGCGCCGCCGTCGTCGTCGATATCGTAAAAGCCGCCGGACCGGCGACGGAAAGCGGCGGCGGCGATCAGGCGGCGGCGACACAGATACAACAACCGGCCGGGGCGCCGTCCGGCGGCCCCAGGGTCGGGGTCCGCACGGGTCTGCATGAGGGCTATACCCGGGTCGTTTTTGACTGGCCGGAACGGGTCAAATACGGTCTCGCGCGGAACGGCGGCAAGGCCGTGCTGTCATTTGATCGTCCGGCCCGGATCAATTTGGCGCCACTGCAGGGCAGGCCGCCGAAATTTATCGCCGGGGCTTCCCTTGAAAATACCGAAGATGGCGTCGCCGTCACGTTGCGGGTGCCCGAAATGTCGCGCATCCGGGATTTTCGCTCGGGCCCGAAAGTGGTCATCGATGTGATGGCGCCGTCGCCTGAACGGGTCGCCGAAAAAGCAAAACCCGAAACCGCGCCATCGCCGGAGGTTAAAACCGATCCACCGGTGACCGCCGAACCCGCCACCAAGCCTGAACCAACGGCGCAACCGGTCGGCAAGCCGGTTCCGCTCAGTCCCGCCAAACTCGCGGCGCCGACTCCCCTGACACCACCGGGCGTCGCCGCCGACAAACCCGGCGCCGCCCTCGCCCGGGGCGATGTGGTCGCACCGGGAACCTCTAAGGTACGGGACAACACCGGCGTGCTTGACGAAAAAGACGAGGCGACCCTGGCGCTGCTCGCCGGAGTAAAAATTGTCGACCCAACCGCCGGGCCGGCAGGGCAGTCCGTGGTTGGAACGGACCAGCAGGGTGGCGGCGATTCTGTCGGCATCCGGATTGACTGGGACGAACCGGTCGCCGCGGCGGTATTTCGGCGTGTCGGGTATTTGTGGGTGGTGTTCGACAAGGCGACGCAAATAGACATCGAAGGACTTCGTGCCGCCGCCGGCAACATAGTCCGCAGTATCGAGCAGGTCCCGAATGACCGGGCGACGTTGCTCAGGCTGACCACCCTGGCCGGAATCAATCCATCGCTCAAGCGCGACGGATTGTCGTGGATTCTGGAATTCAGGCAACAGCAATTGCAGCCGGCTTCGGTCATCGATATTACCCCCCAGCCCCATTCTCCGATCGGGGCGCGGCTGTTTATATCGGTGACGGAACCGGGCGACGGCATCGTTCTGACCGATCCGGCGGTGGGCGACAACCTGATCGTGGTGCCGGTCATTCCTCTTGGTTACGGGGTCGCCGTGGCGCGCGAATATCCACAGGCGCGAATTTTGCCAAGCAGCCAGGGAGTTGTCCTGAAACCCAAATCAGACGACCTGCGTGTGCGCTCGTTGCGCCAGGGCATCGAAGTCACCAGCGGTTCGGGGGTGAAATTGTCCGATGTTCCGGCCGATATCGCGGCGGACACCAAGCTTGGCGGCAATGTCGCCATACGCTCATTTAGCCGCCTGTTCGATCTCGAAAAATGGCGTCAGGTCGATGTCGATTCATTTAACAAAATCAAGCAGGGCCTGCAGCGCGCCGCCGCCGAAGCACCAACCGAAGGGCGCGAACAGGCGCGCATGGATTTGGTCCGGTACTATTTCGCCAATGATTACGGTCTCGAAGCCCTCGGCGTCCTGCATGAAGTGGTTCGGGATAATCCGGCAATCACTGAAACTGCAGAATACCGGGGCATCAGCGGCGCCATCAACACCTTGATGCGGCGGTTCGAAGATGCCCATGCGGACCTGGATCACAGCGCCCTCGACGATAACGACGAAGGCCTGTTTTGGCGGTCGGTGCTGCGTGCCTATGAAGGCGATATGGCCGGTGCGGCTCCCGACCTCAGGCGCATGGGGGGGATCATACGGTCTTATCCAAAACCCTTGAAAATTCCCCTGGGTACCTTGATCGCCGAAGCGTCCATCGAACTGGGCGACATCAGGCAATCGATCAGTTATCTGGAGACCATGCGGGCCAACGATCCCAATCCGGCGCAGAACAGCAAGCTGGATTTTATCGAAGGCCGGCTGCTGGAATTATCCGGTGATTTCGATGGCGCCATCGGCAGGTGGGAAGCCGTACAGGCGGGGCCACATCGCCCGAGCCGGACCAGGGCGGCGGTCGCGCGCGCCGAGTTGTTATTAAAGCTCGAACAGATTGATCATTTTGAAGCCATCAAGGAACTGGAAAAACTGCGCTTCGCCTGGCGGGGTGACGCCCTTGAATTCAACCTTTTGCGCCGGCTGGGCGAGATGTATCTGGAAATAGGCGATTATCGCAACGGGCTGCGCACGTTGCGCCAGGCGGCGACGCATTTCCGGGATTACGAAAAGGCCCCGGAAGTAACCGAGGAAATGACCAATGCGTTCTCCGGGCTGTACCTGGACAATGAAGCCGACAACCTGCAACCGATCACCGCCATCGCCCTGTACGACGAATTCAAGGAATTGACGCCACCGGGCCAGGCGGGCGACGAAATGATCCGTAAACTGGCCGACCGACTGGTCGATGTCGATCTGCTGGACCGTGCCGCCGGATTGCTCCAGGCGCAAGTGGAGTTTCGCCTCAATGGGCTGGAAAAAGCCCGCGTCGGGACGCAACTGGCGCTGGTCCACATTCTTGCTCACGAATACGACCTGGCGATTGCCGCCCTTGAACAATCGGCGATGGCAGACTTGCCTGAAGACCTCGCCCGGCAGCGTCGTCACCTGGAGGCCCGCGCGTTGATGGGGCTGGAACAGACTGATGCGGCGCTGGCCCTGCTTAATGACGACAAATCCCACGATGCCGAGTTACTGCGCACTGAAATTTACTGGACTGACAAGAACTGGGGTCAGGCGGCAAAATCGTTGAAGCGTCTGATCAAGGAGAGCAACGCCAAACCAAACCAGCCGATTGACAATCGGCAGGGCGAATATCTGCTCAACCTGGCCATCGCCATGACGTTAAGCGGTAATGAACAGGGCATCGCCCGCATGCGCATCGATTACGGCGCGGCCATGGACGAAACCACATACCGCGATGCTTTCCGGCTGATCGCCAGCACCCAGAACGTCGGTCTGATCAATTATTCGGCGATTGCCGGCAAAGTCGCCGACGTGGAAAATTTCAAGGCCTTCATGGCGGTCTATCAGGAACGCATCAAGGAACGCAAGCTGAGCGCGATTAACTAGGTTAATCGCTGATCAGAGTTCAAAAGAGTTCAAATCCCTCAAGCGCCGGGCGCGTCTCTAAATGAGAGACTGATATAAATCTTGACACTAATGGCTAACGTTAATAGCTTAATGCTAATGATATTAGCCAAAGGAGATTTATGATGACGGATACCTCTCAAACGAACACCGCCCGCGCCAATCTGTTGAGCGGTGCCGTGCTCAACCTGCTGAAGGCCGAAGGGCTGGTGGTGTTCGTCCTGGGCACCGCACTCTACTTTCAAATGGGCGGCGGCTGGGTGATGTATCTGGTTTTGTTTCTGGCCCCCGATTTGTCCATGGCCGGGTACGCCGCCGGCCCCAGAGTCGGCGCGATCATTTATAATACGGTCCACACCTATGTCGGCCCGGCGGTCCTCGCCGGGGCCGGATATTATCTGATGCCGGAACTTGTTCCATTCGCCCTGATCTGGGCCGCCCATATCGGCATGGACAGGGTTTGCGCCTATGGCCTGAAATATTCCGAGGCCTTCGCCAGCACCCACCTGAACCAGTCGGGCGGATAATGTCACCCCCGGCGAAAACCAGTAACGCCGCGATCATCGCGGCGGCCCGGCATTTGATCGAACGCGATGGTGTCGAAAACCTGACCATGAGCGCCCTGGCGGCGGCGGTCGGCATCCGCGCGCCGTCGCTGTACAAACGCTACAGCGGCAGGGACGCCATTCTCGGAGCGGTCGAACAGGAATTGTTCACTGACCTCGGACAACGCCTTGCCGATGCCTTGAAAGAATCACGAATCGACACATTACGGGCCGCCTGTCACGCCTATCGGGATTTCGCCCATGATCATCCGAATTGCTACAAGCTGATGTTTTCGGCGTCTTCCCTGCGCGGCGATGAGGCGGAATCAATCCGCGCCCGGGCGGCGATGCCGGTGATCGACTATCTGGCCAAACGTGTCGGCCCTGCCCGGGCCCTGCCGGCGGCGCGAACCTTCACGGCGTTCCTGCACGGCTTTGTCGCCATGGAACTGGGGGGCGCGTTTCATCTGAAAGGTGATGTCGAGCAAGCCTTCCGCTATGGCGTGGCGGCGCTGCAAGCGGGTCTGAAATCAAGGTAACGGCACGTCAGCCAAAACTTCGGACCAGGCTACCGGCGATCATGTACCGGCCGTCGACGAGGACGAAAAAGATGATCTTGAAGGGCAGGGCGGTCCTGAGGAACGACAGTTCGAGATCGGTTCTCAGGTCATCGTGACACGTTGGAAGTTGTTCCGCTATCGCCTGAAGCGCATTTTGTTTCATATTGTTCAGGATTTACTGAATCTACCCGGTCAGTGCCGTTGGATTTATTGGGTTTTGGCACCAAGAGCTGACTTTTTTGACTAAAGGAAAAGTGTTCACACGGCCGATAGCAAAGCGACCCCCCCCATAACAGACCCGGCCCGCGGAGGGCGGGCCGGACCCCGGTTGCATTGCGAGGAAGGGGGGGGGGAAGACCCTCGCAGGGGGGTATGCCACCTGAACCTTTGGCGGAATTCGAGACGGCACACTAGCGGGTCTCGACCTCGATCTTCCTGGTCGTGGCTTCCGGTTCCTTGATCATCGGCACGACAACATCCAGAACGCCTTTTTCGAACGTCGCCTTGATCGTGTTTTGATCGATGTTGTGGGGCATTGGTACCGAACGATAGACCGAGCCATACCGCCGTTCGCTGACATAGCGGTCGCCTGTATCTTCCTCTTTCTTCTCTTCCTTTTCGCCCTTGATGATCAGCGATCCGTTTTCGATGGTGATGTCGAAATCGTCCTCGCCCATACCCGGCAATTCGACGCTGACGCGGAATTCATCGCCCGTTTGACGGACATCCATGTCAGGCAGCAGACCTTCGGTCAGCCCGAGATGACGCCCCGCCTTGCGGAACGGATCGAATTCAAAACGCGTACGACCAAACGGCCCAAGGGAGAAGCTCGAGAAGAAGTTATCGAACAGGTTATCAACTTCCTGGCGCAGTCCCAGCAGCGGATGGTGGATGCCCCCGGCTTCCTTGGTTACAGGAACTTTCTTTTCATCCGTTGATGTATCGACTTTTTTCTTCAATGTGGTTGCCATGATGAACCTCCTTCCTTTCGAGAAGATTCGGTCGGGCTTCAGGCCGGGACACCATGTCCGGGCTTTCTCGCCCTTCGACGGATAATTATACCATAATTATGTGTAAAAAGGAATGATTAGCGGCAGGGATCTTTTCAGCCGAAGCTGCGGACCAGGCTGCCGGCGATCATGTACCAGCCGTCGACGAGGACGAAAAAGATGATCTTGAAGGGCAGGGCGATGATGATCGGTGGCAGCATCATCATACCCATGGACATCAGCACCGAGGCCACGACCATGTCGATGACCAGAAACGGAATAAAGATCAGGAAACCGATTTCAAAGGCCCGCCGCAGTTCACTGATCATGAATGACGGGATCAGGATGCGCAGGGGAAGCTGTTCGCGGACCTGTTCGTCGGGCAATTCCGCAATATCGGAAAACAACGCCAGATCCTGTTCGCGGACATGGGCCAACATGAATTTATGCACCGGCAGGATGCTTTTTTCGAAGGCTTCAAATTCGTCGATATCACCTTCGATCAGGGGGCCGATGCCGGTGTCATAGGCTTCTTCGAAAACCGGCTGCATGATGAAAAAAGTCATAAACAGCGCCAGGCTGATCAGAACCTGGCTCGGCGGTGTCTGCTGTGTGCCCATGGCGGTCCTGAGGAACGACAGGACGATGATAATGCGGGTGAACGACGTCACCATCACCAGCAGCGACGGCGCCAGCGACAGCACGGTGATGACCGCCAGCAGTTGAATGATCCGTGCCGTCGTCGAACCGCCGCCTTCGCCCATATCCAGCGACAGGGTCTGGGCGGCGGCGGGATAGGCGAGAACGACCGCGGCGGCGACGGTCGCGACCAGTACCGCGGCAAACACCAGGGTTCGTTTGATGGTCATGTAGGCGGCCCGGGTTCCTTGGGAGAGGAGGGGATATCGATCCGTGGTTTGGCCGGGCCGCCCGATGGCCCGATGGATCGAGACGCCTGCGCCGCGTCGCTCAGGGCCTGGGTAAAGGCGTTCTGCTGCGGCGCCGCGGCGCTTTCGATCAACAGGTCGGAATCCGCACCCAGCAGGATCAGGTGTTCGGTGTTGTCCCGTTTTATCAGCACAAGTTTCCTTTTGCCGTCGACGTTCATGCTTTCGACGATGCCAAGGCGGCGTTGGCGTTTGCCATGGACGTTGGTCGAAAGACCGAAACCGGCGCGCCTGGCGATGACCGCGACGATTCCGATCAGCGACAGCACGAAGACCAGCGCCAGCGCGTATTTCAGATAATCCGTGAGATTGATATCTAGGGAGTCCATGGCTCGTTTATCCGTTCTGCAGCGGTTTCAGTCATCTTTGCCATAGGCGTGGGCGGCTTGTTTAGGGTCGCCGCCCGATCTGATCCGGCTTACTTTTTCGTTCTGCCGGGCAAGATCGGCGGCCATCAGGTCGAGGTCGGCCATGATGCCCTTGATGGCCGCCCGAAACGGTTCTGCGGCCTCCGGGGGGACATTGGCGAAGCGCCGGCAAAGGTCGGCGACCTTGCCCTCCAGGGCGCTCAGGTCGACCAGTTTGTCTTCGTTAAGCAGGCTCCGGGCGGTGCTGATCAGCGCGGCGATCTTGTCGGCATCGACCATGATTGCGATGGTTTCGTCTTCAGGCGGGGGCATCGGCGACCTCCCTGGCGAAATCGGGCAAGTTGCCGTTCAGGCGATAGACATAGGCGAGAATTTCGGCGACGGCGGCAAATGCCTCGATGGGAATTTCGCTTTCGATATCTATGGTGCTCAGCATTTCGGCCAGGTCGGCGTCGGTGCGAACCTTGATTCCGGCGGCGAAGGCGAGCTGCAGGATTTGTTCGGCGACGGCGCCTCGGCCACCGGCAAGCACCTTCGGCGCATATTCACTGTCGGGTTCGTATTGCAGGGCGACGGCGATCGAGGTTTTGCCTCCCTGATCACCGTTGCCGTCCGGTTTTTCACCGTCGGTTGTGTCTGTTCTGTCGGTCACAATGCCTGATGCCTGGCCCAATAAATCCCACCGGTCATAGTCGGCCATCATGCTTAAAAATTCTTTAAGGCTCGCGGATATCCGGAACTTTTGCCAAATACCGCGAAAAAGTATCGAGACGAAACCATGAGTCTTTACAGGTGTTTACTCATTCTTAAGCGTTGCCGGTCGATACTGGCCGCCATCGAAGACAAGACCGTACGAATTGGGACATTCGGGTCTTGATCCCCAAAGATTGTTCGGCGGGGGTATTCGCAAAGGGTTAGGCGCCATGGAATTCAACAATTTGTCATTGTTCGGCATCGTCAGGAACCGCCTGAGCTGGCTTACCCAGCGGCAGGAAGTGTTGGCCCAGAATATCGCCAATTCCGATACCCCGAATTACCGTCCCAGTGACCTGAAAGCCTACAATTTTGGCGAGCTCGTGCGCCGCGAAAACATGCAACTGAGCCTGAAAACCAGCGACCCGAGCCACCTTAAGGGAATCCGTCGCCGGATCAGGGATTTTTCATCAGAAATTGAACGTCGACCGTTCGAAACCAGTCCCAACGGCAACTCGGTGGTCCTCGAAGAGCAGATGGCAAAGGTCAGCGAAACCGAAATCAGCCACCGCTTCACGACGCAAATTTACAAAAAACACCTGCTGATGCTGAAAATGGCGCTCGGCAAGTAACACGGGCCCGGACCCGATTTTAGAGGAAATGACAGGCGGCCAATGGCGGACGATCTTCTTAAAACCATGCGGATTTCATCGGCCGGAATGCGGGCGCAAGGCACCCGGCTGCGGGTTATTTCCGAAAACGTCGCCAACGCCGGATCATTGCCGCAATCGCCGGGCGAGGAACCCTACCGCCGCAAGGTGACGACCTTTAAAAATGCGCTCGACAGGACAATCGGGCTCGATACCGTCAGGGTCGGCGAAATCGCCACCGACAAATCGGCCTTCGGCAAAAAATTCGACCCCAACCATCCGGCCGCGGATGATTCCGGTTACGTGCAGACACCCAACGTAAACGCCCTGATCGAAATGATGGACATGCGCGAAGCACAACGGTCTTACGAGGCAAACCTGAATGTCATCAAAACGTCAAAGGCGATGTTAAACGGCGCGTTGGACGTTCTTCAATAGACTACCGGCCACCTTTTTCGGCGCCGCCCGATAACCCAGGAGCACAAAATGGCACTTCCCGTACAGAACATGACCAACGCACTTTCGGCGTACGCCCAATCCCCGTCCGGCGGGGCCGCCGGCATGAATCCCCGGGACGGCCAAAAAGGCGGTGAATTTGCCGATCTGGTCAGGGGCGCGATCAAGGAAGCCGTTACCATCGGTCAGCGAAGCGAGGCGATTTCCATTGCCGCGATCAACGACCGCGCCGATATTAACCAGGTCGTCACCGCCGTCGCCGAAGCGGAAGTGACGCTCAAAACCGTGGTCGCCATCCGCGACAAGGTGGTCGAGGCCTATCGGGAAATTCTCCGCATGCCGGTCTAATCTGAACGCTCCCTGGTATAATTATGGATGAAGTCGTCGTATTGCAAATTGGCCGCGAGGCGCTTTTCGTAATCCTTAAAGTATCGGGGCCGATCATGATGGCCGGCCTGGCCATCGGCCTGCTCATCGCCCTGTTTCAGGCATTGACGACCATTCAGGAAATGACCCTGACGTTTGTCCCCAAAATCCTGGTGATTTTCATCGCCATTGTCGTCTCGCTGCCTTTCATGTTGACCACCGTCGTCGAATTCGCCAACGGCCTGTTCGATCGCATTATATCTCTCGGGTGACAGCAAGGATAAATCATGCTCACCGAGTTCCTGCAACTCAACCTGTTCGCTTTTTTCCTGGTTTTCTTCCGCATCGGTACGATCATGATGCTACTGCCGGGGTTCAGCGCGGCCTATGTCAGCACCCGATCGCGGTTGGTTATCGCCGTCGGCATCACCCTGATGCTAACGCCGCTGCTGGGCAATATTTTGCCGGTGATGCCGGGTAGCGGCGTCGCCCTGACGATGCTTGTTCTGGGCGAAGTCGTTGTCGGATCGGCCATCGGCTTGACCATTCGGGTCCTGCTGGGAGCGTTGCAAACGGCGGGCATGCTGCTCGCCCTGATGGCGTCACTGGCCAACGCCCTTATTCAGGATCCGATTGCCGAACAGCAAACCTCGTTGCTGTCATCATTCCTGGGGACCATGGGCGTCGTGCTTATTTTCGTCACGGACATGCACCATTTGATGATCCGCTCGGCAGTGGAAAGCTACACCTTGTTTCAACCGGGCCAGCCGCTGCCCCTCGGGGATTTTGCCGATCTGTTGGCCCGGCGTGTCGCCGACAGCTTCCGGCTTGGCGTGCAATTGGGCGCCCCGTTTGTGATCGTGTCCATTGTTTTTAATTCGGGAATGGGCATTCTGGGTCGGCTGATGCCGGCGTTGCCGGTGTTTTTCTTCGCCATGCCGCTTTTGATCGCGACCCAGTTGTTATTGCTTGCCGCGGCCTTATCAACCATTCTGATGTATTTCCTGGCGCGCTTCGAGGATGGCATGTTCGTGTTCTTAAGACCTTGATTTTATAATAACGGTATTGAAACAACAGCACTCTCGGAATTGATATGGCCGACGAAGAAGACGACGCAGACAAAACAGAAGACCCGACCGAAAAAAAGAAGGAAAAAGCCAAGGAAAAAGGCCAGACGGCTTCCAGTATGGAGATCAAGAGCTGGATTGTCCTGTTTATGGCGGCGATGGGTCTTGTCTTCATGGCGCCGGGAATCGCCACCGATGTCCGCCTTGCCTCGGCGAAATTTATCGAATCCCCCGACAGCATCCCGATGGATATGGAACACCTGCGCCTGGTCCTCTCCGATACATTCCTGATAGCGGGCCTGTCCCTGGCGCCGCTTGTCGGTTTGCTGGTGGTTTTGCTGGTTGCCAGTAGCCTGGCGCAAACGGGGCTGATCTGGGCGCCGAGCAAAATCAAACCCGAATTATCGAAGATTTCGCCACTCAAGGGTCTGAAGCGGATGTTTTCGCTGCGTTCCGTCGTCGAATTTCTCAAGGGTATTTTGAAGATAACCCTGGTTGCGGTGGTCGGTTTTGTCCTGGCCATTCCGTTCATGGACGATATCTTGCTGTTCCCTGTTCGCGATATCAGCGCCGCGCTCGACCGTGTGCTGACCATCGTCATCTGGTTTTCGCTGGCTTCGTTCGCGGTGATGACGGCCATCGCGGCCCTGGATTACGCCTATCAGCGCTATAGCCAGACCAAGCAACTGAAGATGAGCAAGCAGGAGGTCAAGGATGAAAACAAGCAATCCGAAGGCGACCCCCACGTCAAGGCCCGAATCAGGCAAATCCGTATCGAAAGGGCCCAGCAACGGATGATGGCTTCGGTACCCGAGGCCGATGTGGTGATTACCAACCCGACCCATTACGCCGTCGCGCTAAGCTATAAAATGGACAATATGCAAGCGCCCCGGCTGGTCGCCAAAGGGGTCGATAGCCTGGCCTTCCGGATCCGCGAGGTGGCCGAAGAAAATGACATCGCCATCGTCGAAAACCCGCCGCTGGCGCGCGCCTTGTACGCCGCGGTTGAAATCGACGAGGAAGTCCCAAGCGAACATTATATGGCGGTCGCCGAAATCATCGGCTATGTGATGCGGATGCGCGGCGATTTACCGCCCCTTGAAACAGAACAGTAACCTATGAACTTTCCAGACTCATCACCCCGAAAACTGTCCGACGGCGACGGTGTGGCGGTGGGACTTTGCGCCCTTGGCGCCGTCGTCCTCGCCGGTCTGGTCTGGACCGATGTGGCCGGTGCGGGAAGCGTCAATTATCTGCTGTCGGCCCTGGCCGGTGGATTGATCGTGCTCGCGGGCGTTCTGCTGACCCGCAACCTGGCCGGCGGGCGGCAAAAAAACCGGCACGGCGAAATTCTTGCCGCGGCCTTCGAAAACAGCCCCGAAGCGATATTCATTACCGACCTGCCGGTACACAGGGCGACCCCGTTTCGATACGCCAATCCGGCATTTCACAATCAGTTTTTCGACGCCGCCGCGGGTGACTTGTTTAGCGTCGATAACCTGGAGCAAATAGCCCGTCTGCTCGAAGGCGGCGCGCCCTCGGGCGATGAACTGGCCCGGCTGGAGACGGCCGCCAACGCCGGCGACCAGGCCCATACGAATTTACCGGTAAGGACGACCGGCGGGGCGCTCGGCTGGCGGCGTATTTCGGTGGCGCCGTTCGAACAGGGCAAAGACGGCGGCCCGGCGGCACTTTGGCAGTCGGAAGACATCACGGTCCGTCACGAAATTGATTCCGTACGCAACCGGGAACACGACACCCTGGCCGACTATATGGATCACCTGCCGACCGGCTTTTTTTCCGCCGACGGCGACGGCCGCATCGTCTACGCCAACCGTGTCCTGATGGACTGGCTGGGCCTGCCTGCCGGCGCCTTTGCCACCCGTGACATCTACTTTTCCGATTTCGTCGTCTCCGCCAACCATGGATCTGCAGACGGCATCAGCGGCGGACCGTTCGAAGCCGGGCACCACGGCGATGTTTCCCTGAGGGCCATGGACGGCAGCCTGTTCGGCGCCTGCCTGATGCAAACCGGGCACACCGGCGACGACGACGGCGAAGAAGAACTGCTCTACAGCCGCTCGGTGGTCATCCGTGGCGTCATCTGGAGCGGCGAGGAACCGGCCGGCGGCCCCCCCGCGGCGAGCCGCCTGCGCTGGTTGTTTAACGAAGCGCCGGTCGGCATCGTCCTGCTTGACCTGCACGGCGACGTCACCGACGCCAACCGGGCGTTCCTGAAACTGCTGGGCGTCCACCGCGATGCCGTCGTCGGTCGGGCCTTTACCGACCGGGTCAACAAGGAAGACCGCAGCGATGTAACCGCCCAGCTTTCCAAGGTGGTGATGGGCATCATGCCGGCGACCCACCTGGAAGTGCGGCTGCCGGCCATGGGTGAACGCGAACTGGTCGCCTCGCTGTATGGCTCGCGCATGGAAGACGGCAGCGGCGAGGTCTCGGGCCTGGTCTTGCATTTTATCGACAGCACCGAACAGAAGAACCTGGAAGTGCAGTTCGCCCATTCCCAGAAAATGCAGGCGGTCGGGCAACTGGCCGGCGGCGTCGCCCATGATTTCAATAATCTGCTGACCGCGATGATCGGTTTTTCCGACTTGCTGCTGACCCGCCACGGACCCGAAGATCCATCGTTCGCCGACATCATGCAGATCAAACAAAACGCCAACCGGGCGACCAATCTGGTGCGCCAGTTACTGGCCTTTTCCAGGCAGCAGACGCTGGAGCCGGTGATCATGGACGTCACCGAGGCGCTGGGCGACCTGTCCAATCTTCTAAGCCGGCTGATCGGCGAAAATATCGAACTGTCCATATCCCACGAGCGCAATCTGGGGCTCTTGAAGGTCGATCGCGGGCAGTTTGACCAGGTCATTATCAATCTGGCGGTCAATTCCAGGGATGCCATGCCCGGCGGCGGCACGCTGGCCATCACCACGTCGAACGTGCAAATCGACGCCCCGGTGCAGCGCGGCCACGAAGTCATGAACGCCGGTCGCTATGTGCTGATCGAAACCGCCGATACCGGCGTCGGCATCCCCAAGGAGGCCCTGCCGCGCATTTTCGAGCCGTTCTTTTCGACCAAGGAAGTCGGCGCCGGCACCGGCCTTGGCCTGTCGACCGTATATGGCATCGTGCATCAGACCAGTGGCTATATCTTCGTCGACAGCGCACCGGGGGAAGGCACCACGTTCAGCATCTATCTGCCCCGTTTCGGTGATGATTCCGCCGCCCTGCCGGCGCCGCCGTCTCGCGGGCCGTCCGGCGCCGGCGAAAGCGACCTGACCGGCGAGGGCACGGTATTGCTGGTCGAAGACGAAGAAGCGGTCCGCATGTTCGGCGCCCGGGCCCTGCGCAACAAGGGCTATCTGGTGCTCGAGGCGGTGGACGGCGAACAGGCGCTCGAGGTGCTCAACGGCAATGACAGAAAAGTCGATCTGATCATTTCCGATGTCGTCATGCCCGGCATGGACGGCCACACCCTGGTCAACCTGGTGCGCCACGAAATCCCCGACATCAAGATCATCCTGATGTCGGGCTATTCCGAAGACGTCTTCGCCGATGAAGTCGAACGCGACGCCGGCATCAGCTTCCTGGCCAAACCCTTCAGCCTCAAGGACCTGGCCGGCAAGGTGAAGGACGTGATGGAGGGGTAGGGGAAATTTCCTGCCCCTCATTTAAGATATGTGTCCCTCAGCTCCGGGCGCGCTCGTCGCGCTTGGCTGGGCCTCTGGAAGTCACACTTAAAGGCGCAACAGGAACCAGTCTGGCCAAACCGGGCTCCTGTCCGGCCTTATGGTCTGACTTCCAGAGACCCAGCCAAGGGCCCCGGAGGGGGCCGCCCGGCGCTTGAGGGGCAGGACTCTTAATGAAAGGCAACAAAACCAACCTTAGCCAATTTGGACTCCTGTCTCCTCGTCATTCCCGCGCAGGCGGGAATCCAGTCCCTGCTTATTACATTCTGGATCCCCGGTTCGCGCAAACGCGTGCCCGAGGATGACGGAAAGGGGCATCTAACCATCAATTTTCTTGGCGAAGCGATCCAGCAGACCAGCGTTACGGGCTTCTTCGAGGCTTAGGTATTCGCTGCGTGACATAGTTTTTCCACCTCCAGCTTGTTTACCATTAGGGAATGGTAAATCTCAGAAACGGTATACCCAGGTTCTGCAACCTGTGTTGTTACGCGCTCGGATGTATCCCCCATAACGGCACCAAGAGTTTCAATTTGTGCATACCGCCAATATACGGGCGGGATTAGTTCATATGGCGCGGTTCGTGAAGGTCGCCCCCAAATATGTAGGTCATCGTTCCGAGCACTCTGACGAAATTCTGTTAATGCCCTATCAAGCGGGGATAGATAATCTTTTGGATATTTTTCATCACCAATCGGCCAGCGCCCCACAATGGCAAAATAAATGGCGTCTCGCATGTCGGTATCTCGGACAAGAGGGGCGTCAAGAACTTGCGGAACCGTGTTTTGTGCATTCCCTTTTTGAACGCGGTTTTGAAGCTCTTCTAGAAGGCTATTTTTATCCTCAGATAAAATCTTCAGATTGATATATCTGTCACTTTTACTGTACAGGCTTGTGAGTGCTAATGCGGCATTTTCAACGTGCATGCTCATGACTTCATTGTGGTCTATTTCTTCTAATTCATTCGATGGTGGGCGCTCTCCAAATATACGGGCCTTTTTGGTCTGAGCAATGTGTGCCCCCCACCAATCCAAAACATCGCTCTCCGTTTCTCCCCATTCTGAGGCAGAAACAGCTAGTCGATCTGTTTTTCGTGCTTGGGTGTAAAGTTGGCGCGCTGCATCTTGGAGCGAAATGTATTCGAGATGTGCGAAGCCCTCTTTACCCTTTGGCCAAAGTGCCAACACCGCTTCTCGCTTAATTCGTACATCACACCATTTAGGGCCGTCCCAATAGCGCTTGGCCGTAATGTTTCCTGGATTTACATCAATCTGATCATGAAGAATGGCACATTCTACATCAGACAAGAAATACTTCGGGGGAATATCCTCGTACTGCTGGCTGTTATCCTTTTTGCCAAAGGCATAAATCTTTTCTCCCCTTAATGCTTCAAACAGAAGGCTCTCTGCCTTGTCGAAACTTTCAATTTCTTCTTGGGGACGAATATCAATACCATCCGATTTGAATTTTATTTTCAACTTCTTAGCAGTATTAGCCTCTCCAAACGCTACCCAGGTGAGTGTTTCGGCTAAAGACCAATAGGCAGGTCCTTGTACAGTTTCTTGGAGATTTTTTTCATCATCATTCTTGGGGTGCGCCATATTGTTTGTTGGATGCAATCGAAAAGCGTATTCAACCGCCGCTCCCGCTATGAGGATTACGCCAACAAGAATCCACTCTTTCCACGAGAGCCAGCCACTCGTTGCGATTATTAAATCGTAAATGCGGGGCAAATCTTCTGCCCATTCAAGGGGCAGGAACTGTGCTACAAATAAATCCCAAGTGCCAATAGCTCCCCAAATCAGAATTATTACTATGATCCAGGGGCGTAGCAATGCACTGCGGACAATTTGAAATCTTTTCAAGATGCGTTCCATGTTCGAGACTCTACTCCTGATTCTGAAACAAGCTGATAGCCTAATATAATCCCACCTGATCCTGCAAAGAGATCAAGTCCCACATATATGAGAACATTCCACAAACATACACCAGATTTACCTTTTTTATCAGATAGATAAAAAAGTTCTTGTTTATGAGAACAAAACGGGTACAGTGATCGCAGATTGCATCGCTACGAACCCTGTGGAATAAGAGAGGACGAAACATGGCAACCAACCCGCTCCGTCTCGTGGAAAAGGACAATATGGACAAGAACAAGGCGCTCGACGCCGCCGTCAGCCAGATCGAACGGGCTTTCGGCAAGGGTTCCGTGATGCGGCTGGGCTCGCGCGAGACGGTCGCGACCGAGGTTATCTCGTCGGGCTCGATCAGCCTCGATATCGCGCTCGGCATCGGCGGCCTGCCGCGCGGCCGGGTCATTGAAGTCTATGGCCCGGAAAGTTCCGGCAAGACGACGCTGACCCTGCACGCCATCGCCGAGGCGCAAAAACTGGGCGGCACCTGCGCCTTTATCGACGCCGAACACGCGCTCGACCCGATCTACGCCAGGAAGCTGGGCGTCAACATTAACGAGTTGCTGATTTCGCAGCCCGATGGCGGCGAACAGGCGCTGGAAATCGCCGACACCCTGGTCCGGTCCAGCGCCATCGACGTGCTGGTCATCGACAGCGTCGCCGCCCTGGTGCCCAGGGCCGAACTGGAAGGCGAAATGGGCGACCATCATGTCGGCTTGCAGGCCCGCCTGATGAGCCAGGCCCTGCGCAAGCTGACGGCCTCGGTCGCCAAGTCCAACACCATGATCATCTTCATCAACCAGATCCGCATGAAGATCGGCGTCATGTTCGGCAACCCGGAAACCACCACCGGCGGCAACGCGCTCAAGTTCTATTCGTCGATCCGCCTGGAAATCCGCCGCATCGGCGCCATCAAGGACCGTGACGAGGTGGTCGGCAACCAGACCCGGGTCAAGGTCGTCAAGAACAAGCTGGCGCCGCCGTTCAAGATGGTCGAATTCGATATCATGTACGGCGAAGGGTTTTCGAAGACCGGCGAGTTGATCGATCTTGGCGTCAAGGCCGATATTGTCGAAAAATCCGGCTCGTGGTTCTCCTATGGCTCCCAACGCATCGGCCAGGGCCGTGAAAACGCCAAGACCTTCCTCAAGGAAAATCCGGAAATTGCCGACGAGATCGAGGCCAAAATCCGCGCCAACGCCGCCCCGGTGGCCGAGGCCATGCTGGAAGACCCCGGCATCGGCCACGATGATGACGATGGCGCCAATGGCGACGACCCCGTTGAAATTGCCAAGGTGCTGCCCGAAGCGGGGGAATAACGGCCTCTTTTCGGCCCTCTCTCGTGACCCTCTCTCCGTTGTCATCCCCGACAGGGGCCGGGACCCCGAACCCCGCCCCCTTGAAACGCGGCTTTCCGTTCCGGCCAGGAACGGGGCCGCGTTTTCTTGTCAGACGGTTTCTGGACAGGCCCTCGCGTAACCTGTAAAAGCCTTTGCTTGCCGCCGTTTACAGCATATACCAAGTTGCACTAATAATGGCTCATAGAGACGGCTTCACAAGACTTTTGGCTAGGAGCGCGCGGCGCGGCGATGCGGTGTATCGGTAGACGGGCGCGACGACGTCCAAAAGTCTTGTGAAGCCGCCGTTCCGGTCGCCTCAGCAACCCGTCGGAGGGCGTCGAAAAGCCTTGACGATGCACCGCATCGACTGCAGCTTCTCTCCTACCCGACGGATTGCTGAGGCGATCTCTATGGGTCATTATTAGTGCAACTTGGTATTTGATTGGCTCCCATGAAAACCGTCAACGACATTCGCAAGGCCTTCATCGACTACTTCGTCGCCAACGGCCACCGCAACGTATCGTCGAGCCCGCTGGTGCCGTTGAACGATCCGACGCTGATGTTCACCAACGCCGGCATGGTGCAGTTCAAGAACGTCTTCACCGGCGCCGAACAGCGGGACTATTCGCGCGCCGTGACCTCGCAGAAATGCGTCCGCGCCGGGGGCAAGCATAACGACCTTGAAAACGTCGGCTATACGGCGCGCCACCACACCTTTTTTGAAATGCTGGGCAATTTTTCGTTCGGCGACTATTTCAAGGATGTCGCCATAGAACTGGCCTGGAACCTGATCACCCGCGACTACGGATTGGCGAAAGACAAGCTTCTGATCACCGTCTACGGCGATGACGATCAGGCCTTCGATCTGTGGAAAAAAATCGCCGGACTGCCGGATCGGCGAATTATCCGCATCGATACATCCGATAACTTCTGGTCCATGGGCGAAACCGGGCCCTGCGGCCCGTGTTCGGAAATTTTCTACGATCACGGCGACCATATCCCCGGCGGCCCGCCGGGCAGCGCCGATGAAGACGGCGACCGCTTCATCGAAATCTGGAATCTGGTGTTCATGCAATATGAACAGGTGAGTGCGGATACGCGGATTGACCTGCCCAAACCGTCCATCGACACCGGCATGGGCCTGGAACGCATCGCCGCCGTCATGCA